>Ga0065707_10001279_pt1 | contig 11716 bp, 9 predicted proteins | sample SwiRhicommuniRL3_FD_59094 | JGI IMG/M metagenome (GOLD analysis project Ga0065707, IMG submission 59094) | Switchgrass rhizosphere bacterial communities from Rose Lake, Michigan, USA - RL3 v2 (version 2) | ecosystem: Host-associated > Plants > Roots > Rhizosphere > Soil | place: East Lansing, MI... | reverse complement strand
GTATTCGGCCAGGCCGGCGCAGACGCCGGCAATCTGTCCATCTGTCCGTGAACGCGTCAGTCGTCGAACGGCCATGTGTACACCTCGCAGTCAGGTATACGGTCTCCGCTGGTGTTCGGTTTCAGAGGGTCCGTGAGGACGTGCATCTACCTACGCAGTGTCGTGGCAGTTCACCAAAAGGCATCATCCGCCATTAGTTGCAGGGTCGCTTTCTCCCCGTGGGGATCATTCTCACCATGAACAAGCACCTAAGGAATTCACCGTCGCTCGTGTTGGTACGCGTCTGGCTGGTGATTCCGGGCGGAGGCGTTTTCTTAATGCACAAATACTTCGTTCGCGTCGTCATGCTCGTGATGGTTCTGGCGTTCTCATCTTCGGCTCGGGCGCAATCGGAACCCGAGTCGCGCTGGAGCGCTGAGGCCGGCATCGGATGGGACAACGGCATCAGCGGGAACATCAACTCGAGCGCCATCGGTACCCTGAATAACCAAACCGTCGTCATTCTAAAAAATAAATACGAAGACGTGTACGGTACGGGATTGCACCTGCGCTTCGGTGGCGGATACATGTACAAGGAAGACACGGAGCTTCGGGTCACTTTCACGTTCCAATCCATCGACGCGGATCTGACGCCGATGGGCGACCTTGGCGTGTCGAATCTCTACGGTCAGTACGATGACTACCAGAGCCTGGGCATCGACTTCGGCATCAGGCGCTACGCCCGTCTGAATTCCTTTCTCCGCGGATACGGCGAAGGGGCCATCGGCCTCGCATTCATCGACGAAACGGACGTGGTGCTGGCGGCGCCGCAGGCCAACTTCACGGGAACCGCCACCGACTTCTATGACAAGACGTCGGCCTTCACCTTCGGATTCAACCTGGGTCTCGCCTTCGCCGTGCATCCACGGGCCGATGCGTTCACGCAGATCGGCATTCGCTACGTCTCGGGCATGTCCGATGTGGACGCGTTGAATGCGACAGGACTCGGTAGCATCAACGACAAGAGCTCGCGCTGGGCGATGCCCTTCATCTCGGGTCTGAGATTCAAGTTCTGATGGCGTTCGGTTGAGCCATCCTCCCTGAACCGAATCGCCATGCACGCCGTCGATGGCGCGGGCATATAATCCGCCCAGCGACGGCGGGTTCTGGGACGAGGGGATGACTTCGACGCGCAAGGCCATCGCATTCACACTGTTCCTCTGCATCGGGCTGAGCCAGGCAAGCTCCGCCCAGCCGCGTTCGACCATGAACGCGCTGATGATGCACTGGAGCTCGGAAGATCTCCCCAGCAGCCCTGCCATGGACGCCGCGATCCGCGAGGGCGTGTCTCGATCGGGCCTGTCGGTGGAATACTTCGCCGAGTACCTCGAGAGCGATCGCTTCCCGCAGGAGGCTGCGGCGCTGGCGCTGCGCGACTACATGCGCACCAAGTACGACGGGCTTCGCATCGACGTCGTGTTCGCGCAATCGATACCCGCCCTGCAATTCGTGCTCGACCATCGCGGGACGCTCTTCCCGGATGCGCCGATCGTGTTTGCCGGCGTCGCGGTTCCACGCCCGGTCGGCGCCAGCACCATGCCCGGCATCACGGGCGTGGTGTGCAGTTCGGGCTTTCGCGAAACGCTGGCGCTCGCCCTCCGCCTGCACCCGTCGACCGAGCGGGTCTTCGTGATCGCAGAGTCGCCTGGCAGTCCGCTTCGCGACATCGTGCGGTCGGAGCTCCGCGATTTCGAGAAGAAGGTCACGCTCAGCTTCATTGCCGAGGACTCTGTCGCGCGAACGGTGGCCGCGGTCAAGGCGGTCCCTCCGCGCAGCCTGATCTTGTTCATCCGCCATCCCCCCGAACCCTCGGGCCACATTCCGCCGCCACCAGAGGTGGCGCATCTGGTGGCCGAAGCGTCGCCGGTTCCGGTGTACGGGATCACGGACGAAGTACTCGGCTCCGGTGTTACTGGCGGAAACGTCTACGAGATTCGCGCGGTCGGTGCGCGCATGGGCGAGATCGCCGCGAGGCTGCTCCGCGGCACACGCGTCGAGGACATTCCCATCGAGCAGGCGCGATACGTGCCGACCTTCGACTGGCGGCAGCTCCAGCGCTGGAACATCCCCGAATCGCGGTTGCCGGAAGGGAGCGTCATCCTGTTCCGCCCGCAGTCATTTTTCGAGATGCACCCGGCCTGGGCCATCGGCGGATTGCTCGTGTTCATGGCACAGTTCGCGCTCATCGGCAGCCTGCTCGTCCAGATGGCGCGGCGTCGCCGCGCCGAACAGGAAACGCGCAAGAGCGAACAGCGCTACAAGAGCGTCGTCGACACACAGAGCGATCTCGTCTGCCGCTTCCTGCCCGACTCCACGTTGACGTTCGTCAACGATGCCTACTGCCGCTTCTGGAACAAGCGCCGCGACGAGCTGCTCGGACTCAGGTTCGTCGAGCTGATTCCGCCTCCATCACGCGAGGCTGTACTTAAGCGCATCGGCCGGCTGCAGACCGGCATGGATTCGCACGAGCATCAGGTGACGCTGGCCGACGGATCGATTGGGTGGCACCACTGGGTGAATCAGGCGATCCTCGACGAGCGCGGTCAGCTCGTCGAGCTCCAGGGTGTCGGCCGCGACATCACGGACCGCAGGCGCGCCGAGGAAGCGATCGGACAACTCGAGGCGCGCAACAGAGCCATTGTCGGCGCCATTCCCGATCTGATGTTTCTGCTGACCAGAGAAGGCGTCTATCTCGACTACTACGCTTCAGACACGAGCCGCCTGCTGCTCGATCCTTCACAGTTCCTCGGACGGAACATGCGTGACGTGCTGCCGCCCGGCCTCGCGGCCGCGTTCGCGGACTGCTTCGCCAGACTGGCGTCGGGCCAGACCCCAGTCATGCTTGAGTACACGCTGCCGATGGCGGACGGCGACCGCTACTACGAAACGCGCATGGTGCCGTGCGTCGAGAGCCAGGTGCTGGCGGTGGTGCGCGACATCACGGAACGGAAGCGCGCCGAGCACACGCTCGGCGAAACGCAGGCCGACCTCGCCCGCGTCTCACGTCTCACCGCGCTTGGCGAGTTCGCCGCATCGATCGCCCACGAGGTGCGCCAGCCGCTGACGAGCATCATGATCAACGCACGGGCCTGCTTGCGATGGCTCGCGAACGGCACGCCCGACCTGTCGGAATTAAAGTCGGCGCTCATCGATGTCGTCGACGCGGGGCAGCGCGCCGACGACGTGATCAGCCGCAATCGGAAGCTGTTCAATGATCGCACGGTACAGAAAGTCGCGCTCGATTTCAACGAGGTCGTCCGCGAGGCGATGGTACTCACCCGGCAGCGTTTACAGGCCAACCGCGTGACGATCACGACTTCGTCAACGGGGGTGCTGCCCCCGGTGTATGCCGACCGCGTGGAGTTGCAGCAGGTGCTGCTGAATCTCATCTCCAACAGCATCGATGCGATGGAAGGCATCGACCCGGGCGCGAAAGAGATCTCGATCTGCGCGTCACTCGAAGCGGAGGGTTGTCTGAAGGTCGCCGTCAGCGATACCGGTATCGGACTCGCCGGCGTCGACATGCGGCGAATGTTCGGGCTCTCCTACACCACGAAACCGCGAGGGACGGGCGTGGGGCTGTCGGTCAGCCGCGCCATCATCGAGGCGCATGGTGGCGAGTTGTGGGCCGAGCAGAACGACGGGGCTGGAGCAACCTTCTTCTTCACGATTCCGGCCTACTCGACGGCCGACGTCGCCTTCACGACCCCGTAATGTGCCGGCCCGGCTAAAGCCGGCCCTACCTTGGATCTCTCTTGAACGTGAACGAGAAGCCGGCGAGCTCGATCTTGGACTTCGCCATCGCAGGCTGGCCGGTCAGGAGCCAGGCTTCCGCGAAATTGAAATGCAGGCTCACCCACTGCCCGGTTCCCGGGAACCGAAAATCGGTGAGCCGGAACGCGACGCCCCAGTCGGTCGCCGGCTGCCAGTCGCGCGAGCGGCCGTTGGGAAGATTGAGCAGAATGGCGCCGGGCGCGACAAACAGCTGAAACCGTCCTTTGACCGTGATCGTGGCGTGCACGCCGACCACGCCGTACACGTTCGATTGCCACTGAGCCATCGGCCATAACGCGTCGAGGTGAACGTGCTCCCACCAAATGGTTTTTGGCGGCTCCTCCCGATAGGGCAGAGGCGGCGGTTTGGCAGGGATACCGGTCTTCAGCTCTTGCAGGAGATCGCAGGCGGCGCCGAGGAGACCTTCGGCGTCGAGGAGCGACGCGCACTCGGCTTCGAGCCACAGCGGGGGCTCGGGACGCTTCCGTCTATCCTCATAGCCCGCCCAGCCCCGCTCGGGCCGGTTGCGGAATTTCTCGTACCACGCCTTCCACTCCGAATCCTCGGACAACCACGCACGCAATTGGTCGGCGCGCTGCTCCCAGTCTGCGGGAACGGACTCTGCGATTTGAGCTTGTTGGGCGCGGGCGGGGGCTACCGCAAGAAAGAAAAGACAGACAGGGAGAATCCAGGGGCCCCAGCGCATTTCGGCACGTTTCGGCCGAATGATGTACCAGTTCGAGCGATCCCGCAAGACAAGAAATAAGACTATTTTTTTCTACAACTTAAGTAGCGATTTCAGCCTGGAAGGACGCGAGAGTTGGTTACCGACGTGCCGTGCTTCCGGCATTTGCCCATAAACGAATCTGACACCGTCTCACAGGCTCTCTTGATATGCTGCGAGGCGCCGTGGATCAGCCACGGTCTCGGCCCGATTGGCCCGGTTTCCACGCCTCGCCCGTGGAACGCAATCTGCACAGCCGCTGTGGAGCTTCACATGGATCAGCGAGACAGCAAAGTCGTCCCCTGGCATCGCACGATGTGGCCACTGCTTCCTCTTGGAAGCTTCCGGCCGCTGTCCGCAACGATGCAGGTGGAAGTCGCCGCCGATTGTCATCCGGGCAAGATCAAGCCCTACAACGAGGACAACTACCTCGTCCTCCAGGTCGGACGGAATCAACACGTCGTCACCACAAGCCTGTCCGCAGCCGAGTTGCCCGGCACATTCAACGAGCAGGCCTACGTGATGATAGTGGCGGACGGCATCGGCGGCGTTGGGGCCGGCGCCGTAGCAAGCCGGCTGGCGCTCAGCACCGTTGCCCAGCTCGCCCTTCACTTCGGCAAGTGGAACGTCCGCGTCGATCCGGCGATTGCCGAAGACATCATGGAACGGATGGAATGGTTTTACAGCCGGGTGCAGGAAGCCGTGACGAGCCACAGCCTGACCGACCGCGGCCTGTCGACGATGGCGACCGCCATGACGGCCGCCTACAGCGCCGGCGACGATCTCTTCGTCGCGCACATCGGTCACACGCGCGCCTACCTCTTGCGCGACGGGCAGTTGACACGGCTCACCCGCGATCACACGCTGGCCGCCGAGGGCTATCCCGGCCCCGGGCCGGCGAGCGCCCAGCACGTCACCGACGACCTGCGTCACATCCTGACGCACGCCATCGGCGGCGGCTTCAGCGGCAGCGGCGTCCAGGTGGAGCACTTCCGCCTGATGCACGGCGATTGCCTGCTGCTCTGCAGCAACGGCCTCACCGATCTCGTCGATGACTACCGGATCGCCGACGTGCTGGCCAACAGGCGACGGCTCGATGAACAGTGCCGCGCGCTGATCAATCTGGCGGTCGACGCGGGCGGACCGGACAACATCACGGTGGTGCTGGCCCAGTACGCCATGCCGCAGTTGTAAGGCGTCTCCCAACGTCCTAACGCGCTGGCTTGCGATTCGCCGGCACAGGTGCGCCACCGGCAACAGCTGCGTCGATGGTCGCCACGACGTCGGCATAGGACAGCGGTTTGGCGAGCACGGCAGACGCACCCAGGCGCTGCGCCTTCTCGACGAGACCGGCCTCGGCATCGCCGGTCATCAGAACGACCGGCAGGGTGATGTGCGCGCCTCGCAGCGCGCTCACGAGCCCAAGACCTGTTTCGCCGGGCATCCGCACGTCGACGAGCGCGCAGTCGAGCGCCGCGATCGACGAACTGCCAAGAAACGCCTCGCCGGTCGCAAATGTCTCCACGTCGTACCCCGCGCAGCGCAACAGCCTCGCCAGCGCGCGCCTGACCGACTCGTCGTCGTCGACCAGGGCGACGCGCGTGTGCCGACGCGTCACGGCCGCGCCTCGTGTGACGGCAGCGCGAACTCGAAGCGTGCGCCGGGGTGTGCGCTCTTCGCCAGCCAGATCGATCCGTGATGGGACTCGACAATCGACTTGGCTATCGACAGGCCCATGCCCATGCCGTTGCTCTTGGTCGTATAGAACGGCTCGAAGATGTGTGCCGCGGCGTCCTTCGCCACGCCGTCTCCCGAATCCTCCACCGAGACATGTACCGCGCCCGCCGCCGTCAGCTCGCTTTCCACCGAAACGGTTCTGCTGGCCGGCCTGGCTTGCGACACCGCATCCATGGCATTCAGGAGCAGATTCAGGATCAGCTGACGCAGCTCAACGGGATCGCCGAGAATCATCAACGGGAGCGGCGACAGTCGCAGGTCGAGGCTCAGGTTGCGAAGCACGGCATCGTTCCGCAGCAGCGAGGCAACCTCCAGAATGACGTTGTTCAAGTCGATCGCGACCGTCTCGCCGCCGTCCTTACGCAGCCACTTCCGGATCCTGAGGATCGTCTCGGCCGCGCGTCGTTCGTCTGCGATGATGTCGTCGAGGGTCGCCTTCAGTTCATCGAGATCGAGCGACGGCATGCCCAGCATGCGCCTCGCGGCCTGCGCGTTGCCGAGGATGCCGGTCAACGGCTGATTCAACTCGTGCGCCAGCGAGGCGGTCAGCTCGCCCATGCTGCGCTGCCGGCTGACGTGCGCCAGCTCCGCCCTGCTCCGCTGCGCCTCCAGTTCGGCGCGCACGCGATCGTCTTCGCCTTGCTGGCGGGCGAGCACGTTGGCAAACGCCTCGGCGATAAGCCGGAGGCGGTTGATGTCGTCGGGCGTCAGATGTCCGGGCTCGGCGCGCCGGATCGCCAGCCCGCCAAACATCTGAGCGCCCGAGCCCATCGCCGCGACGGCCATCGAATCGGATAGCGCCGCGGACGTCCCGTCCCACAAACGATCGAGCACTGCGGCCGAGCGCCAGTGTTCGTGGTCCGCTGTCGACGTACCCTGGCGATGCGTCCACGACTGCACGACAGTCAGCGCGCGGGCGCCCGGATCGATCCGCAGCAACAGCACCTCTTCGGCGTGGAAGTACTCCGCGCAGCGGCCCAGCCACGCCTCCAGGTGCTGCGACAGCGCGGGGGTCGGGCTTCGCACGAACTCGCGCGACAGCTGCGAGAGCAGCCGCTCGAATGTCAGGCGATCGCGAAGGTCGGCGTTTGTCTTCCTTCGCTCTTCCACGATCGCGGAAAGGCACATCAGCGGCAGCGCCTCGACGATGAGAAAGCTCTGCACGGCCAGCACACCATCGGCCGGCCGCAACGTCGAGAACGGCCCGTGCTGGTTCATGCCGGTCAAGATGAGAATGCCGGCGATGATCGTGAGCGACATGCTCGCGCCGATCGGCCCGAAGCGAAGCGCGGCCACCAGCACGAATGGCAGGGGAAACGCGAGCGAGATCGCGGGCAAGCCCGACATGGGCCACATCTTGAAAATGTGATCGCCGAACACTGCCAGTCCCGTGATAGCGGTCGCCACGCTCAGCACGATGGCTTCAACCAGCCGCGCCTGAGGCGCCTCTCGAATCCGGCGCAGTCCCGAACTGATCGTGATGACGGCCGGCGGCACGAGCGTCAGTTCCGTCAATGCGTTGGCCGGCACGCGCGTCGCCCAGATCGTCCAGTACGGCTCTCCTGTCATGGCCGACACCAGCGCCGCATCGAGGAACGATGAAAGGGCCGGCGCTGCAAGGACAGCGCCGATGATGAAGACGACCATCCGCCGGAGGGTGTCGAACCGATCCGGCCGGTCGCTGAAGGACCGCACAATGACCGCGGCAATCAGGGCCTCCGAGCAGTTGGTGACAAAGAGCAAGGGCACCATGCCAGCCGGCTTGACGATCGGGAGCTCGACGAGCAGATGGGCCGGGAGGGCGGCCAGCAGGTAAAACCACCATTTTTTTGGATTTACCACGAGCAGCGCCGTCGTCAGGATGGCGTTGGGGGGCCAGAGAATCGAGGTGGTCGCGGGAGGAAACCGCAGGTGGAAGCCGACCTGGGCGCCGATGGCATAGGCCACCGCGGTTGCGACTGGTCCTTTCCAGGAACCTTTGAAAACTCTTGCAGCAGACTCGAACGGTCGTCCCGCAGGGCCCATAGCAACGTCCATAGGACTTTGGTTGTATGTTCAATGCAATTTGTACGCTACCCAGCAGATCCCGGTATCATGGGCCTTAGAATAAGGCCGTGGAATCCTTTCTTGTGGGTGCGGCAGTGGAGTCGACGACCGTGCACGTCGTCGATGATGAGGAGTCTGTACGCCGGGCCCTCTCGCGGCTTCTCAAGTCTGCAAACCACTCCGTTCTGGAATTTCCATCGGTCGAAGCCTTCCTGGCGGAATGCCAGACCGACGTCGCCGGCTGTCTTCTAGTCGATCTCAGGATGCCCGCACTTTCGGGACTCGATCTCGTGGAAACACTGGACCAACTCGGATCGCCTTTCAGCGTGATCCTGATGACCGGCTGGGGTGGGATTCAGGACAGCGTGAAAGCGATGAAATTGGGCGCGGTCGACTTTCTGACCAAGCCGCTCGACGATACGGAAATTCTGCGGAGCGTCGAGATCGGGCTGAAGCTCAGCCGCGAGCGGTACCAGAACAAATTGGACAAGGCGAGACTGACGCAGCTGTTCAGCCATCTCACTCCACGCGAGCGTCAGGTGTGCGAGCTCGTGTCGCTCGGGCTGCCTAACAAACTGATCGCCTCCCAGCTCGGTGCATCGGAAAAGACCGTGAAGATTCACCGCGGCCGCGTTATGTCGAAGCTGGCCGTGGGATCGGTCGCCGAGCTCGTTCGGTTCGTCGATCGGCTCCAGCGCGAACCGAGCCACTAGTCGCAACGGCGCTTCCAGGCCGGCGACCATCAATCCTCGAGAATCATGACGGTGCGTGCGGCGACCTCGTCCACCACCAGCTGCGTGCTCTTTTGGAGCAGCATGCGCATCCCTCGCAGGACCAGAAACTCCTCTGATTTCAGTAACTCTTCCAGGGCCTCCTCGGAGTTCCACTCCGACACCACCATCAGCGTGTTGTCGTCGTCTGCCTCCGTCAGCGAACGGCAGACCACGCAGCCCGGCGTCATCCGCAGGCCTCGCATGACCTGGCGGATGGCGCTGATCACCTCGGGGCGTTTGCTCGGTCGAACCTGCAGCACGACTGTGGCGACGTAGGTCATCGACACGCCCGCCCCCGGTTCAGAATCGGCTGTCCGGGCGGTGCGCGGGAGAACTGCGTAGGCCCTTTGGCTGATTGATCTGGGCAGAGCGGGGACCTTACCCTTGACCTGTCGTGGGCTCGGCGTGGGTCCCGGTCGTCGGAAAATCCCTATTGGAGGTCGCATGGCTACGTCACTTACTGCCCGTCTGCCCGGGGGAGAACCGGATGGTTTGTCCGTTCTCCTTCCTCGGCTCTCGATGCACCTCGAGAGCGCGGCACCGGAGGCCGTAGAGCAAGAGGTACGCCACGCCCTGAAGCGGCTTGCCACCGACGTCAACCTCGACGATGCCGTCCTGACGGTCTTCGAAATGGAGGGTGGTACCCCCGTCCGGCCGCGAGTGCTGTCAACCAGCCCCGCGGACGAGGCCAACGTGCTCGACGTCGCCGTCGAGCCGTGGCTCATGGAGAAGGCGGCGGCGCTGGAGCCTGTCGTCCTGACGAGCGAGCATGCCGAACAGCCATCGCCGGACCTCTGGAATGCCGGGATGCGGGCTCTCCTGGCCACGTCATGGCGGACGCGGACGGAACGCGTTGGTGCGGCGATCCTGTGCTTCCGCGGCAGCCGGGAAGATATCGGAGCCGTCTCGCGGGATCGCTCCTCGCTGCTCGAGTTCGCCAGGCGCGTCGGCGTTCTTCTGCTGGGACGCACAACGCCGGCCGCATCGGGGGCGACCGACGAGCGACGCGTGCGCCCGCGGCTCCCATCGGCAAGCCCCGCGCGCGGCGCGGTAACCGCCCTCGACGGGCGACCCGATGGCATCGTCGGCGAGAGCGTGGCGTGGCGCTACGTCATGTTCCGGGTCGAGCAGGTGGCGGAAACGCAAGCCACCGTTCTGCTGCTCGGAGAAACCGGCACAGGCAAAGAGCTCGTCGCGAGTGCGATTCATCGCCGCAGCACGCGGCGGCACAACCGATTCGTCGCCCTGAATTGCTCGGCCCTGCCCGCCACGCTCATCGAGAGCGAGCTCTTCGGTCGTGAGCGCGGCGCGTTCACCGGCGCCCACGCCAGCCAGGCCGGCCGATTCGAGATGGCGCACCGCGGCTCGCTGTTTCTCGACGAAGTAGCCGATCTCCCACTCGAGCTTCAACCCAAGCTGCTGCGAGTGCTCCAGGAAGGACAGCTCGACCGCCTCGGCAGCTCGCACACCACGACCATCGATGTGCGCGTGATTGCAGCCACCAACCGCGACCTGATGAGCGATGTCAGAAACGATCGCTTCCGGCGCGACCTCTACTATCGGCTGAACGTGTTTCCGATTACCTTGCCCGCCCTCCGTGAACGCGCGGAAGACATTCCCCTGCTGACGGAGCACTTCCTCGAACGTTTCTCCCGCCAGATGCGTAAACCCGTCGAGCCGCTCTCGAAGTCAGTGATGCGCGCGCTGCAGGAGCATCATTGGCCCGGCAATATTCGCGAGCTCGAGAACGTGATTCAGCGAGCCATCATCCTGTCGTCGGGGGGGGTGGTGTCGATTAACGACGTGTGTCTGTCGAGCCTGTCCGAAACCGCGGCCGGCCCAGGGGGCTTCTCCGGCGAGACGACGCTCCAAGCGGTCGAACGCGACCACATCTTGAGAATCCTGGCGTCGACATCATGGCGCATCGAAGGACCTCGTGGTGCCGCCCGGGCCCTGGGCCTGAAACCGAGCACGCTTCGCAGCCGGCTGCAGAAGCTCTCGATTCGCCGCGCGAGCTGAATCCGCGACCGGCCGCGCACCGGCCCACGACCCGTCGCGAGATGACCGCGCTTGTCCTACATTTCTGGCCAGTACGCACTCCATCTCCTCGGATCGGCCTTTGCGATTCGATGACCTGACCGCTTCATCGGCGAGCGCGACGGCCGGCTGTTCTTCAAGGGCTCGGTCCAGACCCACGATCAGGCGGCCAGGCTGTGGAACGCCATCAAGGACGTTCCGGGCTGGCGCAACGAGGTGATCGCCAATATTCAAGTCGTTGCGCCGACCCCGCCACGCATGCGAAATACGGGAGATAAACCGGCTTGACGTCTCTCATTCTGTCTTCTGTTCAGGAAAGGATCTGCCAATCTCCCAGTCCGCGAATCTGCGAATTCCCGATGCCCTACCCGCTGTGGCGGATGTGGACGATGTCGCCGTCTTCGACGATGTAGTCCTTGCCCTTCAGGTGCAGCTTCGCTGTCTCCTTCAAGTACACCTCGGCTGCGTGGCCCGAGCCCCGATCGGCACCCGCTGCGAGCAGCTCATGGCACTTCATCACCTCGGCACGAATGAATCCACGGGCGAGATCGCTGTGGATCGCGTGGGCGGCGTCGACGGCCGTGCC
>Ga0065707_10082855_pt1 | contig 11721 bp, 11 predicted proteins | sample SwiRhicommuniRL3_FD_59094 | JGI IMG/M metagenome (GOLD analysis project Ga0065707, IMG submission 59094) | Switchgrass rhizosphere bacterial communities from Rose Lake, Michigan, USA - RL3 v2 (version 2) | ecosystem: Host-associated > Plants > Roots > Rhizosphere > Soil | place: East Lansing... | reverse complement strand
AAAGGCCAGATCTCGCGATTGATGCAGACGCTTTGGCTACTGATATTCATCCTATCGTTCTTGGCGCCACAAACAGGAAACGCTCAATCTCCGTCGGCGGATAAAGCGAGATCGCCGACGGCCGCCCGCGAGTCGATCGTTCTGAATGTCGTCTACGGAAACATGAGCGTGTCCGCGGCGCCCCTGTGGATCACGCAGCGCGCCGGCATTTTTCAGAAATACGGATTGGACGCACGATTGAGTTTCGCCCGGGGAACCCTGGCCACGCAGGCAGTCATAGCGGGTTCGTTCCCCATAGCTGTTTTAAGTCCTCCGAGCGTGGTCAATAGCGTTCTTGCGGGAACGCGGATCAAGATGGTTGGGGGCCTTATCGATAAGTTGGGATACATGGTCGTTGCGGCGCAAAATATTAAAAGCGGTCCGCAGTTGAAAGGAAAACGAGTCGGCATCAGCAGTTTCGGGTCGACTTCCGAAACCGCGACGAGATTCGCCGCCAGAGAGCTGGGTCTCGACCCTGATCGCGACGTCGTCATGCTGCAGATCGGCAATTCGTCGGCAAGATTTGCGGCATTGGCCGGCGGAAATATCGAATGGATGGTTGCCGACCCTGCGGACGTCGTTCCCGCACAAAGACAAGGTTACAACGTATTGCTCGATCTTACCACGCGCGGGATCGACTACCAGGTTTCAGCAATCGTGATGACGGAGGATTTTATTCGCACTCGAAGAGATACCGCGCTGCAGTTCATGCGTGCGTTGATCGAGGGAATACGCCATTTCAAGACCCAGAAGGACGAAACGATCAAAGTCGCCGCTGATTACCTGAAGACCCGTGACTTTGAGGCGGTGGGCTATTCCTGGCAGGTCCATGCGGACCGTCTGGTGCCCGCGCGACCCTACCCTTCCGTCAAAGGGATGCAGTTGGTGATCAGGGAGGTGGCAACACAAAATCCGCTCGCGCGCAATCGGGCGCCCGAGCATTTTTTCGATACTAGCCTAATCGAGGAAATTGATCGCAGCGGCTTTATCGATCGCCTTTACCGATAGGTGGAAGGCAGCTAAAGCCCGTAACAAGGAAATCAACATGCCGACAATCGATGCTGATGCGCACGTCATCGAAACGGATCGAACTTGGGATTACCTGGACGAAGCAGACAGCAAGTACAGGCCGATCATCGTTTCCAGTCAAGACGGAAAAAAGCAGTTCTGGCTCGTCGACGGCAGGGCCACGCCGCGCGGACCCGTCAATGCAGCGCTTCCTGAAAGTAACCGAGAAATGCAGGATATCGACTCCCGGCTCAGGCATATGGACGAGTTAGGGATCGACGTCCAGGTTCTCTATCCGACTGTGTTTCTCGCGCCGCTGACGAACCGACCCGAGATCGAGGCGGCTTTGTGCAGGAGCTACAACCGCTGGTTGGCGGATATTTACCGCAAGGCAGATCGCCGGCTGCCGTGGATCGCGATGCTGCCACTGATGACGATGGAGAGAACAATTGAAGAGGTCGCATTCGCCAAAGCCCATGGAGCCTGCGGCGTTTTTACGCGCGGCATAGTCAACAACAGGCTGTTGAGCGACCGCTATTTCTTTCCGCTCTATGAAGAAGCGAGCCGGTTGGGCCTGCCGGTTTGCGTACACGCCGCCACGGGTGATTTCGAGTGGATTGACTTGTTTCAACGCGAAAGCGGGTTTTCACAATTCAAACTTCCCGTGTTGATTGCGTTTCATACGATCGTTTACAAGGAAATCCCGCAACAATTTCCCGCGCTGCGGTTCGGTTTCATCGAAGTCAAGGCACAATGGGTGCCGTACTTGATCCATGAATTGTCCAGGCGCCTCAAAGAACGTGGAAAGTCTTTCAATGAGAGCATCATGCGGAATAACCGTCTCTATGTCGCTTGCCAAACGGACGATGATCTCCCGTACATCCTGAAGTATGCGGGCGAAGAGAGTTTGGTTATCGGCACGGATTACGGTCATTCCGACACGTCCGCCGAGATCGAGGCTTTGAGAAAGCTGCGGCACAACAGCGAGGTACCGCCGAGCGTATTGGATAAAATACTGTACGATAATGCGCGCGCGCTTTACGGTCTAGATGTGTGAGCCCGTCAAATCATTGCAGGTAGTTATCTTCCGGTGAAGACAAACGTACCGTTTGGATCGCGTGCAAGAATCGGCTTTATCTCGCCTTCGGTGATAGAGCTTAGGGGGTACGATTTCTATCGCATCGTTCCCCAGGGCGTGGGAATGATCGCAGTGACTTGCATGATCGAGGACTGGAAAGACGCGGCTTATAAGGATGCGCTGGCTAAGGTCGAAGCTTGCGCCAGCGAACTCAGCCGACGCTTTTGTGATTTTGTGGTGCATGCGGGAGCGCCACTGGTCCTGTCCCAGGAAAAAGGCTACGAGTCTCGCCTGATTGAAACGCTGCAAAAGATCACGGGGGCGCCGTGTACCACCGCCATCGTGGCGGCGATGGACGCGTTCAAGGATCTTGGCGCCTCCCGGCTCGCGGTGGTCGATCCTTATCCGGCTGATCTTAACGCCAAAATGGCGGAATACCTCGGGCAGTGGGGCTTCAGCGTGGCGTCGGCCGTGAGTCTGGGGACCGCGTTCACCAGGTCGAGCGTTGCGTCGGTGGCGGATATCTATCAGGCCGCCAGAAAGGCCGCGAAGGACGCGCAAAACGCGGAAGCGATCTTTATCCCTTGCACGAATTTTCCCGTCGCGGACGTCATTACCGACATCGAGACCGATACGGGGCTTCCCGTCATAGCCAATATCACGGCGCAGCTTTATGCCGCCTTTAAAGCGATCGGTATGAGGGAGAAAATAAGCGGCTACGGAAATTTGTTACGTCTTTTGTAAATTCCAACTATAGAAAGAAGTATCATGACGCCATCCAAACCATTCACCAAAACAAGCGGCCGGGGCTCTTACGTTGTCGGCGCTGCGATATTGTTCGTGTCTTTGGTTGTGATGCGCCCGACGGGAGCGTTCTCGCAAGCTGATTTTTACAAAGGGAAGACCATCACGATCATTCAAGACAGTTCTCCCGGAGGGGTCGGCAACCTACGGACCAACGCAGTGATCGCGAGTCTAAAAAAACACATTCCGGGAAACCCCAACATCGTTATACAGTTCATGGAAGGCGCCGGCGGCAGAAAAGCCGCCAACTTCCTTTTTAACAGTGTGCGTCCGGACGGGCTGACCATCGGCAGGGTGGGCAGTGGCTTCGTATCCAGTCCGATTCTCGGTTTGCCCGGCGTTCTCTATGACGTGAACAAGTTCGTTTATCTCGGCTCAGGCCATAGTGAAGGGTCCAGCTTATTCTTTACCAGGAAGGAGGTCGGTCTAGACAGCCTGGATAAGCTCAAAAAGAGCTCGAATTTACGCATCGGTGGCCAATCCATCGGCCATGTGAACTATACCGCGGCACGCCTCTTTGCCTGGCTTCTCGATATCAAGGACGCCAAATTCGTCGTCGGTTACTCCGGAGCGGAAATCGATGTGGCGATAGCGCAAGGTGAGCTCGATGCACGGGCGAACAGTGTTGACGCGGTAATTCAACGAACACCGCAGTTGATCACCGATGGCTTGGCGCACTTTCACGGCGTCATCGAGGTGCCGACCGGTTTTCGACCGAATCATCCTGCCTTGGCGCGCTTGCCGGCGCTGCATGACTTTGCGGCAGCCGAAAGGGAAAAAAGAGTGGTGCAGATGTACGTCAGCTTTATGCAATTCCTGCAAGCATTCGTCCTGCCGCCCAATACTCCCCCGGAGCGGGTGAAAACTTTGAAAGATGCATTCGCAAAAGTGTGGAAAGATAAAGAGTTCCACGAGAATTGGCGGACCATGACCAAGGGAGAGCCTTCCCCGCTAATGCCGGAGGAGCTCGACGCCATGGTCAAGGCCATCCCTCGCGACCCTCAGGACGTCAAACTTTACAACTTGATTTCCGGAGAAGGACCATTGCCGAAGCGATGACGAAACGTCTTTAGCAGGCGGGTCGCAAACTTAGACGCATAAAGAAGCGCGTTAATAAGAACCAGAATGGCTGAAAACTCGAAGGCCCATCGACCGATTATCACGGGACGTCACGGCATGGCGTCGACCGGGCATTCACTGGCGTCTTTCGAGGCTGTTCATGTTTTGAAAAAAGGCGGCAACGCAATGGATGCCGCTCTTGCCGCAGCCGGGGTTTTATCGGTCATCAAATCTTATCACTGCGGTCTCGGTGGCGACGTTTTCGCACTTTACTATTCGGCGTCTGAAGAAGAATTATATTGTCTCAATGGGTCGGGAAAATCTCCGAGGCGGCTTCGCCGGGAGTTCTACCCAAAGGAAATTCCCACGCGGGGAGCGCTTGCGGCCAATGTGCCGGGAGCGGTCGACGCATGGGTACAGCTCGCCGACAGATTTGCCACCCGACCTCTCAAAGAACTCTGGGAGCCGGCGATTGACTATGCCGCAAATGGGTTCCCGGTTTTTCCTCACCTCGCGCGTGTGATCAAAAGTTTCGGCAACGGCGGCCACAAAGATCCAGCGTGGGCGCAAATATTTTTCCCTAAAGGCAAGCCGTTACAGGTCAACGAAATCTTGTTTCAGGAGGATCTTGCCAAGACCCTGAGCGAGGTTGTCCGCGAAGGCAGAGATGCATTCTATGAGGGTCGTGTGGCCGAGGCCATCTGCCGAACATTTGAAGAAAAGGGCGGATATTTCGCTCTCGAAGATTTCCGCGAGTTCCGATCCGTTTGGGAAATTCCGATATGCCGAGCTTACAAGGGCTATGAAGTATATGTTCCGCCGCCCAATTCCTACGGCTTGCTCCTTCTCCTTCAGTTAGCGTTGCTCGAAGAAGAAAATTCCGCGCCGTGGACCCAGTACAGTGGAGAAGCAGTCGTGCTCCAGCTAAAAGCGCAAATGCAAGCGTTGGAAAACGGACGGCGCTGGATTGCCGATTCGGGGTCGTTCGAGCGGAAGGCGCTCGATGGCTTCTTGCTCGATTATCCAGCCGTGAAGGCGAACCCTTCATGCAGCCCGCAAATTTCCGTCGGTGCGGGCGAAGACACGACCTATGTCACCACCGCGGACGATCAAGGGAACTGGGTATCGATGATTCAAAGCGTGCACGAAAGCTTCGGCTGCGGCATCGTCGCCGAAGGCACCGGCGTCATACTCAATAATCGGATGCAGGGGTTCAATCTGGCGCCCGGTCATCCAAACGAATTGGCGCCGCACAAGCGGCCCGCGCATACTCTCAGCCCGGCGATGGTATTTAAGGATAATGCGCCATGGTTGGCGCTCGGCACTCCGGGAGGATTGGGACAGACGCAATTCCTGGCGCAGATCCTATCCAATCTGATCGATTTTGGCATGGACATCCAACAGGCCATTGAGGCGCCACGCTGGCAGAGCAAAGGCGCGGGCAAAGTGGAGATCGAAACCCGCTTCCCTGATGAAACAAAGCTCCATCTTCAAAAAGCCGGCTTCAACGTTAAAGTCACCGAGTCTTGGGACTTTCGCATGGGTGGCGCCGAGGGGATATTGCTGGATCGAGATGCCGGCGTTTTTCAGGCGGGTGCCGATCCGCGCCGCGACGGATACGCGATCGGGTATTAGAATCGAGAGTGCCACTACGTTTGTCATGGAACAGAGAAACAATCGAGGTATGTATGTTCGGATTCAGAGGTAGAATCGGTTACATTTCGCCCTCTATCATTGAACTCAACGCCTACGATTTTTATCGCATAGCCCCTGAGGGCGTTGGTCTAATCGCCGTGACTTGTATGGTGGAGGGATGGAAGGAAGACGCTTATCGGGAAGCGCTCGATAGAGTGGAAGTCTGTTCTCGGGAACTGGGAAGAAGATTTTGCGACTACGTGATTCACGGAGGCGCGCCACTGGTATTGGCCCAAGGTAAAGGCTTTGAGACGCGCCTGGTGGAAAAAATGCAAAAGATCACCGGAGTTCCGTGCACCACCAGCATCGTGGCGGCGATGGACGCTTTCAGGGATCTCTCGGTAACGCGGTTGGCCGCAGTGGTTCCCTATCCGCCGGAGCTCAATCAGAAAATGATCAGTTATCTTCGAGATTGGGGATTCGAAGTGGCTTCTTTGGTCACGCTTGGAACGACCTTCACGGAATCAAGTGTCGCATCGGTTGGAGATATCTATCGGGCGGCGAAGCAATCCGTCAGGGAAGCGGGTAATGCTCAAGGAATTTTTATACCGTGCGCCAATTTTCCCGTAGTGGATGTGATCGAAGAAATCGAGACGGATCTAGGGCTGCCGGTCATTGCCAACACGACTTCGCAGCTTCATGCGGCGTTCAAGACCATCGGAATGAAAGAAAAGATTTCCGGCTACGGTCAGCTCATGCGACTGCTTTAATAGCAATTCGCAAACCATCGATGCTGAAAACATAAGCAAGGAGGACTAGATATGCCCAAAATTCGTCACATAGCGATTGCCAGTTCGGACCCGGCGAAGCTGTCGGAATTTTACAAAAAAGCCTTCGGCATGAAGCAAGTCGAAGGGATGGGCGGCGCCATTTATCTCTCGGATGGTTCAATCAATCTTGCATTGAACAAGATTTATATTGGACGAGAACCGGGGATCTACCATTTCGGTGTAGAGGTCGATGACATCGAAACTCTCAAGAAAAAACTCAAGGAAGCCGGAGCGAGCAGCGAGGTGCAAAGAAGGCCGAGAAATCGTGAAGCCGAATTCCGCGTGTTCGATCCGGATGGGAACGCGATCGATCTATCAATGCACGGCTGGCCCGTATGACCATAAGCGGTGTTAATGCGCTAACCGAGCTTAATCATGGCTGATGCAAGGAGATTCAAATGCCGAAACTTCGTCATCTCGCTATCGTAACCGCCGATCGAGAGAGGTTGGTTAAATTTTATACTCATGCATTCGATCTAAAAGTCATTTATGGGCGACCTCACAGCACGCATCTTTCCGATGGCAACTTCAATCTGGCCATCGTCGACAAGGTTGGCGATGCCAAGACCGGTTTTTATGTGATCGGATTCGACGTGGACGACATCGGCGATCTGGAGGGCACCTTGAAAAGCGCCGGCGGGAGTGGAGGCCTCACGACGATGCCACAGGATCATGACGCGGAATATCGGTCGCAAGATCCCGAAGGCAATCGCCTAGACCTCGCTATCCAAGGATGGTGCGTTGTTTGAGCCTATGCGCTGAACCGACGAAAGGAATAGGGGCTAAAGAAAGCCGCAAGATGTCTTTAAGGGCGACTTATGAATGACGGTGCGATGCGGCGCGAGATCGATCGATTGGCGAAGATCGTAAAGATATAACGATCTGAACAACCATCGGCTACAGATTCTCTTCGCCACATCATCGAACAACGTGATTTACAAAAGAGCCATGTCAGATGTGACGCTCGACTGATTTTTCTGCGCAAAGAGGTATTCCATGTTAAACGGCTATCGTATTTACGACGCCGATGCTCACGTCAAGTTTAGTCCGGCCATGTGGAAAACCTTGGCGCCGGAATTCATCGCAAAACGGCCTCGACCGTTGCGCGTCAGCGACGGAGCGGATATTAAGTCGACCGATGGCTGGTTGATCGACGGCCGTATGGAGCCCCATCCCTTTGGTCCGGGTACACAGGGTGCTGATAAACCGCACGATGTTCTCGTGGACTTCGGCGCTTCGCCCCGCAACGCCGGCAGCTTCGATCTCTCGAAACCGGACCTGCGTATCCGTGATATGGATCACTTCGGCATCGACCACCAGATGATTTTTCCGACCACGCTTTATGCCAAAATGGGTTTTGATCCCGAGTTCGAGGCGGCAATGTATCGCGCCTACAACCGCTACATCGGCGCGCAATGCAAATTTGATTCGCGGCGACTTAAATGGTCCGGCCTCTTGCCGCTGCGCAATCAGCAGCATGCATTGACGGCGCTGGATGAGATGCAGAAACTAGGCGCCACCGCCGCTGTGGTTTACGGCACGGTCGGCGACAAACTACTCGGTCATTCTGATTTCAATTTTATTTGGGGCGAGCTGGCTCGGCGCCATCTTCCCCTCTGCATTCACATGGGCATGAGTTACCCGCCCTTTGAGGCGTTGTGCGGTAGCCGGCTGGAAGCGCACGCCATCGGCATGTCCATGCCCGGACTTCTCGCCTTCGTCGGCGTTGTCGGCCGCGGCATCATCGATCGCTACCCTGAGCTTAAAATCGCTTTCCTGGAATTCGGCGCGGAATGGGTGTTTTACATGGTCGGCCGGATAGAACATTATTTGCCGACGTACCGGGATGACCCGGGCATGAAAGATTTGCCGCGAGGAACGATTAAAGACTCTATAAACTCAGGTAGGGTTTTTTTCGCGCCGGAGGCGGAAGACCGTTGGCTCGGCCACGAAATCCAGTTAGTGGGCGACGAACATGTTCTTTACGGCTCGGACTTTCCCCACGGAGAAGAACGAGAAGAAGCGGCTACGCGTTTCATCGAAAGAACTGAATTAACAACCCCGCAGAAGGAAAAAATATTTTACCATAACGCCGTGAAGCTGTTTGGCGAGCCGTAGCGGAAATTCAGATCGGCGCAAAGAGAAGAGTTATTCGCCTGTGGAGAAGGCTTCTATGATACGTCTGTTGCGATTGTGTTTGGTAATATTACTTTGTCATCTTGGCTCTACCGTACCAGTCGAAGCTCAATCCAGTAAGCTCGAGGATGTCACGGTAGCGTATTCGAATCCGGGAATTTCAACATTGCCGGTAAACATCGCTCAAGAGAAAGGGTTTTTTGCCGCGGAAAAACTTAACGTCAATCTGGTGCTGATGCAGACATTCGTCGCGGGTCGAGCAGTCATTGGCGGCGACGTCGATTACAATAGTCTTGCGGGAAACATGATCACGCTGGCCGCGGGCGGTGCGCCGGTCAAAGTCGTTTTTGTCTTAATCGAGAGACCCTTGTTTGTTTTAGTCAGTCGCCCGGAGCTGAAATCCGTCAAAGATTTAAAAGGCAAAAAAATCGCCGTTAGCACCCGCGGCAGCATCGACGACTACTTTGTCCGCGGCGTGATCGCCGCCGGAGGTTTGAATCCGGACAAAGATATCACCTCGCTCAGCATGGGCGGCACGTCAAACCGTCTGAGCGCCATACGCACGGGGGCGGTTGATGCGACAGGAATTTCAGTTCCGTATAACCTGCCGCTCGAGCGCACGGGTTACAATCGCGTCGCCTCCGCGGCTGAATTTATGCAGGCGGTGAGCAACGGCCTTGGCGTCTCCGACCGCAAGATACAGACGCAGCCGGACCAGATCAAACGCATGATTCGGGCAATGCTCAACTCCCTATCCTATATCCGGTCGCATCGGGCTGATACTGTGCGGCGAGCCATGACGCTTTACAAATTCGACGCCGCGACCGCGGAAGCGGCCTATGACCTGCTCCTGCAAAGCACACCCGCGAGCGGCATTCCCACCGACAAAGCCTTCGAGACCGTCATCAGTTTAAGCCGCGAGCAACTCGGTCTGCGCGGTGAGGTGCCGATATCCAAAGTTGCCAACCTTAGCTTGTTGAGAGAAGTCGTCAAGGAGTCAAATCCCTAGATTCTCAACTGTCTTCGAATATATCATCGTCCACGAACTGGTCCACTTGCGCGTGCGGCATCATAATGAGACTTCACAGCGTTGATGAACAAATTTCTGCCGCAATGGAGATCGCGGCGAAACGAACTGAACGCCGCGCCGCTGGCGCATGAGCTGGTGGGCCGTTACATTGGCATAGATCCTTTTTTTAAAGAACCTATTCGGCTTACAATTCAAGAAGGTCGAATCAAGCGATTTGAGGGCGGTAACGAGGCGAAGTTGTTGCAGCGGTTCTTGGCCGTCATTGGAGAAGCGCTTCGGAGACGCGGTTTATCGAGTTCCTGCCATACACGGCAGCGTTGCCGCGGATTTTTCCGTGCATGCTTCGATACTTTGCCTCGTTATATGATCGGGGTCGGCGTTCGAAATCCGGGGGACAGAGCAAAAGCCGTGGCAAACCATGCCGCCCACGCGTGAATCCGAATCCGGAATCCGAATCCGGAATCCGTGTCAGGCTTGACAGATAGGAGGAAACCATGGGGTCAGACTGACCCCAAATGTGACTCTACCGGTCGAACTCAGACCCTCACATCTTTGGTTCCAGGCGATCTGCAGATCACAACGACGGGTGGCTCGGCGGCCTGAATGCGGCTGTAGCCTTGTTCAATTGTGATGTGAGAGTCGCGAAAAACGCAAGCTTTCTTGAGGCGAGCCTAGCGATGCTATCGCGCAGCAGCAGTCTCAGTCTTCAGGGTCCTTTCATCTGTTCGAAATAACCGCGTGCCTGCAAGTTCTGTAAAACTTGATTGTCGAGAAAATCGTCCGGGCTTGCTTTAGTCGCACGGGGCTCCGTTTCGGCTATGAGTTGCAGCATATTTGCGATGGCCGGTCTTGGTGTAAAAGGTTTCAACGTAAGCTCGCGATTGAACGTGTCGTAAGTTTCACGCAACAGTTCAGTGTCGCTTACGCGCGTGTATTTTGCCATTACTTTTTCGGCAAGAGATCTATTGGTCTTGTACAACCTAATCCCATCGATAAAAGCCTGGAGAAAACTTTCAACATCCTTTTTGTGTGTTGCAAGGTATGTTCTGCTTGCTACGACACCGTCATGAATGAATGGTACGCCAAGCTGGCCTATGCGAATCACTTCCCGATATCCCAGAGTCCGGGCGCGCAAAGTGACAGGTGCGGAAAGTATCCCGGCATGGACCGTGCCGGCTTGCATTGCTGCGAGCGTTTCTGAAACACCTCCTGTGGCCAAGACTTTGACGTCCTTGCCAGGTTCCATTCCGTGTTTCCTGAGAGCGAGAATTGCGCTGTACATAGTGGGAGTTCCGTGCCTGGTCACACCCACCACTTTCCCGCGTAAATCCTCTACCCGCTGGATGTCAGAACGGGCGTAAATTGAAAAAGCTAATGTTGGAAGATGAGCGGCAACAAACTTCAAATCTGCTCCTTGTAAAGTAGCCTCAATGACACCGCCCGATACGATCGCAATGTCAGCGTCTTTTGCGATAAGGGCTTGCACCGCTCGCGACCCGCCCTGAATGTAAACTGGATTTACGTTAATGCCATGTTTGGCGAATAGTTTCTCTTCTTGGGCAATCCACAGAGGAGTGAAGCCACCGCTCATTCCGGGATAAACAACCGTGACACGCCCAGACTGTGCTTGGACGGTCGAAAACGGGAGGAAATACGAAAAAACAACGATGATAAAAATGAGTTTCATATATTATCTTGTGTGTCACTGGTCGAAAACCATCGTGAGGTAGCCGGTACCGTTGCTCCCCTGATAGCAGAGCAGTTCTCCGGCTACGTCGGCGCCAAGGGCTCCTCGCAACATGTAAATATGGCCAGCGCGTCCTTCCGGATTCCAGGTCTCGAAATCGCCATCAGGCATCGAACTAAGCGCTTCGTGCTCTCCCTTGGTCAGCCAGTCAACCGCCAGTTTATCTACACGCTCTCCCGCGGGTACGACGTATTCCGGAGGTTGAGAGAAATCAAAGGTATGAGACAATCCGCCGCTTGCTACAAACAATGCCTTGCGTCCGAGCCCGCGTACAGCCTGTCCGATCACTTCTCCAAAACGACGATGGGCATCCCGAGGGCCACGCCACCAGATCGAGCATGGCACGACGGGAATT
>Ga0065707_10082856_pt1 | contig 11723 bp, 7 predicted proteins | sample SwiRhicommuniRL3_FD_59094 | JGI IMG/M metagenome (GOLD analysis project Ga0065707, IMG submission 59094) | Switchgrass rhizosphere bacterial communities from Rose Lake, Michigan, USA - RL3 v2 (version 2) | ecosystem: Host-associated > Plants > Roots > Rhizosphere > Soil | place: East Lansing, MI... | reverse complement strand
GTGCTAGGTGAGTGGTCAGGGGCATCCATTACCGGCGTGTTCAATTTGGTGATAGCCGCTTATTTCTGGATACGATATTTCCAGACGGATCGCAAGTTGAAAGGATCTGACTTGTAAATGGGACGGGCTGAGAAGCCCGCCTTCTTCGTTGAATGGGAAATGAGTATGGTCTACGGGCACGGATGAAGCCAGGCTCCGCCAGGATAAACAACTTCAGATAAACGGAACATAAATAATGATGGTGACGTTTATGGAAAAGGAGATCAACCATCATGAAAATGCTAATACATCTGCTCTTCGCCATTTTATCCATTAGCGCTATCGCTGCCTGCATGGCGATCACACCCATGGAAGATAATGTTGTTCCAACTTTCACACCGGTAAAAAGTCCGTCAGACGGCTCTCCCCCACCGGCAACGCTCGAAATTGACGGCAAAACGCAGATGGCTGGCGTGGGAACATACTGCTGGTCTTCCCCAACAGGTGTAGGCGAATCTGTGAGCATGTGCGCGGATAAGATCGGGCTGCCCACCGTTTCGGATCCCGTGAGCTCATCGTCGCCGGTGACCGCGCGTCTCATTCTGCCTCTCAACGATTTGCCAAAACAATTGACGCTATCTGTGTTTCAGGCAACCGCGGAAAACGAGGTCAAGCTGGAGGTGGATACAGACCAATTCCGATATTGGATGCCTGGCGCCGGAACCAATCAAGAGTTGGCTCTTCAAACGGTACAGGAAATTACCATCGAATTGAAACCGGGTTTATATGTTTTCTACGTGTTCGCGGTTTGGGAAGAGAAGGGCGATGTCAGTTACGGGTTTTTAGTTGAAGTGAAATAGATATGCCGCGGTTATGGACCTCACGGACAAGCCTGTTCACGAATCGTTTGGGTGGAAATAGCTCGTGGATTAATCCATTGGCAGGGATGGAGACGTATAATTTCTTAAACTTTATTGGTAAGGTTAGGAGATACTATGACTACATCTGTCAACGCATCGGGCAATCGACCAAAAACAAGAAATGGTTGCTTCACCTGGATAAAACGCATCCTTTTGTCTTTAGTGATTTTTCTCATCGCGCTGTCCTTATTGGGGATGACCTATCAAACGATTTCCACGCAAGCTGATCAAAAGGAATATCCCGCACCGGGACAATTGATCGATATCGGTGGCTATCGTCTGCATATATATTGCATGGGCGAGTCAGTCGATGGGAGTCCGACCGTGATCCTGGAACAAGGCTTGGGAGGCACCTCTCCGGCTTGGGCGTGGGTCCAGCCTGAAGTGGCGAAGGTGACGCGGGTCTGTGGATATGATCGAGCCGGGTTGGGCTGGAGCGAATCTACGCCGAAAGGCACGCCGCGTGATGGCAAGGAAGTCGCAACTGAATTACACACCTTGTTGCAAAAGGCAAATATAGCGCCTCCGTATGTGATGGTGGGTCATTCATTTGGTGGGCTGTATACCCTGTTCTTCGCTCATCAATATCCCCATGATGTCGCCGGTGTGGTATTGCTGGATAGTTCGCATCCTGATCAATGGACCAGCACGGCGGCCGGGCAGCAACTATATCAATCGAACGCCCGCCTCTTTTCCATTACCTCCTCATTAGCCCGCCTCGGCGTGCTGCGATTAAGAATGAAATCGCAACCAGCCTCGGGTCTGCCCGATTTGCAAAATCAGGAATTGGCGGCATTTCTATCCGCAACCAAGGATTGGGATGCACAAGCCGCTGAGTTTGCCGCGACCACCGAACTTGACAATGAAGTGCGCGCGGCTGGGTCACTGGGCGATTTGCCTCTGTTTGTCTTAACCGCCACGGATCATGGCGGACCCGCTGAGCTGGAAGAACTCTGGCAAAAATTACAGAACGAACTGGCCGAACTCTCAACCGACAGTATCCACAAAGTATTACAGGGTGCGCTTCACGCGTCCCTTTGGGCTGATCCCAAATATGCGAGCGAAAGCGTCATTGCCATCCTGAAAGTCGTCGACTCAGCCCAGCATAAAACTTCCCTGCAAAGGTAGCTCATCAAATGTTTAACGTAACCTCTGCCTGGAAATCCGCTTTCCCCGACGCACACGCGGGCGTTTTGGTGATGCGGAATGTGTCCAACCCGGCGCATCACATCGAATTAGAAAAACGGAAGGTGGAACTGGAGGAGCAACTGCGAGTCCAACTTGCCGGGCAGGATCGTGCCGCGATTGCCAATCATCCCGTTTTACAAGTCTATGGGGAATACTATAAGCAGTTCAAGAAAACCTATCATGTTCAACTTCAACTTGAGTCCATTGTCTTGAAAGGGAAATCGATTCCCACAGTGGCGGCACTGGTCGAATCCATGTTCATGGCGGAAGTGAAGAACATGCTGCTCACGGCTGGCCATGATTTGGACAAGCTGAAATTGCCGCTGACACTCAAGGTCACCCAGGGGACCGAAAGTTATATAGTCATGCGCGGAGAGAATCAAGTTGTCAAAGCCGGCGATATGACCATCAGCGATAGGATCGGGATCATTTCAAATATCATCTACGGTCCCGACCAACGGACGCAGATTACGGCGTCCACGCGTAATGTGGTGTTCACCGTCTATGCCCCAGCTGGGATTGATCAACGGTTAGTAGAGCAACATCTGCATGATATTCGGGATTACGTGATGGTCATCGCTCTGCAAGCGCAGGTTGCTTTGCTCGAAATCTACAACTGAGATTAACGTACGGACAAACGTATCCAGCCTCAGGGAAGGACGACCGGCTCAGGCGCGCCAATTTTATTTTGGAGCGAAGTTATATCAAATCCCTTGGATGCCAGATGAGTTAAAAGCGCGTCCCTGATCTGCTCGGGACTCAATAATTTTTCTGCGCTACATTTGGAAGTATGTCCCTCGACCAACCCTGACTCCCAGATGTCATCTTCAAGGTTGTAGCGATACCAATTTTGACAATTCACAATTCCCAAGTAGCCAAACTGATAAAAGGGCGGCTTGATTTCTTCCAGGTCCACACTATATAATCCCGCGCTCTCCTTCACATGGGCGGCACCTACGCTAAATATCAGGCGATCATCATTCGGTTCACCCTGTAACAGGGAGACACCTTCCATCCAGCCTGGAATTGTCACTCCGAGATAATCAAGTAACGTGGGAGCAATATCAATATTTTGCACATTGTGCTGAACCTGACTGGCATGTTCTCCTTTCGGAAAATAAATAATCAGGGGAATTCGTTGATTCGTATGCCATTGCTGGTTGTGATCGGTATAAATGACGATGATGGTGTTATCCAGCTTGCCGGTCTTTTCCACTTGTTCGATCACTTCACCCACATAAGTATCATAGTCAAGGATGGCATCATCATAAAAGTCAGTCATCCAGGGCTGATCCTGATTTTCCCCTTCTGAAAACATCTGACGACGGGGGAAGAAAAGGTCGCCATGCGTCACCATCATATGGATATGCACAAACAGCGGTCCCTTCGATTCTGAAATTAAGGAAAGCAGGTGTTTTATTTTTTTGTCATCGTAATTTGTCTCAGGGGAGGGCTCTATAATGGCTTTATACGCATTCTCCATTTTCTTGATGTAAAAGACATGCAAAATTCGGTCCCTAACTCTATTGAATAGACTCGCAGCAAAGTAAGCGACTTCATATCCCAATGGTTCCAGGATTCGCAACACAGTAGATTTTTGAATCCTCAGCGTATTTACTTCATCGAAGCCAGCCTGAAAGTTTAACTCAGAGGCATCGATATAATGAAGATAGCCAAGTTCGGCTGTGTAGTAACCCAGTTGATGAAGTATGCCTGGCAAATGTTGAAAAGCAGCCTCATCCCTTAATATATCGGGCGGATATAAGACACGGGTCTCTGCGGCGTTTTTCCCAGTCAGGATGGTGGTGACTGACCCGGCAGAATTCCCAGCATTCGTAAAAGCATTTTCAACGAAGAGTGATTTCTTTGCCAGTTCACTAATATTGGGGCTGGTCTCTCGGTCATACCCATAAGCAGACATATTCGCCGCATTAATACCGTCCCCGCCTAAGAGCAAAATATTTGGGCGGTATTTCAATTGCGACGCCGGCAGAATAGCGTCAACATTTCCAATCACTGAACGATCTGCCAGAGCAAAAATAACTGAGATTCCCAGTAGAAGGAGTGTAAGTTTTTGAAAGAGTTTGTTTTTGAAAAGTTGTTTTTGCCTGGCTTTGGTTCCAGTCGCTTCTCTAAAATTATTTTTCAAAAGCCAATGGTAGATAGACAGGAATATCAGAATGAAAAAGGTCGCATACACACCCCGCCAAATGCCAGTTGTGGTAACAATCCCAACTTTAAAAAGTGTATACGTGAAATTATCAATGAGCAGGCACATCAAGCCGGAGAGAATCGCAGCTGGAATTACTACTGGCAGATAATGGATGCTTTCGTTATGTATCACATGTGAAAACACCTGACTTAAAACCGCTATGATAAAGAGTATCAGACAAAAGAATATTGCTGTTAACAAGCTGGTCTTAAAAAGGATACTTAATTTTCCTCCCAAGCTGATCGTGTCGAAAAAGGATGGCTTGGTCACAAAGAAGAGCCACTCCATAAAAACATAGAAATAAACCACCAGGATGGTCGTAGTAAAGAATTGTAAGATCAGAGCCTTACGGTTAACAATAAAGGATGGATTGGTTTCATCAAACTGGTTCATGGTTATATTTATGAATGGATCAAACAGTTTTTATAGTTTCCGTTACTAACTATAGAATTATCTACGTAGCTTTGCAACAGCCCAATGGTATATAGTCTGGTGAGCGTCGGAAAATAACAGCCATGCTATGCTATACTCGCATCAATCTTTATTGGCATACCAAAAGGAGTTTACAGCTATGGAAGAGCGAACTGGTGAAGCTTTTGAACTCGGTGAACAATTGACAGTAGTAGGCAGGAAACTTCAACCGGGCATGACTGCACCCGCGTTTACATTGGACTCATTCAGTCCTACCGAAGGTGCCATGCGCCAGATTCAACTATCCGATACCGTGGGAAAAGTCCGCTTGCTCAACATTATCAACTCTCTGGATACACCCGTCTGTCATGTCGAAACCCAACGCTGGGAGAAAATCCGCGCGGACCTATCAGCAGACGTGGTGGTGTACACCGTCAGCATGGATCTGCCTTTTGCTCAGGTGCGCTGGCAGATGAGTGAGAACGTCAGCCACGGGATGTTATCCGCACATCGTGACGAAAAGTTTGGTGAAGATTATGGTGTGCTCATCAAAGAATGGCGGCTGCTTCAACGGGCTGTTCTCGTGATCGATCAGAACGACAGGATCGTCCACGCGGAATATGTTCCAGACCAAATGGCGGAACCTGATTATGAAAGTACGGTGAATGCAGTTAAACAAGCCAGTGGCTACAAATAACAGCAAACACAATTATCTTCGTACAAAAAATCAGGGGCAAAAACTTCCCCATAGATAGGATGAGATAGGCAAGGTGGCGCGGCGATGTCTTCTCATCACCACCTGCATCTACATCTACATATTCATTTTGTGGCAAAATAGACTTCATGACCCAACAAGACATCCTCCAAAAAACAGCTGAATATATCAAACAGGAATTTTCAGACGATTCATCCGGTCACGATTGGTGGCATATCTACCGCGTGTGGAAGAACGCCATCACGATCTGCGAATATGTAAAAGGAGATGCCTTCATTGTCCAACTTGCCGCCTTGCTCCATGATTTGGATGATTGGAAATTCAATGCCTCAGGTGATGAAACTCCGCTGCGCGCCAAAGCCTGGCTTGATTCGTTTGCCCTCGACCCCTCCATCACTGACGCCGTGTGCCGTATCATCACGCACATCTCCTACAAAGGCGCAGGCGTGGAAAATAAGATGGACTCACTCGAAGGCTTCATCGTGCAGGATGCTGATCGGCTCGATGCCATCGGCGCGATCGGCATCGCCCGTGCCTTTGCGTACGGTGGCTACAAAAAGCGTCCAATGTATGATCCTGATTTACCCCCACAAATGCATGCCAGCTTTGAAGAATACAAAAACAGCAAAAGCGCTACCATCAATCACTTCTACGAAAAATTGTTATTGCTCAAAGATATGATGAACACCTCCACCGCCAAACGCATCGCCGAGCAACGGCATGAAGTGATGGTGCAATACCTAAGTCAATTCATGGATGAGTGGGAAGGCAAGGATATAAAATAAAACAAAAGACCAGGTTGAGAAGCCTGGTCTTTTTGATTGAAACTACAAAATAGTATAATGAAAATATACAAGTCGAATTAACTAGGAGCGAGTTATGGGAATAAATCGACCTTTTCGAAGAACTTGCAGGCAATTTCTGGACGGACAGTATTCAGAAGGGGGTAGATGGGCATATGTTATGCATCCGAAATATGCCAACTCACCTGAACAATACATTCGCGCTTTCCTGCTTTTACAGAAGGATTTGCAAGTACTATTTGATTACGTTGAGCCTGCAGAAAACAACTTGAAGTGCTACTCTTATAGAATACATGAACTCCTTCTGCGAGCATGTATTGAAATTGAGGCTAACTTCAAGGCTATTCTTTTTGAAAATGGCTTTACAAAACGGGGGGACATGAACATGGATGATTACAAGAAAATTGAAACTTCACATAGATTATCTTCTTATCAAATCATAATTCCAGTATGGCGCGGTCAGGGCAATATAAGAATACCTTTCGCACCTTGGAAAGAAGGCAAACCATTACCATGGTATCAAGCATACAATCAGACAAAACATGATCGTCATGAAGCATTTAGCATGGCCACATTTGAGAATATGCTTGATGCTGTTTGTGGCTTGCTCATAGTTCTATCTTCCCAATTTTGGATACATGACTTTTCCCCATCAGATATGGCTATAAGTTGGGATGGACCAAACGATGGCACCGAATCCGCAATTGGAAGTTATTTTAGAATTATGTTTCCAACAAATTGGCCTGAAGAACAAAGATATGATTTCAATTGGCAGGAAATGGAAAAGGAAGAAGATCCTTTCGTTAGTTTCGATTATTCAAAGATACCTTAATCATTTCAGTAAACGAAATCACCTCGCGAACAAAATAAACACATGCTCCAGCGTCGATTCATGGCCAGTTATGGAATTGCTGGACACACATTCACTTGCAGATACTTCTGACACTCTTCAGCAGTGAGTGCCCGCGTCACACGAGCCTTTGCAATCTTGATCAATTCATCGATATTCAACTCATAGATACGCACAACACGGTCACGTCCCGCAGAAACGACGCGCGTACCATCGGGACTGAAAGCGACCTGATATACCGCGCCAGTGTTACCGTAGAGAGTCAGCGGCTCAAGAACTGGTTCGCCGGCTTTGGGTAACTTCCAAACCTTCACCGTTCGATCAACACTTGAGGTTGCCAGATACTGACCGTCGGGACTGAACGCAACGCCGAAGGTAGGTCCTGTATGCCCTGCAAGTGTGGATATTTCCGCGCCTGTTTCAGAATCCCATACTTTGATTGTCCCATCATTGCCTGAACTGGCGACCCATTTGCCATCAGGACTAAAGGTAATGCCGCTGCTACGGATTCCTGCACCATGCCCGCTGAATGTCAGCAGGTTTTTGCCAGTGGTTGCGTCCCAAACATATGCGCCATCACCGTTAGCGGATGCGACGCGTTTGCCATCGGGACTGAATGCGATTCGCTGAATGCCTGCAGAGCTGGTTGGAAACTGAATAAGCATCTTGCCAGTGCCGCTGTCAGAGATTCCTAAAGTGCCATCCTCGCTGGCGACGGCTAGTTGCGTTCCGTCTGGGTTGAAGACTACATCCATCGTTGCACTTTTGGCGGGAGCCAGCGAGAGAATTTCGGCACCGCTTGTTGCATCAACGATTCTAACTACCTGCTCATCACAAAAAGCGATGCGTTTGCCATCGGGACTATAACTTACACCGCCGGCAGTTCCATTGCCTGCACTAAGGAAATTTTGAAGCGCGATTGTTCGCAATTCCTGTCCGTTGACTGTGTCCCAGATTTTAACGCTGCCATCATAACTCAAAGTTGCCAATTGTTTTCCATCGGGACGATAAGCTACACTATACACACGACCAGTATGCCCGGCGAGATTCAGCCAATCGCTTCCGGCTGTAGGTGACACATCCCATACCTTGACCGTTCCATCGCGGCTGGCGGTGTAGAGCCGATTTCCATCCGGACTAAAAGCCACGTTTTCAACACCGCTGGTATGCCCCGAGAGCGTGAGCAACGCCTTTCCAGTTTCAGCATCCCATAATCTGGTCGTGCCATCTTCGCTGGTGCTGGCGATTCGTTTTCCATCCGGACTATAGACCACACCATTCAGATAACTCGCATGCCCAAAGAGCGTGAGGAGTTTGCTCCCCGTATCGGCATCCCAGATTTTTAGCGTGGTATCAAACTCACCCGTCGCGAGGCGTGTTCCATCCGGACTGATGGAGATTGCATCAAGACCGCCTTCGCCATTAAAAGTGAACAATTGATTGCCGCTGGCAACATCCCATGCAATGCCAACACCATCGGCATCACTGCCCGTATACAAACGGCTTCCGTCTGGGCTGAATACTAAAGTAGCAATACCATTCTCATGACCTACGAAAGTCAGCAGGTTTTTGCCCGTTGTAGCATCCCAGAGTTTTGCGGTTTTATCCCAACTGCCAGTGGCGATGATCGCGCCATTTGGGCTGTAAGCGATTGCTACAACTTCATCCGTATGCCCGCTGAGTGTGAGCAGTTCCTTGCCCGAAGCGACATCCAAAACCTTAGCGAGATTCTTACCAGCCGGGATCGCTAGTCGTTTCCCATCCGGGCTGAAACTGATAAAGCGCGCAGGACCTTGTTCATTGATGCCTGTTGGAATCGAGAAGAGTTCTTGATTTAACGCGGCATCCCAGATTTTTACGGTTCCATCATCACTGAAAGTTGCCAACCGTTTTCCATCGGGACTCACAATGACTGAAACAACATTCGCCGCATGTCCATGTAATGTGGCAAGGAGACGTGAGGTTTCAATCGAACGATGCAGCGCGTCCTGTGCTTCGATCAAAACGGGCTGACCGTTTTGTGTGCCGATGTTCACCGCCTGTAATGCAAGCAGGATGCTGCGCTCCGGGTCAACTGCGAGGTTGTTGATTGCCGACCCAGCCAACTCACGCTCGAAGGCAACTTGCTGTTGCTCCTGTGCATTGACTGCGTTTTGATTTGATTGCACGCCAAACAATCCCGCCAGTAGCGCTAGAATGACAGCAATCGATCCCACTGTAGTAATGACGCGGTTGCGCAATCGCAGGCGGGACGCAGAATGGCGTTGGGTTTCTGCCAGTTCGACTGCCGCATCCCGTTCCCGCTGGAGTCCGGCCTCGCGTTCCTGTTCTTCGCCCTTCGCCTGCATATTCGACGTCTCGAGAAACATTCTCTCCTGCGCGTTCAACGCTTTCGGATTGAGCGCAGACCATTCATTTGCCTGTGCCAGACGCGCGCCGCGATAGACCGAGCCGGCATCGCGTTCCAATAATTCCCACTCGTGCGCGGCTTCGGTCAGGTTACGATGCAGGATGATGCCTTCACGGTCCTGCGACAGCCATTCACGCAATTTGGGCCATTCACGGATCAACGCTTCATGCGCCACTTCAGCTGAATCCTCGCTTAAAGTAACGAGTCTTGCTTCAGCCAGTTTGTTCAACACCATACGCACCTGATCGGCATCCTCCGCGTGTGACCACAACTCATCAAGCGTTGCGCGCCGTCGTGTGTCTTCCGTGCCTTCGCCAAATTCGGTCAGCCTCAAGAGGATATTCCGCACGATGGTCTGTTCGTTGAGCGAAAGATTTTGATAAACACTTTCGGCTGTGTGCGCGATCGCACCATGCACGCCACCCGCATCCGCATAACCTTTGAGTGTCAGCCTGTGTCCGGCGCGTCGTTTCCAGGTTTCAAGCAGTGCATGGGAGAGCAGGGGCAGTGCGCCAGGTTCATCACCCACATCGCGCAGGATCAAATCCACCAGCCCAGGTTCAAATTCCCAATGTCCGAGCCGCGCAGGTTCCTCGATGGCACGCCGCAATTCATCGGTCGTCATGGGTCCAATATATTCCTGCTGCTGCGCCACAGCATCGCGCAGTTCGGGATATTGTGCGAGATGCGCGTAAAAATCTGCGCGCAGGGTAATGATGAGCGTCAGGTTGCCTTCACCCTTGCGTTCCTCGCCCAGTGGCAGAGGCGCGGAGGTAAGCGCCGCGAGCAAATTGTCAATGAAAGCTTCGCGTTCGAACTCGTCATGGCAGAGGGTAAACAACTCTTCGAATTGATCGATCACTAATACAGCGTGACGGGGGATAGATGAGTCGCGCGACTGGATTTGACGCGATAAGAAAAAATGCAGACTGCGCGGGTCTTTCGAAAGATCGTCCATTAAAGTCGCCGCGGCAGTCACTGATTCCGAAGCCCGTGTGAGTTCGATTGCCAGCGCTTCGAGGGGATGTGCGGTGGGCGTGAGGATGTGGACCTGCCAATTCGCATTTCCTTTTTTAAGCGTTGGGATTAATCCCGCTCGCACCAACGAGGATTTTCCACTGCCCGATGCACCGACAATGACCGATAGGAAATTCACACCCTGTAAACGATCCATTAATTTCAGCGTCAGTGTTTCGCGCCCAAAGAATAAATCTGAGTCATCCACATCGAAAAACTGCAAGCCTTTGAAAGGCGCTGCTCCTGGTGTGGGTGATTCTGTGCCGCTAAATTTTGTTCTAATCGGTGCAAATTCAGCCGGCAATCCAGCCACCACCAATTGATACATGGAGGCTGGGTATTTCATATCCTTAAGACGGTGTTCGCCCAAGTCCTGAATGGTCAACCCATCGGGCAAATCCTGGAGTACGAGTTCGCGTGTGGTTGGCGATAAAAGGATTTGCCCGCCATGACCTGCATCGCCAATGCGCGCGGCGCGATGCACATCCATGCCCACATAGCCGGTCGAAGCGATCAACGGCTCACCGGTGTGCAAGCCCATTCGTACGCGCAGGTGTTCACCCCGGTACCAGGGATGCGCGGCGAGCGCGCGCTGGGCTTCGGCGGCGCATCGTACTGCATCGAGGGCGCGCGTAAATGTGACAAAGAACGCATCGCCTTGTGTGTCCACTTCGTGCCCATTCCATTTTTGAATTGCGGCGCGCAGAATCTCGTGGTGCTCACTCAATGCAACTGCATATTGATCGCCAAGCTTTTCGAGCAGACGGGTCGAGCCTTCGATGTCGGTGAAGAGGAAGGTAATCGTGCTGGATGGCTGAGCGGCTGAGGTGCGTTGGGGAATTTTCGCGCCTTTGAGCAGCCCATCATATAACCCGCGCGTTTCGGCGGACGGCTCGACGCCAATATTTTCCAGTAGTTCAGCAGTGCAGCGTTGATACAGGGAGGTAACTTTTGCCATATCACCGCGCACGCCGCTTGCCAGCATGAGTGCGCGATAAGCGGGTTCGCGTACGCCGCTGAGGGTAAGCCAGCGTTCACCCCATTCCTGTACGGCAATCCAGCGTTCCGCCGCGATGAGTTGCTCAAGCAGTTGTTCCATCCTTGATTCAAAGATGGCTTGAATTCGTTCGCGTTCAAGAGCTACCCACTCATCATAGAAGCCGGGCAGAAGTTCTCCCTGATACAGAGACAGATTGACGATCAGAGATTGCAGATCGA
>Ga0065707_10001040_pt1 | contig 11725 bp, 8 predicted proteins | sample SwiRhicommuniRL3_FD_59094 | JGI IMG/M metagenome (GOLD analysis project Ga0065707, IMG submission 59094) | Switchgrass rhizosphere bacterial communities from Rose Lake, Michigan, USA - RL3 v2 (version 2) | ecosystem: Host-associated > Plants > Roots > Rhizosphere > Soil | place: East Lansing, MI... | reverse complement strand
GCCATTGCACTCATTCGCTGGACTGTGAACGGTGGATGACCGGATGTGGATCGTGTCCGTTGCTCTCGGATTATCCCGCTCTACGCTGGGATACGACCGCAATGTTATGGAAGCTCAAGAAATGGGTTTATGCGCGCTCGCGTCTCGATATTGTCGCGCCTTCGAAATGGATCGCAGACCTGGCACGACGCAGCCCGTTATTGGGAAACTTTCCAGTGCACCATATTCCAAACGGGATTGATACGACTGTCTTTGCGCCCCAGGATCAATCAGAGGCACGACGCACACTGGGCATAGACGAAAGCAGGAAAGTGATTCTCTTCAGTTCACATCAGATTCTGAACCGGCAAAAGGGCGGGGATTTAATGGTCGACGCCCTCGGCCGGTTGGCGCTCTCCTACGATCGTGAAAAAATCCTGCTGCTCGTGGTTGGCAAAGGCGCCGAGGAATGGAAAGTTGATGTCCCCTTTGCCGTGATGCGAATGGGCCATGTTTCAGAAGACAAGACGATGGCCGCCGTCTACTCGGCAGCCGACATCTTTGTATTGCCAACCCTGGCCGACACTTTTCCGAATGCAGTGTTGGAGAGCATGTCCTGTGGCACGCCGCCGATCACGTTTGCTGTCGGTGGTTGCCCGGAGCTCGTGCGTCACATGGAGACAGGATACCTGGCCCAGTATAAAGATCCGGTCGATCTGGCAAAGGGTATGTCGTTATTGCTTGACGACGATGAATTGAGGTCTCGTCTTCGGCAACGTGGACTCGAAGTCGTCCAGTCGGAGTACCAGCGAGATCTGGAAGCGAAAAGGTTTAAGTCACTGTACGAAGATATTTACAACGAACGAGCGGCGGCCTGAAACTCATGCACTACCACTTAATAGGAATTTGCGGTACCGCGATGGCCTCACTTGCCGGCATGCTTCAGGCACGCGGGCATCACGTCACCGGTTCTGATTTGAACGTCTATCCACCAATGTCGACGATGCTCGAAGAACTGGGCATCAACGTCGCACAGGGATTCAACTCCGAACATGTTATGTCACCGGACTGTGTCGTTGTTGGCAACGCAATTCCGCGTGGTAACCCCGAAGTCGAAGAAACACTTCGGCGCAAACTCCTCTATCGCTCGCAAGCGGAAGTCGTTAAAGAAGAATTCATTCGCGGACGTCACTCACTCGCCGTCGCGGGCACGCACGGTAAAACAACCACGACCAGCATTGCCGCATGGGTGATGGATCAGGGCGGCTTGAATCCGAGTTTTCTGATCGGCGGCGTCGCACAGAATTTCGGCAGCAGCTTCCGTGTGACTGACAGTGATTACTTCATCATCGAAGCGGATGAGTACGACACGGCTTACTTCGACAAGGGACCGAAGTTCATGCACTACCTGCCTGAGATTGCAATCGTTAACAACATCGAATTCGATCACGCCGATATTTATCGTGATCTCGATGCAGTGAAGCTGGCGTTTCGTCGTTTTATGAATCTCGTTCCCGAGAACGGCAGATTGATTGCAGGTTGGGACAGTCCAAACGTGCGACAGGTGGTTGAGTCTTTCGGCGCAAGGCTCTTCACTCGAATTGAGACTTTTGGCACCGGCAGCGATGCGAAGTGGCAAGTCCGAAATGCTGACTTCAGCGAGGGCCTGTCGCGGTTTGAAGTGTTTTGTGAGAACCAGTTGTGGGGCGAGTTTCAAACGCCGTTGCTGGGCGAGTTCAATCTCGTCAACTGTCTCGCGGTGATTGTCGCGGCCGATGCGTGGGGTATCAGCAAGGAGAAGATTCGCGGTGCCCTCGCGAGTTTTCAGAACGTTAAGCGCCGGGCGGAGGTACGTGGTGAGGAAGGGGGTGTGCTGGTCATCGACGACTTCGCGCACCATCCGACTGCGGTGCGTGAAACGCTGCGCGCACTGCGCGCACGGTATAAAGATCGCCGTTTGATCGCCGTATTTGAGCCGCGTTCGTGGTCCTCTCGACTCGCAGTTTTCCAGGACGACTATGCGAACGCCTTCGCGTCGGCTGACTACGTGGTAATCGCTTCCGTGTTCGACAGCCAGAAGGTCACAGAAAAGGGACGAGCCCTTGATACGGCTGCGTTAATTGAAGCCATTTCGAAACACGGTAAGCCGGCGTTTGCCCTTCCCGATGCCGATCAAATCGTCACGCACATCACGCCGGAACTACGGTCTGGAGACGTGGTCGCGATTATGTCCAACGGCGGCTTCGGGGGAATCCACGAAAAAATCCTTGGCGCCTTGCGATCAGACTAATTTTGGGCCACGGATAACACGGATTGGAATCGGATTTTATATCCGTATTATCCGTGCCTCCACACTTTAACGAAATCTTCGTAACGCTCTCGCAGTCTTACTCCGCTACAAAGGCTTCCCGATAAGAGGCATGGAGGCCCCCCGCAGTGAAGAACTTTTCGATTTTCGAGCAGGCCCTAAAGTACCCCGGCATCGAAAACCTCGAGAATATCGGTGAAATTGCCAGCCTCACTCGACGCGATTTCCTCGATCATGAGAGTTTCGTCTGCCACACCACTACGGCATCAGTCGAATACGGATGCCTGATGATCGAGAACGCGATTCTGCTTCGCACCAACCGCTCCGGAAGAGTCTACGCCGGGGTGGAAAAGCTTTCAGCGTTGCAGCCGATTATCGATCGTTACATGCGTATCGCTGATGTGTCTGAGAGCGTTTATCTGTTTGGACAGGACGACTGGAGACCACCACGACATCCAAACATCAGGTTGATAACGCTCGAGCAGGACTACCGTTTGGCGCGTGAGTGGTTTGTAATTACACACTCAAAGTCGCTCAGTCGCGCACTCATCGCGTTTGACGAAACACGCACTGACAGTATGCCGGAACAAGTCAGGTATTGGGCTTTGAAGACAAGTAACGCGAGTCTGGTTAACGGTCTCGCGAACGCAGTCGAGGGCGTGATCGACTGGTCGCTGGCGGCTTGATTCTATTGAACCGTCTTCGATTCCGCGACGGGTCGCTCGATCAGGAGCGGCGTCGCCATCGTGTCGGCCTTTCCACGTGGAACGTTTGGGGCTTCAACTCTGGAAGTTAATACGCGCCGGATTTTTTTCGGCAGTAGTTTGGCCGCAATGAGAGTACTGGCTCCTATTAGCTCTACCACGTCGCCACCACCGCGCCAATGCTCGCGCACGACGCGAGGATCGCTCACGCTCATTAGACGCAGCAGTGTTAATCCAATCAAATAAAGATCGTCGACCTGACCCACGAAAGGCAGCATGTCAGGAATGAAGTCGAGCGGCATGAACGCGTAAACGATTGCTCCTGCAACCAGCAATCTCTCTTTCGCCGGCACTCTCGGATCCACCATCAGTCGCGCGCACAGGAACAGCAGATTCGGGATGACGAGCACGAGGTTGGTCATTCGACTTCGAAGGTTCAAATCTGACATGCGGGGATTATACAGATCCGTGCTGATCCGTGTAATCTGTGGCAACATAAACGTCCATGGACATCCTCGACCGAATTCGCCAGCGCGCCGCGTCAAGGCCGCAACACATCGTACTTCCCGAAGGAAATGATCCGCGCACCGTCGTCGCCGCAGCCGAAGCGACCAGTCAACGCATCGCGCGTATAACCGTGCTGGGTGACGAGGAAACAATCCGAGGTGTCGCCCGAGACAACCACCTCGATCTGGGTGGCGTGACGATCATCGATCACACACGCGCGGCTGACTTTGACAAGGTAGCCTCGCTCTTCCACGAGTTGCGCCGCGCCAAGGGACTCATGGCTGATGAGGCACGAACGCTCGTGTCTGATCCGTTGTACTACGGCAATCTCATGGTCCGATCCGGTCTCGTCGATGGTTCTGTGGCTGGAGCGACAAACACGACCAGCCACACCGTTCGGGCCGCGCTTCACTGTATCGGCGTGCGATCGGGGTTTAAGCTCGTTTCGAGTTTCTTCCTGATGGCACTGCGCAATAGCGAGTTTGGTCACGACGGCGCGATGATTTATGCAGATTGTGGCGTGGTGATCGAGCCGAGTGCTGTCGAGCTGGCAGAGATCGCAATCGCTGCCGCAGACTCTTGCAAAGCGTTGCTAGGGGCTGAACCGCGTGTGGCGTTGCTCTCGTTTTCCACCAAAGGAAGTGCAAAACACCGGCTGGTCGACAAAGTGGTCGAAGCAACGCGAACTGTTAAGGCGCGCGCTCCGGAGTTGCTGGTCGATGGCGAGCTTCAAGCTGATGCGGCGTTGATTCCGGGAGTCGCTCAATCAAAAGCGCCAAGTTCCCCGGTCGGCGGCCGTGCAAACGTACTGATCTTTCCCGACTTGCAATCCGGAAACATCGCGTACAAGCTAACTGAGCGTTTGGCGGGCGCTACGGCAATCGGCCCGATTCTGCAGGGTCTCGACAAACCGGCAAACGATTTATCGAGGGGTTGCACGGCACGGGATATCGTCGACGCCATCGCCATCACAGCCGTTCAGGCTCAGGCACGTAAGGCTTGATTCGCCGTAACCGGGCAACGCAGGATTTCTGGAGGCATCAAACAGCCGATTCCCTAAATGTCTTGGCTGAAAAGCACAACTGGTCTTCTGGTCATGGTGGCGCTTTTGGCGTTTGCCGCCACGCAGAGCCCCAGTCAGGAGCCAGCCAAATCACAAGCTTCGCCCTCGCCAACTCCCGAAACCGTTAAGGTCTTTACTGAAGAAGTACGCCTTCCGGTCGTCGCGTTCGACTCATACGGTCATTACGATCCCACGCTCGAGCTCGACGACATACTCGTGCTCGAAGATGGCGTGGCGCAACAACTCCGAAGTCTCAGGCATGTGCCCGCAAATGTTCTGTTCGTGCTCGATACTGGTGGTGAGTTGAGCGGACTTGGCGGAATGTCGAAGAGTACGAGTCTAACGCGCGACGTTGCCTCACGGCTCGTGACGAAACTTGAAGACGGCGACTCGATCGCCGTAATGCAGTCGGGTAATGCGGCGGAGATGCTGCAACCATGGACGACTGACAAAGCTGCGGTCCTGAAGACACTCAAGAACAAGCTCATCTCGACCAAGCGATCGAGAATCTCCGATGCTATTGCGAATGCCAGTGCGCAGTTGAAGGATCGTCCCGAAGGAAGTCGTCACGTCGTGATGATCACCGACGGCGTTGACTCGCCCGGCGGCAAAGTCGATCGCGCCGAGGCCATGCGCAAACTGATGGCCGCGCGAGCTACTGTTCATATCATCAGTTACACGGAGTTTGTGAGACAAAAGAATCCTGCGAATAATTCATCGGTCACAGTCGGTCCACGTCCGAAAAGTTCAGACCCGATCGCCTCGACAGACCCCACAATGCCTCCAGGTCAAACTCGCTCACCTTCGTACGGTATTAGCATTCGCTTCGACCCGGCGATGAAGCGCCAGCGCAAAGCTTACGAAGCTGACGTGAAGAAGAGTCAGCAGGCGTTGAAGAATATCGCTGATGAGACGGGCGGAAGGCTGATGTTACCGCTCGACAGTCAGGAAATGTTGGCCCAGGCAAATGAAGTGGCGCGCGCGATCGGAGCCGAGTACGTCGTCACTTATCGACCCAAACGACCACTGGCCGAGGCCCAACCCGGCGAATACCGTCGCATCGAAGTAGCCTCACGCCGCGTCGGCGTCAGCCTCCAATCACGTCGCGGCTACGTCGTGCCACAGCAGAATTAGCCACAAAAAGGCACAAAAACCACAAAAAAGAGAATGCCTTAATGAAAAATCTCTTTCTGTGCTTTTTGTGCTTTTTTGTGGCCAGATCTTTTGTGTTTTTTTGTGGCTAGATCGCGGCTTCGAGGCGAGCTTCCATCATCGCCACCACCTGGCGTACATCGAACTGATCGGGCTTCGGCATCAACGACTGCCGGTGCAACTCTTCCCAATCTTCCTTGGGAACTCGGTGGAAAGCTTCAACTACCTTCGGATCAAATTGTCTCCCCGCCCAATCATCAAGCTCCTGTGCCGCGGCTTCGTATGGTTTGCCGCGACGATAAACGCGATCGCTCGTGATCGCATCGAAAGCATCCGCCACCGAGAAGATCCGCGCGCAGATGTCGATCTCTTCTTTTCGCAAACCGAGTGGATATCCAGTGCCGTCCCACTTCTCGTGGTGTTGGGCCACGACACGCGAAGCNCCCTGCAGAAACTCGATACCTCGCAGAATCTGTTGGCCATGAATNGGATGTTCGCGCATGCGCACCCACTCTTCTTCCGTGAGCTTCGCCGGCTTGCGCAAAATTGAATCCGGCACACCGATTTTGCCGATGTCATGCAACAGTGAACCAAACTCCAGCGCCTTCATCTCTTCACTGGTCAAACCGTATTCGCGTCCGAGTCGCAGACTGTAAGTGACCACGCGTTCCGAATGACCATGAGTTTCAGAGTCTCGCGTTTCGAGTGCAGCAGTCAGGGCCTTGAGTGTTGAGCGATAAGCACCTTCGAGAGAATTCAGGGCTTTATCAAGTTCGATGGTCCGCTGTTCGACTAGTTCTTCGAGATGGTTTTCGTAACGCTGCTTCGCAACCACCAGATCGTGATGTTCGAGCGCTCGTTTGACGACTGCCTCAACCTGCCGCAGGTCGAAAGGCTTCATTAAATAATCAAACGCGCCGAGACGCAGAGCACCGATCGCACTCTCGACGGTCTGCATGCCGCTGATCATCACTACCACGGTGTCAGGTGCGAACTCTTTGACGTGCGGAATCATGTCGAGCCCGCTCATGCCGGGCATCGTGATGTCGCTGATCACGAGTTGGAATTCGCTTTCGTGCAGACGGGTGAGTGCCTCCTCAGCCGATCCCGCTCGAATACAGTCATACTCTTCACTGAGCAAATCGGCGAGGATCTCGGTTATTTCAACTTCGTCATCAACTATCAGAATGCGGGGCGACACAATTGTCGGCATTTGGTCTCTCCTGAAAATGGCAGGACATGGCGGCTAGAAAAGATTAGTAGAGCTCAACCAGCAACGGTGAGTGCACGCGTGGGTAAGGGGCTGGGTAAGGCCCCGCCAAAACCTGGCTCAGGCATTCTAGCCGTTTCCTGGCCCACTGGCAAACATGTTTTTACGTGAGACATAAGTCTAAGGTGGAGAGCAGCTTACGAGCAACAACTCACAGTAGTAAATGGGAATTTGTCTTAAGGTGTGATTAAAACCGAAGTGCGGGACGAGTGTTGCGCTCCGTTCGAAAGCACCGTATCATGTGCATCCCTTCAAGCCGGAGTGGCGAAATTGGTATACGCACCAGACTCAAAATCTGGCGAGGTTCACTCCTCATGTCGGTTCGAGTCCGACCTCCGGCACCACAATTCCACACTCAGAAGCAGAAAGTAAGACAGGGGCAAGCGCGAAGCACGTCGCCCCTGGTAAAGAGTCGGACAAGGTTCATTTCGGATCTTCCGGCACTTCGGTTTTCGGCATGTTCGAGGCGGCGGAGTTATGAACAATCAACCTGACTTCCCCACCTCGCTTCTGAAAGACGAAAAGCTTATCAACCACAGTCTGCCTGCCGCCGATGCCCACCTCTTCGTTTCTCAAATACACATTGCCCATGGCAATGCCAATGTTGCCATGGATCTGAATAGCTTCCTGGTCCTCGATATCGTTATGGAAGTCCGCTGATATCCATCTGTTCTTAATAAACCCTTTGTCGTCAGGAAACTCGTCATCTCCACCTACGAAATATGCGATTGCTCCTTGCCGGGTCGTCCTAAAATTTTGCGGTGCCATCGCCAGTGTGGGACGGAAAAACACTTTCCCCTTGCTGAAGTCGTACATATCGTCAATGAACTCTTCGGCCTTTGCTCGATACTCTCCGTCCTCGCCGCGGTTAATGTACTCGCGGCATATGGCTATCAACCCGTCGCACCATTTCTGTTGGGCCTCATTGACCTCATCCTCTGTGATGTCATCAGGGTTTATGGGTGTACTCATGTCGTTGGTTCTCCTTTGGGTTGTGAAGCTAAGATGACAGACATAGCGTAAGTTGTGGAGGAACTCACGCTCCGTACGAACTGAGAACGTGGACTCTAGTTCTTTGCACGGTCCATGTCAATAAAACACAGGGACCAACTACCCCGCGATGCGCTCCAGGAGTTTTGGATTGGCATCGAAGGAGTGGTACTGGAAGGGATAGTCTTTCTTGTACTCCCGGATGAAGTCAGGGACTTTGGTGAGAACGTGCTCGATCGATTTCATCATCTGCAGGAGCATTTCCTGGCAAATGTCGGCGCGCATCTCTTCCGGAAGAGTTGATGGGACGCGCCGGTTGATACGTACGAGTAGATCGTCAAACGCGGTCCTTCGTTCACGCGCGAGCGTTTGCCAGCCGGCCCGCTTTTGACATTTCTTTGTGTGATAAAAAAGCTGCCCGCAATCACAACGACGCGCATCGGTTACATGAAGTCGTAAACGCGCCACCGTGCGGTGATGACACTTCAGCTTCCGCACGATTTGTTTGTCGAGATAACCGGCCGTGATCAGCGCGATGATCTCCTGTTCTTTCTCAAAGATCTTTGAACTATCACGACGAGAAGCAGTCATCGCCTTGCATTTGCGGCAGCGATACGAGTGTGGCCGGCCGCACGATCGACGAGAAAACCGGTGCATCTGGACGCGACACGAAACGCAAAAGGGATGCTGCCACCTCGAATCTTCGAGACTCAGATTTGGCGGCCGTGAGCTCTGGCGCCGGCTAAGCGTCAACTCGATCCGAGTGGCGATGCGACACTGCGAACAAGCGAAATTCTTTCCATGCCGCGCCATTGGCTGACGACAAGAGAAGCACCAGGCGTTTTGCTGCGCCTTCTTCTGACCGCGTTTAGTTATTAGTTTACGTGGTTGACCGTACCGCACACCGCACCTATGCAGTCGATTAAATTCAGTAATGACGGATTGTTTGCTTCTGTAGTTCTTTGAACACACTCCAGCGGACCCTAGTCGGTCGACTCGGAGTAGTTTAGCTTTCAAGTACTAAAGAATTAGCCGGGTTGCCGCAGAAGCTGGTACTACCAAGCAATGGTCCAGAACCATCACGCAATTGGGAGGTGTTTTCGGGAAATGGATAATAGCTGAATCAATCTCGAAATTATTGCTCAACACCTCTGACACAAATATAACCCGAGATGTCACGAAAAGTTTTGGATTAAAAGAACTGTTTCATTGCGATCATCTTGCAAAGAGGAAATTTAGCCGCAGATTTTCGCGGATGAACGAAGATAGATCTTATCCGCGTTTATCCGCGAGAATCAGCGGCTCAATCATATTGCTTTGGCGAGCGGTCATAATGGAACTTGATCGGTTAGATTGACCTCGTAGCCTCCTATCCACCGCCGCATTTCCCGCACAACCACTTGGCACGCGAGTAGCTAAAGAGCGTGAGGCTTATCGCCCACGAGTTTGATAACCCAGAGTGGTATCCCCAGTTACCCACCTCCCAAAAGGTATGTTTCTCGAACGCCAGACTTTCATCTCCCGCGCCGGCCAACAGCTTTGGCCCCTCCCTACTTTCGTGATTCCCGTCGCGCTGGCCGCCAGTTTGATCGCCTCCCAACTCAGTGGCTCGGCGCTGACTCCGGTTATCGTCATTCTCTTTGTCGCTCAAATATTGTTCAGTCTCCTGGTTTGGACGAGCTGGAGAGGCACGCGAGAACAACTGACCGGCGTCAGACACGAACTATCGAGCCTGCAAGGCATCGTCGACGTTTCGCGCGACGCCATTATCGGCGTGACCACTGACGGCACGATCATGAGTTGGAATCGGGGTGCGCGCGCGATCTACGGCTACAGCTCGCAGGAAGCTCTCGGCTCGCAGATCTCGATGCTTTTCGATCACCGTCGTGGTCAGGAAGCCTCGTTGTTGTTTGACAAAGTCGCGCGTGGCGAGAACGTCACGCAATACGAAATGGTCCACCTCAAAAAGGGCAGAACCCCGATCGACGTCTCTCTTACCATCTGCCCGATCATGGACGGCAAAGCGATCACCGGCGCTTCGGTGGTCGCTCGCGATATTACCGAACGCAAACGCGCCGCCGGCTCTCTTGCCCAACAAGCCGCGGCGATGAAAGCGTCGATGGACGGCATGGCGATCATCGATCACCTCGGCGTCTGTATCTATCTCAACGACGCGTACGCGAAAATTTTTGGTTACTCAGGTCCGGAACGCCTCATCGGCGCTAGCTGGGAGATGTTCTACTTCCAGGAAGAGTTGAACCGTCTGAAGGAACAGATCATGCCCGCCGTTTGGCGCGACGGTTCGTGGCGTGGTGAAGCCCTCGGGTTGAAACTGAACGGCGGCACTTTCCCTCTCGAGATTTCAATTTCTAGCGTAGATGGCGGTGGTCTGGTGCAGGTCGTGCGCGATATCACTGAACGCAAAAAAATTGAAGAGACGCTGCGCAACAGCTCGCTCAAAGACGACCTGACAGGACTATTCAATCGCCGCGGATTGCTCAAACAAGCCGCGCCTTACTTCGACTTCGCGCGCCGTCAGAAAGAAACTCTGCTCCTGCTCTTCATTGACCTCGACGGCATGAAGCGCATCAACGACGAGTTTGGACACAACGAAGGCGACAACGCTCTCATTAACACNGCGAAGATTCTCAACCGCAGCTTCCGCAGCACTGACATCATCGCNCGTCTCGGCGGCGACGAGTTCACCGTGCTCGTNACCGATCTGAACGCGAGTAAAGAAGACGCGATCACAAGACTCAACGAGAATCTCAAAGCCTATAACGCCTCGGAAACACGCAGTCATAAACTCGCATTCAGTATCGGCGTTGCCACACTCGAGCCGGAGCGCATGACGTGCTTCGAAGAGTTGCTCGAACAGGCCGACCAGGCGATGTACGAACAGAAGCGTATGAAACGTCGCCGAGCAACCGAGCGCAGCCAGAATCGACAACTCGGTGACAGTGTCGAGACGAATTCCGAGACGCCGTTCGCACCCAATTCGATTCCCTTCGCGCTCTCGACAAATTCAAAGACTTACGGCGGCACGTTCGATAACGCGGCNATCGGAATGGCAGTCGTGTCGGTTGATGGTAGCTGGCTTCAGGTAAATGAATCACTCTGCAAGCTGCTTGGCTATTCAGAACAGGAATTGCGCGCGACCAGTTTCCAGATGATGACCCATCCCGAAGATCTGCGACACGTGCAGTCGTATATTCAGCGCGTGCTCGAGGGATATATTCAGAGTCACGAGCAGGAGAAGCGTTACATACACGAGCAAGGTCACCCGGTTTGGGTACAGTGGCACGTCTCGTTGCTCAAGGATTCGGAAACCGGAACGAAGCGATTGTTCTTCCAGGTGCAGGACATCAGCGATCGTAAGCGAGCTGAAGAAAAGTTGACGCAGGACACACTGACGGGACTGCCGAACCGAGCGCGGTTCTACGATCTGCTCAAGCACAGGTTCGCGCGCAAGCAAACGGACAAGCAATGTGCGGTGTTGCTGATCGATGTCGATCGTTTCAAGCTCGTTAACGACAGTCTCGGAAACGCGTGTGCAGATCAGTTGCTGATTCAGATCGCACAGCGAATTAAAACCTGTCTCAGACAGAACGATGTGCTCGGCCGCGTGGGCGGCGATGAGTTCGCAGTGCTGCTGGACGACGTCTCAGGTGAAGAGGAAGCATCGTCAGTGGCAACACGCATTCAACAGTCCCTCGCGATCTCGTTCAATCTTCACGGCCAGGAAGTCTATA
>Ga0065707_10001303_pt1 | contig 11727 bp, 10 predicted proteins | sample SwiRhicommuniRL3_FD_59094 | JGI IMG/M metagenome (GOLD analysis project Ga0065707, IMG submission 59094) | Switchgrass rhizosphere bacterial communities from Rose Lake, Michigan, USA - RL3 v2 (version 2) | ecosystem: Host-associated > Plants > Roots > Rhizosphere > Soil | place: East Lansing... | reverse complement strand
GTTCATCCAGGTGCCGAGCGAGGTCGTCATCTGGACAAAACGCTTCGAGCGCGACGGACGATCGGTTTCAGCCATCTTCGATGACATCTCCGCCGCGATCGTGAACGAACTGCGCGTCACGCTCCGGCGCGATCGGCGGCACCACGAGCTCGATCCGGATCTGTACTATCAGTTTCTCCGGGCGCAAAGATTCCACGCGGCGCGCGGAGTCGACAACAGCGCCAAGGCCGCCGAACTGTTCCAGCAGGTGATATCGCGCGCCCCGGACTATGCGCCGGCATGGGCCGGGCTGGCCAGCGCGCTGGCGCAGCTTTCGCGGCCTTCGACAGGCGAAGAGATCATCCCTCCGGACCCGAGCCTGCGCCCCGCGGCGATGAAGGCGCTTCAACTCGATCCGCTCCTGGCAGAAGCCCATGCCGCGCTCGGAGCCGTGTACGCCAGCGATCGCGACTGGGTGAACGCGCGCATGTCGTTTCTGAAGGCGATCGCACTGAATCCATCGTTGACGGAGATACACAGTGATTTCGTGCTTGGCGTCCTGATGCCCATCGGTGACATCAAGGAAGCCGTACGCCAGCTCGAGGCTGCGCGTGTCGCCGATCCGTTGTCGCTGGACGTACGGAGAACCCAGGCACACGTATTCATCGAGGCGGGTCTATACGAGCGGGCGATCGAGAACTGTCTCTGGATCAAGCAGCACGATCCCGCTTTTCCGTACGTGGATATCTGGCTTGGTCGCGCGCTGTATTTCTCCGGGAGGTTCGAAGAGGCACGCCGCGTGCTCGAGCGCGCAGATCCGCAGTTCTTCGGATACCTTGGCTATCTCCTCGCCGTCAGCGGCCGTCGGGAAGAGGCGGCGGCGCTCGCGGCGAAAAATCCCGATGCGGCGTCGCGGAACATGCTCATCTACGCCGGGCTGGGCGACAAGGATCGCGCCTTTGAGGCGCTCACGCGTACGGCCGAAGTGAACTGGTGGCGCGCCGCAACGTGGATGCGCAGACCCGAGATGGCGCTCCTTCGAGGAGATCCGCGAATAGTGGCCTTGAAGAAGGAGCTCAGGCTGCCTGAATGACAATCCGCGAAATCACAACAGGCTGAAGCCGGTAATCAGCAGCAGGCCGGCAAGGCCCACGCGCAGAATCCGAACGGGCGCGCGCGGGGCCATCCAGGTGCCGACGCTGACGCCGGGAATGGATCCGAGAAGGAGCGTCGCGGCAAGCAGCCAGTCGACGGTCCCGCCGTACGCATGCGCGAGCCCCGTGACGCTCACGAGAATCGCTGCATGAAAGACATCGGTCCCGACGACGCGTGCGGGGCTGAGCGGAAACACGCATAGGAGGAACGGAACCAGCAGCGCGCCGCTGCCGACCGAGGTGAACCCCACGAGCGCGCCCACGATCGCACCGGCGGCGATCGTCCCCTTTCCTTCCAGCCGCCTGCGCCAGCGCTCGGATAGCACGCGTTCCCCGGCGACGAAGATCCGGCACAGCATCAGGATCGCCACGAGCACAAGGACCGCGCCGAGCGCGCGCCGCACGGCCAGATCGGCATCCACCCCGGCACCCGGCAGGAATCTGATGGCCGCAACCGCCAGCAACCCCGCCGGAATACTGCCCGTCGCAAGCCGTTTCGCCAGACCGAAGTCGACCGTCAACTGCCGCGCGTGCAGCCACGCGCCCACGATCTTCGTGGCCGCACTGTAGACGAGATCGGTGCCGACCGCCACGACGGGCCCGACGCCGACCACGGAAATCAGAAACGGCGTCATGATGGCGCCGCCTCCCATCCCCGTGAGGCCGACGAGCATGCCGACGAGAAACCCCGTCACGACAAGACCGCCGTGAATTGGCATCAGTCAGTTCTTTCTGACGACCACCAGCCAGTCTTCGGCGGGATTGTCGGGCGGCTCGCCAAGCGCGGCACTGGCGCCACCCTTGACCGTTGAGATGCTGCCCCTCTTCAGCGGCCCTCCATTCCGCGGGTCGAACCAGCTGACGCCGAACTGCCCAGTCGCCATCGACAGATCGAGGCTCGCGGTATCACCCGACGGCAGATACACCAGGTACACTTCGTTGGCCTTCGCGAAACAGTACCGGCTGTTGTCGTGTTTGTCGTTGCCGACCAGCGCATCGGCGTTCGCCATCTCCCAGAACGGAATCTTTTGAGCGTGAAAGAAGTCGATCGCAATCCGGCCGTACTCCCAGCTCTTCTCGCGGCTGCGGAAATTCTCCGCCACGAGATCGTTATCGGGGAGACCGTAGCCGAAGTAGTAGTCAACTCCGGCTCCTCCGGCCATCAGGTTTCCCCACAGCACGTTCTTGCGAATATCGTGAATCGTGTAGCCAACGTCACGGCCCTGGGCGTCCTTGCCCGCAAAGTCTCGATAGCCGGGATCCGGCGGTACACCAAGTCCTGCCGGCCCTTGCTCGTCGTTGGCCACGACCCACGGTTTCTTCGCTTGCGAGGAGGCGGTGACCCATCGCAATGTCCGTTCGTGCACCGTGTTCCACATCATCTGTAACGAGGCGCCGGTAAAAGGCGACTGCTTGCCCAGCAGCGACGGATACACCTTCTCCTGTTCGTTCGGAAAGGTGTGGACGACGATGTGATGACCGCCGTATGGATCGGTACCAGTGAGACTCATCGCCATCGCCAGCTGCTGCTCGCTCGACTGCGTGTTCTCTTCCCCGATGTTCCAGTTCAGCGCGAGCGCATAACCGAATCGCGCCACGAGCTCGCGGATGTACAACTTCCGCTCCGGCCCGGTCTCACCGGCATCGAGCGATTCCGGAACGACAACGGTCTTTCCCCCGCGAAAGTTGTCGTCGATTTCGTTCTCCTGCAGTTTGAAATGGAGGTAGATGCCCTTCTGCTGCGCGTGGTCAAACACGATCTGCCATTGATCGAGCTTCGAGACGTCGTAGTGGAACTTGTCGTCGCGCTCGACAAACGGCCAGACATTGTCGCCGTCACCGCCCGCGTTGTACGGCAGGAACGAAATCGAGTTCACGCCTCTCGACGCCAGGTAGTTGATGGCGCCAATGAGTGCCTTGCCCTTCGTCTCCTTCCAGGTCGGGTCGCCGGCGGTCCAGTTTTCGAGATGCAGCGCATAGGTGTGCAGCGGCACTTGCGGCTTTCGCGCCACGGTGCCGTCGAAGTCGGCATACGCCAGCAACGTCTCGGGCGAGTCCGTCCCGAGCTTCAGGAAGTATTCACCGCTGCCGGCAAATTGCAGATAGTGCTGCCCGGCATACTGCAGCCGGCCACGAGCGCGGAAGTCCGGTGCGCGTTTGTCGCTGCCGGCAATTTGAATCGTGCCCGTCCGGCCGTGGAGCGGCCCGACTGCCTGACCGGCAGACCCGCTTTCGAGCGCGACGCCTTTTCCGCTCACAAACGAAATTCGATAGTTCCACCGGCCCGTTTTGTCGGGCGCCAGGTGCGCGCGCCATTTGTTGCCAGAGGTGGCCGACGAGTTGCCGGCATTCCCGTCACCTGCGAAATAGCCAGGAACCGAGTATGACGGTGTGCCGGATTCGTGGGTGAAGACGACCGACAGGCGATAGTCCAGAAATGGGTTCGGCGCACTCGCCGTTTCGTCGGCCTGCGGACCGGCCAATGTCAGCGTCACCTTGTGCCATTGCCGAAGCTCTCCGGACACGGTGATGTCATTGGCGCCGCCGCCCCTCTGTGCGTTCACCAGCGCGAGCCCGGCCACGAGGGCCACGCATGCGGTTCCGAATACAACGGTCCGGTGCTTCATCATCGCGGGTCTCCTCTTCGTCACTAGCTGGCGACGACCGGAACATCGGGGCGGGCCCTGGTCCACAGCCACGCGGCCATCAGGTTCAGTACTGCGCCGAGGACAAAGAACGGCGTCGTCGATCCCGTCATGGCCAGCAGATACGGAAACGCCAGGCTCGTGACGAACGAGCCGATGTTGCCGGCCATGTTCATCGTGCCCGATACCGCCCCCGCATTCGCGCGGCCGATGTCGATGCAGAACGCCCACGACGGTGGAAGCGTCATGTCCGACCCCAGCATCGCAATGGTCAGGCACAGAACGGCAGGAAGCGGCGTGTGAAACGCCAGGCTTGCCAGAAGACCGGCGGCAGAAAGCACGAACCCCGCAATCGCCGCGTACTGACGTGACTCGCGCCACCGGCCACGTCGATACAGCGAATCGACGATCGCGCCACCCACCCAGTTGCCGATCGCTCCCCCAAGGAGCGGCACCGCGGCGAGCAGTCCGGTCTGCAGCGCCTCGAGCCGATACGTGCGCTGCAGGTAGGGGAACAGCCACGTCAGACAGAAGAAGAACGTGAAGTTCGACGCGAAGTACTGCCCCATGGCAAGCCGCACGTTCGCGGATCGGACGAGCGCGCCAAGCCCGATCGTTTCGGTCGCGGCGCTCGTCGATGCCGGGCGCCCCCGTTGAATCAACTGCCGTTCGGCTTCCGAGACGCCACCGTGCTCATCCGGCGTGTTTCGGAACCACGCAAACCATGTGGCGGCCCACACCACCCCGAACGCACCGAGCATGAGGAAGGCCCGCCGCCATCCGGCAGCCATCACCAGCCACGCGACCGCTGGCAGCGCGAATGCGGCCCCAAGACGCGAGCCCGAAAAATTGATGCCCTGCGCGAGCCCTCTCTCGCCGGCGGGCAGCCACGCGTAAAACGCTCGCGCGCACGTGGGATAGGCCCCGGCTTCGGCCGCACCGAACAGGAACCGGAACAGCAGCAGCGACGCAAAACTCCACGCGATTCCTGTCAGCGCCGTAAAGACCGACCACAATCCCACCACGGCCGCCAGCACGATGCGCGCACCATAGCGATCGGCGAGGGCGCCTGCCGGCGTCTGGAACAGCGCATACCCCAGCGCGAACGCCGACAACACCCAGCCGAACTGGGTGTCGGTGAGACCAAAGGCCTCTGAGACCGGAGTGCGGGCCGTCGAGATGGCCACGCGATCGATGTAGAGCAGCATCGACAGGGAAAACGTGACGGCAATCAGTTTGTACCGCGTCGGCACCGCGCCTGCCGTGGCGAGCGCGCCCGGGACAACCGCCTCCGCCGCGTGCTTGTCGGCGCTCATCTCGCACCCGACGCGCCGAGGCCCACCGGAAGACGTTCGAGATGCGCCTGCACACGAGCCGCAATCTGCGCGGTACCAGAGGCACCGCCGTGCTCGAGACTCAGCAAGTCTCCGTCTCCGAATGCAGACTCGACGGCCTGCGTGAGCGCCGCTCCGGCCGACGAACACGCGGGCACGTCGTGACGTTCCCCGAGCCAGTCGAGCATCATCGCCGCCGACAGAATCATGGCCGTCGGGTTCGCCACGCCGCGGCCGGCAATGTCGGGAGCCGTGCCATGACAGGGTTGGAACACGCCATGCTTGTCGCCGAGATCGGCGGAGGGGGCCATCCCCATGCCGCCGATGAGCGCCGCCCCGACGTCGGACAGAATGTCGCCGAACATGTTCTCGGTGACCAGGACGTCGAATTCCCAGGGCGCCCGCACCATCTTGAGACCCACCGCATCCACGTAGGCGCAGTCGGCCGCGACATCCGGATGCCGCGATGCGCACTCGAGAAAGATCGTTCGGAAAAAGGCCAGCGATGGAATGACGTTCGCTTTGTCCACGCACGTCACGCGGCCCGGCCGGCCTCTCTTCCGCCGCGACCGGGCGAGTCGAAACGCAAAGTCGAAGAGCCGTTCTGACGTGCGCCGCGTGATGCGCATCGTGTCGAACACCGCTTCGTTACCCTCTCGGCGTGTCATGGTCCGCGAGGCGAACAGGCCCTCGGTCGACTCGCGCACCAGCACGCAATCGATGTTCTTCGCGCGCGGATCGGCCAGCGGCGTGGGCGCACCGTTCAACAACCGGAACGGGCGCACGCCGGCATAGAGATCGAACCGTTCGCGGAAGTCGAGGTGCGGCTGCACTTCGGTGCCGTCCGGATAGCGGACCTCGGGCAGGCCCATGGCACCAAGCAGGATCGCGTCGGCCGATTCCGCCGCTCGCATCGCGCTGTCGGGCAGCGCGGTGCCTGTCCGGCGATACAACTCGGCGCCAGCTTCGTACTGGTCGAAGGCCAGCCTGAAGCCACCGGAGCGAGCGACGGCGATATCCAGCAAGGTGAGACACGGCGCCATCACTTCCCGGCCGATGCCGTCACCTGGGAACACCGCAATTCGAAACTCACGCATGTGTCTCCTCCGATTCACGTCCTTCTGCGGGCCTCTGTGGCGGGGCTAAAGCCCCGCACTACCGATCTCGAACTACTACCGATGTCGAACTACCGCTCTGGAACCTCCGCAACGACGACAGGCACGCCAGACGCTGCAGACTGATAGATTGCTTCCTGCACGGCAAGCGTCTGCAGATAGCAACGGCCGTCGGTCTCGAACGCGGTACCGGCGAGAAGACCGTCGACAAAATGCTGCAGCGTCGCGCGCACGCAGTCGCCGGCGAACCCGCGGCGCTCGTGAATGTACTCGTGGGCGCTTGCACCGGCCCCAAGCGGATGGACCCACATCCGGCCTTCCTCGTCGAGCCGCATCGAACCGCGACGGCCTTCGAGCACGAACTCACCGAACGTATAACGAGGATCCGTGGCCTGCGACTCGTTGTAGCGGTTCGCATCCCAGAGTCCCTGACCGCCGCTCGCGAACTCGAAGACCACGAGGCCTGTGTCCTCTCCGGCAATATCCGCGTTGAGTCGGCGGAGCCGCGCGAACACACGCCGTACCTCGCCGCCCAGATAGCGAAACACATCGATGAAGTGCACGCCGGTCTCGTAGATGAGCAATTGAGGCATCGTGCGGAAGTACGGCTGCCTCGCCAGGTAGGCGTCGGGCTGCCACCCGTCGCCCATGCGCGTGCGGCACGAAATCGAATGAAGCTGGCCGATGCGTCCACTATCGAGCAGCCGCCGGAACTCGCGGTGCCAGGGCTGAAATCGAAAGTTGTCGTGCACCATCAAACGGATTCCGGCACGCTCGGCCGACTCGACGATCGCAGCCGCATCTTCGAAGCTCGGCGCGAGGGCTTTCTGACAGAGCACGTGCACGCCGCGCTCGGCGGCCAGCGTCGTCAGCACCGCATGGGTATGCGGCGGCGTGATGATATCGATGAAGTCGGGGCGTTCTGCGTCGAGCATGGCGGCCGTATCGGAATAGGCCTTCGCATGAGGAAGCTGCTCGGCGACGGCATCCGCGCGAGACCGGTCGAGGTCGCACACGGCGACCAGCTGCGCACCCGACACGCGCGGCCAGGCGTCGTAGTGAAACCGGCTGAAATATCCGGCACCCACGGCCACACCTCGGAGCGGTTGCCTCATCTTTTCAGGATCCAAACACGCGGCGGAGCTCGTCGATTTCCGACGGGCCAAGCCGCCACTGCGGCCGGTCTCCAAGAATGAAGAACAGCTTTGCGGTTTCCTCGAGCTCCTCGGCAGCCGAGACGGCCGTGTCGAGATCGGCCCCCGAGACGACCGGCCCATGATTGGCGAGCAGGAGCGCACGATGCGAAACGGCCAACTGCGAAATCGTCCCGGCAGCGTCGGCGTTGCCGGGCCTGAAATACGGCACCCGCGCGACACGGCCGACTCTCATGACGACGTAGGGCGTAATCGCGGGAAGCACATCGTCTGGAGGACGATCGGTCAGGCAGGACAGGGCCGTCGCGTATGTGGAGTGCAGGTGCACGACAGCGGTGTCGTCGGGCCTGCTCTTGTACATTGCGAAGTGCAGCCACGCCTCTTTGGTCGGAGCTGGACCGTCGACATGCCGTCCGTCCATGTCCAGCCTGCTGAGAGCGCTAGGCTCGAGACGTCCCAACGACACGTTCGTCGGCGACATCAGGTAGCCACCTGTGTCGAGGCGGACGCTGAGATTGCCCGACGTACCGCAGCTGTAGCCCCGCGCGAACAGCGAGCGCCCATGGCGGGCCAGCGCCTCGCGTGCCTGTTCCTCGTTCATGCCGCAATCCCCAGCGCCCTGGCGAAAAACTCGACGCTTCCGAAATTTCCCGATTTCAACGCGAGATGGAACCCCTTCGGCTCGAGGCTGTGCGTCCACGGCACGCCCGGCTCGATTTCGTCGCCAAAGCCCAGCGTCTTCACGCCGATGGCGTCGAGCACCGCACCAGAGGTTTCGCCGCCCGCCACGACGAACGCACGCACACCATCCGACGCAAGCGCCACCGCCAGCGTGCTGAACGCTCGCTCGAGAATCGCCGCGGCTTCCGGCCTGCCCAGCGCGTGCTGGGCTTTCTGCACATCTTCCGGCGTTGTCGTGGAATAGATGAGGACATGGCCATGCTGTGACTGCGCACGCGACCAGCTCACCAATTCCGCCAGAGCGCCGTCATCTGATGCCAGCGTCACCGGATCGACCTGCCGATGCGGTACAAGCCGCGACAGGTACCGGACCTGCGCCTGGGTGGCGGCAGATCCGCTTCCGCTGAGGACCGCAACAGATCCGGGTAGTGAAGGCATCGCCGGAGGTCCGGCCTGGTCGTGCCCGTGCGGCATCGTTCTGGCCAACGCACCCCCGAGCGCGGCGCCTCCTGTGATGAGTCGAAAATCTCTGCACGCCGACGCGATGGTATCGAGGTGCCGGTCGGCCACCGCATCGACGATGGCCACCTTGTGGCCGTCGGCCATCAGTCGTCCGCAGCGCGCGCGAACAGCGTCGGCTCCCTTCTCCACGTCCGTGAACGGCACGAGCCCGATGGGAAAAACCGACTGTCTGGCCAGCACGCGCACGAGGTTGGAATCGGTCATCGGCGTCAGCGGATGATGCCGCATAGACGATTCCGACAGCAGTTGGTCGCCGACGAATAAATGACCGAGGTAGACCGTGCGGCCCAGCGACGGATAGGCCGGGCACGCGATCGTAAACGGCTCGTCCATCTGTTCCAGCAGGCGCTCGATCACGGGCCCGATGTTGCCGGCATCGGTGGAGTCGAACGTCGAGCAGTACTTGAAGTAGATCTGCCGGGCGCCGGCGTTCGTCAGGCAGGCCTCTGCCGCACAGGCCGCGGTCGTCGCCACGTGGACGGGAGCCGTTCGCGTTTTCAGGGAGATAATGACGACGTCGGCCGGCGGCACCGCGGATTCCGGGACGCCGAGCGTCTGGATCACGGACCATCCATCCCGGCGCAGCACCGAGGCCAGATCGGTCGCACCGGTCACATCGTCGGCGATTACACCCAGGTGCATGACGTCCAGACTGGTTTGACCGGAGACCGGTCATCGTATACGTTAGCGAATTCAGTGTCAAACATCCTGCCCGCCTCGTTCGAACCGTTCGGACGTGCATTGTACCGGCCCGAATGCGTGCTCGGCACGGCGGCCGGCGACGTCTTCGTCCCCGACTGGCGCGGCGGCGTCGCGGTCGTCCGGGCCGACGGCGCGCAGGACGCCTGGCTCGCGCGCGCGGACGGCGTTGAACTGCGTCCCAACGGCATCGCCCTGAATGAAGACGGGTCGTTCCTCATCGCCAATCTCGGCGACGCCGGCGGCGTCTGGCGGCTCGATCGCGACGGCACGCTCACGCCGTGGCTCGTCGAGGTTGACGGGATCGCGTTGCCTCCGGCCAATTACGTGATGACCGATGAATGGGGCCGCACCTGGATCACCGTGAGCACCACGCGGCACCCTCGACAGCTCGCATGGCGATCCGACGTCCGCGACGGATTCATCGTGCTCGTCGACGATCGTGGTGCGCGCATCGTCGCCGACGGGCTGCACTACACCAACGAGTGCCGGCCCGACCCCGCCGGCGAATGGCTCTACGTCGTCGAAACGTTCGGCCGGCGCCTGACGCGATTTCGCATCGACGCAGCCGGACACTTGAAGACGCCGGAGACGGTCATCACCTTCGGCCACGGCTCCTGGCCCGACGGGTTCGTGTTCGACCAGCAGCACCGCATCTGGATCACCAGCCTGATCAGCAACCGCCTGCTCCGATTCGACGGGTCGTCCCTGGACACCATCGTCGAGGAGCTCAACGCCACACACGTCGATGAGGTTGAAGACGCGTTCGGCCGGGACCAGATGCGCGCGGACCATCTGGGTCCGATCTCCGGAACCCGGCTGCAACATGTCACCAGCGTGGCGTTCGGCGGATCAGATCTGCGTACTGTCTACATCGGCTGCCTCCACACCGATTGCATCTTCCGATTCCGGACCGACGTCCCTGGCGCCGCGCCGCCACACTGGCATTTCCGACGGTCGTAATCGGCCGCACCACGAGGCCGTTCAGAAGCTACCGAGACGGCATTGCTCGAGAAGCGCGATGATTTCCTGACTGGTTCTCGCGCGGTGCTTCACGTGGATGGCCCTCGCGTCACGCCAGTTGCCGCGCTTGATGGCGTCGACAACCGCCCGATGCTCCTTGTTCGACGAGCCGAGCGTCGGACGCAGTCGAACGGTGGTCATGCGGGCGCGATGACCATGATCCCAGAGCATGGAGGCCATGGCGGCCAGACGCGCATTTCCGCAGAGGTCGATGAGCGTCCGGTGAAAGCGCTCGTCGGCCTTGACCCATGCGTCTCGATCGCGCTGCTTCAAGGACGCGTCCATGTCGTCGAGCGCCTGGTCGAGCCGGCCCAGCGCTTTCGAATCCGGCCCGGACTTCACGAGACGCTCGATCGCGGTCAGTTCGAGGGCGGTCAGGACTTCATAGGTGTCATGGAGATCCTGGAGCGACAGCGGCACGACGCGCATCCCGTGTCGGGAGATCAACTGCACGAAGTGCTCGTTTTGAAGGCGAACCAGCGCCTCTCGAAGCGGCGTACGGCTCATGCCGAGGTCTTCCGCGAGATCCTGCTCGAGCACCTGATGCGCCGGAGGATATTCGTTATCCAGAATCCTTCTTCGGATCTCCCGATACGCGCGCTCCACGAGCGACTGTCCGCCGCTCTGGCGACGTGCGCGAGGATCGGCGCTCTTGCGCGTGCTCGAGCGTGGCGTCACGCGCCGGGTCGAGGGCATAGGCGGCAAAGAATACAATACGGCGATGCCATTCACGCTCCAGAAACTCACTCCCAACCTGATTGTCTCCAATGTCGAGCGAAGTCTCGCGTTCTATTGCGACGTGCTCGGCTTCACGCGCACGCACGCGGTGCCTGATGCCTCGCCGTTTGTGTTTGCGGGCGTGCAGTCGGGGCCGGTGGAGATCTTCCTCAATGCGCCGGGCCCGGCGACTGAGGAGTACCCGGTCTTCGCGGGCAAGCCGATCGGCGGGACGCTGACGCTCTTCATCGAGGTGGTTGCCATCGAGAAGGTCTATGACGAGCTCGAGACGAAGGTGAAGGTCACGATGCCGCTGGAGAAGAAGTGGTACGGCGTGACGGAGTTTGCGTTCGAAGATCCGGATGGATACGTGATTACGTTCGCCGAACGAACGCCCTAAAAACAACAGGAGATCACGAGATCTCCTGTTTTGTTTTCAGTTTCAGTTTCTAGATTTCAGATTCTAGTTTTTAGATTCTAGCTTCCAGCTTCAAGTTTCCCTTAGCCTCCCACCGCTCCCCCTCCGCGCGCCGGGGGCGCCGGAGGCGGCGCCACGTAAAGCCTCGTGAGAAACGCCATCAGATCCTGGAACTCCGACGGCGACAGGCGCCTGTCCCAGTCGTGCGGCATCACGCTGTTGGGGTCGTAGTACACCTGCACGTCCTGCCGCTTGAAGCGATGGATCGTCAAATCGTCCCTTCCCA
>Ga0065707_10082854_pt1 | contig 11729 bp, 8 predicted proteins | sample SwiRhicommuniRL3_FD_59094 | JGI IMG/M metagenome (GOLD analysis project Ga0065707, IMG submission 59094) | Switchgrass rhizosphere bacterial communities from Rose Lake, Michigan, USA - RL3 v2 (version 2) | ecosystem: Host-associated > Plants > Roots > Rhizosphere > Soil | place: East Lansing, MI... | reverse complement strand
ATGGGGAACAGACGTTTGAGTGTGTTCCGTTCAAAGCGGCGGTCCTTGATCAGTGGTCGAAGAATGGTCACGGTGGCGGTGAGGAACATCACTCCGAACCCAAGTATCCACATGTAGCTTGCACGCAAGAGGGCAGGACCAACTCCAATCAAGAACCATGCACCAGAAGTTAGAGACGCAGATCCCGTTGCCTGATAATTTACACTCTCCGACCAATGACGAAATAGATCGCTGAAAATGATCGCGCCACACAACCCCAGCAACCCGGTCAATATCCAGCGATTTGGTGCCTCCTGGAGAGCCAACACATCTATCCACAGAAGAGGGATTAGCAGATAGATCAATCCCATCAATGGAGTCTCAAGCCTGAGGCGATTGAGGGCTCCTGAAGTGATAACAATGCGCCCTGCGATAACATCATAAGCGACTGCACCCAGCCCGGCACCTACCGTATTGGCAAGTAAGTCAACGATAGAGGTTGTGCGTGCGGGAATGAAGAGCTGTATGGTTTCAATACCGAAGCTCAACCCTGCACCCAATATGAGCACGCCTCGACGTCCAGTGGTAAGTCGATACAAGAAACCCACAGGAAGAAACAAGAGGATGTTTTGCACCAGATTGTCGAGGCTGCTCTCAAATGTAAAAGCGATGTGATCCGGCAATGCAACATAAAATGGATTTAACGTCAGCAGCAGGATGATCAGGGCTACGTAGCCTAGCAAAACAGCAAATAAGCGCTCACCGGTAGTTTTCAACATACAACGGATCCTTTGCACTGCATTGTAAACTGGTTCCAATCCCCAGGAGTCTGTTGCGTTATACTTTCATTCATGTCAAACCCATTAACTGCACCGATTGGAGTATTTGACTCCGGTGTCGGTGGGCTCTCGGTACTGCGTGCGATACGCGCACAAATGCCGGAGGAATCTATCATCTATTTTGGCGACCAGGGACACATCCCCTATGGTCCGCGGCCTATGGAGCAGATTCGCAGTTTCTCGGAAGCAATCACGGGATTTCTTCTTGAACACCATGCGAAGATCATTGTTGTTGCATGTAATACCGCGTCCGCAGCGGCACTGAAATATCTGCGCGATACATTTCCTGACGTGTCATTCGTCGGTATGGAGCCAGCAGTCAAGCCGGCGGCCGAACAAACACTGACGGGTAAGGTCGGAGTCCTGGCGACGCCGGCGACGTTTCAGGGCGCGTTGTATGCGTCCGTTGTAGAGCGATTTGCCAATGGGGTGGAGCTGCTGCAGAATACCTGTCCGGGTCTTGTACAGCAGATTGAATGGGGAAACCTGCAAAGCGCAGAGACGCTTCGAATCTTGACTGAAGCGCTCTTACCCATGCTGGAAAAAAATATCGATACGGTCGTGCTGGGATGTACCCACTATCCGTTTGTGATACCAATGATTCAGCAAATTGTGGGAGATAATGTTCGGGTGATCGACCCAGCTCCAGCCGTTGCGAAACAGGTCCGGCGGATCCTGGAGACGAACAGGTTGAAGAACCCGTCGGACACCAACGGCGATGTCAAGTTTTATACGTCCGGCGATCCCGAGGAATTGAAGTCCTTGTTGTCCAGATTGTTGGGTGAAGAAGGGAAAGTGAGTAAGGTTGAGTGGATCAATGATTTAGATGTAAAGTGACAGTCACTTCCAAAGTGCCTGTCACTTCTTAAATTAGAGCGCCCATGCCAGCATCATGCCGAAGATGGCGACCAGGATACCCAGATGCAAAAAGAGATTGCTTCCCGTCAACCAGTTGAGCCCGATAATGAATGGCAGGATAAAGTTGATGACCACCAGCATCATGCCGATCAAGGGCAGCAAGCCTTTGCGATGCGCGAAATAGTCTGATGCTCTGTCGACAAGCCTGGAGAGCCAGTTCATAGTCCTTCCTCTTCTTCCATCTCTGCGGGTTCGTGATGATTCGGCGATACCTGCCAGTCATTGAATTGCGCCACGAGGCGACCCGGAATACGTCCCTGCATGACAACGCCGCCGCGCCCGTGTTCGATGCGTTCGACTTGTCCGGCCTCATGAAAGAGCGAGATCAGCGCACCTTGCTGGTAAGGGAGCTTTACCATAATCGGGGTGTATGTCTCATAAAGCTCTTCTTTGATCACCTGCAACAGGTCAGGGATGCCGATTCCCTTTAAGCCTGAAATTGTCACCGCTCTCGACGAGAAACGGCTGGCCGCCTGTTTAGCGGCATCCGGATTGCGCAGGCGGTCCACCTTGTTCAATGCGGTCACGACAGGAATATGGTGCGCGCCGAGTTCGTCAAGCGTGTGCTCGACCGATTGATATTGGTTCAGTGCGTTGGGATGCGCGATGTCCACCACATGCAGTAGCAGGTCCGCTTCGACAATCTCCTCCAAAGTGGCGTGGAATGCCTCCACCAGCGTAGTCGGCAGCTTCTGGATAAATCCAACCGTGTCTGTACACAGCGCCTGATAGCCGCCGGGTAATTCCACGCGACGGGTTGTGGGGTCCAGTGTGGCGAACAATTGATCGGCAACGTATACCTCTGATTTTGCCAATCGGTTCAACAAAGTGGATTTTCCCGCGTTGGTATATCCGACCACGGCAACGGTCGGGATGCGCGAACGCTTGCGCTGGGCGCGATAACGTCCGCGGTGCGCCTCAACTTTCTCCAGCTCGCGTTTGAGGTGTGCGATTCGCTTGCGAATGGCGCGCTTGTCCACTTCCAGCTGCGTTTCGCCGGGACCGCGTAAACCAACTCCACCTGTCGAACCCGCCCGACCGCCTCCACCACCGGCTTGTCGTTCCAGGTGTGTCCATTGACCGGTTAGGCGTGGAAGATAATATTCATACTGGGCAAGTTCTACCTGTAGCATACCCTCGCTGGTATGTGCGTGCTGGGCGAAGATATCCAGGATCAAGGCCGTGCGGTCCAGAACTTTTACGTTACGTCCCAACGCTTCCTGGAGCTCACGCTGGTGACGCGGCGAAAGCTCATCGTCAAAGATCACTACCTGTGAGGCGGTTTCCTCCACGAGTGCCTTCAATTCATCCACTTTGCCCGGACCGATGTATGTTTTCACGTGCGGGCGATCCAATTTTTGGGTGAGCTCACCGACGACATCCAAACCGGATGTGTCCGATAACAACGCAAGCTCTGCAAGCGAATCTTCCAGTGGAAGGAAGGTCTTTTCCTGATAAAGGTCAACGCCGACGAGGAACGCTCGTTCCCGGGGCGCTGTAGTAGGTTGTGGGTTTTTTTTAGCCATCATCTTTTTCTTTGTCTAACGGAGTTTCCAAGGTACTAAATATTCGCGTCATCTCCGAATCCGGTGACTCGGCGCGGGCGGGGATGAGTACATGAAATGTTGCACCCGGACAGGTTTTCTCATCGTACCCGGGAGATTGCACCCAAATCGAGCCGCCGTGTGCTTCCAGAATCCCGCGGGCAATGGGCAACCCCAATCCAGGACCGCCACCCTTGAACTTCGTTTTCCCACTGGAATGCAGGTCCACGCGCCCAAGCTGCCCAAACTTTTCGAAAATCATAGATTGATTATCATGAGAGATCCCTATCCCTGTATCGGCGATGATCACTTCGATGAATCCGGGCAGAGTTCTGCCGTCCACTGTGATCGTGCCACCGTCAGGAGTGAATTTGATCGCGTTATTGAGGATGTTCCTTATTGCCTGCATCAACCGCGCGTGATCGACGTAAATCCATTGTTTGCTCCCATTGAAACTTTTGATCTCCAACGCGAGCCTTCTGCCTTTCAGCGTTTCCTCAGTTTCGAGGCGAAGGGCTTCGAGCATTTGTCCAACCTGCATCGGCTGAAAATTAAGTTGCAGCAGATTGTTATCGATCATCGACACGTCGATCATGTCATCGACGATGGACCGCAGACGGTCGATGCCGGTCGTCATACCCGCCAGCAGGCTGTCGAGGTTGACGCCTTTACCGGCGCGCATCAAGTCCTCCATCATGGACGCGTAGCCTTCGATCAGCGTGATCGGCGTTTTGAGTTCGTGTGCCGCGACCGAGATGAAAGCGGATTTGCTCTTGTCCACGCGCTCCATTTGTTTCTGTACCTTGTCCATCTCGCTTGAAATATGCGCCACGCGGGTTTCCATTTCGTAGCGAGCAACTACTTCAAGCCCGTAAGTATAGATTGGGATGACCGCTGCCAGCAGGTCGAGTGCCTCTTGTTTCGTCAGCGCTTCTCGCGTCACCTGGATGGTCAGGGCGATCATACGGTTGATCAGGAATGAAACGTGATACGGTTCGTCCTCCAGGTCGGTCTCGGTCGAGGATCGAGCCCAATCCAGCAGAATGGAGTCCATCCAGGCCGGGTCGCCTGTTGTAATGGATTGCTGTAAAAGCTCGAAAAAGCGTTCGAGCTGTGCCTCGAAATCGACGCGCACCTCCATGCCGCGTGCCATCTCCTGCCCAACGCGTGAAATCCATGCGGGGCGGATTTTGGCAAGTACAGTTTGAATAGGGGTAGCAGTCTTCTTCCTAGGCACGTCTGCTGTATTTTATCAGGGTTGACCACTCTGTTGTATAACCCACGCCCGCATCGTTTCGCCGACAGCTCCCAGGCTTTCTGCGGAAACCTTGTCAGGCGTATCCCCCACTGTATGCCAGTAGGGATAATCAAAGTCGATAATATCCACTGCTGGAATGCCCGCCTCCAGAAATGGGGCGTGATCGTCGAGCATGGAATACTTATACTCGGGAATAAACTTACTCTGATAGCCCAGTCCTTCGGCTACAGCCCAAATCGAAGCTGTCAGGCTTGGATCCGAATTTTGTTCCTGGTAAATATTCAGGTCCGCGTCACCAATCATATCCAGAACAACAACAGCCCGCGGCTGAACCGGATTGTTCTTGACGAACTCGCGCGAGCCTAGAATCCAATCCCAGCCATCTATTCGTCCATTATCTTCGGTGTCAAAGAACACGAGCCAGACCGGAACGGTATCATACGGCAGCGAACGCGCCAGTTCCAGGAGAACCGCGGCACCCGAGGCGCCATCGTTCGCACCCGGCACCGGCTTGGAATGATTGGCTGCGTCGGGATCATTGTCGGCGAACATGCGCGTATCATAGTGCGCGCCGATGATGATTTGTGGGGCTTCATCATCTCGCCGCGCAATGATGTTTTCAACCCGATGCCCCAGCACCTCAGACGACTGGATTTGCACGTTCCAGTCCGAGGATACCAGTTCTCTTTGGATCCACGCCTGGGCTTGGGCGTGTCCATCTGTACCTGGAATGCGCGGACCAAATGCCACTTGGGTTTCCACGTCTGCATACGCACGCTGTTCATCAAAAGCAACTGGCTGGGCGGCTGTCTCGGAACGATATGCAAATGCATACCATCCCAGAGCGGCAAGGAGCAGCACGCCGACTGTGGCGATGGAGAGCGCAACAGACTTATTTCTCACGCTTCAACTCTACCCAGGGCGAGATCCAGATCCGCCAGGGCGCGCTCAGCGTAAGCTTTGCCGCGATCCCGTTTGCCAATCCTGGAAGTGAATTCCAGTGCAGGCAGAATACCGAAGTTGGCTTTCATCGGTTGAAAATCCTTCAGATCCGCGTGCGTGACATAATGACAGAGTGCGCCGAGCATGGTTGTGGGTGGGAGGGTGATGGGATCTTCCGTGTGGTGCAACCTTGCGGCGTTGATGCCTGCGAGCAGACCGGTGGCGATGTTGCCCATATAGCCTTCCACGCCCGTGATCTGCCCCGCAAAGAAGAGATCGTCACGCTGGATGTGTTGCAATGTGGGACGCAGGAGTCTTGGCGAAGCGATGAACGTGTTGCGATGCATTTGCCCGTAGCGCATGAACTCGGCATTTTCCAGTCCCGGGATGAGGCGCAGCACACGTTTCTGTTCCGGGAATTTCAGGTTGGTCTGAAAGCCAACGAGGTTATACAGACTTCCGGCAAGATTATCCTGTCGCAGCTGCACGACAGCATAAGGTCGCTTCCCGGTACGTGTATCGCGTATACCCACGGGACGCATGGGTCCAAAAGCAAGGGAATCAACGCCTCGTTCCGCGATGATCTCGACCGGCAGGCAGCCTTCAAAAAAATGACCTGCCTTCACGCCGCTTTTGATCGCTTCTTCGAAGGCGCGCAGCTCGATACGCTCGGCAGTCAGCAGCGCATCCACGAACCCGTAGTATTCCTCTTTTGTGAACGGACAATTGATGTAATCGCCTTCATCCTGTTCGCCAGTTCCATAGCGCGATGCTCGAAAGGCAGTATTCATATCAATCGAGTCGGCGTGGATCACCGGCGCGATCGCGTCGAAGAAAAAGAGATGTTCTTCGCTGCTCAATGCCGCAATGGATTGTGACAATGACGGCGACGTCAAAGGTCCGCTGGCGATGATAGTCGGTGTGCCCGGAATTTCCTGTACCTCTTCACGAGCGATCTCGATATTCGGATGGTTTTGGATTCGTTCTGTTACCAACTTTGCGAAGAGTTCCCGGTCCACGGCGAGCGCACCACCAGCAGGCAAGGATGCTGCTCCAGCGCAGTCCAGCAGCATGGAACCAAGGATACGGGCTTCGTTTTTGAGCAAGCCTGAGGCGCGGTCGGGAAGATTGGAGCCAAGTGAGTTTGAGCAGACCAGTTCAGCCAGGTCCTGAGTCTGGTGTGCGCCAGTTTGTACAGACGGCCGCATCTCGAAGAGGCGAACGCTCAGTCCGCGTTGAGCAGCCTGCCAAGCAGCTTCGCTTCCTGCGAGTCCACCGCCGATTACTATTAAGTCAATCATGAAATGATTGTACCATTTTGAAGCTGGAACAGTTTTGCCCTGAACCGGGAGACGTAGTGAAAATGTCGCCATAAGCTTTGCGGCGTCTCTGGCTACGATTTTTCCCTCTGCTGTATAATTATCCCAGGATGCCTTCTCAAACCACAATCGATAGCCAACTCAAGGAAGCGAGCCAGTTGACGGATGTATCATGGTCTGCCGTTGTCGAGCGCGATGCAGGCAAATGGCGGGTCCGGAATCATTATCGCCTCGGGAAAAAACTCCAACCGGAATTGGTAGGATTTCTAAACAAGGTGGAAGTGGATTCGTGGCTGTGCGGTGCCCTAAGCGGCGGGCAGAGCCGTTCTGTGTCGTTGCCCGAATCCAGCAGGCTGGAAGCAGCCAGGCTGTTTGCATTTCCGTTGCTGGGCGGCTTATATGTCGCTGTGGTGGGCGCGGATCAGCTAACAACCGAGTCGCAGCGCCTGTGGCGGTTGGTTGTTTCGGGCATGAAGGATGAGGAAACGGCGGCCGATGTCTCCGCCGCCTCATCGGTAGCCGCCTCGTTACTGGTCCCTGACCTGGATTCCGAGAACCCTTACGATTTGCCGCGTGCCCTAGACCGCACGCTGGCTTCCTTCATGCGGCTTGTCTCTGTTCAGGGAGGCTGGCTCGCGGTCCGTCGCGGTGAGTCGCTTGAGGTGCGCGCCGAATGGAACGCGCCGTCCTGCATTGACCTGGTCCTGTCCATTGAAGGAAACGCATTATTGCGCCGCGTGAATCGCAACCTGGCGCCGGTGGTTGTTAATCGCGACAATGCACTGTGGTCAGAGATTCCGCACAAGGGATTGAAATCGAGCACGCGCGTCTGGGTGTGTGTCCCGTTGGTCATCGGGCAGCGCTTGATCGGCGCGCTGGTTCTGTGGCGGGCAAGTGAGTTCAAGGGCGATGAGTGGAGTCGTTTGAGCGATCTCGCCACACAAGTTGCACCCGCGTTGGAAACGATTATGACGATTGCCGAGATGGCGGGTCATCTTCGCCGCCTCGGAACGTTGAATGATTTTGCATTGACCGTATCAACAGGGCGAAATCTCGATCAAATTGCGGGGCGCATGTTTGCGCTGCTCTCCCGTTCATTCAGCACCGAATTGATCGTCCTTTACCTGCTCTCTTCGGATGCGCGCTTGTTGAATGAGTATCGCAGCATTGATGGCAATATGACATCCACGGTGCAGAGCGCCGACGTGCATCGGATCACGCCTTTGTTGAAAGCCGGACAAAAAGTGCGGCTCGGTGAGAATAACACCAATGTCTCATTGCCTCTCTATGATCGGGCGCTGTCAGGTTTGTATGTTCCTTTGCGATTCCGTGGACAAATCATCGGAATTCTTTGCGTGGAGAGTTTACGCAATGAGGCGTTCAATCTCTATGATGAGAGCCTGATGACGGTGATCGCCAGTCATCTGGCAGGACTTGCAGATTATACGCGCCTGCGCGAAGAAGCCGAGGGACGTGCGCGCAATCTGGGTTTGATCCATGAGGTGGTGCAGCAGGTGATCGGCTTGACCGACGGCCACGCCGTCGCAGAGATCACCTCCGAGCTCCTGGCGCGTTATTTTGCCTATGAACTTGCTGCGGTGTTCATCGCCGATGAAAGAGGCAACCTGACCATTGGCGGCTTTGGAGGAGCCAGCCAGAACGTCGTCAAGCGTGCGATGAAATCGTTCGAATACCCTGTCAGCGGTGGAATTACGGGACATGTCTTCCAGACTGGCGAGAGTGTGGTGGTCAACGATGTGATGCAGGACGAACGGTATCGTTCCATCAAGGGCTGGCAGGCAGGCTCTGAGATGTGTGTTGTCATTCGTGAGGGGGTAAAGATCCTGGGCATCATCGACGTGGAGAGCAGTTCACGGAATGCGTTCACGCACAATGACTTCATGGCATTGGAATCGCTTGCTGGGATTCTTGCCAGCGTGATCACGAGCGCCGACCAGTATCAGCGCCTACAGGTGATGATTATGCAGCTGCGTTCCACACAGGTTGAGCTGCGGGCGCGCATGGAAGCGCAGCGCTCCGCGGAGAACCGCCTGATTCAGGCTGCGAAACTTGCCGCCGTTGGTGAAATGGCAGCCGGAATTGCGCATGAGTTGAACAATCCGCTGACGTCGGTAACCGGATTTGCAGAACTTGCACTGGGGGAGCTTCCGCCCGGGACCGAAACGCATAAGGATCTTGAGATGGTGCTCAAGGAGGCACTCCGGGCACGAAGCGTGGTGCGGCGTTTGCTGGATTTCGCCCGCCAGAGTGAAAGCACGCGGGCGCGATCCTCGATCAACGAAGTCATCGATGATGTCGTGGCTTTGAGCAGGCATCTGATTCACACAAGCGGTGTGGCATTGAAGCTTGATCTGGAAGTGAGCCTTCCGTGGGCTGTCGTGGATGCCAATCAAATGAAGCAGGTTCTGCTCAACTTGATTCACAATGCACTACAGGCAATGCCCAGCGGCGGCGAGATGAAGATCATGACGGAAAGCGTCGCGCGCAACAATCGCGATTGGGTGGTGGTGTCCGTATCTGATACCGGCGTCGGGATGTCCCCAGCGGAACAATCGCGCATCTTCGAGCCGTTCTATACTACAAAAGGAAATCGAGGCGGCACAGGCTTGGGCCTTTCCGTGACCTACGGTATTATTACCGATCATGGTGGACAGATCGAGGTCGAAAGCCAGGTGGGCGTTGGATCGAAGTTCACGGTTTGGCTGCCGTTATAGAACATGGAAACAATTTCAGTACTTGTTGTAGACGATGAAGCAGGGATCGCGGCGTTGTGCAAGCGGATCCTCAGCCGCGCGGGCTATGAGGTGACCTCTCTCACCGACCCACGCGCCGCGATCGAGCATTTGCAGCAGGAGCATGTCGATCTGCTTGTGGTGGACATCCGCATGCCCGAGGTGGATGGCTTCGATGTGATATCACGAGCGCAGATGGTTCAGCCTGATATTGCTGTGCTTGTCATGACCGGCTTTGGCACTGTCGAGACTGCAATCCGTGCTCTGCGCCAGGGCGTGGATGGGCTTCTCCTTAAGCCATTCGAGAAGAGCGACGAGTTGTTATCGTCGGTGCGGCAGGTGTTGACCGATAACCAGCGCAAGCGCGATACAGCTCGCATGCAGGCGCTGCGTCCATTGTTCAACGTGACCGAAACGCTGTTTTCGGAGACCGATCGGGATAAATTATTGGAGCTGATCCTCACCGCGATCCGCGATCATTTGCACTGCTCGGATGCGGCATACTATCAGGTGGAAAGTGGCAATGTGTTGACGGTCGCACAGCGCGGGCGTGTGCTCCAGACAGACCATGAGAGTTATGCATCGGAGTTGATTGGCCGTGTGGACGCGGATGGGAACCCGATTGTGATCAACGCGACCGGGCCTGGTGAGGTGGAGGCGCAGGCGCTCCTCTCCACGCTTGGGCTTGGATCTGCGATCCTTATACCGATCGCGCGCGCCAATTTGCACAGCGTCCTGTTCGCAGCGCGGGACGCGAGCGTGACACCATTCCGTGGAGCGGATCTGGAGATGTTCTTTGTCCTCGCCCGTCAGGCAGTTGTAGCAATGGAGAACGCCCGCCTGTATGAGGATCTTCGTGACTATGTCAGGCGCGTGGAAGAGTCTCAGCAGGCGTTATTGCGCGTGGAAAAAATGGCAGCTGCCGGACGATTGACTGCCTCCATTGCACATGAGGTAAATAACCCATTGCAATCGGTGCAAAACTGCCTGCATCTTGCCGGGCATGAAAGCGTCTCGCCGGAAAAGCGCAAGGAATATTTTGAGCTTGCCAAAAAAGAGCTCGACCGTTTGATGAAAACCATGCAGCGTATGCTTGACTTCTATCGCCCTGGCGCAGTGAGGGTAGAAGCAGTCGACCTTCTCGACCTGTTGAACCATGTTTTGAGCCTGACCTCACAACAACTCAGCCAGAAGAACATCGCCGTGAAGACAGAATTACCTAAGTCTCTGCCGATCATTTATGCGGTCAGCAGTCAGGTCCAGCAGATCTTTTTCAATTTGATCCTCAACTCGCTCGATGCGATGACAGGTGGGGGCGAATTGACGATCAAAGCCCGGGCAATCAAGAATGGTGTCGAGATGACCTTCGAAGATAATGGTCCCGGCATTCCCGAGGATCGTCGCGAAAACATCTTTGAGCCCTTCTTCAGTACAAAGGAAGGTGGTACAGGTTTGGGCCTCACTGTGAGTTACAATATCGTTACCGCGCATGGTGGTACGCTTGATCTTATCAACGGACATGGTTCCGGCGCCTGCTTTAGACTATTTTTGCCGATGGGAGATAAGCAATGAAGTCGAATATTCTTGTCGTGGACGATGAACCTGTTGCGCGCCAGTCGCTGACCGATATTCTGCGACTTGAGGGCTATACGGTAAATTCCGTTCCGAACGGACAGGCAGCAGTGGAATTTGTACGTACGCACCCGGTGGAGCTTTTGATTGTGGATCTGCGCATGCCCGGTATGGACGGACTTGAAGTCGTGCAAGTCATGAACCAGATCTCCCCGGAAACCGAAATTATCTTGTTGACCGCTTTTGGAACGACGGAGTCGGCAATCCAGGCATTGCGTCTGCGGATCCATGATTATCTCATGAAGCCTGCTGCGCCCGCTCAGGTGGTGAACAGCGTCAAAAAGGGATTAGCGCGGCGCGAGGCGCGACTTAAGTTGCGCGGCAATGTATCGGTTTTGGATGTGGATGAAGGCCTCGCAGAGTTTACGCTGAAAGACGGCACACACATCGATCTTTCACGCCGCCAGGTCCGCAAGAAGGATCAGGTAATCCACCTCACGCCCGCTGAAGGGCGTTTGTTGCGGGTGCTCATCGAGAACCCGGGCAGAGTTTATTCTCACCGCGAGCTGGTCCTACTCGTACAGGGATATGATACATCCCAGCGC
>Ga0065707_10082851_pt1 | contig 11736 bp, 10 predicted proteins | sample SwiRhicommuniRL3_FD_59094 | JGI IMG/M metagenome (GOLD analysis project Ga0065707, IMG submission 59094) | Switchgrass rhizosphere bacterial communities from Rose Lake, Michigan, USA - RL3 v2 (version 2) | ecosystem: Host-associated > Plants > Roots > Rhizosphere > Soil | place: East Lansing... | reverse complement strand
TGGAGGCAAGCGACGGGCAGTCGGTGATGCGCGTCGCGATCGAGAACGGCGTACCTGGCCTCCAGGCCGAATGCGGCGGCAACCTGTCGTGCTCGACCTGCCACGGCTATCTCGAGCAGAAGTTCTACGAGATGCTGCCCAAGCCCGACGAGAATGAGGAGATGCTGCTCGACGGCACCATCGATCCGCAACCGACGAGCCGGCTGACCTGCCAGGTCATCGTCACGCCCGAGCTGGATGGCATGGTCGTTCGCTGGCCGGAATCGCAATACTGATCCGCAAGTCGCGGAAAGGATATGGCAAACGCACCCGATGCCAGACGATCAGGATCGGCGATCCGCTCGATCCCGCGACCGTGATGGGGCGCCCGCCTCGCGTCAATCCGGGCACTATATCGTCGCCGTCGAACCTGGAATTTCGACCATATTGCTGAAATCAATCGCGCGACCGATGCTCTATCGCAAACCAACGACGCCGCGAACATGCTATGACCACAAGATGGCGCGGTACCGCTCGAAGCAGCGGGCCCCACACGTCAGGCGGATGAGCGCACCTTCGGCAATCGCGATGGCGCATCGCGGATCTTCTGCGACGAGAGGCCGCAGCGCCTCGCGATTCCAGTCTGCGCTATGCTTCACATCAAGGACCGCATGAAGCTCGAAATAGCGGCGCTCCTTGTCGGTAAGGCCGATACGCCGCAGCCCCCTGGCGACCATTGCCGAGCGGCCCGGCGCAGTCAGTTCGATCACGCCCAGCGCCCCGACGGATTGCCATGTGTAGCGCCGACTCGTCGCCAGCGCCGTCATCGCGTTGTCGAGCGCGAGGCTTTCCCAGATCGTGGCCTCAATGCTCGGTTTGTCCGCATCGACGCCGGCGAACAGGCATGCGCGTGCGCCTTCATATGTCTGGATTTCGACCCTGGCCCGCAGTGCAAGCAGGATTATCCCACATTTTGCTGCAGTGCAAAATAGCAAATGCTGGCTTCCTGAGAATCTAACATTCGCATTTGACAATATGCTCGCCTGGGGCAACCTTCGGTTTGCGACCGGAACCGGCGTGTTCAGCTCAACGACCGCTTTGTCGGCGCAAGCGGTCGCGCTGATGTCGGCCAACTGTCAGCGGCCGGCGGTAGAGTCTCGATTGCGCCCCGGCGCGTTGGCTCTGCCGTGACCCAAATGGCCTGACAGGTGGGGCAATTGGCTGTAAAAAACACCTGAGTGATGGTGATCGCCACAAGCCAATGCAGACAAGGGATTATCCATGATCGAATGCCCCCTGTATCACGCCGGAAACCGACAGTTGCAGGATCAGTTCGGCAGTCGTGGGCTTGCCGACCGTCTGGAGGAGAAACTTACGCGCACCGTGTTCACGGAGGACGACAGGGCGTTTATCGAGAGCCTACCCTATTTCTTTCTGGCAACGGCAGACGATGAGGGGCGGCCGGATTGCTCGTTCAAGGGAGGCATGCCCGGGTTCGTTCGCGTGACGGGGCCAAGCGAACTCGCGTTCCCCGACTACGACGGTAACGGGATGTTCAAGAGCCTCGGCAATCTCCTGATCAATGACAATGTCGGCCTGCTATTCATCGCCATGCATGGCAAGCCGCAGCGGCTGCGCGTCAATGGCACCGCTGTGGTCAGTGGCGATGATCCACTACTCGATCATGCGGTTGGGGCCCAGATGATCATCCGCATTCGTGCGCGAGCCATATTTCCGAACTGCCCCCGCTATATTCCTTCCCTGGAGTTAGTGGAGCCTTCGATTTATGCGCCACGTTCGGGGATCGATCCACCTGAACCGGCGTGGAAAACCTTCGATGCCTTCCAGGACGTCGTTCCTCCGCGGCAACCAACGTTCAAGGGTAATCCCTGAGACTTGGCTTTGACACTATTCCAAGATGCAGACAGAGACTGTCTGTTCAGACAACCGCACATTTTCTGACCTCGGCGAGAGTCAACGAACGACCTGCAGCGATGAAGGCAAGCGGTGTAATCGCGTCGCTGCCATATGTTTCTGACACCCACACCGGCGCGAAGCCCAGATATTCTGCCCGGTCGACCATGTCGAACCGCAGATACAGCCAGACCGCATGCTCAATGACCGGCGCTGGGAAAATGGTGGCGTGCGTAGGAGATCGGCATCCCCCGAGCCTTACCAACCTTGGCCCTGCCCATCATCGTTTATGTGACGATGCCCCGCAGAGCCATGCCAAGAACCCACGGTTGATCTGTCAATGCCTTGACAGAGCCGCGCCATCTCGACAGCTTCACGACAGAGCAAGCAGGAGAGGCGGAAGTCCGCGTAGGGGTTCGGGATTCCGCAAGGAGTGGTGATGCAGATGCGCGCGAACCCCCAGGTCGGTTTGCCCGATTCCGCTTCCGGCGGAAGCAGGGCCGGCCCGAACGAGTGGCCGTTCAAGTCCCTTCTCAGCGCACAAGATGCCCGGCGGGTCACGCTGCTTCACGGCACACGGGTCGATGACTCGATTCTTACGACGTCGGTATTTCTCATCCTGAGCGGCTGCATACGCTGCATAATGCGGCCGGACGATGAGCATGAGAATATCATCGCGTTGATGCGTCCGGGCAATGTTGTGGGATTCCTGGCCGCAATCGACGGGCGGCCTCCGATCCACGAATATTATTCGGAAGGGCCGTGCGAGCTGCTCACGATACCTCGAACGACGGTGAAGCGACTTTTCGCTGAAGACAAGGATTTTGCACTCCACGTCGCCCATGTCCTTTGCGATCGGGTGCGGCAAAGCTACTCGTTCGTCGAGCAATATGCGGTCAATCCGCGGCGCCGACTTGCGCGTAAGCTTTTGATGGTAATGACGTCTTTTGGCCGCCATGCCAACGGCCGCTACGTGCTGGATCTTCGCTTGTCGCAAGACAATTGGGCCGCAATGGCTGGGCTGACCCGCCAGACAGTCAACAAGGAACTGGGCCGGCTAAAATCAGATGGATTGATAGCGCTGGAGAATGGAAAGCTCGTAATCCTCAACCGGGACGCCATCAAACAGATAGCATATTATTAGTACCTTATAACACAGCGTTCTTCAAAAGCGATGGAATCGCTGTAAACCCGCCTTCGCAGCGCTGCAATCACTTATGTCAATTCAGCCATATCCAGGTTGCAATGGTCGCATATTTGGCGTTTACCATTTTTGCCAGAAGTGTTGACTGGCAGATCGTTGACCACTGCAATGAAGCGAGGTCGTTATAGTTAGACATGCCAGCACAGCGCAAACGGCTATTTTCGCGTTCGACGACGCTAGCCGGCCTTGGAGCACGTTCGATCATGATCCTTCGGGCAGCTTCCAGGGTGACCGCAAGCGATCATAACGATGTCGCCGCATGGACAGCGCGGCCACCTCTCCTGTCGTAGATGGCGAAACGATCCGGTTGGCGAACAGGGACAGACCCATTTGATGAACGAGATTGATACCGTCGAGCTGGTCCTGGTGGCCACGGGACTGAAATTTCCGGAAGGCCCGGTGTCGAGGCCGGACGGGTCCGTGATCGTCGTAGAAATCGAAGGTCAGCAAATAACGCGGATCAGCCCGGATGGGGCAAAGACCGTCATCTGCCGGGTGCCGGGCGGGCCAAACGGCGCCGCGATCGGTCCTGACGGGGCGCTATACATCTGCAACAATGGCCACGCGATGGACTTTGCAACAGACGGTGAGATCCGCGGACCAACAGGTTCCGTGAGCTCGCAATACATCGGCGGATCGATACAAAGGGTCGATCTGCATTCGGGCAACATCACCACGATCCACTCGCATTTCAAGGGCAAACCGCTTCTGGCACCCAACGATCTCGTGTTCGACAAAGCCGGCGGCCTGTGGTTCACGGATCACGGGTTCCGCCGCGATATGTCGCTCCAGCTTGGCGCGCTCTATTACGCCTCCATCGACGGCAAAGAGATCCGATGCGTTCGCAAGAGCATACTGTCCCCCAACGGCGTCGGCCTTTCCCCCGACGAGACCACAGTCTATTTCGCCGATACCCGTTCGGCACGGCTCTACCGATGTCCTCTCGAAGGCCCCGGCAGGGCCGTGAGATCGAACCAGGTGCCAGGCGAGGTTGTCGTCACTCTCCCGGGCAATGTCGGCTTGGACAGCCTTGCCGTCATGGCGGACGGAAGCGTTTGTGTGGCGACGGTGGAGAAGGGCGGCATTGCCCATATCGATGGCGACCAGATCAAAGGCTGGCTTCGCTTGCCCGACCATCTGACGACTAATATCTGCTTCGGCGGAGATGATATGCGAACGGCCTGGATCACCTGCTCGGGGACAGGCCGCCTCTACATGGCACGGTGGCCCATTCCCGGACTGAGGCCCAATTTCTGGGATCGATGATCCGACTTCCTGTCCGCCGATGCCGGCTCAGAGGGAAGCATTTGCCTTACGAGATGGCCCGCCGGAGCGCATCCCGAGAAGGCAATGACGGCAGGCCTTCGGCGACCTCGGGACGGCTCATTTTGCCTATCGCGATGGTTCGCGAAGGCAGCCTGTCAAGCAGTTGACAGCACGGCCATTCCGGCACTGTTAGAAGGCAACCATGCCAAGACCGCTAGCTGTATAGCTACAAACAGCATATTCTGTATTAACTTTGCCGGGGGGCCGAATGGACTTCTCTTTAAGTGGCTCTCAGCGCGATCTGCAGAGCAGTGTGAGGAGCATTGCAGAGAAGGGCTTTGCTCCGGAGGAGCATCGCTGGGAATCTGATCCGACCTATTCGGCCGAGGCGCTGAAAAAACTGGGCGAGAACGACCTATTGGGCCTCAACATCAGTCCCAGCTATGGAGGTATCGGGCTCTCGCCGTTCGACAGCGCGCTCTGCATCGAGGAGATGGCGAAGGTCAGTCCGCCAGCGGCGATGCTCATGGCTTGCAACAGCATTGGCCAAGCGTACTACATCGAGCACTTCGCGCGGGAAGAACTGCGTCAACGGTTTTTGCCCGGCGTTTGTGCCGGGGAAGCGACGGTGTCCATCGCGATTTCCGAGCCTGGTGCAGGGACTGCGGCTACGGCGATGACGACAATTGCCGAGCAAAAAGGGGACAAGTTGGTCATCAACGGTCACAAGCATTATGTGTCCCTTGCGACCACCTCCTCGGTGTTCATTGTCTACGTCAGGTTGAACGAAACCAAAGGCGCGGGCGGAATCGGCGCGGTTCTCGTTCAACGGGACGCGCCAGGATTCAAGATCGCGCGCCTGAGCCGCAACATGGGAGGCGGCTTGCAGGCGGATTTGACGTTTGACAATTGCGAGGTGCCCGCCGACCAGCTCCTCGTTGGAGCCGGGGCGTTTGCCAAGCTGACGCATTGCTATAACCTCGAGCGGGTTGGTGCCTGTGCGGCATTGGTCGGACTTGCAACCGGGGTTCATCAACGCGCACTCAACTATGTCAAAATGCGTGAGCAATTCGCCCGGCCACTCATCGACTTTCAGGCTGTTCAACTCAAGATCAGCGATATGGCCATCCAGCTCGAAGCGGCGAGACTTATGGTCTACAGGGCTTTGAACAATACGCCGGATGGCATGCCGACAGCGCTCGATGCGTCCATGACCAAGATATTCGTCAATGATACCGCCCGCATGGTGACGGATCAGGCCATCCAGTTGTTCGGCGCGGCCGGCTATCTTTGTGAGACGGGAATAGAACGCTTCTTCCGCATCGCACGTGGATATTCGATTGCGGGAGGTCCGCTCGACATTCATCGCGTGATGGTGGCCGGCTGGTTGGCGGGGCGCCGCTTCAGCCAGTGGCCTTCCGCAAAAGGCGCCTGATCAACGAGTGCTCGCCTGCTCAGACGAGATTAGTCGATTCCCGACAACGCGGACGGTCGCAAGTCAATGTCTAGCATGGAGATAATTGTTGGACCTGGCAGAACCTGAAGAGATTGCCGCCCTGAGACGGTCGATCCACCAAATGATCCAGCGAGAGGTTGCCGAACCGCGCCAGCACCTCTTCGAGCGCTGCAACGCAGAAGCCGGCGTCCATCGTGTTCGACAGCCGCCAGGCCAGCACTTTCCGGGTCGCCCAATCCATGATCGCCACCAGATAGAGAAAGCCCCGCCACATCGGGATATTAGGTCACGTCCGCGCACCAGACATGGTTTTGTCGCTCGATCGCCAGCTTGCGCAGCAGATAGGGATAGACCCGGTGCTGCGGGTGCGGATCGCTCGTGCGGGGCCGCTGATAGATCGGCGCCAGCCCCATCTTCGCCATCAGCCGCCGCACCCGGCGGCGACCAACGTCATGGCCGCCGCGGTGCAGATAGCGGACCATCTGGCGGCTGCCATATCAGGGCATGTCGAGGAACGCCGCGTCGATGTCCCGCATCAGCGCCAGCGTCTCCTCGGTTTCCGGGACAGGGGCGTAATAATAGGATGACTAATCGACAGCAGCCGGCACTGCGCCGCGATTGACAGGCGCTGATGCCGCTCGAGCGGCGCCAGATCCAGCGACAGCTCGAAAGGAAGGATGTCGAGCGGTGCGTTTTTCGACATCGTCAAGGACGCGATAGTCTGGCTGCGGTCTTGACCGGCGAGCGCATGGTTGCGCCTCCGCCGCCAATCAACGAAGATACGCGCGGCAGGTAAGAACATGGGAGAAGATGCGGCATGTATGATGTGATGGAAGGCGTGCGCGTCGTCGAGGTTGCCGAACATACTTTCGTCCCCGCAGCGGGCATGCTGCTGGCCGACTGGGGTGCGGACGTCATTAAGGTCGAGCGCACGCAGAATGGCGGCGACCCGGGCCGGCACCTGAAGCTGCCCGGCGCGGACGGCAAGGTGAACCTGTTCTTCGAGGCCGGTAACCGGGGCAAGCGCTCGATCGCGCTCGACCTGACGCAGGAGGAGGGGCGCGAGATCCTCTACCGCCTGGTCGAGGCGGCGGACGTCTTCACCACCAATCTGCGTCGCGGCGCGCGCGTGAAGCTAGGCATCGAACCCGAGCAGCTGATCGCACGCAATCCACGTCTCATCTATGCGCGCGGAACGGGCTACGGCCTGCGCGGCGAGATGGCGGACGATGGCGGGTTCGACTTCCCCTCCTCCTGGTGCCGCTCGGGTTCGGGTTATGCCCAGACCTTTCCGGGCGGCGAGCCGCCGCAGCAGCCCGGATCGGTGGGCGACCTGATGGGCGGCGCCACCCTGGCCGGCGCGATTTCGGCCGCGCTGTTCCGGCGCGAGCGGACGGGCAAGGGGATGATCGTCGACAACGCGCTTTACCAGGTGGGCACCTACATCATGTCGCAATCGCTGATCGGCGCCTCGATCGGCATGCCCAAGGGCCCCGCCATCCCGCAGGCGCAGGCGCGCGACCCGCTGATCAACCAGTATCGCACCAGCGACGATCGCTGGATCTCGCTCTGCTTGCTGAACGAAGGCTGGTGGCCGGACCTCGCGGCCAAGATCGGCAAGCCCGAACTGGCGAGCGACGAGCGCTTCGTCAACCATGCCGCCCGCGCCCGCAACGCCCGGGAGCTGGTGGACATATTGAACGACCTGTTCGGCAGCCTGACCTTTGCGCAGGCGCGCGCGATGCTCAAGCCCTTCGCCGGCGTCTGGGCGCCGCTGCTCAACAGCGCCGAGGTGATCGAGGACCCGCAGGCGCTGGAGAACGGCTTCGTCACGCCTGTGGCGGTCGACGCGCAGACCAGCTATCTGGTGGGGGCCAGCCCCTGCCAGTTCGACGAGCGTCCGGTGGGTGCATTGCGCGGCGCGCCAGCTTATGGCGCCGACGGCGACGACATATTGCGCGAGATCGGACTGGGCGAAGACCTGCCTCGCCTCAGGCAGGCCGGGATCATCCCCGCCTGATCCACCCTTATCCCCGCCGGTGGGCTACGAACTTGCTCCTGCCCCGGCATCGACGCAGGATCACGCACTGCGGCGGCGGGTACGCCGGCGCCCGTTTCACGAAGGATGACGCATTGACACAGGCTTTCGGCTATGCCGCACGCGACGCACGGATCCCCCTGTCTCCCTTCCATTTCGAGCGACGCGCGCTGCGGGAAGACGATGTTGCCATCGACATACGCTATTGCGGGGTGTGCCATTCGGACCTGCACACCGCGCGCAACGATTGGCACCGCACCGCCTATCCGATCGTGCCGGGGCATGAGATTGTCGGCACGGTGAGCGCCGTCGGTCCCAAGGTCACGAAGGTCAAGGTCGGGGATCGGGTCGCGGTCGGCTGCCTGGTCGACAGCTGCCTCACATGCGACCTGTGCGACAAGGGACAGGAGCAGATGTGCCGCAAGGGCGCGACGGGCACCTACAACGGCAAGGACCGCGTCACCGGCGAACCGACCCAAGGCGGCTATTCGGACCATATCATCGTGCGCGACCATTTCGTGTTGACCCTGCCCGACTCGCTCGACCCCGAGCGCGCGGGGCCGCTGCTGTGCGCGGGCATCACGACCTGGTCGCCCCTGCGCGAGTGGAAGGTCGGCCCGGGCAGCCGGGTCGGCGTGATCGGCCTGGGCGGGCTGGGGCACATGGCCGTCAAGCTGGCGGTGGGGCTGGGCGCGGAGGTCACAGTCATCACCACCTCGCCGTCCAAGGAGGCGGACGCGCTGGCGCTCGGCGCCTCGCGCGTGCTCCTGTCCAAGGACGCCGCTGCGATGAAGAGCGCCGGGTCCAGCTTCGACCTGATCATCGACACCGTTCCGTTGGGACATGACATCCAGCCCTATTTGTCGCTGCTCGACGTCGAGAGCACATTGGTGCTGGTCGGCGCGGTCGAGCCGATTCCGGGCTTCCACACCGGGCTGTTGCTGATGGGTCGGCGCCGGGTCGCCGGCTCGCCGATCGGCGGGATCGCAGAAACACAGGAGCTGCTCGATTTCTGTGCGGAGAAGAACATCCTTCCCGACACCGAGACGATCTCGATCCAGCAGATCAACCAGGCGTTTGAGCGGATCGAGCGCAGCGACGTCAAATATCGGTTCGTGATCGACATGGCGACGCTATCGGCCGATCGCTGAAGCCATTAGGCGCGGCGCGCTTGCGCATTGCCACCCGACATGCTGGGATAGAGCGGTCGGAGCCGACCGCCCTGTGCCTGGCAGGTGTATGAAAGACTTGATGCTGCGTCAATTTCGTGGTTCAGACACGCGCCGGGCGGAGCCGGGGCACGCGGCCGGTTGCGTGTGGAGCAATGATCCGCCTTGGGTGGCGCGGGGGTATTTTCCATCGATGACCGACAGGTTTCGCTCAAGGACGCCAAGCCTGCTTCCGGCCGCCGACTGACAACCCAGCCTCAAGCACAGGACAGACGACAAGCGAATGCAGACCCACCTCCTCCTCGAAATGGCGGCCGAAGCGCTCGGCGACCGTGAAGGTTATGCCACCGTCGAAGGCAGCCTGACCTATGCCGAAGCCTTCGCCAGGGCCAAGGGCGGCGCTGCCTTCGTGAACCGCTTTGAGGGCGACAAGCTCGTCTTCCTGGGCCAGAACGGCCCCGCCTTCCCGCTGGCGCTGTATGCGGCGGGACTTTCTGGCCGACCGTTCGTGCCGCTCAACTATCGCCTGGCGGACGCCGACCTGCGCAAGCTGGTTGCCCGCACCGCGCCCGCGCTGCTGATCGCCGACAGTGACATGCTGGCCCGGGTTGAAGGCGTCGAGGGCGTACAGGTCGTCTCGCGTGAGGCGTTCGAAGCGGCGTGCCTGGACGACGACAATCGCACCGTCGAGATGCCCTTCGCGGACCAGGACATCGCCATCCTGCTGTTCACCAGCGGCACCACCGGCGAACCCAAGGCGGCGGTGCTGCGCCACGGGAACCTCACCTCCTATGTCATCTCGACGGTCGAGTTCATGGGCGCGAGCGAGGAAGAGACCGCGCTGGTCAGCGTCCCGCCCTACCATATAGCGGGTATCGCCGCGGTGCTGACCGGCACCTATTCGGGCCGGCGCATCGCCTATCTGCACGCCTTCGCGCCCGACGCATGGGTGCAGATCGCCCATGCCGAGAAGGTGACGCATGCGATGGTCGTGCCGACCATGCTGATGCGTATCCTCGAGTCGATGGAGACGCTGGGGCTGGAGCTGCCGCACCTGCGCGCCATCTCCTATGGCGGCGGACGAATGCCGCAGGCGGTGATCGAGAAGGCGATGGAGAAGCTGCCGAACGTCGATTTCGTCAACGCCTATGGCCTGACCGAGACCAGTTCCACCATCGCCGTGCTCGGCCCGGACGATCATCGCGCCGCCTTCTCCTCCGACGATCCCAAGGTGCGCGCGCGGCTCGGCTCGGTCGGCCGGCCGCTGCCGACGCTGGAGCTTGAAGTGCGCGGACCGGACGGCAAGACCGTGTTGGGCCCGGGGGAATCGGGCGAAATCTATGTGCGCGGCGAACAGGTCGCCGGGGAATATCTCCACAAGAAGGTGCTCTCGGACGATGGCTGGTTCGCGACCAACGACGCCGGCATGCTGGACGAGGATGGCTATCTGTTCGTCGAAGGCCGGCTGGACGACGTGATCGTGCGCGGTGGCGAGAATATCTCGCCCGGCGAAGTCGAGGACGTGCTGCGCGAGCATCCGGCGGTTGCCGATGTGGCGGTCTACGGCCTGCCCGACGACCAGTGGGGCGAGAAGGTCGCCTGTTCGCTGGTGCTGCGCGGCGACGCTCAGCCATCGGTCGAGGAGCTGGCGCGCTGGGTCCAGTCGCGGCTGCGGTCGACCAAGACGCCCGAGACCTGGGATTTCAGGATCGAACTTCCCTACAACGAGACCGGCAAGCTGCTGCGCCGCGTGCTGAAGGCGGAACTGTCGCGCAGCGCCGCGGCCTGACCGGCGGCATGCCGGCGGCGGCAGGCCCGGTGATTGCCGCTGCCCAAACAATGGCGGCCGAGATCGGCAGGCAGGGCGCCCTGTCGGGGCGCCCCATTGCCGTGGATCCCCTGCCCTTCCTCGACCGATCCGATTCACTGATTCTCGGCCCGCCGGGGATGGTCTCGCCCAACGGACGCTGCCGGCTGATCGAGGCGCGCGACGGGTGGATCGCGGTCAACCTGCCCCGGCCAGACGATATCGACCTGGTCCCCGCCTGGCTTGAACGGGACATACCCGGCGATCCCTGGTCGGCGATAGCGGATGCCGCGCGGTGCGCGCCGACCGCCGCTCTTGTGGAATGGGGCGCGAGCCTGGGCCTGCCCGTGGCTTTGCTCGGGGAGCGCGAGGCGGACGATTGGCGCGCGCCGATCCTCCGGCCTGATGGGGCAGTTGCCGGCCCGGTGCAGGACCGGCTGAATGTGCTGGATCTCTCCACACTGTGGGCCGGGCCGCTGTGCGGTGCGATCCTGGCGATGGCGGGGCATGACGTGGTCAAGGCCCAGAACGCCGCCCGGCCGGATCCCGTCGAGACGGCCACGCCGCTGCTCAACGCGCGCCTGAACGGTGCCAAGCAGCGGGCCGTCCTCTCCTTCGAACGGCGTTCGCTGCTCGATCTTATCGCGGGCGCCGACATCCTCATCACCAGCGCACGGCCACGCGCGTTCGAGGCGATCGGGCTCGGTTGCGCAGAAGTGTTCGCGGCACGGCCACCGCTCATCTGGGTCGCGGTCACCGGACATGGCTGGAGCGGGCCCGGGTCGCTGCGAACGGGTTTCGGCGACGATGCAGCCGTGGCCGGCGGCCTGGTTGCCTGGGCCGGCGATGCCCCGCGCTTCGCCGGCGACGCTGTCGCCGATCCGCTGACGGGACTGGCCGCGG
>Ga0065707_10001449_pt1 | contig 11740 bp, 11 predicted proteins | sample SwiRhicommuniRL3_FD_59094 | JGI IMG/M metagenome (GOLD analysis project Ga0065707, IMG submission 59094) | Switchgrass rhizosphere bacterial communities from Rose Lake, Michigan, USA - RL3 v2 (version 2) | ecosystem: Host-associated > Plants > Roots > Rhizosphere > Soil | place: East Lansing... | reverse complement strand
ACATTTCGCGATTTACGCTGCCGCGATCGGCGTTCGAGGATTTGATCGATGGCGTGGCGATGGATCTCCGCCATACCCGCTACCAGACCTTCGACGAACTGCGGCAGTACTGTCTGCGCGTCGCGTCGGCGGTGGGCCTGATCTGCGTGGAGATCTTCGGATACCGTGATCTGCAGGCGCGCGACTACGCGATCGATCTCGGGATTGCGCTACAGCTGACCAACATCGTGCGCGACGTGGCGTCCGATCTGAACCGGGGTAGGCTCTACATTCCGGCGCAGGATCTCCAGCGCTTCGGGTGTACCGAGGCGGACCTGCGGGCGGGCGTGGTGACCGAGAAAGTCCGGCAACTGCTGGCTTATGAGGTCGAGCGCGCGCGGACGTTCTACAAGAAAGCCGAGGCGGCGCTGCCGCGCCATGACGAGCGCCGGCTGATCGCCGCGCGTATCATGGGCGCGATCTACTATGCCCTCCTGCGCGCCATCGAGCGGGCGGGCTATGATGTTTTCCGCCAGCACGTGCGGGTGTCGCGCCCCCGGCAGGCGTTGATCGCCGGTGTCACCTGGCTGAAAGTGATGGTACCGCTGAAATGATATCGCCCGACGTACTCATCATCGGCGCCGGCATTGCCGGGCTTCGCACGGCTGTCGCCGTGGCCGCGCGCGGCGCACGCGTCACGGTGCTCGAGGCCAGGCCGGTCCTCGGCGGACGCGCGACGGCCTTCGACGACCCGCGCACCGGCGAGCGGGTCGATAACGGCCAGCACGTGCTGCTCGGTTGCTACGACGACACGTTCGCCTTTCTCCGCCAGATCGGGAGCGAAGAGCGCGTGCGGGTGCAGCCGAATCTCGAAGTGGACTTCGTCGACGCCCGAGGCATCCGCAGCCGGCTTCGCTTGTCGCCGATGCCGCCGCCCATGAACTTTGTATCAGGTCTGCTCGACTGGCCCGCGCTCGGCTGGCGCGATCGGATCGCGGCCTCGCGGCTGATCGGGCCGATTCGCCTGGCGCAGGCCGAGCAGAAAGCCAGGAAGCAGGGGCAGTCTCCCACACGCATAGCCGCGTCGCCGGGCGAAACGGTGCAGGAGTGGCTGATCAACAACGGCCAGACGTCGCGCATACGGGAGATGCTGTGGGAGCCGCTGGCGCTCGCCGCGCTGAACCAGTCGGTGCGGACGGCCGCCGCCCCGCCCTTTGCCGCCGTGCTCGCGCGGATGTTCGGCGACGGACCCAGGGACGCGTCGCTCGGATTGCCGGTGTGTCCGCTGGACGAGCTCTACGCGGAGCCGTCGCGCCGCTTCATCGAATCACATGGTGGCGTCGTGCGCGTGGGCGCGCCCGCGCGCATCCATCTGCGGAACGGGCACGTGGACTACGTCGAGGCTCGCGGCATGCGCCTGGTGGCCGGCGCCATCGTCGTCGCCGTGCCGTGGTACGCACTGAGCGACCTGTTTGCCGGTGACACCGCGCCGGTGGAAGGACTTCAGAAGGCCGCGGCCGCGACCCAGCCGTCCCCGATCGCGAGCGTCAACCTCTGGCTCGACCGGCGTGTACTGCAAACGCCGTTTCTCGGCCTGCCCGGGCGAGTGATGCAGTGGGTCTTCGACAAGGAACAGATGTTCGAATCGGACACGTCGCATCTGACGCTGGTGTCGAGCGGCGCCGACGAGGTGATGGCGTTTCAGAACGAAGACTTGATCGCGCTGGCGCTTCGTGAGCTGCGTGAGGCGCTGCCCGACTCGCGTGCCGCAAAGGTGGTGCGCGCGTCGGTCGTCCGGGAGCGGCGGGCGACATTTTCGCTCGCCCCCGGTCAGCCGAAGCGGCCGGAGACCGCCACCGAGGTGCCGCGCCTGGTCCTGGCGGGAGACTGGATCGAGACCGGGCTGCCCGCGACGATCGAAGGCGCCGCCGCGAGCGGCCGTCTTGCCGCCGACAGCCTGTCATGAAATCTGTCGTCGTTCACTATCAGGAGATCGCGCTCAAAGGACGAAACCGTCCGTGGTTCATCGCGCGGCTGGTGCGGAACATCAAGACCGCGACGAGCGATCTCGACGTGACACGGGTCGTCTCGAAAATGGGGCGCATCGAAGTGACGCTCGGCTCGACCGACGCGTGGGAGTCAGTCGCGGATCGGTTGCACCACGTCTTCGGCATCGCGAATTTTTCGAAAGCGGCGCTCGTGCCACTCGATATCGACGGCATCGCCAGGGCGGTTCTCGATGACCTCGGCGATCTGCAGGTCGCCACGTTTCGCGTGTCCGCCAAGCGGGCCGACAAGCGCTTTCCCCTGACGTCGCCGCAAATCGAGCGCGAGGTGGGCGGACGGATCAAGCAGGCGAAGGGATGGACGGTCAACCTCGACCATCCCGAGTTGACGATCCATGTCGAAGCGCTCACCGGCGAGGCGTTCTATTACTTCGGCAAGGAACCTGGCGCAGGCGGTATGCCGACGGGCGTGAGCGGCCGTGTGGTCGCGCTGCTGTCGGGCGGCATCGACTCGCCGGTCGCGACGTACCGACTGATGAGGCGCGGCTGCCGGGTGATTCCGGTCCACTTTCACAGCTATCCGATTCTGTCGCGCGCGTCGCAGGAAAAAGTCCGCGAGCTCGTGGGGCTGCTGACGCGGTATCAGCAGCACACGCGGCTCTACACGGTGGCGTTCGGCGAGATCCAGCAGCAGGTCATGCTCGCCGTCCCGCCCCCGCTCCGTGTCGTCATCTACCGGCGATTGATGGTGCGGATCGCGGAGGCCATCGCCGGACGCACGCACGCCGGCGCGCTGGTGACGGGAGAGGTTGTCGGGCAGGTCGCGTCCCAGACCCTCGAGAACATGGCGACGATTGCAGCGGTGACCACGCTGCCGATCCTGCGTCCGCTCGTCGGCATGGACAAGGACGAGATCACGGTGGAAGCCAAGCGTCTCGGTAGCTATCCGATCTCGATCATCGAAGATCAGGATTGCTGTCAGCTGTTCACGCCGAAGCATCCCGCAACCAAAGCCAGGCGCGCGGACATCGAATCCGCCGAACACGCGCTGCCGATCGACGATTTTGTCCGTCAGGCCGTCGAGGCGGCGGTAGTGGAAGACTTCAGGTATCCCGTCGCAGTGCGACGGACCCACGCCAGCACGTAACGTCGGNTTTCTTGCNGAATCGCACGGCATGTCCGGCTTTAGCCGGACCCCAGTGATAAAATGTCGCCTTCTAAGGGAANGGTGAATTATGGCAGTTCAATCAGTCGGCTCGAAAATCGAAGAAATCCTCGGCGATGAGGCTGCGGCGCTGTTGCAGCACCAGTGCAAAACGATTCCCCGGGACTCGCTCCATCTGCCCGGACCCGATTACGTCGATCGTATTTACAGCCTGGCCGATCGCCAGACGCGCGTGCTGGGCGCGCTTCAGTCGCTGTTGAGCCACGGGCGTCTCGCAGGCACCGGTTACGTGTCCATCCTTCCCGTCGATCAGGGCATCGAGCATTCGGCGGGGGCGTCGTTTGCCCCGAACACGCTGTACTTCGATCCCGAGAACATCGTGAAGCTGGCCATCGAGGGTGGCTGCAACGCGGTCGCATCGACGCTCGGCGTCCTCGGATCGGTCGCGCGCAAGTACGCACACAAGATTCCGTTCATGGTAAAGCTGAACCACAACGAGTTCATCTCGTATCCGAACACGTACGATCAGATCAAGTTCGCGCGCGTGCGTCAGGCGTGGGACATGGGATGCCAGTCGGTGGGCGCGACGATCTACTTCGGCTCCGAGGAATCGAAGCGGCAGATCGTCGAGGTCTCAGAGCTGTTCCAGCAGGCACACGAGCTTGGCATGGCGACGGTGCTGTGGTGCTATCTGCGCAATCCAGCGTTCAAGACGAAGGAAAAGGATTATCACGTTGCCGCCGACCTCACCGGTCAGGCGAATCATCTGGGCGTGACGATCGAGGCCGACATCATCAAGCAGAAGCTGCCCGAGAACAACGGGGGCTACAACGCGATCCAGGGCTTCGGCAAGACGCACAAGAAGGTGTACTCGGATCTGTCGTCCGACCATCCGATCGATCTCACGCGCTATCAGCTCGCGAACTGCTACATGGGCCGCGCCGGCCTGATCAACTCGGGCGGCGCATCATCGGGTGAGAGCGATCTCAAGGAAGCCGTGAAGACCGCCGTCATCAACAAGCGTGCGGGCGGCATGGGGCTGATCTCGGGCCGCAAGGCGTTCCAGCGGCCCATGAAGGAAGGCGTCGGGCTTCTCAACGCGATTCAGGACGTCTACTTGAACAAGGACGTCACTATCGCTTGAACCCAGCTAGCGCTTGATGGTTTCCGTCCCGCTGACCGGCCCGTTGCACGACGTGCCGGAGTAGGTCACGACGATGTTCGACGTGCCCTGGAACGTGCCGGCGCCCGTGAGGTTGAACGGGCACGTCACGCCGCCTTTCGACGCGGTCCCCGTGGCAGCCCACGGGATCGTCGTGTCGCCGTGTGTGGCCGTCATGGTGCCGGCGAGCGTGACCCCGTCCGAACAGGTCGCGGTGAAGTCACCGGACGCCTGGCTCCCCGACTGGGACGTAATCTTCCACTGCAGCCCGCTGCAGCTCTGCGCGGCGGGTGCCACGGCCGATCCGTTCCACGTCCCGATGTACGACCGGACCTCTCCTGTATTCGAGTCGGGGCCCGTTGGTGAGCTGAAGAGGTTCTTAATCGAGTCCAGACCGAGACAGGCGGTCGAGGTGGACGCGAGCGCGATGACCAGCGCAGTTCTGAGCAGCTTCATGCCCTGTCGTATCGGGTCAGGCGGGTCGCGCCTGTAGTCCGCCTGTCCAGAGTCCATGCATCTCCCCTGCGAATCTGCGAATCCGCCAATTTTCAATACAATCTAACTATGTCACTTCTCAAGGTTGCCCGCATGGGGCACCCGGTCCTGCGCGCCCGCGCGAGAGAAGTCGCGCGCGTCGAGCTGAAGCACGCCGCCGTTCAGCAGCTCATCGACGACATGATCGACACCATGCACGAGTACCACGGGGTCGGCCTGGCGGCGCCGCAGATTCACGAGGGACTGAGGATCTTCGTCGCGGCGATCGCGCCGCAGGAAGAGGAGCCGCTGTCACCCGGCGACGAGCCGATGGTGTTCATCAACCCCGTCATCACGCCGGTGGGGAACGAGATTGTCGAGGACTGGGAGGGTTGTCTGAGCATCCCCGACATCAGGGGCCGCGTGCCACGCGTGCGCACGATCAAGGTGAGCGCGCTCGATCGGACGGGAAGCCCGATCGACATCACGTCGCACGATTTTCCGGCGAGGGTGATTCAGCACGAGACCGATCACCTCGATGGCGTGCTCTTCTTCGATCGCATGCGGACGTTCACGTCGCTGGCGTTTCTCGATGAATACTCGAGGTACTGGTCCAAAGGGAATGGGGACTAGTACTAGCCCCTAGCTCGGGTGAGGAGACCATGGGCGCGAAGCTTCCGGACGTCATACCGGAGCTGGGTGATCGAGTAGGCGTCGGGTGAGAGAGCAAAGGCCTCGCACACGGCGCGATGCATGTCAGCCGTGCGCCGCCGGCGAGCTGAGAGCCGCCATGAAGCAGGACCTCCATCAGCCGGAGCATGCGGGTATCGTGGATCTTGATGCCCGGAGTCTTGGTGGCCCCCGTCGCGACGGGTTTGGCCAAGCGCTCGAAGACGGGGAAGTCCACGTGCACGTTAAGGAGGTCCGCCTCGACCCCGGCGAGACGATCGGTGATGTCGATGAGTTTCCGACGGAGCGCGGGGAGCTGCTCCAGCCCTTTGTTCAGGCCAAGATCCTTCATCCGGTTGACGCAGACCTCGATCCGAAGGAAGGTCCCAAACTTTTCGTACATGCGCGCCACGAGGCTCTTGCAGTAGATGCGCAGCACATGATGTCCGTGGTCGACTTTCTCCAGCATCGTGTGCAGCTTGCCGCGGAGCCGTTTGTGTGTCCGCACGCCAAAGATCTGGGCCACGACATCCGCCGTCAAGCGGAAGACCCCGAGCTCACACGAGCGCTCGAAGATCTTGTGAATCGAGAAGTGGCGGCGGAAGATGGCATTGCGACACAGCTCGACCTTCTTGAGCGAGTAGGCGCGCCGGAGATTGATCGCGGCCCGCTCCTTCTTCGAGAACTTCGGGCCGACGACGAGGGTCCAGTAGTCGAGGCGCTGTCGAATGACGTCAGGATCGAGCCCGTGGCCGCTGTCTGGAGGGCATGAACATCAGCGGTCCAGAGAAACGCATTGTCGTCTTTCCGGAACTGGACGCCTTGCCGCGCGAGCTCGCCGGCGATGATGTGGTGTCCGTTGAGGTAGTAGGTGGTCTGGAAGGGCATGAACGAGCCGACGCAGAGCACGAACGGTCCGAGTACCTCGTCGCGGATGTAGAAGTAGTAATGCGTGTAGCGCGCTGCCGCGACACGATGCGGTAGTGCGGGTCATCCGTGGGGTACTTGGGGAGACGGATGCCGAACTTGGGACCTTGCTCCAGGCTCCGGAAGATGAAGTAGACGCCGAATCGCCGCTGCCGCTCCATGTGGGCCCGGTAGGGACGAACGTAGTCTTCCTTCTTCAGTTTCTTGGTCTTGAGCGGCTTCGCATCCGGCCACTCGATGGGGATACGGTGGTTGCGGGCGAATGCCTCGACCCACTGCTGGTACGCCTGCGTCCGTTTGGTCAAGGCCTCTTTGGTAATCGGGTACACCCCATGCACGTCACGGAAAAAATGCACGATGTGCTCTGGGCGGGTCAACAGCGGCAGGTAGCCTTGAATGACGATGCGATCGAAACAGTGGTATACAAACAGGAGCAGGCTGCCAAACAGCTTGTGGTTATTACTAGCGACTTCTAGCGATTACTCCCTCCCGTAGCATCTCAGCCTGGATTTCAGTAAACAGCAATCGCCCCTCTCTCAGGGCACGAAAGTCTGCCTGATTTAAGTAACGTTGCATGATCCCCGACGTCGTGTGCTCTTTCGAAAGCAGCAAGTGTCCTAGTTCGTGCGCGATGGCTGCGCCAAGGACGACGAAGCGTGCCGCACCGTAGCCTGAGGCGATTGCGTTGACTCGGTTTATGAAGACGAACGCCAGCCGACCTCGCTCCGTATCGCCACCCGGCGTCAATCCCATGGCGTCTTGCAAGCGGTGCATGAGATCATCGGACGGTCGACGCTTCAGGACGACGGTCACCTGAGACTCGTCAGGGACCCATACGATGCGAACGCCGGCACGGGCATAGATCTCCTCCACATAAGGGCGCGCGAGGTCGAGTCCGTCGCCTGCGACCCTGGCGTCATTCCTCAATTCCACCCTCAAGGCCGGCGTCTGCGCGTCAGCCGATCTCATTGTCGGGAGCGCAATTGACGCCAGGAATCCCATACACAGAACCCGACAAGCTGGCGCCACGTCTCACCTGTTCCCGATCGAGAACGGGCCGATTCCCGTCTCGCCTCAAACAGCGGAAACGCACGGCGCAAAGTGGAAGGCAAAGGAGTTCTGGTTTAAAATCCCGCTAAACTGCCGAAAACAATGGCCCGAGTCGCTTCACCACCGGCGCCGCGTGTCACGCATCTGCTCGTGGCATGGCGACGGGGCGATAAAGCCGCACTGGAGCAGCTCACTCCCCGCGTCTACAAAGAGCTGCGACGGCTGGCGCAGTGGCACATGGCCCGTGAGCGTCGCGGTCACACGCTTCAGGCCACCGCCCTGGTCAACGAGGTGTATTTGCGATTGGTTGAAATCGACCGCGTCGAATGGCACGATCGCGCGCATTTCTTTGCCCTGGCGGCGATGCAAATGCGTCACATCCTCGTCGATTCCGCACGCGCGCGGGGCAGTCAGAAGCGTGGCGGCGGCGTGCAGAAGGTATCGCTCGTCGAAGCGCTGTCAGTACCGGACCGCCACGAAAATCTGGTCGCTCTAGACCAAGCGCTCGACGCCCTCGCCAGGATGGACGCGCGTCGCGGAAAGATCGTTGAACTGAAGTTCTTCGGCGGCCTGAGCGTCGACGAGATTGCCGGCGTGTTGGGCGTCTCCGCAGACACAGTGAAACGAGACTGGAAGCTCGCAAAGGCGTGGCTCGCCCGTGAGCTTCGCAAGACGCGCGCTCGGAGTGCCGATGACCGATGAGAGATGGCGCGAGATCTCTCGACTGTATAACGCCGCGGCGGCGCTCGAGCCGGCCGAACGTGCCGCGTTTTTGCATGAAGCCTGTGGCAACGACGATCTGTTGTGCGCCGAAGTTGAATCGCTGCTCCTCGACGACAGTCGCGCGGAAGAGCTACTGGAGTCAGCGGCTACCCGACTCGATCTGGTCGGACGCCGGATCGGGAGTTACGAACTTGACTCGCTAATCGGGGCCGGCGGCATGGGCGAGGTGTTTCGCGCCCGAGACACGAAACTCGACCGCAATGTCGCCATCAAGGTCCTGCCGCGAAATTTTGCCGCAGACTCGGGGCGTCTCGCGCGATTTCAGCGCGAGGCTCGTCTGCTTGCGGCACTCAATCATCCTCATATCGCGGCCATCTATGGCTTCGAAGACGCGCCTGCTGGTCCAGCGCTCGTACTCGAGCTCGTAGACGGTGACACGCTTGCGGAACGGCTCGACAAAGGATCTATTCCCGTCGACGATACACTGACCATTGCGCGACAGATCGCCGACGCGCTCGACGCCGCTCACGGGCATGGAATCGTTCATCGCGATCTGAAACCGGCAAACATTAAATTCGCATCGATAGATGCCGTCAAAGTCCTCGACTTTGGTTTGGCAAAGTTCGTCGCGGCACCTGATTCCGCCAAGGTACCGACCGATGTCACTGGGGAAGGAATGGTCGTTGGTACTGCCGCCTACATGAGTCCGGAGCAGGCGCGTGGAAAGGCGGTCGACAAGCGAACGGACATCTGGGCGTTTGGCTGCGTCATGTACGAGATGCTGGCCGGACAGGCGGCATTCGACGGCGCAACGGTGTCTGACACGATCGCCGCCATTCTCGATCGGGAACCTGATTGGTCCGCGCTGCCGTCGAGTACGCCCCTACGGGTGCGCGATCTGATGCACCGCTGTCTTCAAAAGGATCCTCGCGAACGTCTTCGCGACATCGGCGATGCGCGATATGTTCTAGCGAACAGCACCGACCCTCTGCCCTCATCGTCGGAGCGGCTGCGTCATCGGCGCGTGCTGACGGTTGGCGTAGCCTGTCTGCTTTCCGCGGCCGCTGGCGCCGCTGTGTTATCGCTCGTGACCGGTTCAGGAGCGACAGCAACACCTTCAGTCACCCGGTTCACGGTGAGCTCACCCTTTGTCAATATCCCTGCACAGGTGTCACAGAGGCTGGCCATCTCTCGCGACGGACGGGTTGTCGTCTTCATCGGCGAACGCGAGGGGGTTCGGCAATTGTATGTGCGTCGATTGGATCAGCTCGAGGCGACGCCGATTTCTGGCACAGAAGGACAGGCCGGAGAAATCGTGACCGTCTTCCTCTCGCCTGATGGAACGTGGGCGGGGTATATCGACACCCGTGCACGAGCATTAAAGAAAGTTCCTCTCACCGGCGGCCCGTCAATCACCGTCTGCGACCTGTCGCCACTTGCAGGCACTCCCTCCCCGAATTTTGGTGGAGCTGCCAGTTGGGGCTCAAGTGGGACCATCGTCTTCAGTTCCTTTGCCGCCGGGCCGAGCCTGATGAAGGTGTCGGATAGTGGTGGCGTGCCTGAACCGCTAACGCATCCGGGAAAAGACACGATTCACGCACAGCCTTACATGCTTCCGAATGGGCGGGCAGTGCTGTTTACGTCGCAGGTGGTCGGAAAGCTACCGATGCTTGGCGTCATCTCGCTCGACACTGGTGAAGAAACGCTTCTCACAGAGGGGCAGCTTCCGCGAATCACGAAGAGCGGCCGGCTCGTTTACATTCGCAACAACGATCTGTGGACGGTTGGCCTCGATGCTGGCTTGAAGATGTCGGGAACGCCGGCGCCCGTGCAGGAAGATCTTGGTAACTTCGCCAACTTCGGGTACTACGACCTCTCCGATGGCGGCACCCTTGTGTACAGCCGCACCGATCCAAGGCGCATGCTGGTGTGGGTTGACCGGGACGGACGCGAGGTTGCGCTGCCGGTGCGGCCGCAGACATACCTGTATCCACGCATTTCACCGGATGGCACGCGTGTCGCCCTCGACATCCGGACTCGCGACGAAGGTGATATCTGGGTGCTCGATCTTCGCCGCTTCGATTTCGTCCGCCTGGCCGATACTGGTAACGACCGGCATCCAGTCTGGACACCGGACGGCTCGCGTATCTTTTTCGCTTCGAACAAGAGCCTGCTCGGCCTGCGCGGGTCGGAAGTCACTGAGTCGTACCGCCTGCTCTCGCAGGTAGCCGATGGAACTGGAACCCCGGAGTCTTTTCTCGAGCGCAATGATGTGGAGTTCCCACAGTCCTTCTCGCCAGATGGCACGAAGCTGATTCTGCGCAGCATGACTGGACAGAGCGTGGGCGGTCGCACCGAACCCACACGCTTTTCCAATACCGGCTACGATCTCAATCTTTTCACGATGCCATCGCGCCGTCTCGAGCCGCTCATCGCGTCGGTGTTTTTCGAAACGAACGGTGAGATTTCTCCAGACGGACGGTGGATCGCCTACGAGTCTCAGGAATCGTCGCGGCGGGATGTGTACGTTCGACCATTTCCAGGCGTCAGCAAGCAACGCTGGCTGATTTCCACGGACGGTGGCAGCCAACCGCTCTGGTCCCGCTCCGGCGATGAACTGTTCTATCTCGGCCCGGATGGCCGATTGATGGGCGTCCGTGTCCAGACGTCTCCGTCGTTCTTAGCTTCTCCCGCGACTCGAGTGCTGAACACCGTCTATCTCTTCCATTCCGTGGTCAATCCTGGCCGCACCTACGACATTTCGCCCGATGGCAAACGATTCCTTATGATCAAGGAATTGGACGGTGGCATTGGCCCGCAGCCGGTAATCGTGATGAACTGGGCGGCCAGTCTTAAGTAGGTGAAACACATTGGGAGAGTCGAAAATTCGCAGATTCGTAGATTGATTGTCGGATTGGGTTTGCAAGCCAGGAGTCAATCTCGCGATCTCCGAATCCGCGAATCCGCGAATGGTGCGTCAGGCAGGCCCCAGCCGCAGCAGTCGGCCTCGTGCCTACCATTGATAGCGCACACCAAGTGTTCCGCGATGCAGGCCGAGATTGACGCGCGACATCGTTACCGATGAATACGTTCGAAACTCCGGCCGAAGCGAAAGCGAGGGTGTGAGCGGGATGTCCACACCGAAGCCGACGCCGAGGGCAAGACCGGAGTGGCGTTCGTGAAACTCGGACAGTGCGGCCTCCGTGGCGGTAACGACGGTCAGGGAGTTGACGGCTTGGGCCCAGAGCACGCCGACACTGCCTGTCAGATATGGCCGCACACGCCTTCCGCCGAAGAAGTAGCTGAGATTCCCTGACAGTATCGTCGCGTCCAGAAATCCTTCACGCGCCGACCCAACGCACGGCACGCCGACAACGCCGCACTGAACTGTCCGCGGCGAGAGACCCATGGTTGTGTGCGCTTCGACGTCGAGACCGATGCGGTCCCATTGGATCCCGATCCCGCCGCCCAAGTTTTGCTTGGTACCGAAGCTTTGATCTTCGGTTCGATGAATGTTCGCGAACCCTATCGCGCAACGCACGCCTGCGTGGCAGCTGGAATACCAGCGGGCGCTATTCGACCGAC
>Ga0065707_10001022_pt1 | contig 11742 bp, 12 predicted proteins | sample SwiRhicommuniRL3_FD_59094 | JGI IMG/M metagenome (GOLD analysis project Ga0065707, IMG submission 59094) | Switchgrass rhizosphere bacterial communities from Rose Lake, Michigan, USA - RL3 v2 (version 2) | ecosystem: Host-associated > Plants > Roots > Rhizosphere > Soil | place: East Lansing... | reverse complement strand
TTGTTGGTCTCCCACGTCTTCACCGTCATGTCGATGACGGTGCGTCCGCCCTCTTTCGCGATGATGCGACCGGGCGTCTTGACGTCAGTGAGCACCTCTGCATGATCCGCGTAATTTGAATACTCCACCTCACACGCCAGGTTCGCGAGCGCGGGATTGTCGGCGCGTGCTTCGACCTTCGTCATCAGGCTGTTTGCGTCGAGGGTCGCTTTCAAGGTGATCCCCGTAAGTTGGCCGCTCAGAGGAACCGTGATGGTCGTTGCGCCCCCCGCTGTCGAGATGACCGTCTTGTCGCCAGCCGCGTAGGCGGCCTTGACGACGCCGTACGGAAGCATCCAGAGCGGCAGGAGTCGCTCGCGGACAGCAGCCATCGCGGGTGTCGCGACACCCTTGCCTGGAACCAATCCGGCGCCGGTTTCCGACTCGTTCCACGCGTACGTGTCACGAACGGTTTCAATCGTGTGGCGCGCGGCGCCGGCGTCGGGTGTCCGGGTGAGCTCCAGACGCACGGCTGCCGGGTTGTACCCAAGTGCGATGTGGAAGTCCGTTTTGACCTGACGGCCGTCCATGTCGCTCGTGCCGCTTCCCTGCAGCTCCATCGTGTTGACGATGTCGATGCCGGGCAACCGGGTGTTCGCACCGCCAATATCCGACCAGCGCGCCATTCCGAGCGCGTCGGCCGCGGTGCGGAGCACCTTTGCGCGATCGGCCGCACCCTGCGCCTCAACGACGTGCGCGCTCAGTGCGGCAGCAAGGACGACGGTCAACGTGACGGAATGAAGGGCTCTCATGAGATTAGTGGTGTTCCTTCGTGACGATGTGCGCCAGGTCGCGTTCGCTGCATGGCTGCGATTCCGGCAGCATCGCGTCCGGACGTGGATTGAGTAGCGCCACGCGCGGTGTGGTCGTCCACGGTTCGAGCAGGTAGTCGGGATCCTCAACGGTCGCCGTCCACGTCAACGTATTGCCGTCGCGGCGGAAACGCTCGATCACATGCATGTTTTCGCTATGCATGTAGCCGCCGATCTGGTCGAACCAGGTGTTCGCATTGAACCCCCACGAGTCAACGACAAGCGTATCGCCCTCCCAGTGGGCGATGCTTTCACCCGTGTATGTGCCGTCGAGCTCCTGCAACGGGGTGTGCTTGCGGCCGTCGGTCGGAATCATGCGATACATGGTCTGCGTCGCAATCAACCCGCCCTGACCTGGATAGAGGAACATCACATAGTTCGGATACTGGGCGATGTATGAGGGAATGCCGCCGCGAGGAATTCCTGCCGGCATGCAGTTGTTCGACGGGTCTTCCTCATTGGCATTGTGGTCGTTGTACTTGACCATGTCCCAGTATTCCGGCTTGTAGATCGGCCGGTTCGATCCGCTCCGCCGCAGCAGCGCCGCCGCGCGTTCCGCCTGTTCGTTGTTCAGAGGACGATTGTTCAGCCGCGGGAACACGGTTACCGACTGGCCGCTGTGCAGATCGCGCGCGACCGTTTCGCTTTCGATCGCGATGCCGTTGTTCGCGATCTGATTCGGCACGCCGTTCAGGTTATCGCCCAGACCGTTCCAAACGCCGGTCAGGTCCGGATGTCCGTCGGCGGTGCGCGGCGTTGTTCCTGTCGGTTTCGGTGGCGCATTGACGGTGCGAGGACCGCGGGGCGCCGGGTTCTGCGCGAACACCGCTGCCGTTGCGAAGCAGAGCGCTGCCGCCGTTGCGATGGCTCGTCTCCTTACAGACATAGAGACCTCTCGTTGATTAGCGGCTGTTCGCGGCTGGCGCGTCGGGCGCGTCGGCCAGCAGCTTGAACACGCGGCCGTCCCCCATCTTCAGTTCCTGTGCGAGACCGCTGTTGGAGCCGTCCCGGGCAGCCAGCGCGATGACCGTCAGCGCGTCTCCCGCCTTCAGGCCGCCGCGATCCGCGCGGCTCAACCCGGCCCTGCGAAGACCTGCAAGGCCCGTCATCTCGAACGCCCACTTGGTCACTTTTCCGTCAGCCTCTTTCACGTTGACGGTCAGATAGGAATGGGGGTTGATGAACTCGATTCGCGCCACCGTGCCGGTGACCTGGATCGTCTTGTAGATGTCGAACTGCGCCTGGATGGAGTGGTGTGCTGACGCCGCAAGCGGCACAGCTACCAGTGAAAGTGCCAACAGCGCGCGCATGCTCAAACGGCTCATATTTGCCCCTGAAAAGAAGGAACTGCGCGTCGAATGCTACACCGCCCCAGCCACGGAAACAAATTGAACGGTGGTCCTCACGGTATTTCGTGGTTCCGCGGCGGCGCCCGCGGTGTTCCGCGCGAATTCGGGCGCGCGCTGCACTCGAGCTCACGCGGGCGTTCGCTTGCACCGTGAGTGATGAACAGAGAAAGCGAGGTTCCCATGAGCACTCGATACACACGCAGCGTGCTGGCAGCAGCGGTCGTGACGTGCGCGTTCGCCGGCTGGGGAAGCCGGACCGCGATCGCGGACGACCACAAGATGTCCGTTACTGCGGTCGGCTGCCTGCAGAGCGAGCGGGAGTACCGACGTCAGAATGAGTCGTCGAAATTTGCGGGAACGGGCTACGGCCTCAACAATGAGTACGTGCTCATCGACGCCGTGATCGGAGGACCGGACCTGAACATCGAGCCGATCACCGAGCAGGAGGCCGCCAGCTGTGTCACGGGCCGGGGGGCCGGGCAGGCCTTCGAACTGACGGGACATGGTGAGGGCGATCTCTCGCCGTTCCTTGGGCGTCGCGTGGTCATCCACGGAATGCTCAAACACGCGAAGCATGACACCGGGCCCGTCGGCACGTCAGGGACATTCACACCGGTCCCGACTGGTGGCGGACCGAGCCTCGGTTCGGATTTGGACCTGCGCGAGATCAACGTCGAGTCCGCCAGCCTCGTTCCGATCAGGGCGATTCCTGAAGCCGCACCCGTGATCCACGGAGCGCCGGAAGAACCCGCACCGGCACCGGCACCTGTCGCCGAGGCGCCGCAGGCTCCAGCGCCAGTGGCTCCCGCACCGCAAGCACCTGTTGCCCCGCTGCCGAAGACCGCGAGTGCGGTTCCCGCGATTGGGCTCATCGGGCTGCTGTCGCTTGGATGTGGAGTTGCGCTGTATCTCTTCAATCGCCGTCGCACCCGGTTTGCCTAGTGAATTGCCTGGGAGTGGCGCATCGGGCTCCACTCCCAACGCCCAATGCTCAAAGACCGAAGTAGAAGTCTCACGTTACTTCACGAAGGCGAGCAGCGGCGCCGGCGCATCAGGCGGTGGCTCAGGACATGTGACCTCACGCGCCGGTTTGCCGTCGCGAACGATCATCACCGCGAGGTCGTCGTAACCAAGTCGCCTGGCAAGGCAGACAGCAAGTTCATTTTGTGGAAGGTCCATCTGCGCCCCAAAACTCAGGAGCATCATCACGGTGTTTTCCTTGTTGCTGGAAACCGCGAGCATCAACGGCGAGATCGTGACCTGACGACCAGAGGTCAGTTCCGCGTCGCTGAACGGAATCGGGGCGTTGGGGTCCGCGCCGGTGCTGACGAATGCGTAAGCGTCTTCAACCTCGCCGTGCCGAATCGCGTCCGCAATCGACTCGAACGCCGGCAAACTGGACGATGTGGCCGTCGGATCGCGAACTTCCGTTGCAGCGATCCAGAGCGCTCCGATGATAGCGGGCGCACCAAGCATCCACGCGATCCGCTCCATCCTAATCGCTCCCGATGACGGACCGTGCCCACTCAGGCATTGCAGTCGGGCGAGGCACCGACGGAGTCGTACCCTGATCGATCATCGCGTTGAGGACCCGCAGATACGGCGCTCGTTTCGCGAACTCGACTCGTCGCCGCTGCAAGTTGGTAATCCATTCGCGCCGATCCTTGAAGGCGGTCAGTCGTGCGTGCTCGACCGTACCGATTGTCCTGAGCTGCCAGGCGCTTGCAAGCAGCACCAGCACGACGCCCATTGAGATCACGAGGCGGCGAGGCGCATCCACCAGCCGTTCGGCCGCGGCCCGAACGGCGTAGTACGCCGCAAGCGCGTAGAAGACGGCCGCCATTCCGCCCAATCGATCGCGGGTGTAATTGAAGCCGAGCGCAGCCGACGCGGCGACCGCGATCACGGTCGCGACAAACACGCGCGACTCAACGGACCACGGAGTTGATTTGGGATTTGGGTTTTGGGTGTTGAGATCTGCCCGCAGGACGCGCACGCCCCACCAGACGATGAGTGCGGTCAAAACCGCGGACGAAATAACGTGATTGATTTCCCAGGCGGCGACCTCGCCGCTGCGCAGGTCGCGCACGATGCTGAACACACCCGACGTTGGTTCCGAAAACAAAATGTTCGCCATCGTCACGACCACGTTGTAGGCGTACATCGCGACTGGGAAAGGGCCAAATCGTGTCGTGGCCTGGTCTGGCGAGAGCAGCGTGAACCCGTATCCGACGTCCTGAGCGAAGCCAGGCCACGCCCCGCTCGTGCTGAAGCGGATCGCGAGATACACCGCCGTCGCGACGACGATGGCTGCCGAGGTGGTACGGCTGGCGCCAGGTGCACCCATCCACCATGCGGCGAGCACGACCGGGACAATGACGAGCCCCTGCTCCTTGTAGCCGATGGCGAGGATCGTCAGCGTCAGAATGGCGGGGGTATGCCACCAGCGATGCTCGCGCTCCACGAGGATCCAGACGATTAGCAGGAGGGGCATGCCGACAGTGGTGTAAATCAGCGGCAATTCCAGATTGTCGCGAAATCCGGGTGTGCCCACTAGCACGGCGACGGCGAATGTGGCGGCCGCTGCCGCGATTGGTGTTCGGGGACGCAGATGCCAGATCAGAAGCGCAATCAGCCCACCGACGGCCGCGACCTCAATGGCTTTGAAGAGGACGAGTGCTGAGTCGAGCGAACCGGTGCCTCGCCAGAGGGCCATCCAGGTCAGGTGATAGAGCGGCCGGTAATACGTTCTTCGTGCGGGGTCGACCAAGAAGGACGCCGACGTGTCGACGTCTTCGAGTAGGGCCACGGTTTCGCTGATTGGGTACGGGGTGCGCCAGAGAACGCGCATCAGCGTCACGACGAGCGGCGCTGAAACAGCGAAGACGGCCGCGGTCCACCACGTGCGAGAGTGAGTATTCCCGCGGCCGTTCACAAAACTAATTCGGCTTGACGAACAACCCGATCAACCCTGCGGAACCCTTTGCGTGCGACATTCCGCCGGCGGGGACCAGCTTCGCGAGAAATTCCTCGCGCGTCAGACCCGCCGGCAGCTCTTTCGGATCGAAATCGGTTGCGACGACGACGAAAGTGTAGTGATGCGGCGATCCGGGAGGCGTGCAGGGGCCTGAATAGAAGCCGACGCCCTGCGTGCTCTTGCCGCCGACGAACTTATCCGATTCCTTGCTCACCTCGCCTTCCGCGAAGCTGGTGACGTTCGGCGGGATGCCGTAGGCAACCCAGTGGTGAACGCCGGCGCCGCCGCGCCCTTCCGGATCCTCCATCAGCAGTGCGAAACTCCTCGTCCCCTCGGGGGCGCCGCTCCACGAGAGCTGCGGCGAGACGTTGTCGCCGACGCAGTTCGGGTTCTGCGGATTCTTGTTGGCGACCTTGCGCGGCATCATCTGGCCGTCTTTGAAGGTCTGCGATGTCAGCGTGAACGCGGTTTGCGCCGCGGCGCTGGTGGCGAGCGCCACGCTGAGCGCGCCCGCCGCGAACAGGTGCCGGAAAATGTAGGTCGAAGACATATTCCCCTCCAGGGCGCGATTGTAAATGTACAAGTCCTCAGCGAAGAAACGTCCGCTAAAGACCCTCGAGCGCGTGCTGTCGAAGGCCGGTGTCGGTTCGCGTACCGAGGCACGTGCATGGGTCTCAGAAGGGCGCGTGAAAGTAAACGGGAAGGTTGCGCGCAATCCCGATCAATGGATAGACATGCAGCGCGATCGCGTGAGGTTCGACGACCGGCCGCTCGAGACTCGTGAGCGTGTTCACGTCCTGCTGTATAAGCCTACCGGGTACCTCACCACGTATAAGGATCCGAAGGGTCGTCCCACCGTGTACGACCTCGTCGGCGCCGTCGGAACATTTGTGTCCCCCGTCGGCCGCCTCGATCTCGACACCTCGGGTCTGCTGCTGATGACCAACGACACGCAGTTTGCCGAGCACGTCACCAACCCGTCGTCGCACGTCCCGAAGACATACCTCGTCAAAGCATCGGCGGTGCTGACCGACACCCAGCTGCAGACCCTGCGTGACGGGATCGAACTCGCTGACGGCATCACGCGGCCGACGATCGTCCGCCGACTGCGTGACTCCAGCAAGTACACGCACTTTGAAATCACGTTGACAGAAGGAAGAAATCGCCAGGTGCGTCGGATGGTCGAAGCGCTCGGCGCCCGAGTGTTGAAGCTAGTACGCGTCAGGATTGGTTCCATCGGCATCGGAACGCTGCCGATTGGCAAATGGCGGCTGCTGACGCCCACCGAAGTCGCGGCGTTGGTGCGAGTCAGGGTTGGTGCCGATAAGCCGTGAACGGAGCAGGGTTCATTTACCAGCGAATCCGGCGAGGAGTTCACGATGACAACGACCAGAACCGTTCGGACCCTTCTGTGCATCGTCGCAGTCCTCGGGTTTTCTGCTTCATCACACGCGCAGACTGTGCCGAGTGCCGAGTTTTCCGCGGGGTGGCGCCTGTTGAACATCCCGAACGCGGTCGGAACCGAAAGCGAGACCCTGCCGCTCGGGTGGTACGCCGACGTGGCGGGCAATCTCACTCAGACATTCGCGGTGGTCGGCGAGGTGGGAGGCAATTACAAGAATTTTGACGATGTCCTCGCTGAGTTGGGCGCCAACGTGAATGTCGATGTGAACGTCAACGTCCACACCTTTATGGGCGGCGTTCGCTTCAGTGCAAGGCAGAATCCGGCGTTCACGCCGTATGTGCAGGCGCTGTTCGGCCTGGCCCATGCGAAGACTGACGTCGAAGGGCAGGTCACAGTCGCCGGCCGTACGATCTCCATCAATGAGTCGATGTCCGATAGCGAATTCGCGTTCGACGCCGATGGCGGTGTGAGTTTCAAACTCGGTGACGCTCTTGCGTTGCGCGTCGGCGCCGGATATTTGCGCGTCGGCACGAGCGACGGCGGCAATGCGTTCCGCTTCGGCGCCGGAGTGGTGATCCCCTTCTAATCGTCCCCAGACTCGGCCCCGTTGCGGGGTTTTCCTCCGTTTGACGCGTTCCCGATTTGGAAGCAATCGGAAAACGGAGGATTCCATGACCACAGGTCATAAGTTGCTTAACGGGATGCTCGCCGCGTTTGTACTTGCGGGCTCCCTCACAGCCGCCGGAACGGCGAGCGCCAGCGAGCGGACCACCCCAGGTCCCGGCGAACCAACGCTGGCAGACGTCCGCCTCGCGACCGAGCGGTTCCAGGATGTAAACGTGGCGCTCGCGGAAGGCTATATCCGCGACCCGTTCAACATGTGCGAGACGGCAGAGATGATGGGCCGTCCCGCATCTCAGGGAGCGATGGGGATCCACTACTTCCGTCCTGACCTCCTCGGGATCACGGCGCCCCCCTCACCGCGCGTCAACGGCGTCGGCACATACACCGACTTCCTGAAGCCAAGCATTCTGATTTACGAGCCACAGGCCGACGGATCGATGGAGCTCGTCGCGGTTGAAAATCTGGTGTTTGCGGCCGCTTGGAAGGCAGCAGGTCACGCCGAACCGCCATCGTTTCACGGCGTGCCGTATGACGCGATGATCGACGATCCGAACACGCCGCTCGATGAAGCCCACATGTTCGAGCCGCACTTCGATCGGCATGTCTGGATCTACCGGGACAATCCGAATGGGGTGTTCACCCCGCTCAATCCGGCGGTTTCCTGTGCAAATCACCACGGAAGTCACGCCACTCACTGACGCGGTGGCGTGACGAGGTATCAGGCTGATACCCGATACCTGAATGACCTCTACCAGCGAAGAGGATTCTGGTACAGAATAGGCCCGCACAAGGAGGTGTGTCGATGACTCGACCATTGAACGTAGCGGTGGTCATGGTCACCCTCGTCATCATCGTTTCGTGGGCGTCGTTTGTCGGCGCGCAGCGGCAACAAGTCGATCAGAAGGTGGTCGATCCGCAGGCCGCCATCAAAGCGGCGGCAGCTGCGTTCAAACAGGCCAAGCCAGACGACAACTTCAGGCCCGAGAAGACGGCGTGGGGCGATCCGAACATCAGCGGGACGTACCTCGTGGCGACCTACACGCCGCTGCAACGTCCCGAACGGCTGAAGGACAAAGCGTTCTTCACTGAAGACGAAGCGATCAACGAGCTCGCACGGGTGATCGGGCAGGATGCTGAAGTCGATCCGAGGAACGTGCACTACGACTGGAAGGAATACGGGATGGACGGGTGGCAGAGCCCGATCAGACCGTCGCTCCGCACGTCGTTAATCGTCGATCCTCCGGACGGGCGCATTCCTCCGCTCACGGCTGAAGCGCAGAAGCGGCGCGCCGACCGTATAGCTGCGGCGCGCGCAAGGGCGCCCGAGGTCAGCGTGAGAACGCTCGCGAGCACCTACACCCGCTGCATTACCGGGAATGCCGCCGGCGGACCGTACGTGCGCGGCGGAAATCCCGATCCGGTCAACACGACCGGCAGCGAGGCCGGCGTCACTGCCGAGATCCAGATTCTGCAGTCGCCGGGCTATGCCGCGATCATCACGCAGTCGAATTCCGACGTGCGGATTATTCCGCTCGATGGACGTCCAATGCCGCCGGCGACCGTCCGCGCGTGGCTTGGTATTGCGCGCGGTCATTGGGAAGGGAACACGCTGGTCGTCGTGACGACGAATTTCAACGACAAGACGCCGGCGACCAATTTCCAGGGGTCGACGGAAAACCTCAAGATGACCGAGCGGTTCACGCTCGTGAACCCGACCACGATCAAGTACCAGTACACGCTCGAGGATCCACGCACGTGGACGCGGCCGTGGTCAGTCGAGGCGTTCGTCCCGCGCGTTCCGCCGGGGATCTTCGAATTTGCGTGCCACGAGTCGAACTACGGCGTCATGAACGTCGTCAAGGGCGCGCAGACTCGCGAGAAGGAATTGATCGACAAGGGGCTGCCGATCGGCGCAGCTGGTGGCGCCGCCGGCGCGCAGTAAGCCGGTTTCATGTGCGCGTCATCGTAACCCTCGAACGGGTTGATCGATGACGCGCACCTCCTCCCCGCTCAGCACCTCCCTCAATGTGATCTCGTCGGCCAGGACGACACTCCCGCTCAAAGGCGTCGTCGCGGTCGTCATCGGCAACTGGCTCGAGTTCTACGACTTTCTCGTCTTCACTTTCTTCGCGGTGATGATTGGCGAGGCCTTCTTTCCGGGCGAGTCGGAGATAGGGAGGCTGCTCGGCGCGCTCGCCACGTTCGGCCTCGGATTCTTCACGAGGCCACTCGGCGCGGCTGTCATCGGTGCCTACGCCGATCGCGTCGGTCGCCGCGCGGCATTGACACTCACCCTCATGCTGATGGCGATCGGTTCGGCTGTCGTCGGACTGACGCCCACATATGCGCAGATTGGTCTTGCGGCCCCGGTCATCCTCGTCTTCGCGAGATTGATTCAGGGGTTTTCCTGCGGTGGGGAAGTCGGACCGGCGACCACGTATCTGTTGGAATCAGCGCCACCGGAAAAACGTGCCGCGCTCACGGCGTGGCAGGGCTACAGCCAGCAGCTCGCGGTGTTCTTTGGAAGTCTGGCGGGAGTGATCCTCTCGGCGACGCTGACATCTGACCAGTTGTACGCGTGGGGCTGGCGCGTTCCCTTCATCATGGGAGCGTTCATCGCGCCAGTAGGCCTGTACATCCGACGCCAGCTTCCCGAGACCATCGATCAGAGCCAGAGCAGCCGGTCGACCAAGGCCGTGCTCGGTGACGTCGTGCGTCATCATTCACGCGCCGTCGTGCTGGGTGTGCTGATCATCTGCGGCGGGACCATTTCGACCTACGTGTTTAACTACATGGCGACATATGCGATCACGACGCTGCATCTGTCGCCGACGGTCGCGACGACGTTGACGCTGACGGGAAGCGTGGCACAGATTGCTGGGATGGCCTTCGGCGTATGGGTCGATCGCTTCGGACGCAAGCAGATGCTCGTGCTCTCACGCGTGGTGTTTGTGATGATTGTTTATCCCTCGTATCTCGTACTGACGTCCCCTCTGGCGACACCGACGACGATTGTCGCCACGAACATGTTCATCAACTTCGTTTTCGCGATAGGGTTCGGGGCTGCCTATGCGTTCCTGTCCGAAGCGTTTCCAAAATCGGTCCGTTCGACCGGGCTCGCGATTCCCTATGCCTTGGGTGTCACGATTTTCGGCGGGACAACGCAGTTCGTCGTGGCATGGCTGATCGACTGGACGAAGGACCCGATGGTTCCCGCCTGGTATCAGATCATCGCCAACATCGTCAGCATCATTGGCGTGCTGCTGCTGGTACCGCACCGCGAGGTGGTGCGCGAACGAGTGACGCCAGCGCTTGCCCGCGCGTGATTTTTGTTTGCGGAGGAAGATCATGAATAAGCCACCGTTGCCGCGGCCGTTCGTACCCGGCGTACTCGGTCGGCGAGGCTTCATCAAAGCGGGAGCGAGCGGCTTGGCCGCCATGACGGCGATGCAGCCAACCGCTGCCGAACCTGCGGAGACGATGCAGCCGTGGTGGGATGCGCGGCCATCGAGCGCGAAAGCCAATCGACCCGTCGCGATCGATCTTCATGCGCACTGGGTGCCACCGCCGTACGCGAAAGCGATGGCCGACCTCAATCGGCCCCTCGGGAATCCGTTCCCGCTGGAACTCGACCTGGATCAACGCCGCAAGTGGATGGACGAGCACGGCGTGCAGATGCACGTCCTGACGTTGAATGGCGGCATGCCGTGGCAACTCGTCACCCCCGACGAAGGAGTGCGGCTCGCCCAGATCGTCAACGACGCGGGCGTGGAAGCGAACCGCGCGTTTCCTGATCGATTCATCGCGTCGATCGAGTTGCCAATCCGTGACGCCGAGCTGGCGTTGAAGGAATTGAATCGCGTGGCCGGGAAGCCGGGATTACGAGCCGTTCACCTGCCCGACTCGATTGACAACCGCGATTACCTGTTCCAGCCGGAGTTCGCGCCGCTGCTGGCGCGCATCGAAGAGCTGGGGTACCCAATCCTCTTTCACAATCTCAATTCGGATCTGTTCGGAAGAAGGCCGGCCGACAACGGCCTCGACAACACATTTGCCCACGCGGTCCTGGCGGCAAAATTCATCAGCACCGGCACGCTCGACAAATTTCCGAAGCTCGAGATCGTGCTGCCGCATGCCGGCGGCGCGTTCCCGTACGTCGCGGGACGGCTGGAACACTTCAGGGATCACATGGGCGGCAATCAGCCAAAAGTGCAGCACCCTTTCAAGACGTACTTGCGGAGATTCCACTACGACTACCTCACCTATCATCCGGAAGGCCTTCGTTTCCTCCTCAACCTCGTCGGATCGGACCGCATCGTCGTCGGCACCGACAGCTTCAATGCCAGAGACATCGAATATCCCAGCGCTGTCGTCGATCAGTTCAAACTACCGGCTGTCGACAGGGACCGCATCCTGAAAGGCAACGCGATGAGGCTCTTCCGCCTGTAGCGGGATCACGCTCGAGCGCTCGTTCGTAGTCAGTCAGACCGCGGAAATCACCAATTTGTGATCACCGCCACGTTTGCCTTTGCGGTG
>Ga0065707_10082849_pt1 | contig 11757 bp, 11 predicted proteins | sample SwiRhicommuniRL3_FD_59094 | JGI IMG/M metagenome (GOLD analysis project Ga0065707, IMG submission 59094) | Switchgrass rhizosphere bacterial communities from Rose Lake, Michigan, USA - RL3 v2 (version 2) | ecosystem: Host-associated > Plants > Roots > Rhizosphere > Soil | place: East Lansing... | reverse complement strand
CCGGACAGGCTCCAGGCAGTGTAACCGCTGCCGCGCCGCCGTGCCGAGACCTCCGGCGCCTCGATCCAGGGGCGCTTGCAATCCGCGACGCCGGCTGACAATGTCATCGGCGGGTGGACGAGGAGCCAAGGTACAAGGAGCGGTCATGTCCAAACGTCGTCGCCCGGGTCCAGGTGCGGTTGGCAGGCTGCTGCTCACCTCGATGCTCGTGAGCGCCTGGCCCTTGCAGGCGGCATTCCCGCAGGAGGAAACGGTTGCGCCGGTGCAGCCAGCGGACCCTATTTCGCTTGCGAATGAGGCCGCCGCGCCCGTCGTGAACGCCGTGTGGAAGCCCCAGACGTTCGATTTCCACTACCAGAGCTTCACCACGTTCTATTCCTGCAGCAGCCTGTCCGAGAAGGTTCGGCGCATCCTGGTGGAACTCGGCGGCGACGAACAGACCAAGGTTCGCGTATCCGGTTGCGAGTCGGGCAGCAGCGTCGCTCGCATGCCGCTGGTTCGCATCACCATGACTTCCCCGGTCGAGGCAACGCCGGACGCGCTCGCCGAATTGCAGAAAAGCCGCCCGGTGCGCGAACTCGCTGCACGGGTCCGTAACGATCGTTCCAAGGACGTAGATCTCGATGCGCAATTCCCGGCACTCTGGAAACGCGTGTCGCTGTCACGCGGAGCGCTCGGCCTGTCTCCGGGCGATTGCGAGCTGATCGAACAGATAGAACGCAAAGTACTGCCGAAACTCGCGGTGCGCGTGGTATCGAGCGACATGCGTTGCACGCCGAACCAGATGTCGATGGGCCAGCCCAGGCTCGAAGTGGAAGCGCTTGCCGAGCTGCGCAAAGCCGATGCGGCGAGCGCTGGCAGGAAGAAAAAAGACGGGACGTGAGAAGAGGCCAGGGGCCCGGGGCCCGGGGCCAACGGCATGAGATGCGGGCCGTGAGCCTACTCCGGCTTCAGTCCCGACGAATGACAGGACACCCACACCGGCGTCATTGCCTGGTCGAGGCGTATCGCGGTGAGCCGGCTGCCCCAGACACAGCCGGTGTCGAGATTGATCACGCCGTCGGCATCGTAGAAATCCAGCGCCGACCAGTGGCCGAAGACGACCTTCAGATCGCGCGAGCGTCGCTCCGGGACTCGGAACCACGGCAGCAGCCCAGGCGGCGCCTTTTCCACCGGGCCCTTGTATGGCAGCGCCAGGCGTCCGTCGGCGTGGCAGAAGCGCAGCCGCGTGAGGCAATTGGTGATGAATCGAAGGCGATCGCGGCCGCGCAGCGAGTCGGACCACAGATCCGGTTCGTCGCCATACATGTCCTTCAACAATTCGATGCAGCGATCTTTATTGCGTAGCGCGGCTTCGAGTTCGCGTGCGCAGGACACTGCGGTTGCCGCGTCCCATTGCGGCGGCAATCCGGCATGGATCATGGTGTAGCCGAGCCCGGTGTCCTGATGCAGCATCGGTCGATGCCGCAACCAGTCGAGCAACTCATCGCGATCCGGGGCCGCAAGGATATCTGCGAGCGTGTCCTGGCGTTTCTGCTTCGCTCCCACGAGTGCGACCGCGAGCAGGTGCAGGTCGTGATTGCCGAGCACCGACACGACGCTGTCGCCAAGCGAGCGGACTCTGCGCAGGACATGGAGAGAACGCGGACCGCGATTGACCAGGTCGCCGACCAACCACAACGCGTCGCGCGCGGGATCGAACTTCAGGCGCTCCAGCAGCGAGTCGAACTCGTCTCCACATCCCTGGAGGTCGCCGATAGCGTAAGTGGCCATGCAGTCGGTGGCGGTCCGATACGGGACCTAATGCAATAGACCCGGCATCGCGAGAGTGAACGGAGCGATGGGAACGTCGAACCGCGCGCCGTCATCGGCAAGCATCTGGTAGCTGCCCTGCATCGCGCCGACCGGCGTTTCCAGCACGGCGCCGCTCGAATAACGAAACCCCTGGCCGGGCAGCAGGTACGGCTGTTCTCCGACCACACCCTCGCCGCGCACTTCCTTCACCTTGCCGTCGGCATTGGTGATGACCCAGTGACGAGTCAGCAGGCGCGCCGGTACCTTGCCTTCGTTGCGAATGGTGATCGTATAGGAGAAAGCGTAATGGCTTTCTTCGGGCTTCGACTGGTCGCCCACATAGTTGGCGCTGACGTCGACGCGGATCTTGTGATTGGCGGGTTCGTTCATGGACACGAGAGAGCGGCTGGGGCGGTGCGGTAGCGAGCCCATATTAGCAGTGGCGAGGCCCGGCATCGAAGACGAAATTCACCCCTTATGGTGAGTGCCCGCCAGCGTCTTGCCGGGTGTCGGCGGTCAGTGCAGGCGTACCGCCAGTACGTCGCAGGGGGCGGCGTGCAGAACGGTGTCTTCCGTAAAATTGAGCAGGATGGCCAGGCCGTGGCGTTCGCGGCTGCCCAGGACGATCAGGTCGGCGCCGAGCTTCTGCGACGTGCGAATGATCTCGGACTTGATGCTCCCGGTCGCCACCAGCTGCCTGCAGTTCGACAAAGATAGCTGGCTGGCCAGCTCCCCGAGCTTGGCGCTGGCTCGATCGACCAGTTCGCTTTCGACCTGCACCGTCGGCAGCAGCGCTTCGCCCATCGGTTCCACCGGCACGTATTCGACGACGTGCAGCAGCATGATTTCGGACCGATAGCAGGCAGCGATGGCCTTGGCGCGCTCGCCGACAACCTGGCTGTCCTCCGACAGATCCACGACCAGCAGAATCTTGCGGTAATCGCCCATGACGGTCTCCGGTGGCCCGCGGCGCCATTAATATAGGTCGGCGATTATAGGTCGGCGGACACTCGTGCGGCGAGGGCAGCAAAGCCCGCAGGTGAAATCACTTCGGCGCGCGCTCCCGGATCGATGCCGGCATCCTGGATCTGGTCGATGGACAGCAATTGTTTGAGTGCGTTGCGCAGTGTTTTGCGCCGTTGCGAGAAAGCGGCGGCGACGACGCGGGAAAAGGTCCCATAGTTTGCGATGGGGAAGGGCGGTGCGGCATGCGGCGTCAGCCGTACGAACGTGGATTCCACTCGCGGTGGCGGACGGAAAGCGCCCGGGCCGATATCGAACTGCGGTGCGACCTGGACCCACGGCGCCAGCATGACGCTGAGCCTTCCGTAGTCATCGTCGCCCGCGCCCGCTGCCATCCGGTCGACAACCTCCTTCTGCAACATGAAGTGCATGTCGAGCACATGCTCCCGTTGTGCGATCAAGCGAAACAGCAGCGGTGTGGAGATGTTGTAGGGCAGGTTGCCTACCAGGCGCAATCGCCCGGCCGCCGCAGCAAGCGAGCCGAAGTCGAAGTCGAGCGCATCGCCTTCGTGAATTCGCAGCGAGCCGGAGCCGAACGTATCGCGCAGGTGACGGATTGCATCGCGATCGATTTCGACTGCATCCAATGAGCCTGCCGCCTGCAACAACGGACCGGTGATGGCGCCGAGTCCGGGCCCGATCTCGACCAGCGTTTCACCTGGCTGCGGCGCGATGGCGGCGACGATATTCCGGATCACTGCCTGGTCGTGCAGGAAATGCTGGCCGAAACGCTTGCGTGGTTGATGCATGAGTGGGGCGCAGCATAAGCGAAGCGCCGGGGCGATGGTGCTCAGCGTGCGACGGCCGACAAGGTCACCGCGAGTTCCAATGCGGCGATCAGGCTGCCGGCGTCGGCTTTGCCCGTGCCTGCCAGGTCCAATGCCGTGCCGTGATCCACCGAGGTTCGTACGATGGGCAGGCCCAGCGTGACATTCACGGCGTCGCTGAAGCCCACGTGCTTGATCACCGGCAATCCCTGGTCGTGATACATCGCGAGCACCGCATCGGCCTGCCGCAGCATGTGCGGAGTGAACGCCGTATCGGCCGGGTGCGGACCGATCAACTGCATCCCGTGCTGGCGCAGCTGCTCGATGACCGGTGTGATGACTTCGATTTCCTCACGGCCGAGATGTCCCGATTCACCGGCGTGGGGATTCAGGCCGCAGACCAGGATCCGCGGCGCACTGATGCCGAATCGAGAACGCAGGTCGTGATCGAGAATGCGCAGCACCTGTTCCAGTAGCGGTCGCGTGATGGTGCTGCTCACGGCTGCAAGCGGCAGGTGTGTCGTCGCTAGCGCAACGCGCAAGTTGCCCGATGCCAGCATCATCACAGGCAGGGGCGCACCGGTGCGTTCCGCCAGGTACTCGGTATGGCCGGTGAACGGGATACCGGCGTCGTTGATGATGCTCTTCTGCACCGGCGCCGTGACCATCGCATCGAAGTCGCCTCGCACGCAGCCGTCGATGGCGGAGTCGAGCAGGCTCAATACATACGGGGCATTGGCGCGTTCGAGCTGGCCGCAGCGCACTTCGGTAGCTACAGGGCGATGCAGGACCTGCATGTGCCCAGCCATCGATTCACGACGTTCCTGCGGCCTGGGCGTAGATTCGATGTCGATGCGAATGCCCAGCCGCTGCGCTCGATCTCTGAACAGATCGGCATCGCCCGCAAAGACGAGATCGCACGGCCAGGCGCGCTGCGCGATGGCAATACAAAGATCCGGACCGATACCTGCGGGTTCGCCCGATGTCAGGATGACGCGTGGATTACATCCGGTACTCAACGAAGGCCTCGTCCCGCAACCGTCTCAACCACAGCTCGGTCTCTTCTTCGGCCTTGGATTCGCGCAGCTGTGCATACACCTGCTGGCGCACCTTGTCCTGTGTAGCGTCATGTACTCGACGGCCGAGCAGCTGCACGATGTGCCAGCCGTACTGGCTCTTGAAGGGCGGGCTGATCTCGTTTTCGCTCAGCGCATCCAGCTGCTTTTCGAACTCGGGGACAAAGGTGCCCGGACCCGCCCAGCCGAGATCGCCGCCCTCGGCGGCCGATGTCGTATCGCTCGAGGTGACTGCCGCGATGGTGCCGAAGTCTTCTCCCTTCAGGATGCGCTCGCGAATGCTGGCCAGCTTCTGCTGCACAGTCTGGTCGTCTTCCAGTTCGGTGGTGCGGACCAGGATGTGGCGAACATGGACCTGCGATACGACGGCCTGTTGCACGCCGCCGCGCACTTCGTTGAGACGGAAAATATGGAAGCCGCTGGGCGTGCGGATCGGTTCGGAGACATCGCCCGGTTTCATCTTCGCCACCAGGTCCGTGACGATCGACGGCAGCTGCGAGCCTTTGCGCCAGCCGAGCGAACCGCCTTCGATGTTGGTGGTGCTGTCGGAGTAACCGACGGCGAGCTGTGAGAACTCTTCGCCGCCCTTCGCTTTGTTGTAAACCTCGCGGGCGCGGGCTTCACGGCCCTCGATCTGTTCGGGCGTTGCAGTGACCGCCACCGAGACCAGGATGTGCGAGACGTTGTACTCGCTGTTCTGGTCGGGGCCGTTCGACTGGCGCGCCATCGCCTGGTCCAGTTCGCGGGGCGATACGTTGATGCGGCCGAACACATCGCGTTGACGCAGCAGCTGCAGGGTCATCTGGCGGCGCACGTCGTCGCGGTAGGTGCGGTAGTCGATGTTCTGGGATTCGAGCTGCTTGGGAAGATCCGCGAAATTGATGCCGTTGCGCTTGGCCACATCGTCGAGCGCGCCGTTCAGCATTTCATCCGAGACCTGGATGCCGATCTTGTTGGCGCGTTGCATCTGGATCTCTTCGACCACGAGGCGTTCCAGCACCTGGCGGCGCAGGACATTGCGTGCGGGCAGTTCGGTGTTCTGCTGGCGCAGGCGGGCGACGACTTCCTCGGTCTGCTGGTCCAACTCGCTGTTCAGGACCACGCCATCGTTGACGACCGCGGCGATCCGGTCCAGCAGCACGCCGTTGGTGGACAGGTCGCGGGTCTGGGCCCACGCCAGGGAGGGAAGCAGGGCGGCACAGAGCAACGAGGTGCCGATGGCGCGGAGACTGAGGCGGAGACGGGTCGAGATCATTGGTGGAGGCCAGCCCAAAAAAATAAAATAACCAGCGGTGGATCGAGCAATCGGTTGCGACAGCAGTGCGACTCGGCAGGGGACGATACCGGATCAAGGCGCAGTACCGGTGCGGAATTATCGAATCCGCCATGGCGATCCGCAGTGGCGCTGCTGGCGTGGCCGGCGGAGCGTCAGTAAGCGCGTCCGGGAACCTGCAATTCGCGCTGCGAGTATCCCCGAATCGACCGTTCCAGGAAAGTATCTGCGCCGGTTCCGACACTGGACAGGCCGTTAAGTTCCAGCTGCAGCAGGATGCTGGTGTCATGGTCGCCGTCGCGGTTGCTCACATAACGCCGGCCGACCAGGCGGAATTTCCAGCAGCAGGAGCGATATTCGACGCCGGCGAACTGGTCCAGCGCGGAGTTGTCCTCGAGCGAATACACCATGCGTCCGTAGGCGCCCCAGGTATCGCCGATGGGCCAGGCGAACGATCCGTCGACCTGCTCGATGTTGTCGCGGCGAAAGCGGTAGCCCAGGTTCATCACGCGATCGTGTGCGGGCTGGTACTGGAACATGACATCGGCTTTTTCCGAGCGGTTCTCGCCCGGGTCGAACTGCACGCCCATGCGTACGTTCCAGTTCTGGTAAGCGGTCAGGGCGACCTCGCCGACGATGTCGGAGGACTCGCGATCGTTCAGGACTTCGCCGGGCAGGGTGACCTTGGGCTCGTCGAAGTAGTAGGCCTGGCCGATGGTCGCCGACAGGTACTGCTGGCCGGTGGTGGCGCTCAGCAGCCGCGAGGTGACGCCGAAGCTGACCTGGTTGGCATTGCTGAGGCGATCCGGACCCACGTAGCGATTGGTCCGGAACAGCTGCACCAGGTTCAGATCGGCCGCTCCGGTATCGAAAGTGGGCAGGTTCGCCTGGTTGCGATACGGGACATACAGGTACATGACGCGCGGTTCGAGCGTCTGGACACGCTGGTGGCGCGATCCGGAGGGGCGCTCGAAGGTCATGCCGCTGTCGACGCTGAAAATGGGGGCGAGCCGATCCGGCGTGTCATCGCTGCCGGGCGGGCGATCCTTGAGGTTGTAAGCCGTGTAGCGCCACGCTGCCGAGGGCTCGAGATACACGCCCGCGCCACGTAGCGGCATGCGGATTTCCGGAGCCGCATCCAGTCGCCAGCCTTTGACGTTCGAATCCAGCGCATCGGTCAGGCTGCGATCGAAGTTCGCCACTTCCATGTCCAGTCCCATGGCGAGCCCGAAAGGTTGATCGGGCAAGGCGGCGTGCAGGGAGATCTCAGGCAGGATGGTGTAGGGCCGGTCTTCCGGCGCGATGCGCTGGTCGTCGATGGTTTGGAAATTCTGCGCCCGCCCGACGATCATCCAGGTGTCGTCGAGGTAGGTCAACGTCGCGGCGCGATCCAGGTATGAAACGCTGGTGCCTTCGGGGCCGAGGCCGAAGTCCTCGAACCAGCTGCTGTCGCTGGCATTCTGCGCGTCGATGGTAAGCCGCAGATGCTCGGTGAAGTCCGAACGATCCGTGAAACTCAACAGGCTGCGCGATTCGTGCGAGCGTTGATCGTCGGGCAGATAGTCGAAGTTGAGCTGCCCTTTGCCGAACGGGCTGAGGTAGCGGAACTCGGTGTCGAGTCGGGCGCCGCGCTTGGAATACCAGGTCGGAGTGAACGTGGCGTCGTATTCCGGCGCGATATTCCAGTACCACGGAGCGGAGAACTCATAGCCGGAGCGGCCCGAGTTGCCGAAGATCGGAAACAGGAAGCCCGACTTGCGCTCATTGCCGACGGGAAACGAGATGAACGGCGTGTACAGGATGGGCACGCCTTTGAAATCCAGGCGCACACCGCGGCCCGTGCCGAGGCTGCGCTGCTGGCTGATGTCGATGTCATCCGCGCGGATCACCCAGTCTTCGCTGCCGATGGGGCAGGTGGTGTAACGCACGTCGCTCATCGCTACCTCGCCTTCGCGGGTAGCGGAGATCTCCTTTGCCGATCCGCGTCCGTTCTGCACGGGAAGTTCGAACTGCGCATCTTCGAATTTCGCGCCGGCGGCCGGATCGAACTGTGCGCTGGTACCTCGCACGCTGAGGTTCGGATCGCTGTACTCCACGCTGTTCTTGGTCTCGAAGCTCTGGTCCTGGGGATGGTAGGTCGCATCCTTGGTCTTCAGCTTGCGATCGCCCTGGGTGATGGTGACGGCGCCGTTGAGCAACCAATCGCCTTCGCGCTGCGCGTCGAGACCGTCGCTTTCGATGTCGACCGGCGTATCCGGATCGAGCGGCTTGGTGAAGCGCTTCGCCGGAGGCTGCGTTGGTTCGACTCCAGGTGCCGGGCAATTGGCCGACACCACGATGGGCATGAGCAGCACGGGTGCAAGTATCAGCAGCGACGCTGCTGCGGACTTTGCCCTCGCCGTTGCTTGGGCTCGTGCCTCGGCGCTGCGGCGTGAGCTCATGGGGGTAAATGTCGGCAGCGGGTCTGGCATCGGGGTGCGATTATAATGACCGTTGCTTTCTCCGACCGGCTAATTGCATGCCGCAGGCCAAACTTTTTTTGGGGCTTTTTTTCGGGAGTGCGTATCCGCGTGTCATCCAATCACCGCGAAGAGAGAGAAAAGGTGCGTGATCCGCGCCTCGAGCAACTGGTGCAATGGTTGCAGAGCCTGTTCGGCGCCCAGGATTTCACCATCACCGTGGCCTCGGCCGACGCCAGTTTCCGGCGTTACTTCCGCGTGCATCGTGGCGGCAAGACGTGGATCGCCATGGACGCGCCTCCGGATAAAGAGGACATGAAGCCTTACATCCGGGTCGCGGCCATGCTGGCGGACGTCGGTGTCAATGCACCACGCATTCTTCACAGCAGCCTCGAACAAGGTTTTCTCCTGAACGGCGATCTGGGGTCGCGCACCTATCTCGGCGAATTTTTGGGCGAAGGTGCCCGGCCCGAGGCTGTGGACAAGCTGTACCACGACGCGCTCGATGCGTTGGTCGTCATTCAATCGCGCTCGGCTGCCAATGCGGCGCAGCTGCCGCCGTACGATGCAGCGCTGCTCCAGCGCGAAATGGCTTTGTTTCCTGAATGGTTCTGCAGCCGTCATCTGGGACTGTCGCTCGATGCGCAGGCCAGCGCCGATTTACAACGTGTGTTCGATGCATTGACCGAAGAGGCGCTGAAGCAGCCGCGCGTATTCGTCCATCGCGATTATCACTCGCGCAATCTCATGCTGACCGATGGCGGCAAGCACGGACCCAATCCCGGCATTCTCGATTTCCAGGACGCGGTGAACGGACCTGTCACCTACGATCTCGTGTCGGTACTGCGCGATTGTTATATCGAATGGCCGCTCGCACGAATCCACGGCTGGGTCGCCCGTTTCCGCGAACGAGCGCAGGCCGCCGGCGTCGGTGTGGGCAAGGATGAGAAGGAATTCCTGCGCTGGTTCGACTGGATGGGCGTGCAGCGCCATCTCAAGGTGCTCGGTATTTTTTCGCGGCTCTGGTACCGCGACGGCAAATCGGGCTACCTGAAAGATATTCCACGCACGCTCGAATATGTTCGCGCAGTGGTCCGCAACTATCCGGAACTCGCGACGCTCAGCCGGTTGATCGAAACGAAGATCGTCGCGGAGCTGCCGAAAGCGAACGCGGCGGCGCTGCAATCATGAGGGCGATGATCCTCGCCGCCGGCAGGGGCGAGCGCATGCGGCCGCTCACCGATACTGTGCCGAAGCCACTGCTGCCGGTGGCCGGCAAGCCGCTCATTCAATATCACATCGATGCACTCGCGGCCGGCGGCGTGCGCGACATCGTGATCAATCTCGCGTGGCTGGGGAGCAAGATCCGGGATGCGTTAGGAGACGGTTCCGCGAGCGGCGTTCGCATTCATTACAGCGATGAAAGCGACGCGGCGCTGGAAACGGGCGGCGGTATCGTGAATGCGCTGCCGCTGCTGGGAGATCGACCTTTCATCGTCGTCAGCGGCGATGTGTGGTCCGACTATCCGCTGAAGCAGTTGCCGACGCGGTTGCAGCCGGGCGATCTCGCGCACTTCACGATGGTAGCGAATCCTGAATATCACCGGCGTGGCGACTTCGGCCTGCGCGATGGGCGAGTCGCCGATGACGGTGAGCGGCTGACTTACGCCAATATCGGCGTGTTCCGCCCCGAATTTTTCGCTGGCGCCCCGGCCGGGAAATTCCCCTTGGCTCCGCTCATGCGCGAGCGCATCCGCGCCGGCAGAGTCAGCGGTGAAATCTATGCGGGAAGGTGGTTCAACATCGGCACGCCCGCGCAGCTTGCTGAGCTGGACGCGAGCCTGCGACAGGAGCGCCACTGAGCACTATCGGAGTTCGGCCCAACGCCTGGGTGGGCTGCAACAGGCGCCCCAAGTGGATTGCGACTATAGGTAAGAATAGTTCTCATTTGCAACGTTGACCGAATCCCGGCATGATTCCGTGCCTGTCGCGAGGGATTCGATGCCGATGCCGATGCGTTCCAGCCCGCCCCCATCACGCGTAATCGCCGCAGTCTTGATTGCCGCGGTGCACGTCGGCGTCGGCTACGTGTTGATGAATCTCCGCACGCGCGCACCGATCGCCGAACTGCTGCCTCCGGTCGACGTCCGTTTCATTTCCGAAGCACCGACCCCGCCGCATTGGGAACCGCCCAAGGTGAACCCGGTACAGCCCAGATTGGATACACCGACTCCCACTCTTCCGGTCATAGACATTCCTGTGGCGCAGGAGGAAAGCGCTCATGCGATCACCGTTCCGGTGACAACCGCGCCGCCGCCACCTCCGGCCCCGGCCTCGGCGACAGCGGTAAAACTCGTTGCCTCGGTCGAGTATCTGCGTGAGCCGGTGCCTCGTTATCCGGCGCAGTCACGCAAGCTGCGCGAGCAGGGATTGGTGGTATTGAGAGTGTTGATAGATGAACGCGGGACTGCCTGCGACGTGGCCATCGAGAATTCCAGCGGCCACCAGCGACTCGACCAGGCGGCGAGAGACGCGATCGCGCGCGCTGAATTTCGGCCCTATATAGAAGACGGCGTGGCACGCCGCGCGATGGTCCTCATCCCCATCGAGTTCTCCCTGAACGCTCGCGTCGCCGCGAATGGCGCCGCCAATGGTGCATAGCGACTCTGCCGTTCACCGCTCGGTACGGCTCCTCGGTGCGACCCCTCCGTGTGACCCCTCTGTGTGACATATTGGCCCGGCCGCATGGGAACTATTTCGGCGAGCAATCATTCATTTCGCCAGTCGCAGAACAAATCAACGAAGTTGCTGTCTGCTCCTGAAACGCCCGGAACTTACGGGCCACAAAGTGGTGCGACATGAGCTGTTGCGAGAACCATGATCGTGCAGCAGGCTGATATACAATCTGTTTCGAGATGCTTGCCTTCCACCCCGAAACTTTATACCTTGCGCGGCGTTTCTGCGGTCTACGTGAAACGTAACGTCTCTTTCCGATTTTGCGGGCTGTGTGCTTCGGAGCGTTACAGTCGCCCGTTCGGCCGGGGGGAACGGGACAGTGTGCGGCTACAGCACGCACATACGAATCGGATAACCGCACCACAGTACGCATTCATCAAGAGTACGGGGCTGCCTCAGACCCCGAATCACATTTGAGCGCACAGCATGGCCTACGCACCTACTGCGGATACATCATTTCTAACGCGACGCGGTCTCGCGTTCATAGCTATCGCGGCCTTGCATCTCGGGATGTTCTGGTTGCTGAAGTCGGGCATGTCGCATCGACTCGTCGATGCGGTGCTGGGACCCATCGAGACACGCATGATCGAGGAAGCACCGAAACCCGACGAGGCGCCGCCGCCGCCGCC
>Ga0065707_10082848_pt1 | contig 11759 bp, 17 predicted proteins | sample SwiRhicommuniRL3_FD_59094 | JGI IMG/M metagenome (GOLD analysis project Ga0065707, IMG submission 59094) | Switchgrass rhizosphere bacterial communities from Rose Lake, Michigan, USA - RL3 v2 (version 2) | ecosystem: Host-associated > Plants > Roots > Rhizosphere > Soil | place: East Lansing... | reverse complement strand
CTCCAGCAAAATGCCCGTCACCGCAGCGACAGCCCAATTAAAGCGCCACACATGGGTGACCACGACCTTGCGTGTCGTGGACGTATTAAACAGCGTCGCCATGTACTTATTGGCCCCAGGGACAATCCGATCATACACCGCGTAAAACGTGGGATAGGACCCTGGAAGCGCCAGAACCGACGAGCCGCCACGACGATCCGCCATTACGTTAACTCTTCATCATAGTATATTAAGGTATATACGTCGCTATCATCAACGACCCCAAGATTCGTGACAATGACCCGAAATCCATCTAAGCCTGCGGTGACGGAATAGGGTACGGTGATGAAGGCCGGGTGGGGAGGCCGAAACTCCCAGTGCCCCAGATTCGTGATGCCTAATCCCTTGATGGTTGACGGTGTCCCGTTGGCGACTGTATATACTTCCGCCTTAAAGGGGGCCGCACAAATCACATCTACCCCCCAGAGACGCCCCGTCATGGAGGCCGTCAATTGCGCACTATCCAGGGTCACACTCGCGCCAGGAAGGAGGCTGGCGGAGGTGACATAGGTAATCACCGGAGCCGTGATCCCCAGCTCCAGGTGCTGGCGTTCGACAGTGTTGGCACCGATGACGAGTTGGCGCGTGGCAGTCAGCTTGCCAGTGCTGTCGGGCGGGACTCTGATAAAACTATGCGCAGCCATACCGTACCTTTACGCTCTAGTAGCACCCCAAAATCTGAGCATTTGTTGCGCCTGGGCCATCTGTGCCGCAATGAGGGCCGGTGCTTGGGCCTGGAGAAGTGTTTGGAGTTGGGCGCCCGTGATTGCCGCATCAGCTTCTAAGCGCAATTCAAATTCCAGCAACGTGCCTGCAACAATCTCCGCTTTCTCTTCCGGTGTGATCTGGCCTGGGCCTGTGCCAGACGTCATCACCGTGCGACCACTATAGCCCTGCTGGAGCAACAGCGTCGCCCAGGGAAATCCCGCGCTATTATTGCCCGCGGGTGTGGCCGTGTGGATGATAATCCGGAACCGCCCATCGCTATAGTCGAGCACATGCACCTGCGCCATGCCCGCTCCTAGAGTCCCACGCCTGCCAGGGCGAGAGAGCCAGGCACCAGCACATCGGCGGGAAGCCTTTGCGATACCAGCATTGTCTGCGGAAGAAAACACATACCGCGTCCTAAGCGCATAGCATAGTCCTTCTAGGATTGTATCTTCATGTAACAATAGCAGTTCAAAGCCGCTGGAGCAAGCACCCGAATCCTGGTACTATTGCCAATCTGGCAGAGCGGCTCCATTCCCAGGGGAAATTGTTTGATAAAGGGTTGACTGAGCCCGGAAATAAACATGGTGGAATCTAGGTTGCGGGTGGCGACAATCGTGCCTTCCGCGGAGGCAGTGTAGCCCGTCCCTGTGGTACTGAGGGTCATCAGGAGGGCGGCGAGCGCCGTCGTATCGTTGAGTTTCGCAATATCGACTTCGGCCGAAGCCGTCACCGTCGCAAAGATGGTGCCCGTCTCCACCAATTCCACGACAATCGGCGTGGCGAGAACGGACGCATTAAAGCTAATGCCCCATTCCACAATACGCAGCGGTGCGAGCGGACGTACCTGAAGCATCGTCTTAATCGCAGTGCCCGTCGTCACGGTCGTCGCTACCGTCGTGGTTTGCATGGCACTATTGGACAGCAAAAACAGCGACATCCGGCCTCCTTTCCTTGCGTCTTACCAATAGCCTGCCCGTTGCACGGTGGGGGTCATCGTATGTGAGGGCCACAAATACGGGAGGATCACAAGCGCCTTCCTCCCAAAGGAGGGCGGCCGCACGCTCCAGGGAATCGGTGGTCCTACTTCAGTCGCAAGCGTGCCAGTGGCGGTCCAGGTTGCGCCATACTGAGCAAGATCCGTATGCAGCAGCATGGGGTGCCATGAGAGCAGCCCCTCAGTCTTCACTGGAACATATGCCCGCATCTCCGCTTTGATCTCGTCCGCTGTCAGCACCGCGCCATAAATTTTGATGGCAGCGATCCTGCCATTGAAGGCATCGTCTCCAACACTCTGCCCACACATTATGCGGGCGGCCGTAATGCTTCCCATCGCCGTGGCCGTTGAAGACTGGACCCCATCCAGGTACGAAATGAGCTGGTTCGCGCCGGTCCCTGCGCAGGTGAGGGTACCGTGGTACCAGACATCCGTCACCAGCGGGGTAGTCCCCATGACATTCGACACAGAGTTCCACAGAAAGAGCCGGAGGTTTCCACCAAAGTTGCTAGGGCCGATCGAGTAGAAATTGGCCCCTGATGTATTCACACCAATGCTAACAACGGCTCCCACCGAACCCGGCGCCGTCGCGACAGCCCAGTTAAACCAGGCCATGAGCGTGCAAGTCGTCTGCGACGGTAACACCGTAGTCCGCCGCAAATCGTCCGTAGAAGCATCGAATCTTACAGCCATAGCCTTACGTTTCGCGTCCGAGGATGGTCCACAACTCTGCGAAGCCCGCCATTGAATCCGACGTGTCTCGTCGCACGCGTACGATCGCCAACTCGCCATCAGCCCACGAATCCATATCCGCGCCATTGGTAAAGGTAATCGTCGAGTTAAACATGATGCCCGACGTGCCGGGCGCGGTGTCGGCAGACGACGCATTGTAGTCATAGGTATGCGACACATCGACGTCATCGGTGCCAGCCAGCAGACGATGAATCCCGATACCCCAAATGACGGTGCCAGAGGTAGCCGACGCGGCTGTCCAGGGTAGAGTAAACGTCAATCCACCGCCCGAATACCCTCGCAAAGCACACAGGAAGTCTAGATACCAAATGGTCGTAGTATCAAACTGCCAGACATTCTGGCCTTCAGCGGGGGAGGAAGCGCCGACACGTCTAGTTAGTACTGCATACAGCGAAGTCGGAGGCCAGACCTCTAATATTTGTACAACCGGGTCGTTACTAGCCGTAGCGCTTCTCCTTACAATATGTTATGGGCATTTCCACTTGCAACGGCTACGCTCCCTTCAGATAACGCCAGCGAATGACCCACGTCAGTAAGCGGGCTTTCTGTGGTGTGGACAAGGCCCCGCGGGCAGGCTGGGGAATCGCCGTATTGAGGGCAGTCGCGTTATCACTTAGGAATTGGTCGATGGCGTTGACGGCGGCCAACAACTCCGCTTTCGTCACCGCAAACCCTTCCCCCGCATCAGGCGTGCGCATAAAGTCCGTATGACACTCTGCGCGGTCGGGTGTACTCATGATCGCCATGCGCTACTCCTTGACAAAGACTGGGGTAGGACGCACCCCCACACCCACGGTGAGATGCAACTCGTGATACTCGGTGAACTGCTGTCCACAGTAGGAACAGGCATACTTCCCATCCAGAAGTTGCGCAATCAAGTGGATGTGCTGCTCACACAGGGCGGTCGGCATTAGGGGCTCCTTCCGCTACTGGCGTGACAGGGTTGGCCGCTGTCCAGACGGAGATAGCTTCTGGAATGGTGTTGGCGCCCGCGCTGTTTCCACAGGCGCAAATGACCCAGCAGTGAGGGTCTGCCCACGACTTTTCCATAACCACGCGCTCACCAGCGTGACACTGCTGACAGGGGTTTGTGGGGAGATCGTGGATGACGGGATCAGCCATAGATAATATCCTTCTAAGTGCTGATATTTATTGTATTTACGCTCATATTATGCTATAGTTGTGGGCAAGAAAAAACCCCCGGCTATTGTGAGTAGCACGAGGGTCTACACATCGCTTCTGAACAGGAGAAACGACATGCAAGATAAGCCTACCACAGAGTTGCGTCCACAGACAGAGAATCTTGTTGGACAACCACCTTTTGGACGATGGACCGTCAAATCCTTTGCTGGCTACCGCAGGGGTGGTGCCTATTGGACGTGCCAATGTGGATGCGCGGCCCAAACCATTCGAGATATTGCTGCCTACGATCTGCGCTCTGGGCATTCGCAATCGTGTGGATGTTATAAGCGAGAGCAAAGCTCTAAGACTCATAAAACGCATGGCCTTAGACAAAGCGTAGAATACAATATTTGGAATACTATGCTTCAACGCTGCACAAATCCCCGCAGTCAAGCTTATAAAGATTATGGAGGACGTGGTATTACAGTCTGTTTGCGTTGGCAATCTTTTGAAGCCTTTTATCATGATATGGGGGCACGGCCATCCCAACGGCATACTCTCGAACGAAAAGACAATAATGATGGCTACACAGAGACCAATACCATTTGGGCCGAAAGAACTGAGCAAGCACGCAACAAACGGAATAATCATATAGTGACATTCAATGGTCGTACACAATGCTTAGCCGCATGGGCTGAAGAGTACAACATAAAAGTTCACACGCTTCTTAAGCGCCTTGAACATGGCTGGACAGTTGAAAATGCACTCATAATTCCCGTAACGCTTTCCAATGCTCGCAAGGGCTATAAATATAAGACGTAACAATATAGTTCATTATGAATTGGTTACTGTATAAGTGGTAGCAAGTGTACCACCATTGCTAACGCTGAGCGCGCTGAAGGTGTCCCGAAATAAAAGAAAGTTCCACGAGCCTGTTGTTGTGCGGACGGCCAGCCCCACCTCTGTATACGATCGCAGGGCGCCTGCGGTCACTGTAAAGGTAATAGTAAATGTACCAGTAGAACCAGCCCCACTCACAGCATTAATGGTCACACTTGTTGAGGATTCAGTGGGCGTCTGAAGCACGATATCTGCCACCGTCGCGGCAGTCGCCCCCGTACCCGCGTGGCCCGTCCGTTGGTTGACGCCCCCATCTACCGTGTTAGTCACCGAGCGTGAGGCACTGCCCGTATCCGTAATGCTTGTGGTCTGCCCCATAACAGCCGCTTGGACGAACTTGGCGTACACATTAGTCGCCAAATTACATGGTCCTTCTCGAACTCCAGTCAACGTTTTGGGACAGTCGCAGCCTTCAGGGCGATGGTGACGTCGATGCTGACAGGGCGCATAGGCTTTGACGTTCAGATCCATGCGGAACATATTTGGGTCAATTTTTGGTTCGCTGACGCCCGCCAACCACAGCCCCGTGGTCGGATCTTTGAAGCGCACATAGGCCGGCGCGACGACCGGTGGCGCGATAACGGTCGTCAGTCCATCATAGGAGATCCCTTGCCGTGCATACTCCGCCTTTTTCGTCACATGCGCCCGCACGATGCCTGCCAGCTCCACCGGAGTCACTTGCGACGCAATGGCGGTGGGAATCATCACCGGTGTATAGTCGTCAGCCATCGTAGGTATTCCTCAGCAATATAGGTTTATTAGTTACAGTACCATGCACCCTGAACTCTCTTAGCATGACTACCCGTGCTGCTCCCAACACATTGACATGCCGCTTGTGTCGAATTGCCGCAAGTAGATGGGGTTGCTGGAGCACAATCAGTACAAAAAACTATATATCCATTTGGTGCAGCCGGAAGTGTTGCGGCAGTATATACGGGAGGCTTAATCCCATTGGAACTGATGACCAACGCATTGGCAGGAGCGGTTGGTTCAATAATCAACGGCGCCAGCCCCGTGTTGAGGTTCGCCGCGCGCAGATCGCCTCCATTGAGCGTACTCGCCTGGATCGCCCAGTCACTGCCACCCACCGCGCCATTGCGAAACCCAATCCCGGCCACACCACCAGGCGCACTACTCGCCACCCGCAGCAAGGTCGCTGTCGCGTTGGTATCCCCTTCGAGCGTCATCGGGAACTGATTCACGTTGGGACCAGCGCTCAGGGGTGCTAACCGCGTAATCTGCGTCGTCGCATTAATGATCCACCCAGTCATCGCGGCCTGCGTGGGGATGGTGCCAATAGCGCCCCAGGGAAACGCATCGGCCATTGACACAATACGCGGGCTAAACCCACTGGTGACAATGGCCTGGGAGGGTCCATACAGTCCGCGTGAGAGAATGCACACATTGGCCGCGACATGGATTGGACGTCCCAAGAAGAAGTGGTCGATGGTATGGCACGACTGATTGGGGCCAGCGGCTTCCCAGGAAATTGCCGTGGCGTCGGTGCCACCGGTATCCTGATGGGCACTATCCCGAATGGAGAGGGCATCGACCGCCACGACCTTTAGGCAGATTCCCAGCGCACCAAACAGTCCCCCGCAGGTGAGATGCTGAATGCTCGTGTAGCCATTATTTTTGGCGAGATGAATCCCCAGGTTGGTGGAATGGATCAGAATCTGGTCAAACACCGTGTTCTGCGTGTTCGTGCTGTTGACTAAGATGCCCACGCTAGTAGAGGAATTGGCAACGAAGTGGAGCCGTTCCAAGCGCACGGTATTTTCAATCGCATTCGTGAGGCCACCCGCACCGCCTAGCGTCAAGCCTACCGCTTCAAAATTGAGAAATGTGAGCCCGCTCAACCGATGGAGGGAGCCCCAAGGCGTGTTGGTCCCATCAATGATCATGGGCAAGACGCCTGCGGTGTTGTTGGCGTGGAACACACAGCCTTCCACCGTCACCTGCGTCGTATCGAACAACGCCCACATGGTTTGCGCGCTGGCCCCAGCCCATTGGAAGATAGTCCCTGCGGTACCAGTGACGACGGTAGACCCCATCGGTGTGCCACCTTGCGGGTCACAGACAATCGTGGCGTAACTGGTGACATTTTGACGGTGGGTCTGAGTAATAACGCCAGGGCCAAATAGCAACGTGATGGGTTTGAGCACCGGGATACCTGTAAACATATCCGCATCGATGGTGAGATCCGTGAGTCCATCCCGAAACAAGCGCCGGGCATCCACGGTGCCGCCCGTCGTCGGCAGTTCCACAAGCGCGTTATGGATTTTCTGACCAAGATTGTCGCCAGGGAAGCGCGATGCATCGAGCACCGTGGTTTCAATGTCCAATCCGCGCTGGGCGATATCATCGACGCCGGTAATTTGCCCTCCCGTAAACGTGACTTTCATGAGGCACAAACTATCCGCGGGGAGCGGGGGAGGCGTCGTCCCGCCGCTGGTACAATCCGTATAGTAGATGGTGCCTGGCACGCGCAGGAACGTGCCCACGGTGGAGGCCGTGTTCCCGGAGGCAATAACCCAGGCGACCCCGGTTGTGGGACAGGCCTGGTCCGCATAGTTGATGGAGCGGGATGCTTGGATGATCCGATTGCCTGCCGCGGTATAGGCGATGGTGGCAAACGGGGGAGACGTCATACTGGCCGACGTGTTATGCAATCCACCACCGTTTTGGGCGACGACGCCATGGGGAAACAGCCCTAGCTCGCCCTGGCGGCCCGCATCTTCGTTGCGCAAGAAACTCGCTTCATCTGGAAGATACGTTGCGGCATTGCCTGGCGTGGAGGTAGAGGGAATCTTATTGATCGTGGTATTGGCCCCCCAGACAAGGCTCACCCACAGCAGACAGACTAGGAGAAGACTAATTGCGTGGTTGCACCTGCTCACTCAACTTCCCTCTGGCGGCCATCAGTTCATCCGTCACTTGCTTCAGTTGGTCTTCAAGCGCTTTGACTTTGGCCTCCGCCGCTTCACCTTGAACCCAGGTGTTAAGGAGATCGGACTTGCAGCGCGTATATTCCAATTGGGTGTATTGCGTCTCTTTCTTGGCGCGATCCAACTGGGCTTCCGTGGTAGGTGGCGCGGCCTGGGCAAACACGAAACCAGGTCCCACAAGACATAACAGTAGAAACATGACGATCAGGGACATGGGCTATTGTTTCCCCCAATGGTGCGCACCGTGGTCTTGTCCGGATCAGACGCGGCGTTGTAGCTGACACAGAAATCCTCAATCGCGAGCGTATCCGCCACTTGTTTGCGGGACGCTAATTCGCGGACGAGTGCATCCCGCACATATTCTTCCAGGGTGAGCGTGGCACGGGGAGGCGACGCAGCGGCCCGCAGCTCGTTTTCTTTCGTGAGCAATCGTGTCAGATACGCATCCTGGTCGGCATCCGTCGTCAGCGTTAGCGGCGTGCCGCCAAAGGTAAACACCGCTGTGCCGGCTTGGGCTAGGATCGGCCCACACGTGAGACTGACCCAGAGACCCAGTCCCACACCATACCAGCTACGGGAACGTAATCGCTTGTTGGCCACCGTTAAAGACCTCACAGGTAATCCGGGGATACCCCGTTGATGGGGTCAGACTGGAGTCGGCGTTGACCGTAATGACTGTAGGAGTCGCCGCCGACATGGCCCAGGTCGTTGTCAGCGTTCCTGCGGAGAGGGTTTGAATCGTGCCCGCATCTTCCGCAATCGTCGTTGTCACGGTCCCCGCTTTGTTCACCGCCGTATACCGGACGTGACTGGTTTCGCTCTGCATATCCGTTCCATCCGTCACTTCGATCGTGTACCGAATCATCCCACCAATGGCCGTGCCCGCGGCGACAGTCGCGCTGACAACAGATGTGGCCACATTGTCGGCCAGAACTTTGGTACAGCCAGTGACCAGCCGATCGACCGTCGCTTGTGCCGTACTCCCAGTGGTCGCGCTCTTGGCACCCGCTTTGAGGTGAACGCGACCAGCCGTGCCGTTCCCTGTACCGAGACTGCCCACAACAGAGAGGGTGGCACCGCTCTTATCTGTCCCTGTCGCGCCCATGGTCGTCACGGTTTGCGCGACCGCGGTCGCGGCATCCAGGTTCCCCAGCGCCAAGTCTTGAATATACACCGGCGTCGAACCCACATTGGTCGAGACACTGAGCTTGAGGAAATCGCGGGTCGTCGCGGTATCCCGCAAATAATAGATTTTGTCGTCATAATGCACGGCGGCGCTGGCGCTATTACCTATTTGCTCGATCAACGTCAGCGCACTCGCAACATCGCCATTCTCAAAGAGGCCGCTGGGCATGGCATTATTCCGGAGCGACAGCGTGGAACGGGCGTTGACGCCGGTATTGAGGTAGATCGTCCCATCGGTAATGAGATTCCCTTCAATGACGTACTTGCCACCCCGGTTGAGCCGAATCGCCCGATTATCAGCGTTAATGGTGTTATTAATCGTACAATTGAGGATATTGACAATGGCCGCGGTGGGGCCGTCCGCCCCAGCATCGGTGCCCACCGTCATGAAGCGCCCGGCATTTTCCGACCGAAAGTTATAAAAGCTACTGCCGCTGCCGCCACGGATGGCAAAATCTTCGGTATTGGTGCTGGCCGAACCGCCATGGACGGAGAGGGAGCCCCCGGAGTTGGTGTCCACTAGCATCCCGGTCGTATTAGCCGCCATCCCAAGCCCATAGAACCAATGGTTCACCGTTTGTTGGTCATTGAGGCGGACCCCAATCCCGCACGTATTAAGACTGATGTTGTAGTAGGAGATTTCTGAGACCGCATGGGTTCCGGTATCGCCCACCACGAGACATTCACTGAAGCCGTCTACCCGGACCAGGGAGAGCCGACCAATGGAGTTGTTGGTACCGGCCACATCCCCCGCCAGGAGCAGCCCCGTGGTGGTACCAGCCGCCACGCTATTCCGGATGCGAATGTTCTCAATCCGCATGCCCCGGTTGCGGCCCATCTTCACCGCCGTGCCCGTGGTGGCGCCACCCCAGACCAGTTCGGTGGCATCCAGCGCTTCTCCGATCAGGCTGATGGAAATGATTTGGTTCGCGCTGAAGTCCAGGAGGCTGTTAATTTTGTAGCTGCCGCGGGGCACATACACCACGCCGCTCCGTGTTGGCGTGGCTAGGACGGCGGTAATCGCCGCTTGGATAAACGGGGCGTCATCGGTGGTACCATTCCCCGTCGCGCCATAGGCGCGGACGTTGTAGACTTCTCCCCCAATGTCTAGGACGGACCCCCCACTACTCCCGACGCCAGAGATAGGGCTCAGAAGCACTTGTCCCTGCACGGCCGACCCCACGCACAGCCAGCACACCAGGCACACACCGAGCAGACGGAGCAACACCATAGACAGGACCCCTAGCGTGCTTTGAAGTACGTCACTTTCAGAGTGGCATCAGCCGTCACCCGAATCGCCCGGAAGGCCGCCATCGCAGGACGCCCACAGAGCGTAATGGTCTGTCCGGCAATGGCTTGATGGCCCACCGCCGCGGTCGGGGTGGTGGCGGTCATCGTGAAGGAAATGGTATTCGCTTCCACCGTGACCAAGGCCATGCTCGGCGGCGTCGCCGTGGGCAGGATCTTGGCCGCCGTCAGGCCGATGGCCGTGCTGGACACGGTCACAGGTTCATAATCATACGGGTCATACGCGGCATACGGCGGCGTGGACAAGGGGCACGTCTGGGCCACACTCCACCCCGGTAGCCCCACGAGCCCCGTCAGGCATACCAGCACCAGCATCCCGCGCCGCATCGCGTTATGCTCCCCAGGCGCGGAGTCGCAGCCCTGTCATCCAGGAGAGATCCGTCGCCGCGGTGACTTCCACCGCCGCACTGGAGGGCGTGGCGTTGGTCACGTAGGCCCGCAGCTTACTCACCGTATAGTCATAGACGAGCGTCACGCCGCCATAGGCAGGGGGCTCGACCGTGACACTTTCCAAAAACTTCATGCCGAGCTGGCGGGCCGTGAGGGGTTCCCCCGTGGAGGTGTAGGTGGTAAACGCAATCCCAAAACTCTTGCGCACCTTATTGCCCAGGACTTCCCACCCATCTTTTGCCGCAGTCACCGTCAGAGCCATGATTATGCCTCCCGGATGGTGAGATACACCGTGGCCAGGGTCGAGACGGCTGCGGCTAACTGCGTACCGACACGCTGGGCACCAGCTTGGGCAGCGGTCACGGAGCCGGTCGCCACGGTGGTGAGCACGCCATCGGTGGTCGATGGGATAAGAATTTGGCCGACCGCGCCAGTCCCACTGAGTTTCACGCCCGTCGCCACGCCGCCGCACTGAATCCAGCCGTAATAGAGGTCGGTCATGGCATAGAGAAAGACTCCCGCACAGAGACACAACTCGGTGCCACCGCCCTGGGAATCACTGATGTCACTGGTGAAGACGTAGTTAGCGAGATCGCGCCAGTAGCAGGCTTGGCCGGCGACGGCGGCGACGTTCCCGACACCATTGTCAAAGCGGCCGTAAATATAACACGAACCTCGTCTAATTTGAACTTCCCCCAACGCGGCTTGGGGGGTGACATCGCCCACCCGGCCCGTAATCTGCGTGGGGTCCATAAAAAGCGAATTGTAGCCCGACCGTCCTGGCATACTCGTCTCCTGTGCACGTAACGCCTAGCCCGTGCCGTACTAAAAGGGTATATACTGATAATCAGACAACAACTGCAACTCATTGATTATGCAGTTATTCCAGTCATCCTGAAGCAAAGCCTTGGTGACTGAAAGACCAAATTTCCGGCCCAGAAAATTCTCCATACGCGAGCATCTTGTTGCGGGGGAGTTAATGGGCCTTCAACTTCCAGATCGGCGCGCTGTTGGTGGGCAACGAGCTTAATGTAATTGGTATTAAAACCATAGATGGTCCCTGCAGCCACCCCTTGATCGACCGTCAGCGGCACGCCATTAAACATAATGACCGCAAACCCTGCTTTCGCCAGCGCCTCTGCCTGCTCCCCTTGCGGAAAGCGTTGCTGCGGCTGGAGCCGTGCCCACGCGGCATCAAAGATGGCTTGGGTGGTGGCGATGAGCGTGGGATGCGTCGGCCCAAAGGTCGCCTGGCCCCACATCGTTTGGAGCGCTTGCAGGGTGAACGGTCCACCCGTCGTATCCACCTGTCCACGGAGAGCGGTACCTTCCGCGTCAGTGGTCCTATTCACCCCACCGTAGACACCAGTGGTGGCAATAGCGATATCCGCACCATCAAGCGCCTTCCC
>Ga0065707_10082847_pt1 | contig 11760 bp, 7 predicted proteins | sample SwiRhicommuniRL3_FD_59094 | JGI IMG/M metagenome (GOLD analysis project Ga0065707, IMG submission 59094) | Switchgrass rhizosphere bacterial communities from Rose Lake, Michigan, USA - RL3 v2 (version 2) | ecosystem: Host-associated > Plants > Roots > Rhizosphere > Soil | place: East Lansing, MI... | reverse complement strand
CCGCCGAAGTGATGATGCCCTCGATCGAAACGGGATCAGGCAAAGGTCCGGCGCGGAGCGCATTGTCCGTCCATTCCACCGGAAAGATATATCCCTGCAGGCGCGCAGTGCTCAATGCGCCTATTCCAATGATTATCAGAGACATCACAAAGGCAACGATGATCTGTTGGACCAGTGTCCTGGTTTTGAGCCAGGCAGCGACTGGATCCCAAAATTTCACGAACGCGAAGAGAATGACCAATCCAATCAACCAGCCCGCAATCACATCATGGACAAAATGTACGCCAAGATAGAGACGAGAGAAACCAACAAAAAATGCAATGACAAATGCCAATACCCATCCCCAGCGCTTCTTCACGCCGGCTGCCATGATCCCCCATAGTGCCACGGCATCCTGGGCATGACCAGAAGGGATACCAAAAGAACTCTCATATAAAAAAGGCTTCACCTGTCCGCTGAGCCAGTACGGCCGCGGCGCGGCAAACAACAATTTAAGAATGGGTTTCAAGCTATTACTGACGGCGAGCACCAGGGCGACACGCATCCCCAAGCCCGCATCCACACTCCAGTAAATTAGAGGTAAAACCAGGAAGAAAAAATTTTCATATCCCAGAAAGGTGAAAAATTTCATTGGCAGTTCAAGCCAACCGCCCAATGACTGAATCGTGATGATCCAATCGATTCCATGTTGAAGCAAAAAATCCATATCAGTTTCCTTTGAATCTGCAATGTTAGACGATGCGAGGGTTTGTCTAATAAATTACTAAACTTCCATGAACAAATTCTAGGCTAGAATCAAATTCCTGGTTTGCTTCGCATATCGGATATGCGAGCGGTGCTCCGTAAGAGTTCAAAAAAGCTCTTAAAAAATGACTTTAACTCCGTCATCCTCACTTTCGCAAAAACCCCTCTCCAGTATTGGACGATAACCTTTTTTCTATTGTACACTCAGCAAATGGAAAAGTTACACATACAGCACTCTCGTTGGTGGGACTGGGCCGCCGTTGGTCTGCTCTTTGTCCTGTTGCAGACTGTCGCCTCGCGTCTGGTCGCCACGACATGGACTCCGTTCCTTTATCTCATCCAGACCTTTACCTACATGGGATTTATCGTTGGCACCGCGCTTGGGTACAGTCAGTTCCGGCGCGGCACCGTGCGCTGGCTAACCTTCATTTACATGCTGATCATGGTGCCACTGCAATGGACTCTGGTCATTGACCAGCAAACGTCCCTGGAGGAGCAGTTCGCCAGCGTGGCTGGACGTCTCTATTTCTCAACCTCCGATTTCTTCGCGCGCAAACCTGTGGAAGATCCGATCTTCTTTGTGGCGTTGATGTCCATTACATTTTGGATCATCAGTTCCTGGGCAGCGTTCACACTCGTACGCAATCAGAATTATCTTGGGTCTGTTCTGCCAGCGGCGATTGGTTTGATCATTATTCAGAACTACGAGAATAGCATCCCGGGACGTCTCTGGTTCCTGGCATTCTTTGCTTTCATCGCGTTGCTCCTTTTGGGACGCCTGCAATATCTTCAAAACAAAAGTTCATGGCGGGAACGGCGTATTTTTCTCTCCCCCGATAACAGCGTTGATTTAACGAGTAGTATGGCGATTGCAGCCGGTTTGATCATCATTGTTGCCTGGACCGTGCCAGCCTCCCTAACCAGCATGAAGTCTGCTGTAGAGACCTGGAATCAAATCACACGCCCCTGGCGTGAGTTCACCGACAGAATAGAAAACGCGGTCAGCGCCCTGGAATCGCCCAGCGGCGGGACACGCGGTCAATTCTTCGGCTCAGAACTTGCGCTCGGGCGAGGGTTTCCGCTATCAGATGCCGTGATGTTCAAAGTCGAAGCACCTGAAAACATTCCTTTGGAGGAACAACCACCGCGTTATTACTGGCGCGGGCGCACTTACGACCGCTTCGTAAATGGACAGTGGTATACCAGCGGGACGGTTCGCGAGGATTATTCTCCGACAGTTACAAATCCCTACAAGGTGAACAGACCGGAAATGAATCCCGCTCACTTCATCTTCAGCACCGGCAAGACAACGTTCTCATTACTTTACTCGCCTCCAGAACCCATCTGGGTCAGCCGGCCTGGTGTCACATTTGTATCGCCTGCCCAGAGTGGCAAAGACCTCATCGCCTGGCATGCTTATCCGGCGCTGAGAGGTGGCGAGACCTATCAAGTGGATGCGATCTTGAGCAATCCAAACCGTCAACAGCTTCAGGAAGCAGGCACAAACTATCCGGAATGGGTCACAGAGAAATATCTGCAATTGCCTAAATCGTTTTCCCCTCGTATCGAAGATCTTGCGCAAGCGCTCACAGCCGACGCAAAAACGCCTTTCGAGAAGGCAATTTTCATTACTCGCTATCTGCGGGAAAATATCAAATACGCTGAGACGATTCCAGAAGTACCGCGCAACAAAAATCCTCTCGAATGGGTATTATTTGAATACAAGCAAGCCTATTGTGTTTATTACGCCTCCTCGGAAGTTCTGATGTTGCGCTCAGTGGGAGTGCCCGCCCGTATGGCAGTTGGCTTCGCCCAAGGGAAAAAGGATGGCAACAGTTTTGTCGTTCGCAGATTGGATGCGCACGCCTGGCCTGAAGTCTACTTTCCTGACATTGGGTGGGTGGAATTTGAACCCACGGCCGGGCAGGCTCCGCTTGATCGACCACTTCCACCTCAAGATTCAGCAAATGCGAATATTCTCAACCCGCTCAACGACCTGCTGACAGAGGACATTCAGGGTCTTAACAGGCGCGGACAAATTGATGAAGATGTGGCCATACCTGTTGAAACAACTGCTCCAGGCCTTCCGACCTTTTACTGGATCCTATTGTCAATCACTGTTCTGGGGTTGGTGGTTTTCCTCAGCCTGCGCTCTTCCCTCCCGGCCCGCGTCCCTGTCTTGCTGCGCGCGACGATCGAACGCACTGGAATTGAAGTTCCAATCTGGGTCACTCGTTGGGAAAAGTGGGTGAAGCTCTCTCCCATTGAAAAATCGTTTGAAAGTGTCAACTTTGGACTGCGATATCTCGACCAGGCTGTTCCAGTTCATACCACGCCCATCGAACGCGCTGCAAAACTGACCCGTATTCTGCCCGAGAAAGCAGATCAAATCAAAATTCTTCTGGACGAACATCAGACATCCCTTTATACTTCCAGAGTTGCAGACATCACAGAGGCCCGCCGCGCCGCGCTCAACCTGCGCGCCCAGGTGATCATCGAACGGATACGTTATCTCTTTTTTGGCAAGCCCATGCGCTAATTTTTATTCCATCAGCAGCTGGGCTTGCGAGCGCGAAGGAAATCTCATGGAACCTGTCAAGCCCAAGACCATCAATGATCAAGTTATTGCAGTTACCCAGCAATTTGCCAAACTGCGCAACTCGCTGGATTCCAGGCAACCGCCTGAACTCATAGAGGGACTAAAAAGCCTTGAAAACTCGCTTGAAGGCATTAGCGAGACGCTCATTCCATTTGAACAACGATTTAGCCATTTGCAAGCCCTGGCTGGAATTGGTCAGGTGGTTAATTCCACGCTGGAGCTGGACGCAGTTCTGCAAATCGTGATGGACACGATCGTCCGTCTGATGGGAGCGGAACGCGGATTTCTCATGTTGCGCGATGAACGCGGTGCAATGGTCACCCGCATTGCACGCAACTGGGAGCAGGAGTCCATCAACCAAAACGAATTTGCGATCAGCCGTACCATCGTGGAACGTGTGATTAACGGAGGGGAAGCTGTTCTCACGACCAATGCACGCGAAGACCCGCGCTTTGGTGGTCATGAAAGCATCATTGCCTTTAATTTGCGTTCGATCTTATGTGTCCCCCTGATGGTCAAATCAGAATTGATCGGCGTGATCTATACGGATAACCGCATCCGTACGGGCATTTTCTCTGACTCAGATAAGGATCTGCTGACTGCATTTGCAAATCAGGCTGCCGTTGCGATTGAAAATGCACGCCTATTCTCATCGCTCAAACGCACCCTTGAAGAAGTAACGGAACTCAAGAATCTGATGGATGATGTGTTCGCGTCCATTGTGTCAGGTGTGATCACTGCAGACGTGCAGGATCAGATTACTCTATGTAATCGAGCTGCCTCTACTATTTTGGGACGAGCCTCTGCTGAAATCGTGGGACTGCCTCTGGGTGAGATCATGCCCACGTTCGCCAAAGACATCCTGCCTCATTTGGCTTCGGTCCGCAAAAATGACCAGCCCGTTGTAGGACTCGAACTCAGCCAGACCCTGCCCGAGCGCGGCTACGTGGACTGGCGTTTCAATCTTTCCCCACTCAAAGATGCGGGGCAAAAGACGCAGGGGGTTGCGATTGTGCTGGATGATATGACCGAACAAAAAAAGCTCGAAGCGCAACGCAGTTTATTGCAGCGAATGGTATCGCCGGCCATACTCGCTCAAATCGACCCGAACAGCCTGCAAATTGGCGGCAAAAAAGTGTTTATTACCGTCCTGTTTGCAGATATCCGCAGCTTTACTGCTTATAGTGAAAAGCACTCGCCAGAAGAATTGGTGGCTGTCTTGAACCGTTACCTTGCCGCCGCCGCCGATGCAGTGCTTGCGAACGAGGGCACCGTGGATAAATTCCTGGGCGATGCAGTCATGGCATGGTACAACGCGCCGCTCCCTCAGCCGGATCATACGTTGCGCGCAGTCAAGACCGCTTTAGGGATCCGTGGTGCAGTTGCGGCCTTGCACGCCGAGCTGCCTACGGAAGCCCATCTTGACTTTGGCGTAGGCATCCATTATGGAGAGGCCGTCCTGGGATGGATTGGCACAGAGAGAAGACTCGAATATACAGCGATTAGTGACAGTGTCAATACAACCAAACGAATTCAAGAGAATTGTGCCAAAAATCAAATTTTGATCAGCAGAGAGGCGTACGACCGCGTCAAGGACGAAATTGACGCAAAACCGTTTATCCCACTTTCTGTAAAAGGCAAGACACAGCCCCTGGAAGTGTATGAGGTATTGGGAGTCAAGTAGAGAAACTGGTCATTGGTTTAACCAAAAGAGGTCGATGATTGCTCATTGACCTCTTTTTAGTTAAACAGCTCTGTCATCAGGTTGACAACATCGCGTGCGTCTTACGCACCCAAAACGAGTAGAGTGAGCTTGCAATAAACCCTGCAAACCCGCCCACGATTACGCCGACAACACTCCATTGCAGGAATTTGAAAAGGATCAACTTGGGAAACAACGCAGCCCAAGCCTGCCAAAATGTAGGACCATGCTGCCCAAAGACGAGATAATATTCCATATTTGGAAGCCCGACAAACGCAAGCAGCAGAGTATAGGTCAGGTAATAACCTGATACCGCGCTGACCCACATGACAATTACAGCCAGCACTGATCGGCCGACCCTCTTCGAGTGACGAAACTCAACCTTCGCAGGATAAATCGTAGGGATAAGCCATACACCAAAGATAAGGAAGAATTCAACAGAGATGAAAGCCCAGATCGACAAAGCATTTTCTTCATTGATATGAACTGTGTTCATGAATCTGTCGATGACCTCGAAGTAAAACAAAAATAATGCGCCAAAAATCAGGCCTGTAACAAAATACGAAAACCAGCGGTTTTTCATTTCTACATCCTTTCTTATAGCAGAAGCGCCGTTGTGAATAGAGACTGACTCACGGTTCTCTGAAATGAACTTACCGCTAGTATGCTGGATTTCCCTTTCCGTTTCAACTACGGGTTCCCTTAGATGTTCGGTGATGAGACTGGTGGATTTCCCCAGTTTTAAGATTGCTTCTGCTCTCGAACTCACCTGCAGTTTGGCATACACATTCCTCAAATGAAATTCAACAGTCGTTTCAGCGATATCAAGCGCAACGGCAATCTGCTTGTTACTCTTGCCTTGCAACAGCAGTTCGGCAACATCTATTTCGCGTTTACTAAGCTCTTTTAATTGGGCTTTCATTTCACATCCATTTCTGCTCTTCGATCTCTGGTCATTCATTTTATGCACTGCCCGCAAACCTGATCAACAGCTTATTACGGTCACTTCTCCAAAATAAATTTTCCACCAGTATGATGTATTTCACGCTTCCTTTCAACTATGGATTCCCTTAGGTATCGATTTATCAGACCTCAGAATTTTCCCCAGTTCTAAAACTGCTGCCAGTCTCCGGCTTTCCGCCCCTAATCCCACACCTTGCTCACAAACTTCACCAACTGCTCCAGGCCCTGCGCGATGAGCGGAGTATTGATATATTCATGGATGGTGTGTGCGCCACCACCGGTCGTCACGCCCAGCACGATGGCAGGATAACCTTTACTTAATGGCACATTCGCATCGGTCGACCCGGAGATCAATCCCGGTTCCAGGCCCTGCTCGCGCAGACAGTTCTTCGCCAGAAGCACAAACGGATGGTTGACGGCGATTTCACCTGCCGGACGCTGACCGATCACCTGCGCTTCGACACTTACCCCACTTCTGTTTGCTTTGTGAATCAATTTATCGGCTGCTGAAATGAGCGCCGCCAACGTCTCCTGGCCTTCCGAACGCAAGTCCAGGTCGAAGGAAGCCTCGGACGCAATCACATTGACAGACGTGCCGCCGGAAACCTTCCCCACATTCATGGTTGTGCGCGGATGACTCGGCAATTCAAGTGAAGTCAATGCCACCACAAGTTTTGCCAGCTCGTGGACCGCGGAAGGCTGACCATAATCTGACCATGAGTGTCCGCCGGAGGTTCGGGCAGTGACGCGATAACGTTTGACTCCCACAGCACGGTGATAGACATGTCCCAATGCCAGCCCTTCCAATACCAGGTAAGCATGCACAGCTTCACCAAAACGATCCACAACCGCTTTCATCCCGCGCAGGTCGCCCAATCCCTCTTCACCCACGTTTGCAACGAACCATACATCCCCGCCGGGTTGAATCTCCCGCTCTTGCAGAGACCATAATAAGCCAAACAACGACGCGACGCCCAGAGAGTTGTCTCCAAGCCCGGGGCCGTGAATCAACTCGGAGCCCCGCGTGACTCGTAAATCCGTCTTCATAGGAAAAACCGTATCCAGATGCGCGCTAACCACAAGAGGATTCTTGCTTCCATTCCCTTTCAAGCGGGCAAATACATTTCCGGTTTTATCAATACAAACATCTTTCAATCGTTCAGCAAGGAACAGACCTTGAACAAACTCTGCCCTCTTCTGCTCCTCGAACGTGGGCGCGGGAATTTGCTGGATCTGGATCGCAAGTTCAACCAAACGGTTCACTACATTATTGTTCACACTGCCCTCACCATGTTTCTCAATGCACTCAGGCGCGCCTCCGCAAGCCCGGGCAGCACATCCAATGGATAGAATGCGCCGCTTCCCTCCAGCTTCAAGGAAGCTGATACATTGCCGTATAGCACGCCCTCCAGTGGATCGTAATTCTTACAATAGCCTGCGAGAAACCCGCCACAGAATGCATCGCCCGCGCCGGTCGGGTCGGCAAGACGCGCGGGATAAGCCGGGATTTCCCACTTCCGTTTATTGTTGGCATCATACAGCAATTGGCCGCGCGAGCCACATTTGATTACAACATATTCGCAGCCATACATCGAAACTTTTTCAGCCATTTTCCAAAGATCGTAGGTTTCGCCCCAGAACAAGTTATACAATTCCTCCTGTGAAGGAAGGAAAGCCGTCACACCGTTTAGCAATGCAGGCAATTCGCGTCGTGTAGCTCGGGTCATGGTAACGAATCCAGGATCAAGCACGAACGTATGCACGCTGCCGCGTTTCATCCCCGCGATCAGCTGAGTCTGCGTGACAAGATCCATGGGGCACAATAGCGCGGCCCGGGCAGTCAAATAATCGTTGGGAATATCTGTCACAATCAATACGCTTTCGCGATCAGGTTTCTTCTTGTCGTCAGGAGGTTGGTATCCAAGCAGGGATTTGGGAAACGTCATGTCACGCCGCGCAAAATGAGAAACAGGATTAACACGGTTTGCTTCTAAGGATCCATTGTAGGCAATGAATTCTCTTACATCCATATTTTTGGAAACAATGCGTATGCCGGAAGTATCGAACCCACGCGCCATACATTGATTCAACCACTCGCGTGGATAGTCATTGCCTACACGCCCCACCAAACCAATCTCCGATTCCCAGACGCGAAGTCCGGCAGCCGCATATAATAGGCTCCCACCTGCCACATCCAGCCGTGGAAGACCGTCAGGAGGCAAGAGATATTCGCGTGTCAACTGGCCAAACACCAAAAACTGTGGTTCCATCGTTCAGGCAATTATAAAAGAAAAGGTGACAGCTACTTGTAACTGTCACCCTATTATACGTAATCCTAAGGAAAGATAATTACTCAACGAATGGATTTGAGGTGGGTGCCAAAGGCTGGGTTTGTTTCACTGGGATGAGGAAAGTGAAAGTGCTGCCCTTGCCTTCTTCACTCTCCACCCAGATTCGTCCATTATGCAACTCAATCATTGCCTTGGCTACGGCAAGTCCCAACCCCATCCCTCCATAACGGCGGGTAAGATGAGTTTCGACCTGGAAAAATCGCTCAAATACGCGCGGCAGATCCTTGGCTGAAATGCCAATCCCATCATCAATTACGCTGACCTTGAAATGACCAGCATCCTCCTGAACCTTAACCGTGACATGCCCGCCAGATTCTGTAAATTGCAGCGCATTCTTTACTAAATTGCTCACAGCAATGCCCAGCTTTACTTCATCTGCATCCAAATAAAATGGAGAATCCCCAAGCTCCGATCTTAGGGTAATGTTTCTGGCTTTGGCCTCATCCTGAAATGTCAGGATGACATCTCCTACGATCTTCGCGAGTGAGACCTTTTGATTGCGAACACGGGCGACACCCGTTTGAACATTATCTACATCGGAAAGATTTTCAACGATCTCTTTCAGCCTGGTCGCGTTGCGAATGATTATGTCGAGCTGTTCCGCATGGTCCGTGCCTGCTGTCTCACGCAGGAACGTGGCATGACCGAGGATCAAGCCGAGAGGCGTCCGAAGCTCATGGGAAGCGATCGCAATAAAGTCCGTTTTAAGGCGCTCCAATTCTGCCAGCTCAATGGCGGTCGCGCGCACCTTTTGCTGAAGAGAGACGTTTTGCATTGCTTGTGCCGCCAGCGCGCCCAGTGTTTCTAGAATCGTAAGGTCTTCTTCGGTATAATGGGCATTGTCTTTTTTGTTCAGCGCTTCCAGCACACCGACGACTTCACCGCGCACCATGAGCGGGACTGCTACGAGAGAGTGTGTCTCATGCCTCGTTACGCGGTCGACCACCTTGAAATGACGTTGATCCATCTTCGTATCCTGGATCATGAGCGGCTGACCGCGGCGGTATACCCAGCCTGCTGCACTTCCATCCAGCGGAACGCCCATGGGTCTGAGCAGGTCACGCTGAAACCAATGCATGGCAAGGAAACGCAATTCCTCGGCAGATTTATCATACTCAAGAATGGATGAGAGTTCGCTGTTGGTTAACTCAGTGGCTTCATTGATAACGGTTTGTAAAAAAGATTCGAGGTCGGGTGCTGTGGTTAAACCCCGCACAACTTCCAGCAAACGTTCCAGGTGATCAATGCGTTCGTTGGTGGTCATCGAACGCATTATACAACATTGATTGCAGAAAAGAACAGGCATTTCGACGCAATCCGATAAATTGACCAATTCACAGAGAGAAGGAGATCCCATTTCATGGCAAGTAAAAAGGTACGTGTCGCAATTATTGGCGTTGGAAACTGCGCCTCCTCGCTTGTGCAGGGAATTCAGTTCTATAAAGATGCGGCGGATGACGCTCTGGTGCCCGGCATCATGCACGCCCGCCTGGGCGGATATCATATTCGTGATATCGAATTCACCCTGGGTATCGACGTGAATGTCACGAAGGTTGGCAAGGATGTATGTGAAGCCATCTTTGCTGAGCCCAACAATACGTATAAGTTCGCAGATGTCCCGCAACTTGCCGCGCCGGTGGTGCGCGGTATGACCCACGACGGTCTTGGCAAATATCTTTCAGGAATGATCACGAAAGCGCCCGGACCGACAGCCGATATCGTCAAATTACTTAGAGATACGAAGACGGATGTTGTTGTCAACTTCCTGCCAGTTGGTTCCGAGATGGCGACCAAATGGTATGTGGAGCAGGCCATTGAAGCAGGCTGCGCATTCGTCAATGGCATTCCGGTATTTATTGCTTCTTCAGAATATTGGGCAAAGCGATTCCGCGATGCAAAACTTCCCATTCTGGGGGATGACGTCAAATCCCAGGTTGGGGCGACGATTTTGCATCGTCAACTCGCCACACTTTTCATAGACCGCGGTGTACGCATCGACCGCACATATCAACTCAACTTCGGTGGCAACACCGATTTCCTCAATATGCTCGAACGCGAACGCCTGGAGAGCAAGAAAATTTCCAAGACCAACGCGGTGACAAGCATGATCCCTTACGATCTCGGTCACGATAATGTGCACGTGGGTCCCTCGGATCATGTACCCTGGCTCACCGATCGCAAGTGGGCCTATATCCGCATGGAAGGGACAACCTTCGGCGATGTGCCACTCAATATAGAGGTCAAGCTGGAAGTGTGGGACAGCCCCAACTCGGCGGGCGTGATGATCGATGCCATTCGCTGCGCGAAGATCGCGTTGGATCGAAAATTAAGCGGTCCGATCGTTGGACCCTCTTCCTATTTCTTCAAGACGCCTCCCAAACAATTCCGTGATGACATTTGCCGCGAAAAGGTGGAAACTTTTATCAACGGCGATTCAAACGAATGACATCCCGTAGGGGCAGGTCTCCGACCTGCCCCTACAATAATCAGATAAAATCGCATTCATGCAAAAATTCATCAGGTTCCTTCTCAGCTTCAATCTTCTCGTTGGTATTCTCGTAGCATGCCAGGCCGCGCCCGCTTCTACTCCCGACATGAGCGCGGCGCTGACGCAAGCCTTTGAAACGGCAGTTGCAAAATTACAACCAACAGCAACTCCACTTCCAAGCGAAACGCCTGCTCCCACCGCGACCCCGGTCCGCACGCCACCGGCGCTTCCCTCTACGTTTGTGGCGAGTCAACTCAATCCGCTCGATACCCCGCACACTTACATCCAGGATACCTGCCAGTATCTTCAGGAAAAGTGGAATTCCAATAACGCCACGCCCGGGACCGTGGTCATGGTCGTGATGTTCCACGGCATCATCAAAGGTCAAGTGGAAAAAGACAATCAAGTGAGCGTAAGTGATTTCAAACAAATCATGAATGATATGCATGAGATGGGCTTCCAGGCGATCAACACACAGCAACTAGCCGATTTTCTGTATAAAAACGCGAAAATTCCAGAGCGTTCCGTTCTACTTGTCGTAGATGATCGCCATACGGCACAAAATTACAATGATCATTTTCGAACGTATTGGGAGCAATGGGGATGGCCTGTCATTAATGGCTGGATCAGTGCATTTGGCGGGGACGATCAATTTCTACGAGAGAATGTGGCACTTTCACAGGAAGGCTGGGTGGACTATCAATCGCATGGCTATGTTCATAACGTCAACATGAGCGATGCTTCTACGGACGATTTCCTCAATGGAGAATTGCAGGGATCGATGGCGAATATCCAAAAATATTTCAATAAGACGCCGATCGCCATCATCTGGCCAGGGGGTGGGTTTGGTGCCCGGCCCGTCGAGTTCGCCCGAAAAGCGGGATATAAACTTGGCTTCACTATAAACCCACGC
>Ga0065707_10082844_pt1 | contig 11768 bp, 13 predicted proteins | sample SwiRhicommuniRL3_FD_59094 | JGI IMG/M metagenome (GOLD analysis project Ga0065707, IMG submission 59094) | Switchgrass rhizosphere bacterial communities from Rose Lake, Michigan, USA - RL3 v2 (version 2) | ecosystem: Host-associated > Plants > Roots > Rhizosphere > Soil | place: East Lansing... | reverse complement strand
GCCCTGAGAAAGAGCCTCGACACGGTGAGCGCGAACAAGAAACCGTCGGCGAAGGCAGACCTCAAAGAGAAGAAGGCTGCTGCGGCCGCAGGAAAGCCCGAGGCCAAGCGGAGAAGGGCGTAGGGAAAGTAGAAAGTAGAAAGTAGAAAGTGAAAAGTGAAGTGAAAAAGTAAGAATCACTTTCTACCTTCTACTTTTCACTTTTCACTTTTCACTTTCATTTTCATTTTCCACCATGCGCTTCGTCATCCTTGGTGCTGGGGCAGTGGGCGGAACCGTTGGCGGCCGGCTCGCCCAGCACGGGCACTCCACGCTGCTGATTGCCCGTGGCGCGCACTACGAGGCGATTCGCGATCACGGCCTCCGGCTCCAATCTCCAGACGAAACCATCACGCTGACCGTTCCGGTTGTCGATCGGCCGGCAGCGATCTCGTGGACCGGCGAGGACGTCCTGCTGCTGGCCACCAAGACCCAGGACACGCCGGCCGCGCTCGATGCGCTCGCGGCGGCGGCACCGCCCCAACTTCCGATCTTCTGCGTCCAGAACGGCGTTGCGAACGAACGGTTGGCCAGCGAGCGATTTGCCAACGTCTACGGCGTCTTCGTGTGGTGCCCGACGGACTACCTGACGCCGGGCTTCATCCAGGTCTGGTGCGCACCCAGGAGCGGCATCCTGCATCTGGGCCGGTATCCGAACGGATCGGACGCGCTGACCGACGCGGTCGCCACCGCGCTGCGGGCCTCGTCGTTCTACTCGGAGTCGAAGCCCGACATCATGCGGTGGAAGTACCGCAAGCTGCTGTCGAATCTCGGCAATGCCGTCGAAGCGCTGTGTGGGACGGCGGCGCGCGGCAGCGGGCTCGCGCAACGGGCGAGGCGCGAGGCGGTCGAGTGTTTCGCCGCCGCGGGAATCGGGCACGTGCCTGATGACGAGGAAGATGCGGCGCGCCTGGAAAAGGAAGTGACGACCCGCACGATCGACGGCGTCGAGCGGCGCGGAGGTTCGTCGTGGCAGAGCCTCGAGCGGCGGCTGGGCACGATCGAGACCGACTACCTGAACGGCGAAATCGTGCGGCTTGGCCGGCTCCACGGTGTGGCGACGCCGGTCAACGCCATCCTGCAGTATCTGGCGCAGCGCGTGGCCCAGGAGCGGAGGCCCCCCGGCAGCGTGAACCCCGACAAGATTCTGATCGCGCTAGATCTTCGACAGAATCCACTGCAGTAGCCCGGGCTGTCCGGCAGCAGTGGGATCGTTCAGCCAGTCGGGTGGTGTGAGCCACACGAACGCGAGGATGGCCACGACCCAGAGGTCGTACGGCACCGTCGTCCGCTCGTCGCGCCAGAAGAAGGCGCGGTTGAAAAGGCCCCTCAGCCCGCTGGTCGATGGCATCGGTCTGTTGTTGAGGATCAGATATGTGTAGTGGATGCGGTTGGCCACCGACAGAATCGACAGCACGAGGATCACCCAGAGCACCGCGGCCATCCGGTTGGTGAAGGCGCCGATCATGAAGAGCACGATGCGTTCGGGCCGCTCCATGAAACCCACCTTGCACTTCTCGATGAGGCACTCGGCGCGCGCCCGCGCGTAGCTCGTCATGATCGAGAAAATCAGCGTCAGCGTCGTAATGAGCACGTAGTCGTTGCGGCCCAGCCTGGCATACAGCCAGATGAGGCCGGTGAAGAGCGCGAGGTCTGAAAAGCGGTCGAGCGTCGAGTCCCAGAACGCGCCGAATTCCGACTGCGTCCCCGTGATGTGCGCGACCTTGCCATCGATGAAATCGAAGATGTTCGCGCAGATCATGATCAGGCCGGACAGCACGAACTGGTTGATGGCGAGCCCCAGGGCGGCGGTGCAGTTGATGAGCACGCCGATGAGCGTCAGCGTGTTCGGCGAGATGCCGAGCGCCACGCTGACGCGAATGACCGCGCGCAGCGGGAACATGCAGATGATCCCGATGGCGCCGGTGAACGTCAGCTTTGGATGGGGCTCGGGCGCCGGCGCGTTGGCATCCCCCGGTCGAGCCGAGGCGCGGGCGTCCTGATCACGCGAGTATAATGAAGGGTTCCACAGCACAACGAGTTTCGAGATAGTACTGTATGCCCGTCCAGAACCTCAAGAGTCAGATCGCACACCTGCCCGAGCAGCCAGGGGTGTATCTGTTCTCAAACGGGACAGGCGAGACCATCTACATAGGGAAGGCGCGGTCGCTGCGCGACCGTGTTCGGAGCTATCTGGGCGCCCGCGGCACCCATCCCAAGACCGACGCGCTGCTCGACGAGGCCGCCAGCATCGAGGTGATCGTCACCGATTCGGTCGTCGAGGCGCTCGCGCTCGAGAACCACCTCGTCAAGGAGCGGGCGCCGCGGTACAACGTGCGGCTGCGCGACGACAAGAACTATCCGTACCTGCAGTTGACCACCAACGAGCCGTTCCCGCGCGTGCTGGTCGCCAGAAGCGTCGAGCGCGATGGCACGTACTATGCCGGCCCGTTCATGCCCGCCTCGCTCGCGCGCCGGACGATGGGGCTGACGCACCGGCTGTTCGGCATTCGATCGTGCAACGAGGTGATCACCGGCAACCGCGACCGCCCGTGCCTCGAGTACGACATCAAGCGCTGCCTGGCGCCGTGCGTGTCGGCGATCTGCACGCAATCTTCGTATCACGAAGCCGTCGAGCGCACGCAGCTGTTCTTCGAAGGGAAGAACGAAGAGCTGGTCGAGCGGCTCAACGAGTCGATGAACGAGGCCTCGGCCGCGGAACGGTTCGAGGAGGCGGCGCACCTCAGGGACGCCGCACGAACCATCCAGACCCTTCGAGATCGTCAGCAGAAGATTGCGACCGTGCGTATGGGCGATCGCGACGCCTTCGGCCTGCACATGGGACCGGCCGGCGCCGTCGTGCATGTCTTCGTCATGCGCGCCGGGCGCGTGCTCGAACGGGTCGAGCTGGCCGCAAACGAGGGGATTTCGGGCTCGGCGGCGGAAATCCTGCAGGCCTCGGTGCAACAGTTCTATGAGGATCGTCCGGCGCCGGCCGAGGTGCACCTGTCGAGCCAGCCCGAGGACGCCGACCTCCTCGAAGCGTGGCTGACGGAACAGGCCGGACGTCGCGTGCAGGTCGTGGTGCCGAAGCGGGGCGAGAAGCGCGGCCTGGTCGATCTGGCCGTCCGCAACGCGCGCATCGCCTACCAGGCCCGGCTGATCGATACCGGGTTGTCGCAGTACGACGCGCTCGAGACGCTGCGATCCACGCTCGCGCTGCCGGCGATTCCACGGCGCATCGAATGCTTCGACATCTCGACGATTCAGGGCAGCGAGACCGTCGCGTCGATGGTGGTGTGCGAGGACGGCAGGATGCGCAAAGGGGAGTACCGCAAGTACCGCATCTCGCCGGCGAATCACGCGGGCTCGGACGACTTCGCCGCGATGAACGAAGTCGTCACGCGCCGTTACCGCAAGCTGCTCGAAGAGGGCGGGCCGTTTCCCGATCTCGTCCTGATTGACGGCGGCAAGGGGCAGTTGTCGGCAGCCTACGAGGCGCTTCAGCACCTTGGCCTCGCGAATCTGGTGGCCGTGGGCATCGCGAAGAAGGAAGAGCTGATCGTCACCCGCGATCGCGACGAGCCGGTTGCGTTTCCGAAAGACGATCCGGCACTGCGGCTGATTCAGCAGATTCGCGACGAAGCGCATCGTTTCGCCGTGACGTTCCACCGAAAGGCGCGCAAGATGCGCGACCTGCGATCGGAGCTCGACAGCGTGCCGGGCATTGGACCACGACGCCGCAAGGCGCTGCTCACGTCGTTCGGCAGCCTGGCGGGCGTTCGCCGCGCCTCGCGCGAAGAACTGACGGCCGTCGTCGGTGCGAAAACCGCGGACGCTGTGCTTGGATACTTCGCAGGAAAACAATAATGCAATGGCAGATTGGGGATGATTGTGGATTGAGAGAATGTTGTCGGATTGATGATTGAAGGTTGGGGGATAGACCGGAGCGTATTCTGCGAATCACCAATCTACCATCTGCCAACACTCCGCCAATCAGCAATCCCTCTAATCTAACAATGCGATTCCGGTTATACTCTCCCGTTGTTGCCGGAACTCGACATTTCCACGCTCCTCATTGCCCTCCTGGTTCTGATTTTTTCGCTGACGGTTCACGAGGCGGCTCACGCGTGGTCGGCCAGCCAGTTGGGCGACGACACGGCGAAGCGTCTCGGACGCGTGTCGTTGAATCCGATGGTCCACGTGGATCCGATCGGCACGCTGCTGCTGCCGCTCATCGCCATGGTCTCGAACGCGCCGATTATCGGCTGGGCGAAACCGACGCCCGTGAACGTCAGAAACCTCCGGCACCCCCGGCGCGATCACATTCTGGTCACCGCTGCCGGACCCGCGAGCAATCTCGCGATCGCGACCGCGGCGTCGCTGGCGCTGCGTGTGCTGCCGAGCTCGGCCGGCGGCTCCGGCCTGGACGTCGCGACGCCGCTGAATCTGATTGCGACAGAGGCGCTGCTTCTGAACGTGCTGCTGGCCGTCTTCAACATGCTGCCGATTCCGCCGCTCGACGGCGGGCAGATTCTGATGGCGCTGTTGCCGCCGCGGATTGCCCTGCAGCTCCGCTTTCTCTATGAGTACGGATTTCTGATCCTGATGGGGCTGCTGGTGACCGGCGTGTTGGGCTATCTCATCGGCCCACCGTATTATGTGATTCTCTCGTGGCTGCGCTGACCGCTCGAAAACGTGTCGTGTCCGGCATGCGCCCGACTGGGCAGCTGCATCTGGGTCACCTTGTCGGCGCGTTGCACAACTGGGTGGCGCTCCAGGAGCAGTACGATTGCTTCTACTTCGTGGCCGACTGGCACGCGTTGACCACCGACTACGCCGACACGAGCCAGGTGACGCACTACGCCTACGAGAACGCGGTCGACTGGATCGCCGCCGGCCTCGATCCCGAGCGCAGCACGTTCTTCGTGCAGTCGATGGTGCCCGAGCACGCGGAGCTCTTTCTGCTGCTGGCGATGACGACGCCCGTTTCGTGGCTCGAGCGGGTGCCGACCTACAAGGAGCAGCAGGAGGCGCTGAGCGACAAGGATCTGTCGTCGCTCGGATTCCTCAGCTATCCGCTGCTGCAGACGGCCGACGTGGCGATCTATGACGGCCATTTCGTGCCAGTGGGCGACGACCAGGTTGCGCATCTCGAGCTGGCGCGCGAGGCCGTCCGTCGGTTCAATCGCTTCTACGGCGACGTGCTCGTCGAAGCGCAGCCGCTCCTGACGAAGGTCTCGCGTCTGCCCGGGCTGGATGGCGGCAAGAAAATGAGCAAGAGCCTCGGCAATACGATCCTTCTTTCCGAAGACGCCGACGCCGTGAAGAAAAAAGTGCGCTCGATGTATACCGATCCGAAGCGCACCAGGGCCGATATTCCGGGCACGGTGGAAGGCAATCCGGTTTTCCTCTACCACGATGTGTTCAATGCCGACACCGCGGAGGTCGACGACCTGAAAGCCCGCTACCGCGCGGGAAAAGTCGGTGACGTCGAGGTGAAAGACAAGCTGGCCAGGGCCCTGAACGGCGTACTGGAGCCGCTGCGGGAACGCCGCCGCGAACTTCTGTCGCGGCCGGAGCGAATCCATGAGATTCTCGTGGAGGGCTCCCGGCGCGCGCGGGCCGTGGCGAGCCAGACAATGGCGCGCGTGCGCGACGCCATGAAGATCGCATACAGATGAACGAACGTCCGATACCCGCATCTGATTTCGAATCGTCCCCCGAAGCGTATTCGGTGAAGCTCGACGCGTTCGAGGGGCCGCTCGATCTGCTGATTCACCTCATCAAGAAGCACGAGGTGAACATCTACGACATCCCGATCGCGCTCATCACGCGCCAGTACCTCGAATACGTCGAGATGATGCAGGATCTGAATCTCGACACGGTGGGCGAGTTCCTGGTCATGGCGGCGACGCTGATTCACATCAAGTCGAAGATGCTGCTGCCGCGGCCCGAGTCGGCCGAAGACGGCGAGCCGGAAGAGGATCCGCGCGAAGCGCTGGTTCGGCGGTTGCTCGAACACCAGAAGTTCAAGGCGGCGGCCGAGCTGCTGCACGAGCGCGCCGTGCTGCGCGGCGCGCAGTGGATACGTCCCGACGGCCGCATCGCGGAGATCGCGGGCGACGACTACGCGTACGAGCCGGAAATCGAAGTCGATCTGTTCAGCCTGCTCGCCGCGTTTCGCGGTGTGCTCGAGCGGGCGAAACAGCGCCCGAAAGTGCTGCTGCCTCCGGAAGAGGTCCCGGTCGAGGTACGCATCGAGCAGCTGCTCGGGCTGCTGTCGGAAACAGAGGCCTGCGGCTTCGAAGACCTGTTTTTGCGGGACGACACGCGCGGTGCGATGATCGTGACGTTCCTGGCACTGCTCGAAATGATTCGCCTCAAGCTGATCCGCGTGTTCCAGACCTCGGCCTTCGGCCCGATCCGCGTCTACAAGCGCGCGCGCCCGGCGGACGCACCGACGCCCATTGGAGATCTTGAAAGTAAAAAGTGAAAAGTGAAAAGTAAAAAGTAGAACAAAAACATGAGTGACGAGCTGAAACCTGTTATCGAAGCGCTGATTTTCGCGTCGCCCGACCCGCTGACACCGAAGATGCTGTTCAAGCTGCTCGAGAACGAGCCGAAAGAGGATGTGGAAGCGGCGCTCGAAGCCTTGAAGCGCGACTACGATCGGCCGGGCGGCATTCAGCTGGTCGAGGTCGCCGGCGGGTACCAGATCGTCACGCGTCCCGAGCTGCACGAGTGGGTGCGTCGTCTCTTCCACGAGCGGACGACCCAGCGGCTGTCGGTGCAGGCGCTGGAGACGCTGGCCGTCATCGCCTACAAGCAGCCGGTCACCGCACCCGAGATTACCGAGATCCGCGGCGTCAACACCGCGGGCGTCGTGAACACGCTCATCGAACGCCAGCTCGTGAAGATCGTCGGGCGCAAGCCGGTGGTCGGGCGCCCCTTCATGTACGCGACGACGCGCGAGTTCCTGATCCGGTTCGGCCTGCGCGACCTGTCAGACCTGCCGAAGATTGAAGAAATGGCCGAGGCGCTCGGCTTCGAAGTCCCCGCGGGCCTCTCACAGTCGGGACCGTCACAGCCGCAGCTCGACCTCGAGGGGCTGTCGCCGATCGAGGAGGTCCCGTCGATGTCGACGGAAGTCGAGCCCGGCGAGAAGATCCACTGACGCAGAATTGGTAGATTGGCGGATTGGTAGATTGGTAGATTAAATTAAATTGGTAGGGCGCTGGAATCTACCGATCTGCAACTCTGCCAATCTGCGAATTCATTGCACGTCCAGCTCGATGCCCCCCACCATTCCGGCGACGATGTTGTACAGCCAGGCCCCGATGAGCGTGGCCACAAAGCCCATGCATCCGTAAAGGATCGGGAACAGCACAATCGCTCCCACGCCAATTGCCGCCCCCATCCCCCTGCCAAATGTGTTGTCTGCGGCGGCTCCACCGGCCATGGCGATCATGGAGAAGATGCCGCCGACGAGAAGTCCAATGAGGGCGTAGAGCGTCCCGCTGAGCTTCGCACAGGACAGTGGTCCGACACGCTTGATGACCATCATGCACACTCCTTGCAAGGTTGTTGTCGGTCGATAGGCCTCAGACTCACCGACTCTTTCGACTCCTGTACTCTCCGCGACTCTTTGACTCCCTCCGACTCCCGGACTCTTCACGACTTCCCGCGTCCGGCCGGCGTGACGCGTTCTTCAGACGCCGCACTTCCTCTGGTGTCAGCTCCCGGTATGTCCCCAGCCTCAGGTTTTTGTCGGCAATCGGTCCGATCCGGACCCGCTTGAGCGTGCGCACTGGATGGCCGATGGCATCGCCCATCTTGCGGACCTGGCGTGTGCGCCCCTCGTGAATCGTCACGCGGAGGACTGACGTGTCGTCCTTCCTGGACGTCACGGTTCCGCGCCCGGTGACCAGATCGATCTGCGCAGGACTGGTGCGCCGGCCGTCGATGACGAGGCCGCGACGCAGGCGATCGAGGTCGTGCTCGTCGGGCACGCCGAGCACCTGCGCTTCATACACCCGCTCGACCTCGTGCCGCGGATGCGTCAGCGTCGCGGCGAGGTCGCCGTCGTTGGTGAGAATCAGCAGCCCTTCCGAATCGAAGTCGAGCCGCCCGACGGGGTAGACGTACTCCCGCACACCTTTCAGCAGATCGAGCACGGTCGGTCGCTGTTCCGGATCCGAGCGGGTCGTCACATAGCCGCGCGGCTTGTTGAGAAGGAAGTAGCGATGCCGCTCGCGGCGTTTGACGCGCCGCTCGTCCACGCGAATGTCGTCGCTGTCCGGATCGGCCTTCGTCCCGAGCTGGGTCACGGTGGCGCCGTTGACCGACACGCGGCCTTCTTCAATCAGGCGTTCGGCGGCGCGGCGCGAGGCGATGCCGGCCGCTGAAATGATTTTCTGCAAGCGAACCTGCATCCGGCGCTCGTCCTTTACTTCAAATGTGGTGCGAGGATCGCCGTCCAGATCGTATAGCCGGCCGGCGTCATGTGCAGGCCGTCCTCGACGAACAGTTCGGGCTTCGGCGTACCATCTTTCCCGAGCATCGGCGGCCACACGTCGACATACACGCAGTTTTTTGCCGCGGCGCAGTGCGTGTGGATCATCTTGTTGGTCTCATGCATCTCGTTGCGGATCTTCCACCGGGCCAGCGACGGCTTGAGGCTGACGACCACCAACCGGGTGTTCGACAGGGCGCCGTGCACGGTGTCGTAGAACTTCTTGTAACTGGCGAACACGGTCTGCGGCGACACGCCGCGATTCAGATCGTTTTCGCCCGAATACAACACGACGACGCGCGGGGCATGCGGCACGACGACCCGGCTCGCGTACTGGGCGGCGTGCTCCATTTCGGATCCACCGAAGCCGCGGTTCAGCACCTTCTGATTGGGAAACGACTCGGCGAGGTTCGTCCAGCGGCGGATACTCGAGGAACCGATGAACACGATGCCGCCTTTCACGGGTCCCTTGGCCTTGTCCTCGGCCTCGAACTTCTGAATGTCCGGCTCCCATTGATTCGGATCAGCCGGCGCAACCTGGGCGGCCGCAGAGGTGGCGAGTCCGGCGAGCACGATCAGGACGAACATCAGTCGGCGCATGTGTGAACCTGCCTTTCCATTATCATTCCGTCGGGCCGCATCTTAGTGTAGAGTCCCGTTCCTGCCAATCATTCCCAGGTTGCTCCGGAGGTTGATATGGGTCGTTTCTCCGCTCTGACGAAGAGTCGAATCGCTATGGGCGCGCTGGTGCTTGCGGCGGCAGCGTCAGCCTCCGCGCAAGGTACGCAGGACGCGAACGAGCCGCGCCCGATTCCGGCCGCCGACACGCTCTTCATCGACGAGATGACCTTCATGGAAGTGCGCGACGCGATTCGCGCGGGCAAGACGACGGTCATCGTCGGCACTGGAGGCGTCGAGCAGAACGGGCCGTACACGGCGACCGGCAAGCACAACTTCGTGCTGCGGGCGACGACCGACGCGATCGCGCGCAAGCTTGGTACCGCGCTCATCGCGCCGATCGTCGCGTTCGTCCCCGAAGGCGACCACGCGCCGGCGACCGGGCACATGCAGTACGCCGGGACCATCAGCCTCAGCGAAGACACCTTCCGCGCGCTGCTTCGCGACATCTGCAGCAGCTTGAAAGTGCATGGATTCAAGGACATCGTGCTCCTCGGCGACAGCGGCGGCAATCAGAAGGGCATGCAGGCCGTCGCCGCGGAGCTGAGCGCGAAGTGGGCTGCGTCGGACGCGCGCGTCCACTTCATCACCGAGTACTACACGCAGGACATGTGGAGCTTCGAGTACTTGAAGAAAATCGGCATCTTCCAGAAGCCCGACGTGCAGTCGGCCGCCCGCGCCGGCCTGCACGACGACTATCACTACGAGGCGCTCGTCGCGCTCGTCGATCCGAAACACATTCGTGCCGAACAGCGAATCAAGGCCGGAAAGTTCAGCATCAACGGTGTCGAGATGGGATCGATCCGGACGGTGCTCGAGAACGGCCGCAAGCTCGCCGACTACCGCGCGTCGATTACCGTGGCCGCGATTCAGAAGGCCATCGCGACACGGACCGCGGTCAAGTGAACACGTCGGATATACTCGGCGTTGTGTCCGATCATCGTCTGATTGTCGCCATTGATGGCCCGTCCGGGGCCGGCAAGGGCACCGTCGCCCGCGAGCTCGCGAAACGCCTCAATTACCGGCACGTCGACACGGGCGCCATGTATCGCGCCGTCGCGTGGAAGGCCGTCCACGATCGGCTGAATCTCGATGACGAGGACGCGGTGGCAGACGTGGCGGAGCACGCGGCTCTGACGGTGACATACGGCCTGGTCGTCATCGACGGCTACGACGTCACGACCTCCATCCGCACGCCGGAGATCGATCGCGCCTCGGCCGCCACCGCGCGATTGCCGAAAGTGCGGGCCGCGCTGGTCGCTCGACAGAGAAAAGAGGGGCATGGCGGCGGCGTGGTGATGGAAGGCCGCGATATCGGCTCGGTGGTGTTTCCCAACGCCGACGTGAAAATTTACCTGGATGCCTCTCCCGAAGAGCGCGCCCGGCGGCGGGCGGCCGATCCCGCCCACGGGCTGAGCCGCGCGGCCGCGGCCTCTGATGTGGCAAGCGAGCTGGAAGCGCGCGATCGATCCGATCGGACACGAGCCACCTCGCCGCTGAAGATCGCGCCCGACGCGGTCAAGGTCGATACGACGACGCTGTCGATCGACGAAACGGTCGAGCGGGTGCTCGAAATCATCCAGCAGGTGAGCGGCGCTCGAGCGTAACGGCCGGCGCTCGTCGAGCCGGTCCGGCTCGGGCGGTCAGTCGTCGTCGCGCCGGTTTCTGTCGCGGTAGTCCTCGGCGCTGGCAGGGTCGAACTCCCAGCGATGGCGGTCGCGACTTTCGATCTTGTCGGCGCCCTTCAGCTCTTCGGCATCCTCGTACTCGACGCCCAGCGCCCGCCCGATCTCCTCGACGACATCCTGATCCGGTGTCGGCATGTCGCCGCCGGGCGTCTCTTCGCCGCTCGAGTAGGCGTCGTTCCAGTCGGCATCGAGATCGCCGCTCGTGAGGGTCGTTCCGCCTTCGGTGTGCTCGCGCTTTTTCTGGTTATAGTGATTCTGGCCGGTCTCGGCCGACGACGCCTTCGGGCTGAAGTCGAGGGTGGACGGGGGCGTCGGCACCATCTCCTCTTCCCGCAATTGCCGGCGTTCGCGCGATAGTGCGGCGGGCTTGGGCCGGACGGGAGCGCTGAACTTCGGGCGGGCCTTCGGCGCGGCGGCTTTGACGACCCTGGCGGCCTTCTTCGCGGCGGGTTTGGCCGCCCGTCGCGGCGCAGGTCGCGCGGCCCGGGCGGCCTTGCGCGCCGTGCGTTTCGCCGCCGGTTTCGACGCTTTGCGAACGGCTTTCCTGGTGGGTTTGCGGGCGGCCTTGCGTCTGGGTGCCGCCGCTCTACGCTTGGCCATTTACCCGCATCCTTTCAGCCCCTCAACGACCTGCTGTCCGGTCCGAGGCATCCTTGACAGTTTACCCATAAACTACCTACACTCTATTGCTTATCGCGATTCAGCAGTCGCTGCAGAGCGTCGACGCCCGCCCGGGCGCCACGCGCGCGGGTGCGCGGACGCGAAACTCGGAGCGCCGGTCTCCATACCTTACCGGCAATCGATCGATTTGAGGAGGATTTGTAAGGCATGGTGAACGTGGACGACGA
>Ga0065707_10001600_pt1 | contig 11773 bp, 10 predicted proteins | sample SwiRhicommuniRL3_FD_59094 | JGI IMG/M metagenome (GOLD analysis project Ga0065707, IMG submission 59094) | Switchgrass rhizosphere bacterial communities from Rose Lake, Michigan, USA - RL3 v2 (version 2) | ecosystem: Host-associated > Plants > Roots > Rhizosphere > Soil | place: East Lansing... | reverse complement strand
GACGACTTGAAGAAAGTGTTTGCCGACAATTTTTTATCCATTTTGAAGCATGAGCGCTAGGCCGAATTTCAGCGCACGCGGCAAAGCCGCAACCAAAGAGAAGAATGAGATTGACCGCAGAGGCACGGAGTTCGCAGAGTTCGGAGTTTTTTCTCGGAAAAATTCTTTCCTCGGCGTACTCCGCGTCTCCGTGGTGAATTTTTTTTCTGGACCGAGATGGCGAGGAACATTAAACGACCGTTGCGGAGGTAAAATGAGACCGTCTGAGAAATCGAATCGTCCGATAATCAAAGCCGTGATTGGCCTGACGCTGCTTTTTGTTCTGGTCATCGGCGCGAACCGCGCCCATGCAGGTGAAGCCCCGTTGGTGAAAGCCAACTACGCGGCGTTTAGCGGCGCCTTTGCGCCGTTGTGGATCGCGGCGGATAGAAGCCTGTTCGGCAAATACGGCCTCAACGTCGACCTCCGCTACATCGCTCCCGCCACCGCCACACAGGCGCTCATCGGCAAGAACCTCGACATCATCAATCCCGGCGGCGAGATCGTCGAAGCGGGATTGAACGGCGAGCCGGTTGCCTATATCGCCGGCATCATGAATCGCGCTGTGATGTCTATTTATGCGAAACCGGAAATCGGTTCGCTGGCCGACCTGAAGGGTAAAGTGTTGGCCGTCACCGTGCCTGGAGCAACGACCGATTTTGCCGCCCGGGTTTTGCTCCAGCAGGCGCGCTTGACCCCGGGCAAGGACGTCAAACTGATTTATTTAAAGGGCATGGTGGAGATTCTTACCGGCATCAACCAGGGCAACGCCGATGCCGGCATCTTCACGTCGCCGACGACTTTAAAAGCGCAACACGCGGGATTGAAGGAACTGGTCAACGTCACCGAGCAGAACATCCCGATGATTCACGCTGCCCTTGCCAGCACCAAGGAGTATATCAAGACGCGCCCCGACAACGTCCGGCGATTTTTACAAGCCTATCTCGAGGGCATCAAGATCTCGCGCACCGAGGCGGACTACACCAAACAGATCATCGGTAAATATACCAAGACCACCGACATGGCGGACCTGGAAAATTCCTATCAGACTTTCCTGCCGGCCTGGGAAAGATTGCCGGTGGTGCCGGCCGCTGCCGTGCAAACGATGCTCAACTTCGCGACTCATCCCGGAGCCAAAGCGGCGAAGCCGGAAACTTTCATCGACAATTCCATCCTTATGGAGATCGGCAAGTCAGGATTCGTCGACAAGCTTTACAAGTAGGCGGAGAACCCGATAAGAGATGGGCCATCCCCGCTTCATCCTCCCCCGCGACGTGGTGGAAGACAGTGGCGGGGTTTGAACGTTTTGAACGACTTGAACGTTTTGAACCTTCTCAAGGAGAAGAAATGCCCCGCCTCCCTGAAATCGACCCAAGCAAGCTTTCTCTCGAACAGCGAGCGATCTACGATCGCATAATCCGCGCGCGCGGCCACATGCGCGGGCCGTTCGCGGTCTGGCTGCGCAACGCGGAGCTGTGCGACAATACGCTCAAACTCCAGGAGATGTTCGCCTCGCGGGTGAAGCTCGAACGGCGCTTGCTCGAGTTGATGATTCTCGTGGCGGCGCGCATCGGCACGGCGCAATACGCCTGGTTTATTCACGGGCCCCACGCGCTCAAGTTCGGCATCGCGCCGGAGATCGTTCAGGCGATAAGCGAGCGGCGCACGCCGGATTTCCAGCGCGAGGACGAACGCCTCGTTTACGACATCACCACGGAGCTCAACCACACGCGCACGCTGTCCGAAGCAAGCTACCAACGCGGCATGGCGATGTTCGGCGAGCAAACCATGGTCGAGCTGGTCAGCGCCATCGGCTTTTACTCGATGGTCNCCATGACGCTCAACGCATTCGCCGTGTCCGTGCCGGATGGCAAGGANGCATTGGCTTAGGTAGGGGCAGANCCCCGTGTCTGCCCTGTCGAGCCCGTAACCCAGAAGAGGTTGCCCATCCACGCAGATTTCTTTCGTATGAAGGTCTCAATCGTCACGCTCTTTTATCTCCTCCTCATCGGCGCTCCCGCAGGGAGCCAAACCGCCAAGCCGTCGTCCGCGGCGGATCTAGCGTCCTATACCGCCAGTGATCGCGAACGCGTGCTCCTGGAAGGCGCCAAACGCGAAGGCAAGGTCGTCTGGTATACCACTCTCGCCGCCGAGCAGAACAAGCAGATCGCCGGCGCCTTCGAAGCCAAATATCCCGGCGTAAAGGTGGAAACGTTTCGCACCGGATCGTCGGCGTTGGCGCAGCGGCTCCTGACCGAGGCCAAAGCCCGGCGCCATATCGCCGATGCCATCGAGACGACGCTTCCCGGATTGCTGACCTTCCGCGACAACCAACTCTTGCTTCCCTATACCTCGCCGCACCTCGCGGCGTTTCCCGACGAGGCCAAAGAAAAGGCGCCGAAGAATCTCGTCTACTGGACCAATGCGCGCGAGTCGTACATCGGCTTCACCTACAACACCAAGTTTTTGAATGCGGCCGACGTGCCGAAAAACTTCGACGGCCTGCTGCGGCCCGCCCTGAAAGACACCATGGGACTTTCCGGCGACGATACCGGCGCGCGCAGCATCGGCGCCATGATGCGGGTCAAAGGCGATGGCTTCGTAAAAAAATTGAAAGAGCAGAATATCCGCATGCACATGATGGCCGGCAGCGCGCTGACGCAGCTGGTTGCCGCGGGAGAAATCTTCGCCTCGCCGAGCCAGTTCTACAGCGCCACCAACGTCGCCGCCAAGCGCGGCGCGCCGGTGGCCTGGGTGCCGATGGATCTCGTCGTCACCAACGCCGGCGGCGCCGCCGTTTACGCGCATGCGCAGCGTCCGCACGCGGCGCTGCTGTTCGCCGATTTCATTTTGAGTCCCGAGGGCCAAAAACTGCTCGAGGATTTGTTTTTCGGCAGCGCCAGGAAAGACTATGGCTTCAAGCGCTGGTATCCCGAAAAGGGCGGCACCCTCGCCCAGTATGAGGAAGCCCTGGAAGGCTGGCACAAGCTGCTCAAGGAAGTCACGAGGAAGTGAGGCGGCCGCGGTGCCGCAGGTCGCGCATCCGCCGTTCATGCTGGAGAGCCTCACCACGACCGGTTTTTCCTTTCTCCGTTTGCCCTGAGAGCTGTGTCGAAGGGCTCCGCGATTTTAGACGCTAGCCAACCGTTACAGTCAACAAGTTAATCATCGCGCCGATCTTTAAAATTAGGCTTCTCCTTTAATGAACTACCCCACAGCAAGCTGCGGGGTATCACAAGAACGCGACGGAGAATCTCCCAAAGGCGTCATCCCCGAATGTTTCTATCGGGGGTCCAGTTCCGGATCCGCCTGGATTCCCGCTTAAAGCATGCGGGAATGACGGTCTTCGGGAGAGCCATTCTCGCGCCCGATCAGGGGAGTCCTTGGACTCAAACCGCTGAAATCACAGTAAATTCCAATCGCCAAATATTTGCTCAACCGAGCGAAGGTAACGACTTGGGAATTCGTATAACTTACGAAGGCTCAAAGTTATTGCCGGTTTGCAGAAAGGGCAAGTTTTGCAATGGAATTACGCAGGTTTCACAAATGGCTCGCATTCTCGTCTAACCTTTGGCGGCACTTTCATCGTGCCGGAAATGGTCCATCACTGTCTGGACCAAATTGTATTGGAGGACAAATGCAAACTATTCCAAGTAAATCAAAGCTTACCACTGGATTGACTCTCATCTTGTTCGCGCTCTCGTTTCTCGGCGCGAGACCGCTGCCGGCGCAGGAACGCTATCCAGCCGTGGCGAGAATCTCGTTTGTTTCCGGACCGGTCACCTACAGCCGCGGCGACGACCCCAATGAGTGGGATGACGCCATCGAAAACCTTCCGTTGACGATCGGCGACCGGATTTTTGCTCCCGAAGGCGGACGCGCCGAAGTGCAGCTCTCCTCGGGAAATTTCGTCCGCCTCGCGCCGCGCAGTTATTTCAACACGTTGAATTTGGGCGACGACATCAAGCAGTTCTATCTCGGCGAAGGCGCCGCGTCGTTTAATATCAGGCGTCTGCAATCCGAGGAAGTCATCGAGATCGACACGCCCAACGTATCGGTCACACTGGACGAGCCGGGCACCTATCGGATCGCCGTCGACGAAGATGGCAACAGCCGGATCACCGTGCGCCGCGGCAGAGTGATGGTGGCGGCCAGCGGTCGCCAGATCGCAGTGGAAAACAGTGAGATTCGGGTCTACGGCATCGACTCACCCCGTTATGAAATCGTTGGATTGCCCGGCACCGACGCATTCGACCGATGGGCATCCGAACGTGATGATCGTTACGAGCGCAGCTACACCGACGCCTATCGATACACCAGCAACGATATCATCGGCGCGGAAGACCTTGCGGAGTACGGCCGCTGGGAACAGATTCCCGATTACGGTTATGCCTGGACGCCCACCAGTGTCGCCGCTGGCTGGGTGCCTTTCAGTGACGGACGTTGGTTCTGGCAGGATCCGTGGGGCTGGACGTGGATCAGCAACCAGCGCTGGGGCTGGGCAACCTCGCACTACGGCCGTTGGATGCCCTATCGCTCGCGTTGGTACTGGGTCCCCGTTCGTCCGCGCACGCGCGTTCGATACGTCCCAGCGGTGGTGGAGTTTGTCCGTGTGCGCGACCACGTCGGTTGGTTTCCGCTGCACCCGCGCGATCGTTACATCCCGTGGTGGGATCGGCGCGACCGGCGCGACATCACCTACGTCAATCGAACCTACGTCACCATCGTGAATCAGAATACTTTTATCTCCGCGCGGCCGATCAATAGATACATCGTAAGAGACACGGTGATCGTGCGCGACGCAAGCTCAGGCCGTTTCGCGTCGGAGTCCCTGCCGATCCCGAACCGGTCGTCCCTGCGGGTCGTCTCTGAAACCGGCGGGCACCGCGGCTACAAGCCGTCCGCCAACGTGCTCAACCGCGCCGCCGTGGTCAGAACAGCACCGCCGGCGCCGCCGCCATCGTTCCGAGAAAAATTGCCCGAGATCCAAAAAGCCCAGGGCAAACCGATCGAACCTTCACGCGCGTTGGCGCTGGTTTCGCCGCCCGATAAAGCGAGACCAGAGCACGTTCGGATTCGCCCTGCCTCCGAGGAGACTCGCGGCCAGGAATTGGCTCCGCGCAACCCCACAGCCAACTCCGGTCCCGCGCCGCAACCCGTAACCGCGGCGCGCGGCAAGAAATTGGCGACCCGCGAGTCTGTCGCTGCAGATTCCGCGGAAAAGTCAGAGCGCGCGCAGAAGGCGCCGGCTTCGCAGCCGGCCCAGGCTACGCCGCCGGAGCCTGGCAAAGAAATTACCGGCCGACCGAATGCGCCAGCGCAGGAACGAGAACGGCAAGCGCAGCAGCAGGAACTGGAGCAAAGAAAACAGCAACAACAGCAAGAACAGGAGCGCAAAGCGCAAGTGCAGAAGCAACAGGAACAGCAACGGCAGGAACGCCAGGCGCAAGAGCAGAAACAACGCGAGATCGAACGTCGCCAGGCACAGCAGAAAGAGGAAGAGCGCCAGGCGACGATACAAAAACAACGACAGGAGAAGGAACGCGTTCAGGCGCAGCAACAGTCATCGCGCGAGCAGCAGAGATTGGAGGAATTGGAGCGGCAGACACGGCAGGAAGAACAGCGCAAAACACAACTGCAGCAGCGGCAGGAGCAGGAACGCCGTGAGCAGGCGCGCCAGCAACAGCTCCAGGAGCGCCAGGCGCAACAGCAGAATCAAAAAGACCTGGAGCGCCGGCAGCAGGAACAAGAACGCAAAAGCCAGGCGCTACGCCAGCAGCAGGAGCAAACCCGGCGCGAGCAGCAACGACAACAGGACCTGGAGCGCCGACAACAAAGAGAGCAGGATCGCAACGCTCAAGTGCAGCGACAGGAACAGACGCGCGCTCAACAACTCCGGCAACAACAAGCGCAACAGCAGCAAAAACAACAGCCACGTCGGCAACCGGAACAGCAGAAGGAACAAGAACGCAAAGTAGCGCCGCCGCTGCCCTGACACGCGAGCGTTGAATCGGTGAACACCTCGCCCGTGGCGACGACGTTCCAAGCTCACAGTTTCGCATTTTCGCAATTGCGAAAACGTGAAGGAGCTGACCCGGATTATTCTCGGCAGCGCTGCGATCGAGATGCAACCCTTCCCTTGAAGTGCAAATGGATACGCGACTATGCTCTTTTCAGAGCCCTTGATTGAATCGTCGCCTATGTCCTTTGCCCGGCAAATCGTTTGCGCCCGCTGCGGAAAATGTTTTGAACTATCAGAGCTCTTGAATCTCTGCCCCTGCGGCTCGCCGCTGCTGGTGCGTTACAATCTCACGAAAGCGAAAGCGGCTTTGGATAAATCATCCCTTGCCGGTCGCGTTGCTTCGCTGTGGCGCTACCGCGAGCTTTTGCCGCTGCAGCAAGACACCAATCAAATATCTTTGGGAGAAGGCTACACGCCGCTTTTGAATGCAAAGACACTTGCCGGGGAGATGGGGTTGCGCCGGCTCTTGATCAAAGACGAAGGACAAAATCCCACCGGCTCATTCAAAGACCGCGGTCTTTCGATGGCGATTTCCCGGGCTAAGGAGCTTGGCGTAAGGAAGGCCGCAATCCCGTCCGCCGGCAACGCCGGCGGCTCTTTTGCCGCCTATGCGGCGCGCGCCGGTATCGACGCTCATGTGTTCATGCCGCGCGATACGCCGATGGCGAATCAGATCGAAGTAAAGCAGTACGGCGCCAAGCTCACGTTGGTCGACGGTTTGATCAATGATTGCGGGCGGATCATCGCCGAGAAGAAAACAGCCGAAGGCTGGTTCGATGTCTCTACGCTAAAAGAGCCCTACCGCGTCGAAGGCAAAAAGACCATGGGATACGAAATCGCCGAACAGCTCAATTGGCATCTTCCGGATGTGATCATCTATCCCACCGGCGGCGGCACGGGACTCATCGGCATGTGGAAAGCATTCGAGGAACTGGAAACATTGGGCTGGATCGATGGCGCGCGGCCGCGCATGGTTTCGGTTCAAGCGAGCGGTTGCGCGCCCATCGTCAAAGCCTTCGAGGAAAACAAAGCGACAGCCGAACCGTGGCAAAATGGCCAAACAGTCGCTTCGGGCCTGCGTGTGCCGCAAGCAGTCGCCGATTTTCTAATACTGGAAAGCATTCGCGCGAGCCGCGGCACGGCACTGAGCGTCCGGGACGATGAGATGCTGGCGGAAATACCGCGAGTCGGAAAAACCGAAGGTATTTTCTTTTGCCCCGAAGGGGCCGCCTGCATCGCAGCGTTACGTCGCCTTGTGGCCGGCGGATGGATCGCGGCCGATGACGAAGTGCTGATCTTCAACACCGCGAGCGGTCTCAAGTACCTGGATGTGATCCAGCGCTAATCTCCAGCCGTGGTTAGGCAATTTAGTACGGCCGGCGGTCATCACGCCTTCACCGTGATCCTTCCGGTGTAATTTTGCCCCGGACTGCTGTTCGCTAGCGAAAAGCGCCGCCCGCGCGTGAACTGCCCTCCCGCGCCATGTCCAGCAGCGCCGGTGCGAGCGGGTCCCGGTTCAATCCCCGGTCGATGACGATATCGAGCCAGTCCTGCCGTACCGCCTCGCGCTCGGCAGAAATCATCATATCACCCGCGCGGTGGCGCAAATCGTGGCGCAGGCGGCGCATATCCGCCGCTAATATTTTCTGATCCTGCTCAAGGTTGCTGTAATAATGCCCAACGCCAAGGCGCCGATCAAATTTCACGGAATCGCCGCGCGGTCCCGAATTGATCAAAACCGCAATGGCAAGACAAAACGTAAACAAGCAAGCTGCAATAATCTTTTTTCCAATCCTCACTAGACGAGCCTCCCGAGCTCCATGAAGTCGATGTCGTTTGAGCCATCGCGCAAGTTTCACGCCACGACGCTCAATTGCGGAATCTAAGCCCAATGATCCAATCGCACACGAAAATAATGCGCGCGAGCTAAGCGCGGCGGCGCGCCAACCTGTGGCCGGATGGTCAAGCAGACAACCTGGATGCCCCGGTGCAACGGCCGAAGCAACGCGGCTCGGCGTGTTTGTTGCCAAATCGAACAGCCCACGCGCGGCACGGCGCTTGCTGACTGTCACCAGTAAAACCAAAACATCAAAATTGGAAGGGGGTGAGATCACATGAAATGGCACNNGATAANGTTACGCGCGTCTGACGCCAAGCNAACGAACACCTTGGACAACGTCGTTCTCAGGCGCTCCAGGCGGCGCTGGATGAATCCTGACNAGATTCCCCGCGCCGACTCCAGGNTCATTCGTGACGGTGAGAAAATCGTGGCATCGTAATAACCCGCCCGTCGNGCGGTATTTTGGAAGGAGTTTAAGTTCATGAAAAAAATCGCACCGATAATTTCAGCGCTAGTTTTGATGGGTTCGCTCACCGGCACCGCCTTGGCCGGCAGCACGGTTGGTTCGCAGGTCTCAAGCGATGAGGGCGCCTACTGCCATATGAAGTTCCCGGCGATACGGCCGCGGACCTTGGCCGGCAATCATCCGCAATTGAAAAACTCAAGCACCGGAGACTTGATCGATTTCTACGGCGCGTGCGGCGAGAGCCCCACGGGTAAAGATCAAGTGATTTCGCAAAGACAAGAGGAACAACTTCGCTTCGGCAGAGACTACGAAGACGGCGAATAACATAATCCTTGCGTTGCGGGGAGCGCTGTCTCCCCGCGGAATTTCTTGAATTTCTCCGATCTAACCCTGCACCCGTAGTTTCTGATTACAATCTTATTCAGCCTGAATGTGTGCCAGGATCAACGCGCGTCAAACGAGGTGCCCACGATTTGAGCATGGACCGCGACTTTTGACGCGCCAAACAGCTAATTTGGAAAATGCGGTTGGGGCGGAGTTGCGAATAGAACTGGAGCCTTGCCTCAGGTGTCCTTCAAGAACGGCTCGATCTTGTACCGCGCCAGCATCCGATAGAGCGAGCGGCGATCGACGTTGAGAACTCTCGCGGTCGCCGAGACGTTTCCGCCGGTACGCTGCAAGACATGCAGCACGTAGCGCCTTTTTACCTCTTCCAGACTCGGCGTGTCGGGAAAGACGAATTGCCCGTTCTCCGCGGCCAGGGAAGCGATGGTTGAAGCCCGCCGCTCGCGCACCTCGCGCGGCAAGTCTTCGGGCGTCAGCACGGGCTGGTAGGACAGTGCGACGGCCTGTTCGATGGCATTTTCGAGCTCGCGGATATTGCCGGGCCACGGATGGGCGCATAAAAGCTCCATGGCCGCGTCCGAAAGTGCCGGCACCGATTTGCCGCTTTCGTGACTGTAGTATTTGAGAAAGTGCTGCGCCAGCAGCGGGATATCGTCGGCGCGCTCGCGCAGCGGCGGCAGCTGAATGGTGATGACGTCCAGTCGATAGTAAAGATCCTGGCGGAATTCGCCCCTGGCGACGGCATCAGCCAAATCGCGATTGGTTGCCGCAACCACGCGCACATCGACGGGCAGCCAATCCTTGCCGCCGACCCGGCGAATCTCATGCTCTTGCAGCACGCGCAGGAGCCTCGCCTGGAGGTTCTGACTGATGCTCCCGACCTCGTCGAGAAAACAGGTGCCGCCTTGGGCTTCTTCGAAAACTCCCTTCTTATCGGCAAACGCGCCCGTGAACGAGCCGCGCATATGGCCGAAAAGCTCGCTCTCGAGCAGAGTTTCGGTCAGCGCACCGCAGTCCACCGCAACGAACGGATGGCTGGCGCGCGGGCTATGCTCGTGAATCGCCCGGGCGATCAGTTCTTTGCCTGTGCCGCTTTCACCCAGCACGAGCACGGTGCTTCTCGTCGGCGCCACCCGCGCCACGGTCTTGTAGACTTCCAGCATAGCCGGGCTCTTGCCGATAATCCTGCCGGGCTCCGTCGGCTTTTCATCATCGGTAGCGCTGTCGTCGCCGTTCTGATCCGCGCTGTGCTGCAGCAATCGTTGCGCGAGCGCGCGCGAGACGATCTTTTTTAGCTCGGCCAGATTCATTGGTTTGGAGATGAAGTCAAAGGCCCCTTCCCGAATGGCTTCGACGGCGGTTTCGATCGAACCGAAGGCGGTCATGACGATGATCGGCAGCGCCGGATATTTTTCATGCACCGCCCGGGTCACATCCAGACCGGACATGCCGGGCATGCGCACGTCGATGATCAACAGATCTTGCGCCTGGCCGCGCAACGATTCCAGCGCCTGGTCGCCCGAAGTCGCCTGATCGACGCGGAACCCTTCGGCTTCCAGAGCTTCGGCAAACAGTTGGCAACTGACCTCGTCGTCATCCGCGATCAAGATATGGGCGGTCATCTTTTTCCTCGATAACAGACGGCGCGGTCGATCGTGAATCAACCGGCAAATAAATGCTCACGGTGGTGCCGGCGCCGACTTGACTGGCAATGTGAATCGCGCCGCCGTGGGCCTTGATAATTTCCTGACAGATCACCAATCCGAGCCCGGTCCCTTTGCCGGGAGGTTTGGTGGTCACAAACAGCTCGAATATCTTGGGCAGCATCTCAGCAGGAATGCCGTTGCCGCTGTCGACGATCTCGACGGTGATTCCGGCTTCGCGATTGGCCGCCGCCGGGCACTCTCGTGTCACAACCTCGACCGTGCCCCGATCGACGCAGGCGTCGACGGCATTGTCGAGCAGATTGATGAGCACCCGCTGGATGGAATTAGCGTCGCCGTGCACCATCGGAATGTTTTCAGCCAGGCTCGAAGTCGCGTGCACGCCGCGTTGCAGGAAAATCGGTTGCAGCACAATCAGCGTATCGCGGACGAGATCGTTGATCGATATCACGTTTCGCGCCAGCGAGCCGCGGGTGTGCGTCAAGTAGCGCTGGATGATCTCGCCCATGCGATGGATTTGGGTTTCGACGATGGACAAACGGCGCCGGGCGCGTTCGGGCAAATTCTCCTTCGAAAGCAGCTGGGTATACCCCAGCACGGAATTTAACGGCGTGCCCAGGTCGTGCGCGATCGTGCCGGCCATGCGCCCGAGCGTCGCCAAGCGCTCGACCCGGCCCATTTCGATCTGCAGGCGCAAAAGTTCTTTTTCGGCTCTCGTGCGCTCGAGGATTTCCGCGCGCAACGAATCATTGGTATGCGCCAGTTCCGCGGTCCGCTCCCGTACTCGCTGATCGAGCTCATCGTGCGCTTGGCGCAGCGCGAGCTCGGCGCGCTTGCGAGCAGTGGTCAAATAGCTGGTCGTGACCGCGATGATCGTGAACACGCCCAAGCGTAAAAAAGCCCCCCAATCCAAATCGATCGAATAAAGATCGGAAAGAAAAAAATAGTCGAGCGACAGCGCGGAAAGAAGCGTTGCGATCAAGCCCGCTCCCAATCCGCCGTACCAGGAGCTCCACATGACGGCAACAAAAAAAAGCGAAAAATGACTCGGATCGGCGCGCGTCGGTATAAGCGCGGCCAGACCAAGAGCCACGGCCACGGCGCCGATGGCAATCAGGTAGCGCAGCCGTGCCGGGCGCTCCTCAATGAACATGGGTCCGCACCAATCGAAAAACGAACTCGGACGCGCTTTGCAAACAAGTGTCGCTGGCATCATGATCGCATGTGCTTTCGCTATACGAATCCGCGGGCAAATCACCCAATTGCCGCGCCGATAGCCCTTCGGTCACAGTGTGACCGGGTGTGGCTTCCGTGAACTGTTCAATTTTCATTCCACCAAGGGCTCCCATGACGCTAGAGCCATTTTCATAGGAATCTTCCCCAACTTCAACCCAGCC
>Ga0065707_10082833_pt1 | contig 11774 bp, 12 predicted proteins | sample SwiRhicommuniRL3_FD_59094 | JGI IMG/M metagenome (GOLD analysis project Ga0065707, IMG submission 59094) | Switchgrass rhizosphere bacterial communities from Rose Lake, Michigan, USA - RL3 v2 (version 2) | ecosystem: Host-associated > Plants > Roots > Rhizosphere > Soil | place: East Lansing... | reverse complement strand
AGGAGCTTAAGTTCCAAGCCGTGACTTTACTGGAGGCTACTAAAATCACACAAATGAACGACGATGAGGCTATGATCTACTCGTACATCGAAGCATCAGCTAGAGAAGGGATCTGGACCAAAACCATCAAGGCAAAGACAAATTTACATCAGCATGTTGTAGTCAGATGCTTAAAGTCGTTGGAGAGTCAGCGGTACATTAAATCCATCAAATCTGTGAAGCATCCCACAAGAAAGATCTACATGTTGTACAACTTGCAGCCATCCATCGAAGTTACAGGTGGTCCATGGTTCACTGACTCCGAGTTGGATACTGAGTTTATAGACTCGTTACTCACAGTCATCTGGAGATTTGTAGCTTCGAAATCGTACCCTACAGCGTTCCAGCCACCCACTACATCCACCAACCCCGTACAGGCATCTTTTCCAGCAAACCATACCGCGTTCGTCAGCTTGGACTCCATAATGGAATTCATCACCTCCAACAAGATCACCAACATTGACTTGGCCATCAACGATATCAGATCGTTGTGTGACGTCCTCATTTACGAAGACAAGTTGGAGTTGGTCTACCTGTCTGCAGATACCTACAAAGCCACCTGGCAGAGTGTTATCGAGGCAGGCTATGGTAGAAGTTATATGGAAGCCGGAAGTGGCCTAGAGGAGGACTTTAAGAAGGAGTTGGTTGGCGGATTTTCAATATTCAATCATTTCGAGATGATTGATGAAGAGGGTGACGATGTGGTTCACATGGATGCCTGGATACACGCCTAGTGAGGAAATGATGAATAAAAGAGAGTGGTGAGAAATATACAGATGCTTAACGGAAAATTGGATCATTGTTGAGAGAATTCGCTCTTTAATGGTCGAGATATGGAGCTCTAGATCACACCGTTCCCTAGACCAAGCAGAATAGTGATCACAAGTTCATGGATATCGATCTACATTTATCTAATTTCCATTTAGTCAAGCTAAGGATCGTCATCAGTACTTAAGAGGTATTTCTAGCAGAAGTGAAGTTAGCAATTCTTTCAGTACCAAATACTTCTTACACTGGAAAGTAATTCTTACATTCAAAAGTACCATTTCCACACACATTCCCACCGGAGAAGGCCGGCGGACACTGGGTGTCAATGATAGTGAAAAAATCTCCATGAGATACCCAACGAGAACTTCTACGAGAACTGGTATAAGAATTTCTAAAGGGTATTCTCGGTTCTTCGTTGGTTCTCACAATCTCAGCAGAGCTTGCTGGGAAAATGCATAATAAATATACTCTGTCGTTGTTAGCGACGAGATTTTTGAACCTAAGCCCTAGTAGCCTCTCATCAGTTTACGATGAGTTCTGTAAATCTGATTGTAGTTCTGTAGATGTTATGTTGTTATTAGCTATTCGTCCCCACTAATTAACCTTGAGAATTAGCGATAAAATTCAAATCTCTCACTACTATTTCGCCAGTTTCCACTACTTTCTCACCTTGTCCCACTAATTTTTCACCTTTTCCCACTAATTTTTCACCTACTTCCACTAATTTCTAACTTATTCTCACTAATACTCACTAATCTCAAATCAGATTTCACTACATTATTTATCAATCAACAACAGCATTATGCCCGAAACACCGATTTTATCGTACAAAAAACCATCCTCACAAGCAGGAACGGCACCCAGCACGCCAATAATACCTTCACCCGGCGCGTCACAACATAGCCCGCCAAAACACTCGTCACGAAAGGTGCTGAGCAGGCGTAAGGCACTTCAAGAGTTTTACAACATACAACAACAGCAGGAGAAGGAGATCCAATCCACTAATAAATCAGTTGGCAATGAATCACAGAGAGAAAGGAAACTTAGCGAGTCAGGAAAGTTGGCCACCAAGCCAGATCTTTCTATCGCCACGCTAACCGACACAGACGCCCTCGCTAGCTTCACCAAGACCTCCACCATAGAGGAGATCTTGAAGTTGAGGAATTCCATCACTAACAAACTCAACTCACACGACCTGGCTAAGAAGTCCATCATTTACGATAATTACTATGAGTTGATTAGGTTGAGTGATACGTTGGATAGTTTGGTCACCAGCACCAGTACAGAATCGGGCGAAAAGTCGGCAATTGGCGAGAACCAGTCATTATCCGTCACTAATGAACCTGAGAGTATCTCGCTAGAGGCGATTTTTGAGGATCTCCACTCGTTCCTCACCACCGAGTCTGCTAAATTCGAGAAACCGTTTGAAACGGTAATCTCTACATTGAGACAAGATATCAGCGAACTTACCGAGAGCGATTCTCGGGCCAGCATCATAGGAATTACCGAGGAAAATGGTTTTCCTGAAGATATAGATAAGGAAGAATTGGCGAAGGAGGTGGGTGTACTCTTGGACGGCGAGGTCGCTGAGACTCAGAGTATAGTGGATGATATTCAGAAGGTATTGACAAAATTGAACGTACAGAAAGATGGATTGTTGATATTACAGTTGAACGAGGTCAAGAAGAAGTTGCTAGCGAGATCTTAGATTGAATAGAGATTATGATATTATGATAGAGACCAATTGGTGGCATTTCATGATAGAGATTAGTGAACCTCGCTAGCTCTAGATCTCAAAAACGATATTAGTGAGAGATTGCTACTTTTAGCGAGATATAAGTCTAGATAAGTCTTGATAAATATAAGACTAGAGCTTACGAGTCACAGATCATCTAGTTACCAGAAATCATAAGATTTGACTCGTCGAAGGTGCGCCTTTAAAAGATCTACACTGGCTAGGCCACGAATAGTGACTCGAAAGCAAAGTTCCTCAGAATAACTAATCATGAGGATTCGAGTTAGTTTTAAGCTAGCGACACAGCGACGCTACGTGGTTTAGTATAATTATTCTACAACTAGCCTGATAAATTTATTTCTAACCTGATTCAAATCATTAAAGAACAGGATCAGAAACAGGGCCATGATGAAGATGGCGGTGACGCTACACCTCGGTGACACGTTATTGATGATACGCTGGTGGTAAGATTCGTGGTGGTAAGAATAATGATGATTATACTGATGTTGATCGAGACCGTTAGATAAGATACTGATGCTGACGCTAGATTTACAACACATCGTCGTGGATACTGTTACGAGATCTTGTCAGAAATTTCACAACTTGCTTCGTAACGCATCATGAAGATGTTCGTATATTAAGGCTAATGTATAAAGGACCACTGTCGTCATCGTTGTGAGTATAACTTACCAATCAATAAAAATGGCCTCCATGAGTTCAGATATATTAGTTAGCGTTCATTAAGTTTGGATTTGGGAGACATTTTGTGAAGGACCTCCTGGAGATGCTAGAGAGATTTTATACGTATCTAGTAAAGGACCCTCTTGAAGAAACTAATAGTTAGTGGCCCTTTGGTGTATAAATATAGGTCAGTTGGCAGCATTTAATGTCATGAGGTGATACTCAATAATATAGATACAATTTTAGTTTGCAGAAGCTGTGGTGAAATCCAAGATCACCAACTGAGAACTAGTGGAGTATTTGCGTAGCTCAAGATCTGGTTCACCATCAGTAGAGTCCTCACTATCGATCTCACTAACGATCTCGCTTCGCTCGTCGTTGTTCATTTACAAATCATCCACATTATGACTCTTGAACTTCTTTCCTGACCGATCCACGCTTCTAAACTCAAACCTACTCCCCACCATCGTAAATCCCACACACTCTTCGTCTCCCGGTAACACTACATCAAATGCAAAAAGACTGCCCTTCTTCGGTATCATTCTGAATCCACCCACGGTTTCCGTTGGAGAAAACGTATTTTTGTCTTCGTTCCACTCTCTAGAGTCCTCGTCTCTCGGTACTACCACAATAAATGAATGCTGAGTATCCCAGACTATAATTCCTCTAACACCAACCAAAAGTGTGTTTTTTGACTGTATAACTGTGACGATACATCCGTTAAAGTCGGCGCTCGCTAACTTCGGTAAGAGTTGAGAATAGTCTAGAGAGTCTGAGTCGAATTGCTGACTCTTTTCTGTTAATTGTTGACCCTTTTCCGCTAATTGTTGATCCTTTTCCGCTAAATGTTCAACCTTCTCCGCTAATCGTTCATTCTTTCCTTCATCTTTGCTCTTTTCTCCCTGGGCTCTCGCTGGGAAGAGCAAATTTTGCATGTATTGCTGCCACATCTCACTCAACGGCACAAACTCTTCAAACTGTGGAATCTCATACTTCACCAAGTACTTTTCTATGGGAAACTTTTTAGTAAACTTAGTGGAGGTTCGGTGGTGAAGTTGGATCTTTTTGACCAACCGTCTTTGGCTGGTGAGAGTTTGTTGGATATACGAACGGAGCTCGAGTCTTGTATTTCGGATCCGATTCTGGCCGATGATTTCCAGCCTATCTTTTGTTTCGTCAAGTAATGCCAGTTTTCCCAGCTTGCCTTGTTTGTCTATTGGTTCACCAACTTGTTTGAATAAAATGATCGGTTTCTGACCTCCTGTTATGGAATAACGAGTCTCTAGAAGTTGTGATATTTTGGTGGACGACTCATAGGACCGTGAGAGAAGATGTTTCTCTAGTTCATTATTACGGTTCATTGTGGTGGAGTAGTATACTAGCGATGAGTTAATGATTTAGTGAGAAAAATATAGATACTCCGAATTTAGCGAGAAAAAGGGAATTTTAAGGGAAAAAACAGAATTTTAGTGACAAAATGTAGTATTTTGATAATCTTAGTGAGGATGGGATAGTGACATAAATGGAAACAAATATATTATTTCGGCGTATTTTTACTTATATAGCTTAAATATAGTGAATCTCCTTGGAGGATGCTTTAGTTAGCTACATTATCGACTTTTAAACAATTCCTATTACTATATCCAGCACTTATTTCCCATCTAATCCGGGAATTCCTCAACTAGCCCTCACTAATTTTAGCGACTACATTTTACATTTTCCGCATTGCAAATATAAAACTCGATCTCAATTACACTAGTTCTTTCTCAACAATTACACTAAGAGTGTTCATAGAGTTTGTGTGACACGATGAATATACCGTACAGAGTCATAGGTGGACCAGTGATGGTCAGGAGAAATTTGGCGGTTTTTGGGGGTATTTTACGCCCACAAGGACGTGCTGCTATAAATTTACATCCAATTCTAACAACTAGTCCTGGTGGACAGAGACGACTCAGCAATATAAATGTCCCGTTCCAAGATGATTTAACGGGAGCTGATGCTGATGACTTTGGTTTAGAGGAGTTTCAGTTCTATCAGGAATCGGAGGATATCCAGAAGAGGTGGAATGAACTTCAAGCACAGGATCGAGAGATAGAAAATCTGACAAATGTGATAGAGAATCTGACAAATCTGACAAATGTGACAGGAAAAGAGTCACTACCAGAAGGAAACGTCTCATTCTCACAAATACCGGAGAATTCGTCATCTTTGAACCCACCCGTCTCGCCACCTTTAGATTCTACCTCACACTTATTATCACCAGATCTAAAATCAGTTGATCCTAAATCATCGCTCGAGAATTCAGCGACACTTAATGAACCACTAATCTTCCGCTCCCTCCTCAAAAACCCGTACCTAAACCTAGCCATTGAAGACTACATCTACAACTCGATGCCGCTCCCAACCAAACACAACTTCAACCGTTTAATGTTCTACACAAACCTGCCTTGTGTGGTGATTGGTAAAAACCAAAATCCCTGGAAAGAAGTGAATCTTCCGCTCCTTAACTCACTAAAAATCCCCCTAATTCGTAGAAAGTCGGGTGGAGGTACCGTGGTCCATGATCTCGGAAATGTCAACTACTCATTTATGACGTCTAAAGCCGATTTTGACCGTTTCAAATTCGCTAATATAGTGAGAGACGCAGTTAACAAGATAAGCGACGCTAAATTCAAGTTAATGGTGAATGAAAGAGGTGATATAACTACGGAAAAACAGCCTGACGGTATCAACTATAAAGTTAGCGGATCGGCCTACAAGTTATCTAAAGGAAAATCATATCATCACGGCACTATGTTGCTTAATCTGAGGCTAGATATTCTAGGAAAATTGCTTTCTAGAGAGAAGAAATTGGGGACTGTAGATGCCATGAATTCGATAGCCTCGGTAAAATCCAAAGTCACAAATGTCCAAGTCAGCGAAGAACAATTCATTGAAAAAGTCAACGACGAATTTAGCGACCATTTTGGAGTAAAAAGAGTCAGGTCTGAGGAGGAAGAACTCGCCTACGAACAAAATGAATTGTTGGGATTAAATGATTTCATGGGCGATCAAAAGGTCGTCAGAATCATCACAATTGATGAAAATATGCTACTTCCACCATCGGTGCATAAACTTAGTGAAGAATTAAAGAGTTGGAAATGGAAATTCGCCACAACTCCAAAGTTTACCCACGAATTCTTTAACGAGAAGTTCGGATTCTCGGTGAAGTTCCATGTAGATAAAGGAGCCATTGTCACTAAGTTTGAATTAGAATTCCAGGAGTGTGATAGAATGTTGCTGGAGGCCAGGATAAGAGATTCTTTCCATTACTTGGAGGTATACCTTAGAGACGGTGATTTAAGCTACACGGGGGGTGATATAGCGGGATTTGTTACTGATGATATGATTAGTGATTGGATAGGGGAGAGTATTGATGGAACAGTGTGAGAATACTGAAAAAACTGAGCGAAGCGAAGTATTTGTGAATGAGAAGAGATAGAATACTGAATACTGAATACCTAATACTGCTACTGTCCGTAGCACAGTATTCTCTTGGTAGTATTACTGGAGATCGGCCATTTTTCGTTAAACTAGTGGAGCATTTGTCGGTTATTAGTGAGTATCAGTGGAGATTTGTGAATATTGGTGAGTCTTTGGAGACTTGTCAACATTTATCAATATTACTGAATCTTAGAGAAAATTTGTCAATTATCACAAGACGCTGCACAATATCCACTATAATCTTAGGTCTCGTTGTTTGGTAAAAACTACATTGTTAAGTGAATTCCCTGATTTACCGGGTTTCTGAGATTTTTTTCTCTGGCGGTTTTAATGAAGATCTTCAGAAACATTCGTCTTCTCTCTGATATCATGAGTTGGTGGCTTTAACCACGAGCTTTCCCACCTTCTCTATCTACATCTCTCTTTGGTTGAATATTTCGATTGGCGCACGACCCAATATGGCTGCGAAATGTCAAGAATTACATAGACTGATTTTTAGAGAGATTACAAACTCTTATGGGCTCTCGATTAATATGTATTTAAGTTTATCAAACGAATCTCACCCTTTAACTCTCCCCATATATGTCTCCCCGGTATATATCTCACACTCTTCCAATCTGCGTTCTCCCCAATATAAATCTCTATCTCTTCTCCAGTCTACATTCTCCACACATTAAAACTGATCTTCTATATTTTCTTTATCAACCATAATGGCTATCCCCACCTAATACATCCCCATATTCTATCTATATATCTACTCAGGACCCTTTAAACCATGGTTTCCTCTATACTTTGGGCATTCTGGTTCTTTCCAGTCCTTCAAAATATCTTCATTGTCGAGCTTGTAAACTTCGATTCCTAATGGTCTGCAGCAGTCAACCATCTTCAGGTCTTCTCCCTCCTCTTCTCCCCATGTCCATTTGGACAAATCTCCTCCGGGACAGGCAGAGATGGCTACAAGTAAATCTTGTTCTGCATATAACTCGAAAAAGTCTGATTTTGTCGCAGGACAAGTTTCCATAAAATACTGGTCACGTTCATTGAGTCCCGTGACCTGGAAAACGTTCAACACATCATGGACATCAAACTCCGTCAAACCATGAGGTAAAATGGCCCTGGTGAGGTTGGAGTGACAGTGGAAGTTAAAATCCTCATCTGTAAGAAGTTTGTTAACATAAGGATCACATCTCGTGCCCAAAGTGTCGTGCACACGTCCACCCCACTCATCGTGTCTCGCCGACATTGTGTCTTTGGTGATGGTGACCAACGGACGCAAGTAGGGTAAATTCGACCATAACCGGTCATAGGTTGACACGTGAGCGGAATGAAGCTGTCTCGTTCTGGCGGCCCAGAATCTCTCCCGTGGATTGTGAAGGTTCCAGATGTTCAAATCGCAGACTTGAGGACCTTCTGGGGTGGTGATTCTAAACACAGACTTGGCCGGGATTTTCACGGCGATTCCTGTACGAGGAGCGCACAAGTGGTTGGAGACGAGGGTCTTGGGTGCTTGCGAGATTTTGTCGTAGAATTCACGGTCAGCGTAGAGTGGTGAGCCTGGCTGGGGGTAGTATGCTGGTTGAGGTTTTGGAACATTGTACGTTGTTTTAGTAGGCGTTTGTGAAGACGACGACACAGGGGCAGACATTGTGGATGTTGGCTAAGTAACTCGTGGTTAGTGGTGTTTAAAGTAACTTTGTAGGAGGAAAGAGAAAGAATTTGGGTGGTTTTATATTGAATCGGAGATTTTATATTCGATCGGAGGTTTTTGAAAAAGGGCCGATCTTAAATATAGTAGTTGCAAGCGATGCAATATTAGTAGATCTGGGTGTTTCTAAGCGATACCAAGAGGTAGAATGGGTTATGGAGAGATTGGAAGTGAAGATGTGATGTTGTTAGTGTCTGTCGGAGTAGGAAGACGTTGAATCTCGGGGTAGATGTGCGACATTCGCCTAACTTGGGAGAAGTGGACGACAAAACTTTGCGACATTATTCCGTTGTCGCAGAGCACAAAGTCACATGGATGCAAATAGAGCGCGACATATGTATTCAGTACGAAATTCACAGCGACATAAATTCACTACCACACATAAATCCATTTACGACACATACATTCACTAGACATATAAATTTATACCACAAATATTCAGTATACTTTCAACATACATTCAACTAAGGCAGAACCATTTCAACAACAAAGATATTCCTGCAGAAAAGACATCTCATCAATCTCTCCAAAGCGTTTCTACTTATTTCTACCCCAGATTATTGTGCACGTGACTAGAATGTCGTATACTTCACCCTTCCAGATCATAAAACAGAACCCTGAATCATCTGCGAGAACCCCTGCGACACTTTCATCACTGAGAGCCCTGTCATATTTCATCCTCGAGATTCTACTCCCTCTTTCCTATTCTACTATAACTCTTCATCTGATTCTGTATCACGTGACTCCCTCGACACACGCGGCACTTCCTAATCTAGTTACCCATGGATACCCCAGTTCTTGGGGTAACCAGAAATCACAGGAGGGGAATTTCGTGTCAACCAAAGGGAAAGGAAACCCGGAACGATACTAGTTAACAGACCTAACCGTGAATAGCCGCAACTACATCCCTACAAGTGTGACATCGCTTGCTGGAAATGTTGGTACGGAAACATAAAACTTCAAAGGGGAAAGGAAACTTTTAGGATGGGGAAGTAAATGATCGGGTAACGGTCGGATAAGTATGCTCGGATGAGTATGATCGGTTGCGTAAGCTCGGATATAACAAAGTCATATATATATCCAGACATTCCCATAATTCGATTCCTCTCCATTGTAACATCACAATTCGACACTTCTCGGCTGATTCATTTAATCCCTATAAAATGCTTAGATCACAAATCCGTCGCTTCTCATCCACTCCCAGCCATCTCACCAACTACGGCTTCGTAGGTTTGGGCCAAATGGGACAACATATGGCGCGTCATATCTATAACAAGTTAGATCCGAACGACAATTTATACGTTTACGACACGGTTGATAAATGTTCGACAGCTTTCTACAACGACGTCACTGGCAAGAACCCCACCAACAAGGGTGCGTTGAAGACATTGTCGTCACTCTCCGACTTTTCAGACAAAAACATGGATTTCATTGTCACCATGGTTCCAGAAGGAAAACATGTCAAAAGTGTCGTTGAGGAATTGGTCAAGACTCACAAAGGCGATAAAAAACCGACATTTATCGATTCTTCCACCATTGATATTCCCACCTCCATACAGGTCCACGACACCGTAAAGTCGTCAGGATTCGACTTTATTGATGCCCCAGTCTCTGGAGGAGTAGCTGGTGCCAGAAAAGCATCGCTCTCGTTCATGTTGTCTCGTCCGACCCACGAATCCATCTCTCCAGAACTCACGACACTCTTGAAGAAAATGGGGTCCAACATTTTCCCATGTGGAGAGAACCACGGAACAGGATTGGCTGCAAAATTGTCCAATAATTATTTATTAGCCATCACCAACTTGGCCGTTGCAGACTCGTTTCAATTAGCAAAGTCTTTTGGTTTGGACTTGCAAAAGTATGCAAAATTGGTTGCAGTTTCTACCGGGAAATCGTGGGCATCTGTAGACAACTGTCCTATTAAGGGGGTATATCCTGAAAACGAGTTGCCTGCCGATGTCGACTTTGCAGGTGGTTTTGTTACGAAGTTGACCAGAAAAGATTTGGTTTTGGCAACAGAAAGTGCCAAGTTCAACAACAGATTTTTATTCCTCGGAGATGTAGGGAAGTATTGGTATGATGAGGCTTGTAAGAGAGAAGATTTGGCCAATAGAGATTTGGGAGTTTTGTTTGAGTGGTTGGGTGAGGTTAAGAAGGGTGACCACAAGTGAGTGGGCCAGGAGAGGCCAAGTGGGGTTTGTTTAACCTCAAATTGATCCTTGAAGTAGAGAATCCAGCGACATTGTTATTTATTCAGTGACTAGAGAACTAATGAGCTCTTTAGGGATGATTAACTCTTCATTATCTCTGTCATTTTCGGAGTTCACATTTTTCAAGAAATTCACGTGATCTTAAAACTCCGAGATTGAACTCCGAAAATATGAGATACTCCGAGGAGGAGGACAAAACTACTTTGAATTGTAACTTCAAGACCCACGAAAACTCTTAAAAATTTTAGTCTTTCTGTAGAATCTTCAAATTCCGCTCGACCTTGAATCTCAGTATTTGCTCATTATTCGCTTAGTACTGCTACGAACTTGCTACGTTTACTACAACATTTGCTTCGTTTACTACAACATTTGCTTCGTTTACTACAACATTTGCTTCGTTTACTACAACATTTGCTTCGTTTACTACAACATTTCCGACATATAAATAATCTCTTGATTAACCTGATATCTTCTAGACGTCCAGGTTCGTTGTTGGATATTCACCATATATATTCAAAAGTTCTAATACATCTCATGATAATTGTCCAGTAGTGGATTTAATGCAGTGAGTGTAATGTAGCGACAACAATTTAGGGAAAAGGTAGATGATCACCAGGTGTGGAATCGAATAGTCTCTTAGATTGACAACACAGCCTAGAACTTGTGGGGTTCAGTATTCTTAGTGGTCCAAGCACAAACTATCGTTGGTAAGTCTCGTATAGTATGGAATTCTCCACTTACGCCAAAAAAGAGTATCTACTCACTCTCAAATAATGAAGTCGTAGTTGAAGCCAGGAACATTTGACGATGATTTGATACGGTTTGAAGATGTCTTCGGAGCATCATCCAGCAATACGGTTTCACACTCCGTCGAAGATCCACTTTTATACGAATCAATATCGTTGGAGAGATCGGTTACTCCGAAACTTTTGTGCCTCATAGAATTCGACGTAAGATTGTCGGCCGTGGCAGGTGAATCTGGACCAGCAGATTCGTGTTCCGCTCCGGTAGATCTAAAGGTGGAACTTGCAACGCGAGAGCCGCTTTCATTTCCTCCATCTCCTTTTACAAACGACTCATCATATTTGTCATTTTGATAGTGTCTGGCGATTCTTGGGTTCCTCAATTGTAGTAACTTGTCACTAACAGC
>Ga0065707_10082843_pt1 | contig 11788 bp, 11 predicted proteins | sample SwiRhicommuniRL3_FD_59094 | JGI IMG/M metagenome (GOLD analysis project Ga0065707, IMG submission 59094) | Switchgrass rhizosphere bacterial communities from Rose Lake, Michigan, USA - RL3 v2 (version 2) | ecosystem: Host-associated > Plants > Roots > Rhizosphere > Soil | place: East Lansing... | reverse complement strand
GGAGCGCGCAGCAACGCGTGCGGCGGCTTGGGGTCGTCCGCGCCGGTGGGCAAGATTCGATCGGGAGCGTCGGGGCTCATCTGCGCCTATTCGATGATGATCCGGACCCCGCTCTCGATGACGCCGGAGGCGATGGCATAGCGGGTGAGGCCGGCGGTGTCGTGGACGTCGAGCTTGCTCATGAGATTCTGCCGATGCTTCTCGACCGTCTTGATGCTGATGCCGAGCTCGTCCGCGGTCTGCTTGTTGGCCTTCCCCTCGGCGATGAGCTGGAGGATCTCCACCTCGCGGGAGGTCAAGTGGACGTCTCCCTTCTTGCGCCATCCCATCGCGCCGCGTGGCGCCGTGTCCGCACGATCGCCGAGGCGTTTCGTTACGGCGGGATCGAAAAATGCTCTGCCGCTTTGGGCTTCCCGAATCGCTTTGGGGAGAATGTGAGCGGAGGACTGCTTGATCAAATAGCCCGCCGCGCCGAGCCGGATCACTTCGTCGACGTATTCGTCGTCGCGGTGCGCCGATAGGACGAGCACCCGGGTGGCGGGAACCGCCTTGAGAATCTGCCGGGTGGCTTCCAAACCGTTCAGCAGCGGCATGGCGATGTCGATGACAACGACGGCGGGCAAGAGCTTCTTGGTCAGTTGAACCGCTTGGCGCCCGTCGTGCGCTTCGCCCACCACCTCGATGTCGGCTTCGTTCTCGAGCAGAGCCCGAAGGCCCTCTCGGACGATCGCGTGGTCGTCGGCCAGAAGTACAGTGATCTTGCTCATCGCGCGGACCCGGAGCGAGGGAGGGTCGATCGCCGGGTGCCGCCACGAAACGGAATCTGCGCGCGGACGGTGGTGCCGGTCCTCGCCGAGGATTCGACGGCAAATGCTCCGCCGACCATCTCGACCCGCTCACGCATGCCCAGAAGCCCCAATCGCTTGATCTTTCTCGACAGGAACGCGCGGTCCACGTCGAAGGGCCTGCCGTTGTTGTGGATATCCATGTGAACGACTCCGCCGACTTTTCGGATGTTCACGCTGACCAAAGTGGCCTGCGCATGTTTGGCCACATTGGCGAGCGCTTCCTGGGCGACGCGGTAGAGCACCGTTCGCTTGTCGTCGTCCAACCGCTCGACCCCCGCGAATACCGTCACATGAATGGGGACGTGGGTTCGCTTCGTGAAATCCTTCATGTACGAACGCAGCGCCGGGATCAGTCCGAGATCGTCCAGCAGGGGCGGGCGCAATTCCAGCGCGAACCGATGCACCGTGTTCATCGAATCTTCGACGAGCTGCTCGGTGCTCGCGATGTAGGACTTCAGCCCCGCGGCGTTGACCTTGGCTTCTTTCTTCAACGTGGCCAGCTTGACGTTGATGGCGGTCAGCGTCTGGCCGATCTCGTCGTGGAGCTCGCGACTGATCCGCTTCCGTTCTGCTTCCTGCGCGGACAAGATCTCGTGGGATAGACGCCGGAGGTGTTCTTGCATGCGCCGGGACGTCTCCAGCGACTCGCGGTGATGCTGTTTGCTCGCGGCGAGGGCCTTTTGCACCGCTTCGCGGGTGCGGATCTCTAATTTCAATCGCTTCAGCGTCGCCGCATATCGTTTCGACATGCGGTCGGCGGCTCTCGATTTGGAAGGCATGCCGAACCTTTCTTCACGCGCGTCGGCGGGCGACACAACAAACGCGGGCCATTGTCACGCGTTCGCGAGGCTTTGTCGATGCCGTTCGGTAGGGTTACACCTTATCGAAAGGCGCGGACGCGCGTCGTAGCTTCAACGTTGAGCCGGCAAGCACCACACCGCCGGTTTCTTGTCGATCATGTTCGATGATCCGGAGGTCTCGCCTTGAGATACGTCAGTTCCGCTCTTCTCGCGACAGCCGCCGTGGCGCTCGCGATCACGCTGGCGCGGCCCGCGCGTGCCGACATTTCGTTCGACATGGCCTATTCCAACCTGAGCGACCACGGATCGTGGCTCGTCTCGGCGCAGTACGGGCACGTGTGGCAACCGAGGGAATACAACCCGCAGTGGAGCCCCTATTACGACGGTCACTGGGTCTACACCGACATGGGTTGGGCGTGGGTTTCTGACTACGCCTGGGGCTCGATCCCCTATCACTACGGGACATGGGTCAACGATCCCTACGCCGGATGGGTGTGGATCCCGGGAAGAATCTGGGCGCCGGCCTGGGTCGTCTTCCGCACCACTCCCGACTACATCGGTTGGGCTCCCGTTCCCCCGGGCTTTTCCGTGGGCATCTCAATCGACATGGGAGGACCCTCGAGCTTCGTCTTCGTCTCGTCCCGGGATTTCCTCGTGCCGAGACTTCGCAGCTCGATCATCCCCGTCGAGCGCACGAACGTCTTCATCAACAACACGACGATCGTGAACAACATCACGATTCAGAACAATGTCGTGATCAACCGTGGTCCCGACTACAAATCCATCGAGAGGGCCACCGGCCGAACCCTCCGTCCCGAAAGCATCGAGAGCGTCGCAAGAGTGGCGCCGTACGAGCATGTCAGCCGCTCGCAGCTCGCCGTCGACCCCGCACGCGAAAAGCAGGGTGTGCGCGTGGCCGAGCCGGTCCCCGCGAGCCAGCCCCTGCCGGTCTCCGGCAAACCTGGCCCGTCGAACACCAAGGGAGAGGAACGCCAGCCGGCCGCGGCGTCCGCACACGGGAGCGCACCTGCGGGTCAGCAGTCTCAGGCGCCCTCGCGCGAGGCCGCTCCCGTGACTCCGCCGAACCAATCGAAGGAGAAGGCCAAATCGAGTGCGCAGCAGGACGCCAGGTCCGAGCAGAGCCCCAAGGCCCAGCAAGACGCCAAGACACAGCAGAATCCCAAGGCTCACCAGCAAGCGCCGCAGCAGCAGAATCCCACGGCCCAGCAGGACGCCAAGACACAACAGAGCGTCAAGGCCCAGGACCCGAAGACCCAGCACGCTGCAAAGAGCCAGCAGCCCCCCAATCCTCAGCAAGACGCTAAGGTCCAGCAAGACCCGAAGGCGCAGCAAGCTGCAAAGAGCCAGCAGGACGCCCAGGCGCAGCAGGACGCCAAGGCAAAGAAGGACGCCAAGGCAAAGAAGGACGCCAAGGCAAAGGCGGACCAGAAGGCCAAGAAGGACCAGCCTGAAAAGAAGGACTCGGACCCTGAGAAGGGCACCAGCGACGAGCCGAAGAAATAGTGCACTCCACGGTGACCGCACGGTGGCCGCGAGCTTGTTGATTCCCTGACTGTCCGGAGTGTCCGGCGACGGACACTCCGGACCCCCCGCCGGATCTTGAAGTTCCGTGTTTTCGAGGTTTTCGTCCGGCCAGGCTCTTGCTCGTCAGTTCGCCCATGCACTGGCGAGAGCTGTCCGCCGAATCGGTACGCCCCTCACGCTTCCGTCCGCCCTTCTGCCCGTGGCCCGAATGCGTGGCCCACCGATCCCCAGGCCGAGGCTTCAAGCGGAACGGCTGGTATCGAAAGCCCAGCGACGTCCGACGCATTCCTCGATTCCTGTGCCGGGACTGCGGGCGCAGTTGCTCACGGCAGACGTTCTCGACGACCTACTACTTGAAGCGTCCCGCACTCCTTGTTTCAGTCGCGGCGGGACTGGCCGCCTGTTCTGCCCATCGCCAGATCGCGAGGTCCCAGAATTGCTCCAAGACGTCGGTCACGCGGATGGCCGAACGCCTTGGCCGGCATGCGATCCTCTTCCACGCGCGATCTCGCAGAGCGCTCCCCACCGTGGCCGAGAGAATCGTCCACGACCACTGGGAGGTGTTCATCGGCAGGCAGGATCACGCGCTCGGCGTTGGAACCGCGGTCGGAGTCGAGTCGTGGTTCGTGTACGACGTCGATCCGGCGCCGCACAGGGGAAGTGGCAGGCGTCCCGATCGAAAGCCGGACGGCAATGCCCACGTCCGAGTGAACCGGGCCTACGTCAAGAGCATTCAACGCACGTTTCGGGGCCTGATGCCTCATCTTTCCTACGGCCGACAGCTGGTCGTCAACGTGGATGGAAGGATGGACTACCGGGTGGCGCTACGACCGTCCGACCTCGGGTCGCGGGTGGTTCTGAACGTCTACCCGAATCCCAAACGCGGGCCCAAAGGGACGCCGCGTTCTCCCGAAGCCATCGAGCGTGACCGCGCGATGTGGCTCGTCGATCAATGGCACCAACTCCTGCGGCACAGCTGCTCGGACCACAAGAGAGAGACGATCGCGCAAGGTCGACGGCTCGAGTCGATCATCGGTCGGGCCCACCTGCTCGCGGTCTGGAAGAACTTCATCAAGTCACGGTCGGAGCGACGGCCCGACCGGACAACGCCCGCAATGCGACTGAGAATGACCGACACACGTTGGCGGTGGGAACGTATTCTTTCTTGGAGACTGTTTCCCGAACGGGAGCAGATGTCGGAAGTCGCACGCGCGGTCTACCGGAAGGTCTGGACGCGATCGCTCCCCGAACTGAATCTCAGGCACGCGGCCTAGCTAGAGCGATATCCACCCCACAACTCTGCGAGCGAGTCGTAACGAGGGTGGTGGGCTGACCCGACGATCAACAAGCTCGCGGCCACCGTGGGTTAGCGGACGCCTTTGCGCCGCTCGTGCACCACGAACTCGCGTGGGTTCGTCGCCACACCGCCCAGAGTCGTCTCCAACCGATACCGACCGACGGGGAGTTTCCTCCCGATGGCGAACGTCAGCGAGCAACGACCCGGTGTCACCGGTCTGGCCTCGCTCCACGCGAGATCCTGCGTGACGACGTTTCGGATGGACACCTGAATTGCCGACCCCGCCACGGCGTCGCTGACCTGCATGGAGAGGTGGATCGGATCGTTCAGCGAATACGTGCTCGCGACGCAGCCCGGGCTCACGCGCCCCTCGGGGTCGAGCCCGAACCCGAGGTGGAACTGATCGACGACCCCCGGCACGACCGAGTCGGCTTGGGCCTCCGCGCACGACTCCAGAGCGGTCAGGCTGAGCCCGACGACCACCACTCCTGCCAGAGCCAGCGTGAACCGGGAAGCCTCGACGTGCGCCACGACGTCGTCCGTTCTCGAGCTAGCCGCGATCGCGGGCGGTGTTTACGGCCCGCGTCCACGCACGAAGGAAGCGCCCGCGGATCCGCGCCGCTCCGCGCTGGATCCCCCGACCGAACTCTCGCACAGGCCGGCTTCCCCAAGCGGACGTCGCTTCCCATCCGTACTTGGGGGCCGGATGGTCGTCGATGAAGGGCCGGTCGCGCTCGACGAAACCGCGAAAGTCGCCTCTCGTCGGTATCGTCACGGTGTGCTGACGCGGTTGACGCCGCGCTTGTCCACCACGAGCAATGCGATGCCGCCGATGAGCGCGATCGCGCCAATAATCGGCGGCAGCGGAACATGGTGCTCGTGTTCGGTCGTCATGTGGAACGGGCCGATGTTCACGTCCTTGCCGCGCGTCGTGTAGTCGATGCCTTGGTAGACGAACGCGACGACGCCCAGCGCGATCAGGAGGATGGCGAGGATCATCTTGGGCTTCATCGGGCGTCCTAGGAGCTCGTCAGCCGGCGGCCTTGGATGAGCCGGATCAGGACGACGATCACGGCGAGGACGAGCAGGATGTGAATGAACCCGCCGACCGTGTAACTGCTCACCAGTCCCAGAAGCCAGAGCACGATCAGGATCAAGGCGATTGTCCACAACATGACTTTCTCCTTCTGCGGTCCGCCTGTGCGGCGGCACCGAGGCAACGCTACGCCGCGGGTCGATCGTGCCCCATAAGGTGTAACCCTACTCGGGCCGGCATGGGGTCAATACCCCATGGCGATACCTCGTGCCTCTCGCGCACCATCACCGAGCTCGGGAGGCTGCGATGAGAAGGATGTCGGTGCTCAGCGCCGTGTTGGTGGTTGCTGCGCTCCAACCTCTCACCGCGGCCCCGGTCCCAGTGCGCTTTGCGGAAGGCGTCACGCACGGCTTTCTCGTGCTCCGCGCCGTCGACGGGACCATGTTGGCGCAGGGCGACCTGCTCCAAGTTCCCGGGGACGGAGAGGTCGACAAGCGGATGATCTTCCGTTTCAAGGACGGGTCCGTCTTCGACGAGAGGGTGACGTACACCGAACGCGGCGTATACGCCCTGAAGACCTACAGTCTGTCGGAGAGCGGCCCATCGTTCGCCGCGGATACCGAGATTTCGATGACGCCTGCGACCGGGGCGTATCGCGTGAAGACCAAGGATCACAAGGGTGGCGAGGAGAAGGTCCTCGAAGGCCGGATCGAGTTCCCCCCGGACGTCTACAACGGCATGATCCTGACCGTGGTGAAGGACCTCCCGAAGTCAGCCGGCGAGATCGTTCATTTCGTGGCGTTCACCCCGCAACCGAGAGTCATCGAGCTTGCGCTGACACCGGTCGGCGAGGAGAAGATCACGGTCGGTGAGCTCACGAAGACGGCGGTGCATTACGTCATGAAACCCCGGCTCGGGATGTGGCTCACGTTCTTCGCCACGATACTCCGGCGCATGCCCGAAGACCTTCACGCATGGATTCTGATCGACGAAGTGCCGGCGTTCGTGGGATTCCAGGGTTCGCTCACGACTCCAGGTCCGGTGTGGCGAATCGAACTCGTGAGTCCTCGCAGGCCAGGTTAGCGGGAAAGTTATCTAATGATCCGATGAGCGAACCCTCAGAGATCGGCTCGGAGATTCGGCGGATCGCGTTCGTGGGCGACTATCTTCCGCGTAAGTGCGGGATTGCGACCTTCACGTCGGATCTGCTCACGGGCATCGCGACCGAATACCCCGCGTGCGAGTGTTTCGCGGTTCCCGTCAACGACGTCAAGGGCGGCTACGATTATCCGGACGTTGTTCGCTTCGAGATCGAAGAACAGGATCTCGCCTCCTACCAGCGCGCCGCGGACTTCTTGAACATCGGCAACGTGGACATCGTTTGCGTGCAGCACGAATTCGGGATCTACGGCGGACCGGCCGGGCGCGACCTTTTGGGGTTGCTGCGCGAGCTCAGGATGCCCGTCGTCACGACGCTCCACACGCTGCTCGCCGAGCCCAGCGCCGATCAACGGCGCGTCATGCAAGAGCTGATCGCACGATCGACCCGCCTGGTGGTCATGGCGGAGCGCGGGCGGAAGATGCTCGAAGAGATCTACCAGGCTCCACCGGCCAAGATCGACCTGATTCCGCACGGCATTCACGACATCCCGTTCGTCGACCCGAACTACTACAAGGATCAGTTCGGGGTCGAAGGGAGGATGGTGCTGCTCACGTTCGGGCTGCTGTCTCCGAACAAGGGGATCGAGCACGTCCTGAACGCGATGCCCGCCATCCTCGCGGAGTTCCCCGACGTGGTCTACGTCGTCGTGGGGGCCACGCACCCCAACGAGCTGCGCGAGAACGGCGAATTGTATCGGCTGGGCCTCGAGCGCCTCGCCAAGAAGAACAATGTCGACGGTAGCGTCATCTTTTACAATCGCTTCGTGGACTTGGCCGAGCTGAAGGAGTTCATCGGCGCGGCGGATCTCTACGTGACGCCCTACATGAACCCGGCCCAGATCACCTCGGGGACGCTGGCCTACGCGTTCGGCGCGGGAAAGGCCGTGATCTCCACCCCATACTGGCATGCGGCCGAACTGCTGGCGGACGACCGCGGCGTGCTCGTGCCGTTTGGCGATTCCCACGCCATCGCGGACGCGGCGACCGCCTTGCTACGGGACGACCCGCGTCGCCACGCGATGCGGAAGAACGCCTACAAGCTCGGCCGCGAGATGATCTGGAGCAACACGGCGCGGCTGTATCTGAGATCGTTCGAGCTGGCGCGCCTCGAGCGAGCGGCCTTGACCCGCAAATCGTTCGCCACGAAGACGCTTGCCCAACAACCGCGAGAGCTGCCGGCTCTGACTCTCGATCACCTCTCGCGCATGACGGACACGTCGGGGATGTTCCAGCACGCGGTTCTGACCGTACCGAACTTCTCGGAGGGGTACTGCACCGACGACAACGCCCGGGCGTTCATTCTCTCGGTGCTTCTTGACGAGCTCGAGGAGGAGCCGGTCCGCGTGCGGGCCCTGGAGACGACGTACGCGGCGTTCCTGCTCCACGCGTTCGACCCGGCCACCGGCCGCTTCCACAATCACATGAGCTTCGACCGACGCTGGTTGGACGACCCGGGCTCGGAGGACTGCCACGGTCGTGCACTGTGGGCGCTGGGCGTTGCCGCCGGGCGATCGCCGCATCGCAGCTTCCAGGTCATGGCCGGCCAGCTCTTCGCGCAGGGGATCTCGGTGGTGACCGAGTTCACGTCGCCCCGGGCGTGGGCGTTCACGCTCCTGGGCATCCACGAGTACTTGCGCAGGATGGGCGGCGACCGCCAGGTCCACCAGAGCCGCGACGCGCTGACGGCGCGCCTCAATGACCTCCTCGAGAGGTCCATGCGGCCGGACTGGCCCTGGTTCGAGGACGAGCTGACCTACGACAACGCCAAGCTCGCGCACGCGCTGATCCAGAGCGGCCACGCCACGGAACAGTCGTCCGTGCTTGCGCGCGGCCTGCAGTCCTTGCGTTGGCTCGTGAACGTGCAGACCTCGGAGAACGGTCACTTCCGGCCGATCGGGAGCAACGGGTTCTATCGGAGGGGTGGCCCGCGCGCGCTCTTCGATCAGCAGCCGATCGAGGCCCAGGCTATGGTGTCGGCGTGTCTAGAAGCCTATCGAGTCACCTCGGACGCCTGGTGGTACGAGCAGGCGCATCGCGCGTTCGACTGGTTTTTAGGCTGGAACGATCTCGGGCTGGAGTTGTACTCCCCCGGCACCGGCGGGTGTCGCGACGCCCTCCATGTCGATCGAGTCAACGGCAACGAGGGGGCCGAATCGACGCTGGCCTTCTTGCTCGCCCTCGCGGAGATGCGATTGACGCAAGATGCCGTCACGGTTTTCAGCGAGCCCACTCGATGACGGTGCGCGCTTGATGACGCTCGTCACCGTGAAACGCAGCGACCTCGTCCTCCGGCCCGACCACACGCGGGTGCTCGCAAGGCCGTTCCATCCTTCGAGCCGGCAACGCGCCGCCGGCATCGGCGCCCAAGTGATGGCTCTTCCCGAGAGCGAGGTCCGGACTCTCCTTCACCAGGTGGAAGCCGAGTTCGGCGATCGGCACGTGAAGATTCGTGAGTACCTGAAGCGTCGATTCGAGCAGGTGAGGCCGTGGCTGCGAACCGGGCCCGGGATCTCCGACGAGAGGCTGCTGCTGCTCGGCGCCTATTTCACTCACGAGTACTCGCTCGAGGCGGCGGCGCTGTTCAATCCGTCGATCGTGCCGCACCCGGACCAGTCCGACCTTCCGCCCGGATCGTTGCGCTTCATCCTGAGCCTACGGGCCACGGGCGAAGGTCACATCTCGTCGATCACGTTTCGTACCGGCTACCTGGACGATCGCGGCGAGGTTGCGATCCACGCGCCCACGCGTTACTGCCTGGAGCCCGCGCAAGTACCCAACGCCTCGTATGAGAAGCCGCTGTTCGCCCGCAAGCTCGAGGAGCTGGGGATTGCAGGCGAGTTCACACGGCAAGTTCTCGAAGGCTTGGGCGACGCATTCACGCTGGAACAGCTGCAAGCCGGCATTCGTCTCACGGGCGAAACGCACGACGCCGGCAACCAGGAGTACACGGGCGTGGCGAGAAAGATCCTCACCCTCGCTCAATCGAACTACGAAGTGCAGTTCGCCCCGGATACGCGCCTGTCCGAGCGCGTGTTGTTCCCGGTGACGCCGTCACAGCGAAATGGGATCGAAGACGCACGCTTCGTGCGCTTCACGAACGAGGACGGTACGCAGACGTACTACGCCACTTACACCGCCTATGACGGCAAGCTCATCCTTCCCCAGTTCATCGAGACGGACGACTTCCTGCATTTCAAGTTCATCACGCTGAACGGTCCGGCGGCGCGCAACAAGGGCATGGCGCTGTTCCCCCGGAAAGTCGGGGGACGTTACGCGATGCTGGGCCGGCAGGATTACGAGAACATCTATGTGATCTTCTCGGACCACCTTCATTTCTGGAACACGGCGAAACTGGTGGTCAAGCCGACGTTCCCCTGGGAGTTCATCCAGATGGGCAACTGCGGCTCCCCGATCGAAACGGAGGCCGGATGGCTCGTCCTGAGTCATGGCGTCGGACCGATGCGGAAGTACTGCATCGGCGCCTTCCTTCTCGACCGGGATGACCCGACGCGGGTGCTCGGCCGACTTCGCGAGCCGTTGATCCGGCCCGATGAAAACGAGCGAGAGGGTTACGTCCCCAACGTCGTCTACTCCTGCGGCAGCCTGGTCCACGGCCGGACGCTCGTCATCCCGTTCGCGATGTCCGACTACGCCACGACCTTCGCGACCGTCCCGGTCGACGAGGTGCTGGCCGCGATGGAGTAGGCGCGAGCGCCTTGACGCCTCGGCGCATCAGGATCCGTCCACCGTGCTCTTGAATACGGCGGAGAGAACGTTGACGCCGATGATCGCTTGCGTTCCCGTGAAGCCCGGTACATCCGAGTCCGAGTTGAAGTGCGTGATCCTGACGAAGGGCTGCGCGGCGTTCAGGCGCGCGTAAAACGTGATCTCGTAGCCCAGGAACGAGTGGTCGCTCATTCCGAGCACCTCGGGCGCGGAGAGGAACGCATCCGCTTGGGCGAGATCCCCGCCGATATAGCGAAGGCTTGGCCCGGCCTCGAGGCCGAATTGGTACTCGTTCGACTCGGGGCCGCCGGTCTTGAAGGTCCGCGACGACAGGAGGAAGCTCGGCACGAGATAGCCGACGAAACCGTCCACCGACTGCTCGCCTGTCGTCAACGGCGCGACCCAGGTCGTACGTGTCACGCCGACACGGCCGGAGACCCCGACGAGCAGTTCCTTCCGCGTGCCAACAGCCCAGAGACGATTCCCGGACAAATAGAATGAATTCCCGCGGGTGTTGGGATTCAGAAGAAACGATCCGAAATCGCCCGGACCCCCGTTGATCGTGTCAGCGCCTGAGAGGCTGAAAAACGTGGCCAGAAGGCTCACGTCCTTTTTCCACATCTGAAACCCGAGCACCGCTCCCACGTCCGCGTTGTCTTCGGAATCCGAAGCGAGGCCCGCGGTCGCGCCCAGGGGGACGGCAATTTGCGTGGCTGCGGCCGCGTCCGCCTCGGCTCTCGCGGTGGCTACGTCCTTGTCGGTCTTCTTCGCATCGATCAGCCCCTTGACGGTTACCCTGTGATCGTCCTCGTTCTTGCGCTCCGCTTGCGTCGATGACAGAAGGTTGATGCTTTGCGCGAAGCCGGCCGTGGACACCAGAATGACCAGCGACAATGCGACGACGATTCTTCTCTTCATAGGATTCTCCTGAACTAGCCTGAACAACCCTCACGGCGCCGGCGAAGCCTGACGATCAGACGATCCTGGATGTCCAATTTCCCCAGGGCGCGGCGGGATCATCCGTGACCGAGGACAACCGCCGCAGGTTTCCGTTCCGGCCCCCCGGAAATCGAGGAAGAGCCGCTGCACGACGACGGAGAGGTAGGTCTCGAGGGTGCTCCGTCCGCGGAATCCGCCGGGGATCGTGGGGCCTCTCTCGACGAGCTTCAACTTCACGAAGGCGTCGAAGTCCTCCGACTCGTCCGGACTCAGGTGGTTTCGACGCCGAACGAACCCCACGATCCGCGTCACCGCGGGCAACAGAGATTCAATCGAAGCGTTGGAGGGTTCGACGTTCAAGATTCCCCACCACGGCACCCTTGAGGGTCCCGCCGCGCCAATGTGGGGCCAGTATAGGCCGGGTCGCGGCGGGCCC
>Ga0065707_10082842_pt1 | contig 11788 bp, 8 predicted proteins | sample SwiRhicommuniRL3_FD_59094 | JGI IMG/M metagenome (GOLD analysis project Ga0065707, IMG submission 59094) | Switchgrass rhizosphere bacterial communities from Rose Lake, Michigan, USA - RL3 v2 (version 2) | ecosystem: Host-associated > Plants > Roots > Rhizosphere > Soil | place: East Lansing, MI... | reverse complement strand
TAATGGAGTCATCTCGCAGATTCACTAGTAGATCTCGCGGGTTCACTAATAGATCTCACTCATTTACTAATAGAGACATCTAACTCGTTCAGTAATGTCGTATTTTCTACCACTAATCCTCAGCACTTCCATCTCTCGGTCTGTACACCACATTCTGTTCCTCCAAATCACTGATGATATGTGGAGGCAACTTCCCATTAATCTTCACTGCATAAAGACCAGGAGTAAACGAATCTATTCTCAACCACCTGGCGACCCACGATTTCTTATTGTCCGCCCCTAAGGCTACCAAACCTTCAAAAGATGGCGACGTACAATCCTGTACTTGTCCATCTTCATTATCCTGGAAATGCAAGACACTTTCACAGTTTGGACATCCTGCTTCAACAAATCTCTTGAAAGGCTGGATCAACCCACATAACATGCATGCTCTTTCAGTTCTGGTGGACATTATGTGACTTTAGGTAATGGATGGTTTGAGTTCCGACCGCTTGTTACGCAAATGCTGGACTTGTTTAGTGAAAAGTTGTTGGTGAATTTTAATGTCGCACCTGTTCAATTTGGAGATAGTGGAGACTCAAAACATGTACTGAGCGTAGCGAAGTATTTGTGAATTAGAAGCTTAGTGAATGGTGAAGATTAGTGAAGATTTAGTGACTTTAAATACTGAGCGCCCGAAGGATTCAAAATAGCAGAATTATAGTGATTATAGTGAGATTCAGCGGTGTATTCTATGAGTTCCTGAATAAGTGTTCAGTATTAATTGAAATATTATTATGGGATTAGTGATGGACTTCTTCGGGTTAGTGATATTTAGTTATGTTTAGCGATGTTTAACCAAACTTAGTGAGGTGTATATTAATTTTATTAATCATAATAATTCTTAGTGATGATCTTTACTAGTACTTTTTCTGTTTTGGCCCCAAGATCTCAAAATCTACGAAACTCATTTGCACCCATTTCAGCATAAATATACCGAAGAGATTAAAAAAAGCCCAGATTCGGTGTATTATATGTTAGTATTCTATCATCTTCCTGACCTCTCTAACTTTTACTTATCTCTATAACTTTTTTATATAATTTCTAGTTCTTTCATCTTTCCATAATCCCGGTTGGACAGGTGCGACATTAACTTAAATGATTTTTCTATTCAATTAAAAGCACTCTATAATAGACAAGATGATTCTAACAAGAACAGCCCGTCAAATAAGGGGAATCCCTGGGCTAAGAGGAGTTCCTGGGTATAAAACACTTGGAAAACCTCTGCAAGTTTCATTTGGTCAAAAACGTCAGTTCTGGGGCGAGCCACAGGTCCTCGTCCATGCATTGACAGATTCGCTTCAAAATATTCATACCTTCACCGGGCTTCCTTGGTGGGCATTAATTCCACTCACTACCATCACATTAAGAACAGTATGGACGCTACCTTTATCGATTTTGCAAAGAAAACGGATCCAGAAACAAAACGAATTACGACCAATAATCAGTGCCATGAATCCCGTCCTCAAGCTCAATCTTGCAAAGAGAGTCCAGCAAGCAAAACGAAAGTCTCAAACGGCAATGAAAAACCTTGAATCCAATCAAAACTCGAACTTATCAGAATCATACGCTAATTTGCAATCTCCAGTGGCCACCATGAAATATGAAGAGATTCTTCTCTTGACATCTAAAGAAACGAGAAAAAGACAAAAGAAACTCTTTGCCCAAGAAAACGTACAGTTATGGAAGAACTTCATCCTTCCTGCATTCCAAGTACCGCTATGGATCTTAATGTCGTTGACATTTCGAGATTTAAGTGGCTGGTCGACGTGGGAATCTCTTTCCAATAAACCTTTGGATACAGCTTTGTATGACGAAGGGATACTTTGGTTTACTGATCTCTCTCTGTTTGATCAATTGCACATATTCCCGGTAATCTTGGGTATAACTGCGCTCTGCAATGTGGAGTGGACATTCAAGACGTTGGAACTTCTGAGATTGACTCAGAGAAGAAAGTTGAGACCGACCATCACTGATTCGATTGCTAATCTCTCTAGAATGACCGTGGTATTCATGATGGCCATCTCATTCCATGCACCAATGGCTTTAACGTTATATTGGTTCAGTTCCCAGGTGTATTCGTTGGTGCAGAACATCATCATGGATTTGTCTATGCCAATATCCTTCTCTCCTCTCAAGAGACTCAACTATAAGGAGTCTAAGAACCCAGACGCGGTGAATGTAATTAATGTAAATAGGTCATAAGATTGACAAATACTGAGCACAGCGAAGTATTTGTGAATAGAAGAGTTCAAATAGTTTAAATAGTTATAGAAATACTGAGTTCAGCTAAGTATTTGTGAATAGAAAAGTTTAATTAGTGAATAGTGAATATTATAGAAATACTAAGCGTAGAAGAGTTTGAAATAGTGAATAGTGAATATTAGAGGATTTTCAATGAGAGAAGAAGCAATACTACGCTCAGTATTTGTGAAATTGAAGAGTTTTAAAAGTGAATAGTGAATATTGGAGGAAATTTTGTAATGTAAGCGATAAAACTGACCATTTACTGTGAATACCTAAGAATAGCAATGCGGAATATTCAATGATTTCACCAGTGACTTATTCTCTCCCTACTAAACATAAACCCGAGAGAACTACGGCGACGTGAATAGTTTCAGTACTAAAAAGCTGCAAATGATCAAACCTTTCATATGTATTATATGCAGTACACGAACATCGGTAGATTCAGCTACTGAAATATTGACCAAAATTGCCTCTACAAACTAAGTTAACATCTTGACTAGCCGGAGTAGATCTCACTATATCATGCACGAATTTTCAGTAAATTAACTGGTAATTATCAACAATATTCAACATAGTGTGTAGATTACGTAATCTTCAGAGTTCCGAATACTGAGTCCAGATATATCGAAAGCTAGTGGATTTCGTGAATCAAAGTGAATTAATGTAGAGTTAGAGGCATTTAGTGGAGACAATATGGATAGAAGTATTTGTGAATTAATAGAGTTTTAACGATGAATAGTGGACCAATACCGAAACTTTAGTTCTTCTAATATTTGCATTAAATCCTGTAGAAGAATAATTATATCTCTACCCAGTTTTTTACACAAGGTTTAATATAAATATTGTAGTTCTTCTAATTCGCAAATACTGAGCGTAGAGTTATATATTAGGAGGAGATTTAGTATGAGTATGTAAATGGATCGCGTCTTTTGTACCCGCGTTCTGAAAAATGTCTAGGATTAAGTGATTAGTTACTGAGACTTCTTACAAATATACTGAGTCTCTAGAATCTCATTCTAACAGTTAGCAGACTACTTCCATTAAGTTTCTGATTAATACCCCTCCTAATACTATTCCACCTAATACTACTCCTCCTAATAATACTCCTCCTAACACTACTCTATGTCGGTAGATCATATATCCAAAGCAAAGTCCCTCTATACCACGATTACCAAAGAGTTTTCTGCCCAATCTACGAAAACCTACAACCACGACAAACTAGATTTATATCAATTGGACAACTGGAAGAATGAAGAGCTTCCAGATATCTTGCTCGCCCGGTACAATGAACTGAAACATGTTTGGCTAACCAAAGATGAATTGGTACTCTTGATGGATTGGAAGCTTGCAAAAGGAAAGTTTAGGCCAACGTTGCCCAAACTCATCAAATCCAATGAAGAAAAGACCGTGGAATCTGTAACCAAAGAAGGTTTGGACATTTTGATCAACTATTTCAATCAGGAGAGACTTACCAGTTGGAAAAAGGTCGACACTACTACCTACAAAGACGTTGTTAAAAAGGCATTCAAGAAATTGTGTGAATTAAGAGGTGTAGGACCCGCTACTGCAAGTTTGATAATGTCGCTACTTCATAAAATCGACCCAGTATTGACTCCTCCATTTTTCAGCGATGAGAGTTTCATATACTATGTTGTAGAACCTAGTCGGCCAGACACGAAAATCAAGTATAACGTAAAGGAATACATCGACGAGTTGTTACCAGTTTATTTCGAGATCCTTGCGGAACATAGCGATCTCACAATGAACGACTTGGAGAAAGGTGGATGGGCCTTGAAGATGTATGACATTTACAGAATCGATAAGCTTTTGAACGTAAAGCCCGATTTCGATGTAGATGATGAAGACTTGAAAATGTATAAACACATAAAACAAGAGGAAGAGAAGAAGGAGGATGAGGAAGTAGAAGAAGAAGGTCCCTCCAAAAAGAAGCGAAAAGTCTAGATAGAGTCTGGAAAGAGTTTCATAAGCAGACTTTCATAGACAAAGTTTCTTAGACAAAGTTTCATAGAAAAAGTTTCATAGACAAAGGGTCTGGACAACTAAACGCTTATCGTCCAGAAACCACTCGTCCAGAAACCACTCGTCCAGAAACTAATTGTCCAGAAACTAATCGTCGACTCTTAATCTTCAGACTCTCTCATTCTCAGGTTTATTACCTTTCTCACAGAATTCATTTCTTCTATCACTAGGACTTCCCCTACAAATCCATATGGTCTTTTTCAAAATTAACCAACATGAACTTATCATCCTTTATACCTAAACTCAAGGTGATGATATTGTTATTAACGTTCTGAAACACTTGCTCCAAGTTCGATTTCTTTTTCATCCCCAAACTTTGTAAAACAGATACATTTATCTCTGATGAAATTTGTACCAAATTCTTTTGGAAGTCATTCAACATTGCTTTTGCCTTGGGTAAATTATTGAGACTGGACTCGCCTTTGATCAAGAATACTGTTGATAGTTCATCAATTCTTGACATTTCCGATGGGCTAGATTTGTACTCTTCTTGCAATTGGATTCTATATTCAAATGCCTTGTCATAGAGTTCTTTTTCAGACTCGTTGAACTCAAACTCAAACTCGTACTTGTTGATGTTCAACATCCTCTCTGTATATAACTTCATCAAGTGAGTGAACTTTAAGAACTTGATTTCGAATTTCAAGTTACATCTCAGCGACTCAAGTCTTGGATAATTGATAGAAAGAAACTTCAAGAGGAGGTCGAATTGGTGGTTGAGCAAATACTTCTTGAGCACTTGTCTATTGGTGGCATGGGTTTTTGTTAGAACGACAGAATCGTCACTTTGTTCTTCGGTAGAACTTATCTCCTGAGATAAGTTTTCAAGGTCATTATTGAACGACTTGAACGCGTCCATGTATCCTTCATGGTTAAGATAACCCTTGATCAATTTGATGAGCATTTTCGAGTCTTCGTTAATATTTAATAATGAATGTTCAACTTCTGATGTGGCATCTGAATTAACCATCTTATTGCTTTGGATCTTATCTAATAAGGACAAGTACAAAAATCTCTGATTCTCTTGCTTGAAAGACTTGACGTAGTTTGCAATGTTGAACTTGAATTCTTTGTATCCCAAATTCGATTTGATTTTCATACTGCTTGGATCATTGTTAGATTTGGTTACATCAATATCGTTGAGTTTAAACCCGAGCATAGGAAACACAGGATTGTCTGACGGACTTCTACTATCCCATGAAAACAAATCGTTTGAAGCTGTGCTTGACGCCAATTCGTCTTGGGTAATGACTTTAGCTAACACACCGTTCAAAGTGATGAAAATCGATTTGTTGATGAAATTTATACCACAACCTATTGGATCAGTCTTGTATACCCGTTTCGTAGGAGTTTCACTAATTATGCGAGTTTTGAATGTAATGCCAATATCAACTTTCCCAGAGTCAAGAGAAGTTAACGATGCTCGGTTGATGGTGGATAATCTTCGGTTCACGTTCAAAAGTGCTGTTCTTTGTATAGATTCAGAGCTTCTGACGGAGTTATAGAAGACCAGGTCTTCGAAATTCACTGCAAAACTTCCCTTGAATTCACCTGGTCTCACACTTAAAAACAGTTCCGGGTCGCTATTAGTAACAGAGTTGAGTTGGGTATTTCGATTCTGAAATATGTCATCTTTCATTTTCTCTAAATCTAAATCTTTCTGATCGCCGTGTGACGAAGGGCTGACCCCTTCAAAATGTAAGTGTCTCTTCACAAACCCTGTGGAAATGCTTAATGAAGATTCAGATGATATTGAACCATCGTTCATGGCAATTATTGGTTTGAAATTCGTCGCCTCGGTGACTTCATATTCAACCTCAACCTCATAGTAAAATATTCCAGTCGAAGTACCCACCAGTTTATCCGAAATGAAATTATAATATCTTGGTTTAGTCAACTCTTCCAAATCTTCAAAAGTATCGACCAAATCTCCCGTAGACATATCTATGGATGCATATCCGTCGTCGCTGGAAACATTCAAGTTAAGGGCTTTATTCAAATAGTTTAAATGTTTGAGTTGCACTAAAGGAACCCAAGATATTGGTAATGGATACTCAAAAAACTTGTTGTTTCCGAATTGAATGAAGCTAGGAGGCAACATTGAAGAATGGTTCTCCTTGTATTTATTGGAAAGAATCAAATCCTTCAACGAGTAAGATAAATATTCTTCGTATTTTTCAGGGATTTTATGCTGCTCCATAATCTTGGAAAAGTCGATCTCTCCCACTTTCGATGAACTGATTAAAGACTGTTGTGATTTTACATTGGGATAGTCACCGAGCGTATCATGGTCAATGTTTCCCGTGTCATCTTTTTCAATAGTGTCATCAATTAGACGGTGTTTAAAAATCGAATAGAGCTCAAATAAATGTGATGAATCATCCTGATTGAACTCCATGGGATTATCTCCCAACGCGCCAATAAGTGCAAGTTTGTAAAGAACTTTCTCTCGAATGATTATATTCAAGAACGGATCTTGTGAAAACACGTTCTCTGCTTTTGGTTTTGATTTCTTGCTATTATAATAGTGAGAGTCTGTAGAGACAATATTGAGGAGACTCAATTCCTCATTTTGTAAGGATAATTCCTTTTGAAGTTCTGATCCAAGACATGTGTTGAGTAAATATGGAGGAATTATGTATGCGAAATTTGTACCAGACATATTGATTTCAATTGGAGCTATGAATATCTAAGATTGAAAGACGAAGATGAATAATTGGTAGACAACTAGTTATCATGAATATAAAGATAACAATATTGGAAACTATCAATTAGTAGATTTTGTTTAGTGGTTACTTTTGTGGATTAGACAACCCTCTATATGTATTTCTGTTAACTTGTCTATTAACTAGTCTGGTATCTTGTCTATGTATTAGTTGTAGAGTTTGAATGGTGGGGAGTGGTGTTCGAGAAACTTAGTCCGCACACGCATTATCAAAATCCTAAAATGAACTTTTTAATACCGAGAACAAGATCCATCAATAACGACAATGACAGATCACATTATAAGTCAAGTTCAGAAACATTTACCTAATATACCTCTTACAGTGGTATCGCAAGGGGCCGAGGCTTTGGTTTTTCAAACCGATACACATCCGTACATCTCCGATCCATACTTGAAGAACCCAGGAACATATATTATCAAGTACAGACCATCAAAATCGTATAGGCATCCCAAAATTGATGCTAGCATTACAAAAAATCGTACTATAGGAGAGGTTAAGTTTATGAATAAGTTGACCAAATTAGGAATCAATTCGCCAGCGATCATCCTGGCCGATTTTGCAAATGGGATTATCTGGATGGAGTTCATGGGATCAAAGTTGGCTACTGGTGAAGTTAGCTCGTTCAAAAACTGGCTCTGGTGGTTAGAGAGAGAAAGATCGGCGGATGAATGTGTTTCGGATACTGTACAAGCTGCATGTAGAAATGTGGGCGAAATCATTGGAAAGTTGCACTTGAACGATATGATCCACGGAGATTTGACGTCGTCCAACATCTTATTACAAGATCAAGACCCTGTATTAATTGACTTTGGGTTGTCTTCATATTCTGGGTTGGCCGAGGATAAAGCTGTGGACTTATATGTGTTAGAACGAGCAATAGTTTCTACTCATTCTGTACACTCTGAAAAGTATAACCAATGGTTACTTGAAGGATATGAACAATCTCATAAAGATAGCGGTAAAGTGGCTACAAGGAAGTACGTGGATACTTTGAAAAAGCTCGGAGAAGTCAGATTACGTGGTCGTAAAAGAAGTATGTTAGGATAACCTTATAAACCCTTTATAAACTCTAATAAATAGTAGTACACTCGGTGGCTACTAGACACTAATACTTAATTTCCAGAACTAAATGTAATGCTAATGTTTAAAACGTGATTTGCTCAAGACTTGGTCTATCAAATATCAAGTCAAAACATCTGAACCCTTGATCGCCCAGTTCCAACGTGAATTTGTCATAATATTCCTTCTCCCAACCGAACTTCAACACTGCTATCAAATTATGACCTACATTAGATGCAAGTGACTTGGAGATATCACTCAACCGTACTTCAAAGTTGCTGCGCTGTGCTTCTGAAACAGTAGAGATTCCCGCTAGAAATAAGCTCACGGTTATCAAGCAGTTTGAGTGGTTTTCCGGAGGAATGTAGTCTAGTTCATCGAAGATCGACGTCAATGGGTCCTGAATGATTGCTAGGAATGATGGTATGGTGGGATTGATCAACTTTTCAATTAATATCTTGCATGCATTGAGGGTAATTGTTGCCACGCTAAGATTACTTCGAAGGGCTTCAAATGTGACCTTTGGTAACGTTTCCTTTAATAATTCGACTTGTTTCTTCAAAGATACTATTTTTTGATTAGTGGCAGCTATCTCTGCCCTCAAAGGCAATACAAGGTCCCAAAACTCTGCATCATCAATATCAAATCTGGAATTAATCACCTCATGGTCGTGATTGAAGTGAAAACGTAAAAGCCACGATAGCTTCGATAATATCTCATAACTATCAAACGCAGAGCCCAATACAGGGTTGTTCATCCAGTTGGTGTTGCAGTCCTTGTATATAGGATGATTCATCCATTGTTTGAGATTAGGAAAGACGTCATATGGTGAAGGAAGTGATACTAAATCGTGCTTAGAGCATGAGAGCAAGATAGCTGAGTAATTGAAAACAAAACTGTCAAACAAAGAACGTTCAGTTGCGGTTATTGTGGTGTACAAGAAGACTTCCTGGCCCACCACGCTCTCGTCGAACTTTTTGTTGAGTCTTCGCCTCAACAAGTTGTAGATAAACAGCAAGTGCTTCGAACAGCGAGAACCATTTTTGGCGTACGAACGATCACGAAGGAGAAGCATAAGCCCTACTGCAAAGAGCCAGTCACTATCCATATCAACTTTCTTTGACTCTATGGCATCTGCCAAAAGGGTTACAGAGTTTCGATACTTTAAATCAGCCAAATCTGCGAGTTCCTTAGAAAGTGCAATTGATGATGGATCCTTTTTCATCTTGGAGTTGTGAAGATATGACAAGAACGACGACCCACAGCAAAGATAGACTTCTGTAACTATCTCAGATTGAGCTGCTAGTTGGACGTAAACTAGTTCAGGAGAGAGAAGAGGATGTGAATGAGGAAGCTTGATGGAAGGAAGGAAGTCAAATGTAAAATGATGGAATAGTTCAGAGTCTTGCGGTGAAAGTGTCATATTCGGAATATACCTCGAAGACGACGACAAGTAACTTTCTATCCAAGGACTTGTATTGTCGAAAACATTGGACTTGGAGATCTCTTTATCGTATGTAGTAATTGTTGAAATCAGATCAGATTGAATGTTCAGGTGTATTTCTAACTGTAACTCATTATAATGAGATTCTGTTGAACTTTCATTTGTGAGGGATTGACATGAGTCTGTATCGGAGTTGGTAAAAGAATATTCTTCGTTGGAGTTAATGTGAGTTTCTGCTTCTGATATGAGATTGGAAGACTCTGTGTTTGATTTGAAAAGTAATTGTGCTTTAATGAAGGGAGTAACTTCGGTGGTAGTGGGAGTAACTTCTTTGGTAATAGGAAATTCTTCAATAATGGGAAATTTTTCTTTAATAATAGGAAATTCTTCTTTTATATTGAGACATTCACTTTCGAGCTTAAAGAGTTGGTTTTGATTCTCTGATTCTTGCTCATTTGAAACGGTATTGGATTTGAAATTCTTATCACTAATACCATGGGGGCATGGAAACAGCAAACACTCTGGGGACGATACTGAAGAGTCGCTAGATGAACGATATCCAACTTCGAAAACATTTTGGAGTGAGTTCGATTTTATAGAGCGGCTGGTAGACTTTGACGATTTGTTATCGAATACCAACACGTTAAAGAGTTTTTGATGCTTCGCGAACTGGTCACTATCTAGTCCTGACATACTTAATTTTCTCTTTCGAAGAGAAGTCATATCGTAACTGGCCCTCTCTATCTTGAACTTGACCGGTAAAGTCTCGTTATTCACGGGATAGACACATTTGTACCCATTTCTAACACAAGCCATACATTGAGGTTGATCTTCGTCACATTTCTTCTTTCTTTTACGACAAGCAAAACAACCCGATCTTACTCTATTGTGACGTTTATTGAATTCCAGGAGCTCTAATGAGTATGATCTTTTATTTCCTGACAGGGATGAGCCATCACTTATTGCTGAAGACATCTCGGTTGCTAAGGAGGTTGGCAAAGTAAGGAATTCCCCAGGTTTATAATTCCCATTCTAATTGACCATAAAGTGGGTACGGCAGCATAAGTTGGAGAATTCATTGTTGCCTAATTGGGAATGTCAATGCGCTTTCGATAACAAATTACTTTCGGGCTTCTTCCTTCACGGATCTCTTAGAGAAACTCAGCCTATACAGGTATTCCTGCGTAATCTTGAACTAGAAGGCATGAGAAGATATACAGTTTTTTTAAGCTTGAAGCATTTAACGCAGCTTTGACTGGAGGAATCAAGTATGCCCCGGTAATCTGATACAGAATGTGGTTGAAGATCCCCTGGAACTGATAAATGTGCTAAAACTGGTTAAACTTCATCAATACCTCATAAACCTCATCCATACCTCATAAACATGAATACCTGATATACTCCATTTATGATAGTGAGGGATCTGGCCCCACAACATTGGGAGGACCTCCCTCTACGATACATATACAGCCCTGTAAGTTTTGGAGTTTTAGAACACTGCTGGCTTTGCTAGCACCTTTGATTGATTATAACATAAGTAAAATGAAGGATATGGCAGCCATAAAATCTGTGATGTCTAATGTCAAATCTCAAATCTCAAATCTCAAATGTCAAATCGCAAATGTCAAATATCAAAACTCATCGATTTTCAAGATCAAGCCTCTTCTCTCGGTAACACATGTTTTCAAGAATTAATATAGGGAGAGTGGCCAAATATACGGCACAGCTTAGGTCATATACCAAGCTTGCTTCTAACGATCAAATATATGTCCATAAAATGGCAGACAATGGGTTCAAGTTCTCATTTTCATCTAATCCTAGGGTTCTTGGATTGGGTTATGGAACTAGAGATCAGGACGTGAATCCAAACAACTTTCAACCAAACGACGTATTTGTTTCCTTGCTTCATGATAACATAGGAAAATCAGTAGAGCAGGATTTCACGTTTGTGATGGAAGCGGGTGTCAACGTTTCGTCATACATGCCAATCTACGACATGAGAGAAATCCCACGGTATGCAAGAGTACCAGAGATTGACAACATTTTCGGGTATGTTCAGGTAGACGATTCAGGAAAGATTGTGCCGGGAAGTTATCAGAGTAATGAAATGTATCGTGTATGTAATGGTAGTGGGTTGACAAAGTTGAGCGATTATATGCTTGAAAAGGTTAAACTTTCATGTGAGGAGATTACTCAATAAGAATCTGACAAGGTTATAAAGAACGACAAGTTG
>Ga0065707_10082840_pt1 | contig 11791 bp, 7 predicted proteins | sample SwiRhicommuniRL3_FD_59094 | JGI IMG/M metagenome (GOLD analysis project Ga0065707, IMG submission 59094) | Switchgrass rhizosphere bacterial communities from Rose Lake, Michigan, USA - RL3 v2 (version 2) | ecosystem: Host-associated > Plants > Roots > Rhizosphere > Soil | place: East Lansing, MI... | reverse complement strand
GCGTTTGATCGTTCTAATTTCTCCGGAAATGGACTGCGCTAGCTTGACCCGTCGACTCTGTAAACTGGCTGCTGAAACGAATTCGGATATACAGCTTTTGGGTCTGTACAAAGACTCTACGCAGGAACTGGCACTTCACCGCGAACTCATTATGGCGGCGGCGCTGATCCGGGAAGCCAAAGTCTATGTGGAGTCGAGCCTTGAAACTGGAACGGATTGGCTCGCAGCAGTAAAACGTAATTATCAAGTGGGAGACATTATTGTCTGTATTTCTGATCAATCCGTAGGAATACGGCGGAAACCGTTGAGTCAAATTCTGGAATCTGCTTTCAAAGTTCCTGTCTATATTCTCACAACGACAAAACCGATGCAGCCCCCCTCCAGTTTGCGTGCACAGGTTGTTGCCTGGTCAGGGCTTGTCGGCATTATCGTTGGATTTTTTATCCTGCAAGCCCAGATTATTGGATTGCCGGACAACGGGTCGAAGACTGTGCTGTCCATCCTGATACTTATCCCAGAACTTTTTTCGATCATGTTCTGGAATTCATTATTCTAATAATCCAAGTTATTGAAAAGGTCAAGAATGTTAGAAACACATCCAAAATTCCTAGCGGAACGGTTGGCAGAAGATTACAAACGCCAGCAGACATTATTTTCCGCGCAGCCTGCCATTGTCCAGCGGTATCTCGAAACGCAGGGAAAGCGAATCGCGCAGGCTGTTGTTGATGGTGATCTCCACATCACCTTCTCTCTACCAGACCGCGTGATCTGCACGTTGGAAAATGTAGACCAGGCTGCACTGGTGACGATTCCCCAGAATCAACGCTCCCATACGGCTGGAAGATTTATCAATCGTTTTCGCAAAATTGAACTCCATAAGGAACTGCGGCACACGTTCACTGAACTCGAACAATCTCCTGATCGGGCGGTCTCCGTTGCAGCAGGTTTGCTGCGGCACGCCACGGTCATGTACATGGTCTCACAGATGCTCCCCGCAGGCCGCGATGTTTGTTACAAGCCTGCAGACGCGGATGAAACCATCCCTTCCATCCCGGAAGATACTGGTTTTGAACCTGAATCGGCAATCACCGCAAGCACGGATGCAATCGCTGAGGAAGGCGGCAGCGAAGCGGGGCGCGGCGACCTGCTTGTGCCGTTCGTTCCCTATGCGCGAAAATTCTTCCTGCCGCAATGGGTTGCCTTCGATGAAAACGGTGACCTGCTTATGAAGTCAGTGGAAGAGGCCGAGTCTCATATCAGGTCCATGCAGCGCTTCATGGAAGTGTTGTTTCTGGCTGTCGCGCTTGCCCCTTATATTTCTGTCGATGGTGAATATGCCAAGAAGCGTTATGGCATGCTGGGGCAGCTGGTCAACCAGGGACGCGCCCTGGCGATCTATCAGGTGAAGGAGATCATCGCACGCATCAAGCAACGCGCAGACGCTGGCAGCCTGAACCGTGGGCTTCGGCTGAGCCTGCCCTATTTTGATGACCAGGATCTGAAGATCGATCTCTCCAACTTCGAAGTCATCCCATCGGGACGGATCATGTTCGTGCCTGCATTTGTAGTGCGCGCGGTCCGGCAGGAGGAAGTAAAGGTCAGCCAGGACACCCGCTACAACCCCTCCACTCGCAAACATTTACTTCACTTGCTTGACGAGCTTGAGCAGGCATTTGAGTCTGAAAACTGGTAGGCATTAGAATGTTTTTCTCCATTGCTCTCTTAATCGTTGTTGTTGCGATCTCCTTCCGCTTGTCTCCGCGTGAACGGGAAGCGGATGTCCATGTTCACGGCGCAGGTCAGATCGGTCTGCTGGCCGCTCTGGCATTGTTTGGTGTCGATTACTTCACATCTTACTTTTACGCGACCGGTGAAATGATGAGTGCCCTGCATCCTTACGGACTGCAGAAATATGCGTTTGTTGCAGTAGTGGTCATTGCGTTCGCAAATCTTGTATTCGGTGCCCTGTACATGTACTCCCTGGGAATCTTCAACGAAGGTGGCGGCTCGTACACAGCTGCCATGCGTTATCTTGCCCCAGGACTGAGTCTCGTTGTTGCCGTGGTTTTGATTCAGGACTACATCTTCACCATTGTGGTTTCGACTCTCTCCGGTGTTGATCAATTACTTTCGATCACCAACTCTTACAACACGATCTGGATCATCCGTTTCGCGCTGGGCGCCGCGATGGCTGCTATTACATGGTATTTGACCATCCGCGGACGCGGTGAATCGTCACGCGTGGTCTTCAGCCTGCTGGGCATCTTTGGTTTTCTCACCCTTGTGCTGGCGATCGGATTGTTCATTGCCAAGGGTCGCGGAGTTCCAGCCACACCGTTTACTGAGCCGGTAACCACGCCATCGCTCTGGCAGGCTGCGTATCACATGCTGACGGCATCCATGAAAGGTCTGGTAGCGCTTTCCGGTCTGGAAGCCATGTCGAACGGTATTCAGTTTGTTATTCATGAGGACTTCAGCCTGGTAAAGTGGGGTAAGCAGCACATGACCAAATTGAACGCTCTTTGGGACTTCTATAGCGGAAAGTCAGGCATCGCCCGCATGGTGCAAACTTCCTTCCTGTTCTACGGTGGTTTCACTACAGCGTTTCTTGCATACTTCGCATTTCACTTCAATGTATTCGATGGCACGTTGGGACGTTCCCTGGTTGGTAATCTGGCATTCATTGGCTTCAGCCAAATTCCGGGTGGCAACATTCTTTATTGGGCATACCAGATATTAGCAGTGGCGTTGCTGGCAGCTGCATCCATGACGGCTTTCCAGGATCTTCAAGCCACGGCGTGGCGTGATGTGGCGATCGGCGAAATTCCAGAGATCGTTGTCTATCGTAATCCGCAAGGGACCTTTACGCGTTCGGTTACCGCTGGTTTTATTGTCGCGGTTGTGATTCAGCTTCTCGTACGAGGAAATACCAGCGCCGCGGTTCCTTACTATGGCATTGGCGTATTTATGCCGATCATGGTGATGGGCTTCGCCATCCGCAAGCATATTCTCGAAACAGCCAAAGGTGCAGCGCGGGCCTGGGGCAGTTTTGGAGCTGGGTTTGCGGCAATTGTTTCTGGATTGGTTTTTATCGGTCAGATCGTGGGCAAGTGGAGCGAAGGCGGCTGGGTGGTGTTGATTTCATTCAGCGTATTAGTGGTCGCTGCCAACGCTTTGTTAATTTCCCCGATTGGTTTCCGCGATCCGAAAACCATTCACCGCATCGTTCGCGAGAAAGCGCGCGTGCAGGGCTCGATGGCATCCATCGTGGAGTGGCAATCTCTCAAGATGCAGGAGTATCGATATTCTGTCCTTGTCGCGGTGACCCGCTTCTTCGAAGTATTCGGCGTGCGGCGTCCACTCCGCTTTGAAGCTCCTATCCTTGCCGGTGATTATGACCACGCGGTGCATTCCGATCATCCCGAAGCGCCTTCGCTCCTTGAGCAATATCTCGATGAACCCGAACCGAGACTGGGTGGTGCTCCCAAGGAAACAATTCCTGCCGGAAACGATTCTTAACACCCATATCCATGGGATGAAGTATTTACCTCCATCTCGTGGATACTAATCATCTAAATGTCCAATCCAATCTTCAGCCTGCGCGTTCCGGAAGTCTTCGAAGCGCTCGAAACATCCACCGCCGGATTATCCGACGCGGAGGCTGAAACGCGCCTTTCTCTGTATGGGCAGAATATCCTGTCCCGGGAGAAAAAGGAACCGCTCTGGGAGAAGTTATTACGCGAGTTGGTTCATCCCCCGGCCCTGGTTCTGTTGATGGTGGGCATGGTGGCATTGTTGCAGCGTGACGGCATCCTCGCTCTTATTATCTGGAGCATCATCGTCGTCAACACGGGTTTTTCGTTCTGGCGTGAATATCGCGCGGAGCAAGCCATTGAAAAGCTGCGTGAGATCCTGCCGTCCTTCGCGCACATCGTCCGGGACAGTGCGGAAAGCTATATCTCCTCCGGCGAGCTTGTTCCCGGAGATGTGCTGGTCCTTGCGGAAGGTGACAACATCGGCGCTGATGCAAGAGTCATCGAAGAGTATGGGCTTAGAACAAATAACGCAACATTAACGGGGGAAGCCATCCCCTCGCGCAAGACGGCCGATCCATCACTGCAACCCGGCGTCAGTGAGTTGGATCGTCCCAACCTGATCTTCGCTGGGACATCCATCGCTTCAGGTACCGGGCGTGCGGTCGTTACCGCCACCGGGATGTCCACCCAGTTTGGACGAATTGCCCATCTGACCCAATCGATAGCAGAAGAGCCGACTCCGTTTCAGAAGGAACTCAATCATCTGAGCAAATTCACATCATGGATAGCCGCGGGAGTGGGCGCAATTGTCGCGGTGGTCGGATATTTCTCGCTCGAAATTCCGGTGAAAGAGTTAATCCTGCTCGCACTTGGCATCGTGATCGCCGTGATTCCCGAAGGACTGGTTGCCACGTTGACTCTCTCGCTGGCGGCAGCCGTCCAACGACTCGCACAAAGAGGTGTGCTGACAAAGAAACTGTCCACGGTGGAAAAGCTGGGGCAAGTGTCCGTCATCTGTACCGATAAGAGCGGCACATTGACCCAGAACCAGATGACAGTGCGAGATATTTGGATCGCAGGTCAACGTATCAAAGTGACAGGGGTCGGTTACGAACCTGCCGGGGATTTTGTTCCGGACCCAGCAGGACAACGCTGGGAAAAAGACCTGTTGAGCCTGCTGGAGGTCGCCTCGTGCTGTAACAATGCCCGCATCAACGCGCCCTCGCTTGAACATCCAGGCTGGACAAGTCTCGGCGACCAGACCGAAGCCGCAATGAAAGTGGCTGCGATGAAAGATGGCATCACCGAGGAAGCCGTAAATCGTATACTACCACGCATTCATGAAATCCCGTTTGATGCGCGCCGCAAGCGTATGACGACGATTCATCGCGAGGTGAATTGTGAGATCGCATTTGTCAAGGGCGCGCCGCGGGAAGTACTGCAGCTTTGCACCCACATTCTGATCGGCGATCAGGCAACAGCGCTTACGAATGCACTGCGCGCGGAGATCCTTGCCGCGAACGATGAATATGCACGTGGCGCGTTGCGCGTGCTTGCCCTGGCCCGTCGCGAGCTGCCTCGGAAAACCGGCAGCTACAGTGCCGAAAGCGTAGAACGGGAGTTGACATTCCTGGGTCTGATGGCGATGATGGATCCGCCCAGACCGCAAGTAGAAAGAGCCGTCCAGATCTGCCGTGAGGCAAAAATCCGTATCGTGATGATCACGGGCGATTACGGATTGACGGCCGAATCACTGGCACGGCGTGTGGGCATGCTCACCACGAAGAACTCCATCATCCTCACCGGCGCTGAATTGGATGAACTGTCTGATGTTGGGTTACAGGAACTTCTTGATCAGGAAGTATTGTTCGCGCGTATGGCGCCCGAGCACAAAATGAGATTGGTCTCAGCCTTTCAGGCACGCGGTGAGGTGGTCGCTGTCACCGGCGATGGTGTAAACGATGCTCCAGCCCTGCGTAAAGCAGATGTTGGCGTTGCAATGGGAATCATCGGTACCGATGTCGTAAAAGAGGCTGCCGATATTATTTTGACGCAGGATGATTTCGGCGCGATTACGACTGCGATCGAAGAGGGGCGCGGCGTGTATGATAACATCCGCAAATTTATCACCTATATTTTTTCGAGTAACATTCCGGAGATCATGCCCTTTATCGTCAAGGCAAATCTCCCGCACATTCCGCTTGCATTGAGCGTTCGGCAAATCCTTGCTATTGATCTTGGAACGGATATGTTCCCTGCACTTGCATTGGGCATGGAAAAACCCGAACCGGATGTTATGAAGCGTCACCCCCGCCCTCGCAATCAGCCCCTGTTGGACCGAGGCTTGTTGTGGCGCGCCTTCTGGCTCGGCATGATCGAAACGATATTATGTTTCGCAGGATTTCTGACTGTGTTTATCCTCTCAGGTCACATTCACAGGATCGGGCTGGCATCTCTGGCGCCACTGGCGTCGATGGTACATTTTCACCTGGATATTTCATTCGAGAATGCATTGCTGCTTGCTGCCACGGTATATCATGCTGGCGTGGTCACATCGCAGGTCGGGAACGCGCTTGCCTGTCGCTCTGACCGCGCCCGGAGTTCCAGTCTCGGCTGGTTGAGTAACAAATATCTGTGGTTCGGCATTCTGCTTGAGATTGTGGGCATCCTCGCCTTGATCTATATACCGTTCCTGGCAAGGATATTTAATCACATCCCCCTGCCTGCCTGGATGTGGATCGGACTGGGATTGAACGCGCTTGTGTTATATTCGATTGAGTGGATTCGTAAAGCCATTGTGCGAAGCATCGACAAGATGCGCAACGGAAAACCCTCCACTCTCTCCATTCAAGAGGTGACTCAATGAACATTATCATCATGGGTTGTGGACGTGTGGGTTCACAGGTCAGCCAGCTGTTGGTGCGACAGGGACATGCGGTCACGGTCATCGATCACGATGCAAACGCCCTGGCAAGGTTGGGCAAGGATTTCAAAGGCAAAGTTGTCCAGGGGTTGGGTTTTGACAAAAACGTCCTGATCGCTGCAGGGGTTGAAACGGCGGAGGGTTTTGTAGCTGCCAGTGCCTCGGACAATGCAAATATTGTCGCCGCAAGGATTGCGCGCAATATTTTCCGCGTGCCGCGGGTTGTCGCGCGCCTGTATGATCCGGTACGGGCGGAGGTCTATCATCGTCTTGGATTGACCACGATTTCCAGCACGCAGTGGGGAGCCGAGCGGATCGTGGAAGTCGTCACACATACCGATTTGGATGTGTTGCAGGTTTTCGGCGACCACGGCGCCACCATGGTACGCGTCGAAGTTCCTTCACGCTTGAACGGCTATCAGGTCGCACAGATGAATGTTCCAGGTGAAGTACTGATCACAGCAATTACCCGCGACGATCAAACCTTCATTCCCGTTTCAGGGACCGAGTTCAAAGAGGGTGACGTGATGTATCTTGCCGTAATTCCATCAGCGATGGTCCGTCTCGAAGAGCTGCTCGGATTGGAAAGGATGTAGTGATGTTTGTCATTGTCGTTGGTGGTGGAAATACAGGCTCCCAGCTTGCGAAATTCTTGTTGGACGAAGCACATACGGTCCGCGTGATCGATGAACGTCCCGCCGTATTGGAAAAACTGGCGACGGAGATTCCTCAGGAATTGATCATTGATGGCGATGGTAGTTCGCCGACAGTCCTGGAAAAAGCCGGTGTCCATAAAGCACAGGTGCTTGTGGCTGTCACCGGTTCAGATGAGACCAATCTGGTCGTCACATCGCTAGGTAAATTCGAATTCAGTGTTCCTCGCGTAATTGCTCGAATAAACAATTCCAGGAATGCATGGCTGTTCACACCCGATATGGGCGTGGATGTATCCCTTAATCAGGCAGAGATCCTGGCAAAGTTGACAGCGGAGGAAATGTCCATTGGCGATATGATGACTCTGCTCAAGATCCGTCGCGGACAGTATTCCATCGTGGAGGAGAAAATCGCGCCTCGTTCAGTGGTGATCGGCAAGGAGATCAGGGAACTTATCCTGCCCAATCACTGTGTCATCTCCGGAATCATCCGACACACAGAGATGATCCTGCCGCGCGGCACCACCGTACTGCAGGAAGGTGATGAAATCTTTGCCCTGGTGGACGACGATGCAAGGCAACAGTTGGCGAAGCTGCTGGGAAGACCGTAATCAAGCACAGACCCGCTTCAAATGAAACACGGAGCGGGTCTCATTTTTCACTACCGTCCATCCTAAGGCGATACCCCACTCCCGACTCTGTTACCAAATAGTGCGGGCGGGATCCGCTTCGATCTTCCGGCGCAAGTTGCTGATGTTGACGCGCAGGATGTGCATCTCGCTCTCCTATGCTGTCCCTCATACCTGCCTGAGAAGTTGGCGATGCGTGATCACTTTACCTGCGTTGTGCAGGAGCAACCGTAATATTTCGTGTTCAGTTGGCGGTCAAATAGAGGGCAAGAAGAGGTCAAGGCTGGTCAATCCCAGGTTAAGATCCATCCATTTCCCAACTACCCAAACAGAACCCAGAAATTGCGGCTCTAGAATTTGCCTGGGCGATAAGCTTCTTCAGATGAGCATTCATGATAGCTCAGCATAAGGAGGCTCTGCAGCTGTCCGGCGATCGTACGTTTGGGCGGCGATGAGGTGGGAGGCAAACGGTGCCACACCCGGCTGCAGGAATGAAAAGGCATGGACTTCGGTCGCCTGATCCTCCACGGTGACCCGGGCGTGCTGGCGCATGTGCTCAGCCCACGTGGTGACGATGAAGGTTTCCATGTAACGCTCGGAGTCAGCCAGATCACGGAAGATGCCCCAGCTTACCGCGCCCTCTCGGCGGCGGAAGATGCGCATCGCATCCATTGCCTCGATGAACTCGCCCGCCCGGGCAGTGGGAACCCGGTATTCGATCGTAATGAGCACCGGCCCATCGTCGGGGTTTGGTGTGATCGCCAGCTTGGGATCGGACCAGTGCCCTGAGGGAGACAGGTCGAGGCGCTGGATTGGATGGAGCGGCCAGCGCAAGGTGGTTGCCAGTCCAACGACTACCATCAGCGCAGCAAAGGACAGGGCAGTTCCATTTCCCAATCGCTCGGCGAGAGCGCCCCAGGCGAAACTACCCACAGCCATTGTGCCCTGAAATACAAGCAGATAGATGCCAAGAGTTCGAGCGCGCACCCAGGCCGGAGATGCGCTTTGCGCGGAGATCGTCAGGCTGGACATCATGGACAGCCATGCCATCCCTCCTGCCATCATACACACCACAAGGAGCGGCACAAAATGAACGTAGGCGAGGGCGAAGGTTGCTCCGGCAAACACAAGCGTTGCAATAGCGGTGAGTCTGTCGATAGGCAAGTAGTCCCTCAGGCGAGGCAGGAGCAATGCACTACCCACGGCTCCAAAACCAAGGCTGCCCAGGACGAGCCCGTAACCGGTCGCATCAAGACCCAGGTCATGCCTCGCCATACTGGGCAGCAGGGCCCAGAGGGCACTGGCACCGAATGTAAAAACGCCGATACGCACAAGTACAGCCTGCAGCGCAGGTGCATGGCGCACGTAGCGCATCCCTGCGGCAGTCGCTCCCAGCATATCTTCAGGATGTGTATTGCTTTGGATTGGAGCATGCCGCCAACGATAGACCGCCACCAACACGAACAGGAAGGATACAGCGTTCAGCAGGAAGACAGCTGCCGGACCTGCAATGGCAACCAGAAACCCACCGAAGGCCGGTCCGAGGGCACGCGCGACATTGAACCCCGTGGCATTCAGTGCGACCGCGGAGGGCAGGTCTCGGCGTTCAACGAGATCAGGGACGATAGCCTGCCACGCTGGAGCGTCGAACGCGCTTCCCAATCCCATGAGGAGGGTCAGCGTCAGCAAAGTCCAGGTTGATACATGTCCCGTCAAGGTAAGCACGCCAAGAGTGAGGGCAACGAGCAGCATCCACGTCTCGGTAGCCAGCAGCAACTTACGCCGGTCTACGAGGTCGGCAATCGTCCCTGCGGGAAGTCCGAGAATGAAGATAGGGAGGCTGGCGGCGGTCTGCATGAGGGCAACCAGCAGCGGAGACGGCGTGAGCGAAGTCATCAGCCAGGCAACGCCAACGCTCTGCATCCAGGTGCCGACGTTGGAGACGACTGTCGCTGTCCAGATCGAGCGAAAGACCTCCTGGCGGAGGGGGCTCCAGGCTGAAGTACCATGATCGGAACTGCGGGTTTCGCTTCCCCTGGTTGGGGTATTCGAGGCTTGGGGAGTCTGCATTATCTGAATTCCTTCACGTAGCTCGGTGGGGGTCTTCACAAAGCGCCATTCAGGAGCTGACACCATCATGACTGCAACGTCTCAGATTGGTAAGGGAAACCTTACGCCGGCAGGGCTTACTACCTGGTCAATTGCTCCCGGATGGCATTGGCGATGAAATTTGCGTCCTCCGCAATTCCATAGATGATCCCCGATTTGCGGCTGTTCAGCCAGGGAAAGCCAACGAAATACAAGCCGTCCTCCAGGGATACACCCCGTTCATGGATCGGCCTATTATGATCATCGAGGATTGGCAGGTGGATCCAGCTAAAATCCCCTGTAAATCCTGTTGCCCAAATCACTGTGCTGACGTTTGACTCCCTGAGGGGCAGATGCCGCAGCGAAGAGATACACTGCGCGACAGGGTCGGGCACGTCGGCCGGATCTTCCTCGAGAGGTGGAGGAGTAATATTCAGGCGGTCCAGGTAAGCGTCGATATCGTTCTTGACACGCTGCGAAAATTCATCCGCAAAATGAACATTAGCCGCCGCCTCATCGCCGAGGATCAGGGTACCTGAGTCAATATCCAGCAGGCGACCCAGGATCACCACGCCCTGACTCGCTAAATTTTGCAGGCTGACGGTATGACCGTAACGCCCAATGCCCGAAATCTGGGGCTGGGCGGCGCGGCTGATGGATTTATCCTGTAGACTGTCATAGGTGACATCCCAAAACTTCATATCCACCCACCACTCCACCAGATCCGTGCCCCGGTAGCGGCGGGGGACGCGCCCAACCTTACTGGAGCACAAAAATACGGTCCGCCCCGCGACCAGCAGGTCTTCCGCGATTTGGCAGCCCGATTGCCCACTCCCCACCACAACGACAGCACCTGGCGGCAATTCCTGCGGATTGCGGTAGTCGGCTGTGTGGAATTGGGTAAGATCGCCAGGAAGTTTTTCATGCAAAGCCGGGATCCGCGGTACGCGCTGGATACCGGAGGCGACTACAACCGACCGGCTCATTAAGGTCTCCTGGTGCCCATCAGCATTCCGTGTTCTTACAACAAAGCTCTTCTGATCTTCCGCCCGCTCTACGGAGACAACGGTCACACCGGTCCGCACGGGGAGCTGGAAACGATCGACGTATTCGTGAAAATAATTTACCAATGCGTCTGTCCCAGAAAAGCCGTCCGCCTCGGGACCATCATAGGGAAACCCGGGCAACGTGTTCCTGAGATTGGAGGTGTTCAACCGGAACGAGTCCCAACGCTGCGATAACCAGGATTCACCGATCCGCCCCTGGTCAAAGACAATATGCTTGTGTCCATTTTGTTGAAGAAAATAACTTACGCCCAGACCGGCCTGGCCTGCGCCTACAATGATTGTATCCAACATCGTCATAAAACGATCCTTGCCAGTGCTCGTCGAACAGGCATTGAGAGCGTCAAGTCACTGGCTTTGATCACGTCCATGGCGCTCATTCCTTCCGCTCATTCGCTACCGAAGTGCTAAGAATGTATGATGAACAGCTCAACACTCAGGTCATTATAAGACGGCGGATGGCAACCGGCAAGCCATAACAAATTCGGCTCGGGCGACCTGGAATAAAGTCCGAGCCATCATTGAATTTAACGAAATTGAGCGGTAATTGCTTTGTTCTCTGGGCATCCTATTCTCTCAACTGCCTGCTCTTGTTTTCAGAATCGGAACGCTCCTCGGTGCTTGCTATTTACTGATGACCGACGATGCGATGCGGCACATACTGCTCTTCCAAATATGTGACGTCTTCCTGAGTCAACCTAACCGATAGAGCGCCGACAGCATCTTCCAGGTGTGAGATCTTCGTTGCCCCGATGATCGGAGCGGTCACCGGCTTCTTTTGTAATAGCCAGGCAAGCGCTATATGAACCCGCGGAACCTCGTGCTTTTCCGCGAGCTCTGCGACCCGCACCACCACCTGCTGGTCGGTTTCGGCTGTCGCATCGTACTTGCTCTTCGC
>Ga0065707_10082839_pt1 | contig 11791 bp, 8 predicted proteins | sample SwiRhicommuniRL3_FD_59094 | JGI IMG/M metagenome (GOLD analysis project Ga0065707, IMG submission 59094) | Switchgrass rhizosphere bacterial communities from Rose Lake, Michigan, USA - RL3 v2 (version 2) | ecosystem: Host-associated > Plants > Roots > Rhizosphere > Soil | place: East Lansing, MI... | reverse complement strand
ACGGGGGCGGTGCTGTATCCGGCAGAAGCGTTCCTGTACGGCGGTCGTTCGACAACGGCCTTGCCTGCGGGCACGACGCAATACCAGGATCGCGTCGGCAACCCCGAGACGCAGGCATCCATCCAGGGCACTTACCAGATCGGTCGCGGCTTCGGCGTTCTGCTGTCGGCGAACTGGTTTTCCGAAGTCTGGGCCAATCGCCAGAAGACCATCGAATTGCCGTCCGCCTACGTGTTCAATGCCGGCGCGACTTACGACCGCGGCAAGCTGCACTTCAAGTTCAATGCTTACAATTTCACCGACGAGGTGTATTTCCGTCCGGCTTCCGGCGATACCAACGGTCAGCTGGTGTCGGTCATGCCTGGACAGCGGTGGGAGGCATCTTTGAAAGTGGACTTCTGAAGAAGGCCGCGGCGATAGCGGCCTCCTGATCGACGTGCACCGATCGACGGCACAAAGGCGCTAGCGATGCGAATCACCTTCCTGGGGCATCAAGGATGGCACTTCGAGCAGGGCGGCCGCAGCTTCCTGCTCGATCCCATACTCGAGGCCGTGGGCAACGGCGCGGTCAGGCTGCCGATCTGGCCGCGACGCCGTCTCGACCTGGCGAAGTTCGAACCGCTGGACGCGGTCATCATTTCGCACGAGCACGCCGATCACTTTTCGCTCGAGACGCTGGTCGCGCTGCCAAAAGGTTGCCGCATCTATATATCCGACTTGTCTTCACTCGCGATGACTACCGCGATCGCGGATCTGGGATTCCGCGTCGAACGATTCACCGCGTTGAGCAGCTTCACGATCGGCGGCATCCGGGTCACGGTGCTGCCCGGGTTGTACAACACACTCGAACCCGACACGTACGCACTGCTGATGCAGGACGCGTCCGGCGCCAGCTTTCTCACGGCAATCGATACGGTGGCGCATCCGGACATCGACGCATGGCTGGCACACAACTGCCCACGGCGGACACTCGACAATCTCACCAACAATTTCGTCGAGCCCTTGCAGGCGCTTCTCGACGACGAAGCGTCGTATACGAAGTCGCGAGCCATCGTTGCACGACACATGCTCGACTTCGTACAGAAGTTTCGCCCGCAACGCGCCGTCGTCAGTGGGCAGGGCTGGAGCTTCGCAGGCGCACAGGCGGCGATGAATCACGCTTTCTTCAGCGTGGACAATCGATGGCTGACGCAGTCGGCGCGTGACCTGGCTCCGCATGTGGACTGGTTCGAGGGCATTCCCGGCATGCGCTTCACGTTGCATGGCGACACAGTGAGCGTCGATCAGTCTGCTGCGCTCACCATCTTAGACTCCCCCAGCCGGGAATTCAGCCCTCGCGCGAGGCAAGGGCAGGATCGCAGTCCGTGGACGGGCGTGACGAACATCTCTGCGGAACGCTTGCAGCTCCTGAAAGAGTTTGTCCGCAATCGCTATGGCTACTTGCTGGAAGCGCACGCACCGCGGCTCATGGAGCGCCTCTACTATCTCAAGTGCCAGGGCGCTGCCGAGGTGACGCCCACCTTTGCCGTGAGCCTGCGCAATGGCGATTCCCGCTGTGTGTTCGAACTCGACTATGGGCACCTCGTATTTCGGGAAGCAGCGGTCACAGCGCCGCCATGTGCCGTGGGTTTCGAGATCTGGGCCGCGGACCTGGAGATGCTGCTGGCCGCACAGGAAGAAGTGTTCATGGTCTACGAAAGCTCGGTACGCACCTGGAGCTTCGTCCCGGAAGCGATCGAGGCGGCAACGCTCATCGAAAGCCTGATGTGGTTCACGCCGCGTTACCGTCCTAAGGAATTCCTGCAGTTCTATCGCTCGCGTCTTGCGGAACTGCAGGCTAAAGCGATTGTTGCCGCGGAAGTGCGCTAGTCGGCACACTCCAGCCCGTCCGGCACCCAGTTCCTGCAGCCCAGTTACACCACGCTGGCGCTGCGTGCCCAATGGCAGGATCCATCGAGGTGGGGGCGAAATTCTGACCGCTTCGCGTCAGGTCAGTGCACGAGGTGTCGCCGATACTGCCGTATCGGGCGATACCATCGTGCAACCGTGCTCGAGCTTTATCAGTTACCGCCCTGGTCCCCGTGCCGGTTCGACTCGAACAGGAACCAGGTGCGCCGCTCGGTCTCGTCGATCCAGTTCTCGATCAGGCTGGCCGTGGCGATGTCCCGCAGTTCATCGACAAGGTCGTGGACCTCGCGCAGCCGGGCTGCAAGGGTCTGGTTGTCTTCACGAAGCTCCGCGAGCATGTCCGATGGCGTCACGTACTCCGCGTCGTTATCCTTGATCCTTTGCAGTTTCGCGATGTGCCCGATGGATCGCAGGGTCGCACCGCCGGTCTTGCGGATGCGTTCCGCGATTGGATCGGTCATGGCATACAGTTCATCCGCCTGGTCGTCCAGCAGCAGGTGATAGTCCCGGAAGTGCGGACCGCTCATGTGCCAATGAAAATTCTTGGTCTTGAGATACAGTGCAAACACATCGGCCAGGACGGCATTCATGGTCGCGGCGATGCTCTTGGATGCCTCGGCCCCCAGATCGGTCGGCGTTACCAGCGATGCTCCACGCCGCGTTTTCAGTTCCTGGACTTCGCCTGTAGATTTCTTGCTCATGGGGAACTCCTGCCTGCTGTTGAACGACGATCGATGGCCGACCCCGCGGATGCTACGCCGACTCGGCGTCGAACGTCTTGGACGATGACGGCATCGGCAGAAGACGGCCGACGCGGGCAGGGTAATTCTTGCGCATCGGATCACTTCATGTGGGACCGCTCGAATCGTGCCGCAGGTCAATCCAGCCCAGTCCTTCCCGGCGCCCAATGGGGCTTTGTTGCAAGACGCGAGGACGGAACCCCGAGGTCCTTCAACGCCCGCCACAGCCGCTGAGTGAAAGGCGCTCTTCCCGTCAGCACGAAGGTCATACCGGCGGCGGCGAGAGCCTGGAGCTTCGCTTCTATCTCTTGAAGATGAGAGTCGTCTTCCATTCGGCGTACCAGCGCAGCATCGCCAAGTTCAAGATGCGTTGCGACGTGTCGCGTGCTCTGAATGTCGTTGACCTCGAGCAGGCATCGAACCGTTCGTGTCGGTTCCTGCTGCAGCAACGCATACGCGAGGCCAATCGAGGTCTCGTCGCCAAGAACGGCAATCGACTGCGAGCCGTTGCCGACCTTGAGCGACGATCGCGGCCCGAAGACATCGCACTCATCGCCGACGCCAACGCGCCGGATCCACTCGCTGCCCGGCCCGTTGCCGTGCGCATAACCGAGGATGCGGGTACGGCCCTCAGCCGCATCCCATTCGATCGGTGTAAACGTACGAGTCATGAACGCCGCATTCATGACAACCTGCACCTTCTGGCAGGGCATCCAGTCGACGCCCTTGAACGCGGGGCTTTCGAGCGTGATCAGTCGGAAGTCCTCCGCCACGGCGTCGGCACGCGTGACGCACGCCGTTTTCATCAACAGGAGCCGCAGTGCTTTGCTCAGCCGCCCGGAGAGCGAAGCGTCGGCCGGTTGCATGGTGCTCATCGAGTCACGACCGTGAATTCGTTGCCGCATCCTTCGTCACACTGGTAGAGAAACCGGCCGAATTGCGGCGACACATTCAAGTAATTATCGGCATAGGTGCGGTACTGGCCCCGCAGGTCCTTGCGTTCCGCCTCGATGAACTTGCCGATCAGCTGCCCAGGATCGGGAACGTTCGCGAAAGATTCCATGAGCGATCGGTCGGCGGCCTCGGCCTCCTTGAAAAGTCGTTGCAGCGCCTCGGTAATGCGTCCCGTGCTCAATGAATTCATGCACCTCATCCTTCCGCAAGAGGAGGGCGCCGGGTTGGCGCCGCCTCGTTCTCGTTGCTTGCGGTCAGCATAGGGGAGAGAAGGATTGGCGTATTCGCAAACTAGGTCAAGATGTTTTGCAATCTTGCCAAGTGGGTGTGAGCGTCGGGCCAATTCCAGTCATGCCGATCATCAATGAGCCTCCCTGCCTCGACATCCCAGGCCCGGGGGGATTGGATGATCCCGATGCCGTGCCTCGCACGGTCTTCACCGTCGGTGGAGCGATGGAGACCACGGGCCGCTTCGAGCTGGATTTTCATCGGCAGCGCAAGTGCCAGCTGTTACTGTTCCTGCGCGGCGTGCTCACGTGCGAGATCGATGATGGACTCTGGATCGTGCCGCCGCACAGTGCGATGGCGATATGACGCGGGTGCGCGTTATAAATCCGGGCCACAATGAGAGCACGAACGGTACGGACCCTGCGCACCCGCACTTCAGAATAGCGACCATGCAAGGCCGAGCACGGCGCTGGCCGCCAAGGTCGCCGGCATGGCCAGCTTGAAACGCAGCATCGCAACCAACGCGGCGACCGTGAGCACCAACGCGGCCGGATCGAGTGCCGACAGAACGGGGACGTTCATGTGCAAAAGTCCCCACCGCACCGGATGGGCCTCTGCGAACAGCGTGTGCAAAGCGAACCATACCGAGAGATTCAGGATCACGCCGACGACCGCAGCAGTGATGCTGGCCATCGCAGCGTTCAGGACACGATAATTGCGCAGCGACTCGATATAGGGCGCTCCCAGCAGTATCCACAGGAAGCAGGGCACGAAGGTCACCCACACAGCGATGCCTGCACCGAGCATGCCCGAGCTTACGGGAGACAGGCCTGTCGACGCACGATAGGCGCCGAGATAGGCCACAAACTGCAGGACGAGAATGAGGGGGCCGGGCGTCGTCTCGGCAAGCGCGAGTCCATCCAGCATCTCTCCAGGTCGCAACCAGGCAAAGTCCTCCACCGCCCGCTGGGCCACGTAACTCAGAACCGAATAGGCGCCGCCAAACGTAACGACGGCCGTCTGACTGAAGAACAGGCCCTGTTGTACGAACACGCTGTGCGCTCCCTTCCAGAGTGCAAACAGCGCGATGGGTGCGATCCACAATGCACACCAGGTCAGCAGTACCCGCAGCGATCGTTTGAGATTCGGATTGGCATGGTCGAGCTGCCCGGTCTCGAAGAGATGGTCGACGACGCTGGCCTCCTTGCTCTGTGTCGATGTAGTCGCTCCAGGCTGTGGAAACAGATTCGGCTTGGTGCGGTACATCGACGCCCCAATCGCGCCGGCGCCTACGACGATCCAGGGAAACGGCACATCGAACGCAAATATTGCGACGAACGCGAGCGCTGCCATCGCGACCAGGAATGCACTCTTGAGCGCGCGGCGTCCTATTCGCAATACCGCTTCGGCGACGATCGCCAGCACCGCTGCTTTCAAGCCGAAGAACAGGGCGGCGACCAACGGAAGTTCGTGGAAATGCGCGTAGAGCATGCTGAGCACGAGGATGACAAACGCGCCCGGCAGCACGAACAATACGCCGGCTACCACGCCGCCCCACGTTCGATGCATCAACCAGCCGATGTAGATCGCGAGCTGCTGGGCTTCCGGACCCGGCAGCAGCATGCAGTAGTTGAGCGCATGGAGAAATCGCGTCTCGCTGATCCAGCGTCTGCGTTCGACCAGCTCGCGATGCATGAGGGCGATCTGCCCGGCCGGTCCGCCAAAGCTCAGCAGGCCGATGCGACCCCAGACCCGGACCGCCTCGCCGAAGGAAACGGCGCTCGGTCCCGGTGTCGGCTCGCCGCTCACGTCTTCGATACGGCACCGGGGCGCTGGGCAGCGGCATCCCGCTGCGTGTTCGTGAAGAACCTTCGCTCAGTCATGGCCTCTCCCGAAGAGAACTCGCCTCTCGATGGTCGAGGCTCTACGGTATGGTAGATGAAGCTACATGACAAATCTGCAATGGCTGCTGCCGGTTGCCAAGCCTTCCCGGCAGCGTCACTTCAGAAGTTCATCCGCAGCATCGCTCCATACGTACGCGGCGTATTCGTCAGGTAACCGACGCGAGCACGGCTGCCGCGCTCGCGATCGAGTGACAGGCGGGCGCGTTCGTCCCATACGTTGTTGACGAATGCCGCTGCTTCCCACGCCGCGGTTCGTACGCCGAAGCGCAGATTGCCGATGTCATAGGCCGGCAGTTCGGGATTGAAGGTAAAGCCGCTGATGGTTGGATTCCCGAACGCGAAGAAGCCCGGCGCGGGCGTGGCTGGGTCGCTATCGACCACGCCGAAGGGCGGTTCCTGATCGGCGAGTTGCGTGTACGAGGAACCGACGTACTGCGCAGTGAAGTTCACGAATCCATCCATCGACGCAGTGAAAGGCCAGTTATAGGTCGCGCTGGCCGATGCCTGGAATTCCGGCGAGGTCGGCAGGCGATTGCCATCGCGAATGCCGGCAATCGGCGTGCCGCTGGCATCGGTCCGCGTCTTCGTGATCTCCGCCTGCTGGTAAGTTGCGGACAAGCTCAGGTCCCAGCTCGAGTTGGGGCGGGCCTGCAATTCGACTTCGCCGCCAACCGACTGCGCCTGCGCATTCAGCACGATGCGGGATGAACACGAGCCGGCGTCCGCAATGACCTGCAGGTTGTCGATATCCGAATAAAACACCGCGGCATTGAATGTCACGCGTCCGTCGGCGAGTTGAGTTTTCGCCCCCAACTCGTAGTTGAGCACCTTCTCATCCTTGAACGTCGGCTGGCCGCCATAGGTGATGAGATCGGGCGGCGCGCACAACGGAACGTTCAAGGGGTCGTTGATGCCGCCGAGACGAAAGCCACGCGACACTTGTGCCGTGAGCAGAACATCCTGCTGCGGTTCGAATGCCACGATGACGCGCGGTGAAAATCCATCGGAGCTGGTCGATCCGGGTTGTCTCGTATAGCCGAGGTCGGCGAACGCGCCGGCGAAAGTGAGTTCGCGATCCTCATCGAAATCGTAGTAGCGCACGCCGCCGGTCAGGCTCCACTGCTGGGTCAGATGCCACGTGCCTTCGCCGAACAGCGCGAACTGCTTCATCTTGAAAGGCACCTTCGAGTAATACGGAGTGTCCGGGGGCGCATTGAAGCCGGCGCTGTTGGGCAGGCCTATCCTGACCAGCATGGCATCGTAGCCGGGCGTCGGCAGATCCTGTCCGTACTCGCGATCTGTGTGCTGGTAGAACGCGCCAACGAGCCATTCGAACGCGCCGCCGCCCGCCGAAGTAAGGCGCACTTCCTCGCTGAATACTTCGAGCTTGGTCGTGTCGATCAGCGGCGAATTGAGGCGCACCTCGGCGGCGGTGCTGCCGCGACTTGCGAAACTGCCGAAGGTGATGCTGCCGCTGAGTGCGCTCGCATCGCGCGTTACCACCACATCGCGATCCGTGTACGAACTGATGGAAGTCAGGGTGAGGTCGCCGATGCCCCACGCTACGGTGAGGTCGGCGAGCTTGAATTCGTCATCGATGCCCTCGCGCAGCTGAACGACCTGCCCACGCTCACTGGGCGTCACGCGCGGCTCTGTCGTCGTGAACGGATTGCCGAGAATGCTGTAGACATCGAAGCGGGGAAAGCCATCCGTCTCCAGCTTCTGATAGACGATGCGCGGCGTGATAGCTAGATTTTCTCCCGGCTGAAATCGTACCGCGACGCGGGCGCCGTACCGATCGCCGCCGTTCACGTCTTCCCGCACCGGCCGGCCCGGATAGAATGCATCGATGAATCCCGCGAACTCGTTGTAGTAACCCACGAGCCGCGCCGCCACGGTTTCCCCCACCGGCAGATTCACGGCGGCTCGCGCATTGCCGCCGAAGTCGCTGTCGGTCCCGGTGAAAGCGCCGATCTCTGCAGCACCCTCGAACTTGCCTATGACCGGCTGCTTGGTGATGTAGCGTATCGTGCCGGCGGAGGAACCGGCGCCGAACAATGTTCCTTGCGGGCCACGCAGGACTTCGAACCGTTCCAGGTCGAATAGATCCAGGTCCGGCGTGAACAGCGCCTGGGAGATCGCCGATTCGTCGAGATAGACGCCGACCGATTCCTTCACGCCACCCACCAGGTCCCGGACCACCTGGCCGGCGCTGATGCCGCGAATCGCCACCTGGCTCTGTCCAGGCCCGAGATCGGTGATGGTCAGACCTGCAAAATTGCGCGCCAGCTCGGCGATATTTCCGGAGCCGGATTCGCGGATCTGCTGTTCGCTCGCGGCTGCAACCGAGAACGGCACATCCTGCAGTGCAACCTCGCGCTTTTGCGCCGTTACGATGATGCGGGCAATGATGTCTTCGTCGCTCGGCACTTGCGCCAAGCCGATGGCAGGAACCGCCAGTGCCACCGCCAGGTACTTCCTATCCTTATTGCGCCGGGTGTTCATATGCATGCTCCCCGAGCCGACGTCGTTGGCGAATGGCAGCAACCTAAATCATCGTCCAATGACAAGTCAACGACGATGCGACCAAAGCGGCGTTGGAAAATTTACATTGTTGTCGTATCAACGGAGACGAAGGCGGAGTGGCGGCTGGCTGATGATTTTCCACCGACGCTGGCAGTCAGCTCCAGATGGAAGTTCTCCAGGCCGCGAATGATGCAGCTCGCCTCGTAATCGAGCCACGGTCGTCTCGGCCACACGAGTTCGACCGTGAACTCACAACCAGAATCGTAGAGATATCCGTCGGAGGCCAGCCATTGATGTGAACGCGCGTGGCGGCAATCTGTCGAGAGAGCCTGAGAAACTCATTGCGCATGGTGGCTTCCGCGCCGCCCGTGAGCAATGCAGACCACAGTTTGCGGTGCTCGTTGACCAAGTGCGGTTGGTAATGGGCCATGTGCTTCGTGGGTCTGTGCCAGCCGAACTGTGGTCAGTATAACCATCGAGCTGCGCACTAACCCGCTGGTGCGGTGGATTTGCGGTCCAAGCTGGTAACAGGGTGTATCGAAGGCAAGCATGCGCAGAGAGGCTTGCAGTAACTCTTGCTTCTGCGATGCCGAGTGGCGCTGTGACCGCCATCACCTGTATCAGGGCAGTGAATCGATGAGTCGCTTCGCTTCCTGCCTCTGCGCCGGATCGCCTTCTGCGAGAACCTCGTCGAGCATGTGGCGGGCGCTCTCCGGATCACCCATATCGAGGAACTGTCGAGCCAAATCGAGCTTCGTGTGAATCTCGTTCGCCGTCGCAGCCTCGAGTTCGCAATCCGGGAGCGGGTCGGACTGGGACCGGCTTCTCGTAGCAGCCGGCTTCTGCTTTGCTGGACGTTCAATACCCTTCGTTGGCTTCAATTCTCGCCCTCCCGATACGCGGTCGATCGACACGGCGTTCAACCAGTCCGAGTGCCGGTTACCAGTATACCCAAGGTTCGTGGCTGGGATCGCTCGCATACGTACAGGTCGTTCCCAAGTCGAAACCAATCCAACTCAACCTGGGGTAACGCCACTGCCATACGTCCACAACACGACGTCTGGTCCGCGCGACAGTCCTATCTCGCACGCCGCGGTCCCGCTTTGTTCCAGGGAGCCAATTCATGTCGATGCGAACTACTATCAAAACCCTCGCGGTGTTGACCGCGGCACTCTGTTCGTTTCACGCCCGAGCAGAGTTTCAACTGCAGGAGGCCACTGTCGATAGCCTGCACAAGGCCATCCAGTCAGGCGACATCACCTGCAAGCAGGTGATCGAGGCATATGTCGCTCGCGCCAAAGCTTACAACGGCTCCTGCACGAAGCTGATTACCGCGGACGGCGCAAAAGCTCCCAAGGCGCTCGGCGCCATCCGTGCCGGTTTTCCGGTGAAGTTCGCCAGTGAGACGGTGTCGATCGCCAAGCACGTCCCGGACTTCGACAAATACACCGGGTTGAAGCCCGATTTCGGCCGCATGGAGGCGACTGCGTCGGACCCCTCGGTGCAGCAGCAATACGGCATGGTCGCCGGCATACCGAATGCAGGCCAGGTGAACGCGCTGGAAGTACTCAATATTCGCGGCGAACGTTCGGTCACCTGCAAGGGCAAGTTCGATGCGGCGCCCGGCAAACCGTTACCAGCGGGCGCGCCCGCCAGTTGCGAGGAATTCCGCAAACAACCGGATGCTCTGGAGACGGCGGCCGCGATGGACGCCAAGTACGGGCGCAATCCCGATCTCAAGGCGATGCCTCTGTACTGCGTGGCCATGGCCAATAAGGGCATCTATGACGCGAAAGACCTGCGCACTACGGGCGGCGCCGACGTCAACTACGCAATGGACGCGCCGCCACAAGACGCCACGCTGGTCGCGCGCCTGCGCGAAGCGGGCGTCATCATTTTTGGACACGCCCACGAGTCGGAGTACAACGCCGGCAGCGGCGATCCGGGCGGCGACGCGAAAGTTGAGCGCCCGTACATCGGCCAGGGTGGTTCGCGCGAGTCCTGGGGTGGTTCGACCTGCAATCCGTACGACACCGAGCGTGTCACCAGCGGCTCGAGCGGCGGATCGGGCGTAGCCGTCGCCTCGAATCTCACCATGTGCTCCATCTGCGAAACTACCGGCGGCTCATGCCGTGGCCCGGCGAATTACCAGGGTGTCGTGATGGTCGTGCCGACCAAGGGCATGATCTCCTTCGCCGGTTCCTTCGGCGCCAACCCGTACCAGGATCGTCCCGGCATCATGTGCCGTTCGGTGAAGGATGCGGCAACGATACTCGACGCATTCCGCGACAAGAAGTCGGGCAGCTATTTCGATGCTCGCGATCCTTACACAGCGTTGCCGCGTGTCGTGCCCTCGACGGCTTCGTACGTGAGCGCGGCGACAGCGGCCACCGGCAAGCCTCTCACCGGCATGCGCATCGGCGTGATCCGAGCTTTGTTCATCAAGGACTCGCCTGGCGATGCGGCGGTGAGCGATGGCATCAACAGCGAACTCAAGGTGCTGCAGTCGCTGGGCGCCGAACTGGTCGAGGACGTCGACCCGGCTTACCCGGATGACCCGTCGATCCCGAACATGACGTTCGGTTTCAACCAGGCGTTCGCGGAAGTGCTGCCCTTCCACATGCCCGAAGTGTTCTCGTGGAAACGCGATGGCAAGCCGATGTTCTCGGTGCCGGACTGGGATGTGACCAGCCGCAAATACCTGATCGCGGTCTCGGCGCACAAGGCGCCGCTGCCCTCGAACATGAACTTCAACACGCTCTTCAACAATCCGCCCAACAACAAGGATGAGATCACCGGCTACACGTTCGCCTACCAGCTCGGCCAGTACCTTACGCTGCGCGGCGACAGCCGCGTATACGACTGGGCTACGCTCAATGCCAATGCGAAGTACTACAACGACGTGCGCCGCGCGGCAATGACGAACTGGGGTAACAAGGAAATGGACATCCGCACCAATGCCGTCACCTACACGATGAAGCGTCGCGACACCCTGCGGATGGCGATGACGAAGGTGCTGCTGCAAAACAAGCTCGATATGTTCGTCAATCCGGTCAACCTGACTCTGCAGGGCAAGATCGGCGGCGCCCAGGAGCGTGGCGGCGCGGGTGGCGGTCGCGGACCAGGCTTCGGCTACGGCGCCATGCTCGGCATTCCCGAAGTGTTTGTTCCCGCTGGCTTCGCCGACAGTATCCATGACCTCAAGTTCAAGCTCGCCGCGGATGGCAAAAGCTATGAGGCGCAGGAGAGCTCTGTTGCCACGAAGCTCGGTGGCATCGGCCTGCCGTACAACATCGGGTTCTGGGCTGAACCTGGGCAGGAAGCTAACCTCATCAAGGCGGGTGCCGCCTACGAGGCGGCAACTCACCATCGCAAGCCGCCACCGGCATTCGGACCGGTGAAGGGAGAGCCCGTGTCGCACGCGATGATGACCATGACGTCACGCTGAATGCGGCGACAATGCAGGTCGGAATTTGTAGCGCCAACTGTTCGCCGTCGCGAGCGACGGCGAGAGCCAATCCCGGCGTCCAG
>Ga0065707_10082836_pt1 | contig 11805 bp, 9 predicted proteins | sample SwiRhicommuniRL3_FD_59094 | JGI IMG/M metagenome (GOLD analysis project Ga0065707, IMG submission 59094) | Switchgrass rhizosphere bacterial communities from Rose Lake, Michigan, USA - RL3 v2 (version 2) | ecosystem: Host-associated > Plants > Roots > Rhizosphere > Soil | place: East Lansing, MI... | reverse complement strand
CCAAGCCGGTGGCGAAGAAAAAGGCCGGGCGCCGCTGACCACCGGGTCCGCCGGGGCCGGATTCGAGCCGGAGCTGGCGAGCAGAGTGACCGGCGCGGGCCACTCCAGATGCATTCTGGGGGATGGGCCCGCCTGTGAGCTGGACTCGGCGCTGATCCGGACGCGTTCCTTCCGCTAAACTACCCGCCCTTTCCGGGTGGCTGCCCCCGGATTCATCACGTCGAGTTCTTCATGCGCTCCCATTACTGCGGTCAGGTCAACGAGTCTCTCAACGGCAAGGAAGTCTGGGTCGCAGGCTGGGTACACCGCCGCCGCGACCATGGCGGAGTGATCTTCGTCGACCTGCGCGACCGCGAAGGCCTGCTGCAGATCGTGTTCGATCCCGACACCAAGGAAGTGTTCGCCAACGCCGAACGCCTGCGCAGCGAGTTCTGCATTCGCATTCGCGGGTTGGTCCGCAGTCGTCCTGCCGGCACCGCGAACGCCAATCTCGCTTCCGGGCAGGTAGAACTGCTGGCGCGCGAACTGGAGATCCTGAACCGCTCCGAGACGCCGCCGTTCCATCACGACGAAGACACCAACGAAGAACTGCGCCTCAAGTACCGCTATATCGATCTGCGCCGCGAAGAAATGCAGCGGCGCTTGCGGCTGCGTCATCAGGTCACGCGTGCGATGCGTGAGTATCTGGACGAGCATGGCTTCATCGATATCGAAACCCCCATGCTTACGAAGGCGACGCCGGAAGGCGCGCGCGATTACCTGGTCCCGAGCCGCACGCATCCCGGCCAGTTCTTCGCTTTGCCGCAGTCCCCGCAGCTGTTCAAGCAGCTGCTCATGATGGCCGGCTTCGACCGTTACTATCAGATCGTCCGCTGTTTCCGCGACGAAGACCTGCGTGCCGAGCGCCAGCCCGAATTCACGCAGCTCGATATCGAGACCTCGTTCCTGAGCGAAGAGCAGATCATGCAGCACATGGAGGCGCTGATGGTCAGCCTGTTCAAGACCGTGCTGAACGTCGACCTGCCGCCGCTGCCCCGCATGACGTATGCAGAAGCGATGCGCCGTTACGGATCGGACAAGCCCGATCTGCGTATTGCGCTCGAACTGGTCGATGTCGCGGACCTGGTGCGAGACAGCGAATTCAAAGTCTTCGCCGGTCCGGCCGCGAATCCGAACGGACGCGTGGCGGCGCTGCGAGTACCCCAGGGCGGCTCGAAGCTGTCGCGCAAGCAGATCGACGATTACACGACATTCGTCGGACGCTACGGCGCCCGCGGCCTCGCATACATCAAGGTCAACGAACTCGCCAAGGGCCGAGAAGGCCTGCAATCGCCGATTCTCAAGAACCTGAGCGACGCGGCAGTCAACGGCATCATGCAGCGCACGGGCGCACAGGATGGCGATCTGATTTTCTTCGGCGCCGACACTGCCAAGGTCGTCAGCGATGCGCTCGGCGCGCTGCGGCTCAAGGTCGGCAACGACCTGGGCCTGTCGAGCGGCGGCTGGCGTCCGCTGTGGGTCGTGGACTTCCCCATGTTCGAGTGGGATACGGAGAGCAAGCGCTGGTTCGCCATGCATCACCCGTTCACCGCGCCTCGCGGCGACGATCCCGCCGCGTTGCGGGCCGATCCGGCGAACGCCGTTTCCAAGGGCTACGACATGGTGCTGAACGGCTCGGAAATCGGCGGCGGCTCGGTGCGTATCCATCGCGCCGAGATGCAGTCGGCCGTATTCGACCTGCTGGGCATCGGCCCGGAAGAAGCGCAGCAGAAATTCGGCTTCCTGCTCGAAGCGTTGAAGTACGGGACGCCTCCGCATGGCGGCATCGCCTTCGGTCTCGATCGCGTGGTGATGTTCATGGCGGGCACCGACAGCATTCGCGACGTCATCGCGTTCCCGAAGACGCAGACCGCCGCGGACCTGATGACCAACGCACCGACGACGGTGAGCGAAGAACAGCTCAAGGAACTGCACATCCGCGTGAAGTTGCCGCTCAAGGTGGAGTGAGGCGCTTCGATGTCGGGCGGTGCGGCGGTCGTGCTGGTTCACGGTCTATGGATGTCCGGCTTCCACATGACGGTGCTGCGGCGTCGCCTGGATGCGGCGCAGCTGCGTCCGACGGCTTTCGAGTATCGCTCCATGAGCCGCTCGATGACCGAGCATGCGCAACGCTTGCAGGAGTTCGCACGGGCGCAGCAAGCCGACGAGCTGCATTTCGTCGGACACAGTCTCGGCGGCATCGCGATCCTGCGTGCCTTGCAGCTAACCGAGGATCTGCCGCCTGGCCGCGTCGTGATGCTGGGGTCGCCGTTACAGGGCAGCCTTGCGGCGCAGGGCATTGCGAGCAAAGTGCCGTTCGGACGCGCGATCCTGGGCATTTCCATTCGCGAGGAATGTATAGATTGCCGCTCGCACGAATGGACGGGCCGGCGTGAAGTCGGAGTGATTGCGGGATCGTCGCGCCGCGGATTGGGCCGGCTGTTCGCCACCCTCGACGGCGAACACGATGGCACCGTGACCGTCGCGGAGACGCAGCTCCCCGGAGCCAAGGACCATCTCGTCATGAACGCTTCGCACAGCGGCCTGGTGTTCTCAGGCGAGGTAGCGAATCAGACGGTTCACTTCCTGACGCACGGCAGGTTTCAGCGTTAGGGCTTCCGGGGACACTGCTCGCTGCCCCGAGCAGCGTCCCCGGACTATCGCGTCAACGCCTTCAACCGATACAACGCATCCAACGCCTGTTTAGGCGTCAGCGAGTCCGGATCGATCTCGCCAAGCGCTGTCACGACCTCGTGTGGTTTCGCTTCCTGCGGCATCTCCAGCAGCAACTGCTGCTGCGGCCCCGCCGAGTGCGCCGCCAGCGACTTGCGTTCCAGTTCTCCAAGATAGCGCCGCGCCGCCGAGATCACCTTGGGTGGCACGCCCGCGAGCGATGCGACCTGCAATCCGTAACTCTGGTTCGCCGGGCCTTCCTTCACCGCGTGCAGGAAGATCAGCTTGTCGCTGTGCTCGGTCGCGTCGAGATGCACGTTGGCGCAGCCGTCGATTTCAGTCGACAGCGCGGTGAGTTCGAAGTAGTGCGTCGCGAACAAGGTGAAGGCTCGCACGTGCTTGCCGATATGTGTCGCGCAGGACCAGGCCAGCGACAGGCCGTCATATGTGCTGGTGCCGCGGCCGATCTCATCCATCAGCACCAGGCTGTGTGCGGTGGCGTTGTTCAGGATGTTGGCCGCCTCCGTCATCTCCACCATGAACGTAGAACGGCCGCCAGCGAGATCGTCCGACGCGCCGATACGGGTGAACACGCGATCGACCGGTCCGACGCGAGCTGCCGCTGCGGGTACGTAACTGCCGATGCGGGCGAGAATGACGATCAGCGCGATCTGCCGCATGAACGTAGATTTACCGCCCATGTTCGGACCGGTGATCACCAGCATGCGGCGTCGATCGTGCAGGTCGAGATCGTTCGGTACGAACGGCTGTTCGATGAACTGTTCCACCACCGGATGCCGGCCGCCCGAGATTTCGATCACCGGATCGTCGGTCAGTGTCGGCGCCGCATACCGAAGTGCGACGGCTCGCTCGGCGAAAGTAGACAACACATCCAGCGCGGCAAGTGCGGCGGCGCTCGTCTGCAGTTCCGCGAGACTGACGATCAGCTTATCCAGCAACTCATCGTAGAGCTGTTTTTCCCGCGCCAATGCCTTATCGCGAGCGCCGAGGACTTTCTCTTCGAACTCTTTCAGTTCGGGCGTGATGTAGCGTTCCGAATTCTTGACAGTCTGCCGTCGATGATAGTCGGCGGGAACCTTGTCCGCGAGGTTGCGGCTCAGTTCGATGTAGTAACCCTGCACACGGTTGTAACCGAGCTTGAGGCTGGGAATGCCGGTGCGTTCGCGTTCGCGCGCTTCGAGGTCCAGCAGGTACTGATCGCCGTGTTCGCTGATACGCTGCAGGTCGTCGAGTTCGGCGTCGTAACCGGCCTTGATGACGCCGCCGTCACGCAAGAACGGCGGTGGCGCCTCGACGAGGGCCCGTTCGAGCAATGCGTGCAGGTCGGGATAGGTGCCGATCTGTTTCAGCAGGTCTCTCAGCAGCGGCGCGTCCGTTGGCGCCAGCAATTCCTGGATCTCAGGCAATCGCGACAGGGCGCTGCGCAATTGAGCCAGGTCGCGCGGTCTTGCACTCTTGAGCGCAACTCGTGCGAGCGACCGTTCGATATCGCCGACGTGTTGCAGAAGCTCGCGGACCTGTGGGTGCAAAGCCTGCGCTATGAATACGCTGACTGCATTCAATCGAAGCTCGACGGGCTTGCGCTCGCGCAACGGCCGATGCAACCAGCGTCGCAGTTCGCGGCCGCCCATCGCCGTGGCAGTGCGATCCAGTACGCCGGCGACCGTGCATTCAGGCCGGTTCGCCAGGCTCGTATCCAATTCCAGGTTGCGTCGTGTCGCCGCATCGAGCAGGACGCAGTCGCTGCGTTCTTCGAGGCGCAATCCACGCAGATGAGGCAGCGCCGCCTTCTGCGTGTCGCGAACGTAGTTGAGAAGGCAACCGGCGGCGCGAATCGCAAGCGGACGATTCTCACAACCGAAGCCAGCCAGATCGCGCGTGGCGAACTGTGTACATAACAAGCGCGTGCCGCTATCCAGGTCGAAGTGCCATGGCGGCCGTTCGCGAGTCGGCGCGTTACCGGGAAGGCGCGCCTGTTCGCAGATGAGTACTTCTGCGGGACGCAGCCGTTCCAATTCGCTGGTCAGAGCTTCTTCGCCATCGGCTTCCATGACGCTGAACCGGCCGCTCGACAATTCCAGCCATGCGAGGCCGAAGCGTCCACCTTCAGTGAATACCGCACCGAGTAAAGTGTCCCGACGGGCTTCGAGAAACGCTTCATCGGTGACCGTGCCCGGCGTGACGATGCGGACGACTTTGCGTTCAACCGGACCCTTCGACTTCGCGGGATCGCCGATCTGCTCGCAGATCGCGACCGATTCGCCACGGCGTACCAGGCGTGAGAGATAGTTCTCGGCGCTGTGATAAGGCACGCCGGCCATGGGGATGGGCTGGCCTGCCGACGAACCTCGCGATGTCAGGGTGATATCGAGCAGGCGCGCGGCGCGTTTCGCATCGTCGAAGAACAGCTCGTAGAAATCGCCCATGCGATAGAACAGCAGCGCATCGGGATGCTGCGCCTTCAGGTGCAGGTACTGCTGCATCATGGGAGTGTGCTGGGCGTCGTCTGCCAACTCGTTGCCTCGGGTGACAATGCAAGGGGATACGCCCGGGCCGAAGTGAACCGGCCGGGAGGCGCCTGGGAAGAAACTATTATGCCTTCCGCGGCACGGAGAATCGCGGGCCCTTGCAGATGGACCGTCCGGTCGCAACCCAATGCCGGCCGGACGAGTGGCGAATTTGTATTTCTGCGGGACTTGACGTGCCCGGCGGACGGTCGTATGCATGCGCGATGGCTACCAGCAATCAGGCCTCAGCCGTGACCGATGCCGCCTTGGAGCGGCTCGCAGCACTGGTCGGCGCGCACTTGATGGATTCCGAACGGCGGCTGGTCAGCGCAGAGTCGTGTACCGGTGGCTGGATCGGGAAGACAGTGACCGATATCGGCGGTAGTTCCAGCTGGTATCTCGGTGGCGTGGTCTCTTACAGCAACACGTTGAAGCAATCGTTGCTGGGCGTGCTTCCTTCCACGCTCGCCGCTCACGGTGCTGTCAGCGAGGCAGCCGCTCGCGAGATGGCGATCGGTGCGCTCGAAACTCTCGGCGGCCAGATCGCAGTTGCAGTGACCGGCATCGCAGGACCTGGAGGCGCGCAGCCCGGCAAACCCGTCGGTACCGTATGGTTCGGCTGGGCCTGGTATCAGGCCGGAGAAATCGAAACGCGGGTGGCCATGGAGTTGTTCGACGGCGATCGCGAGGCGGTGCGCCGCCAGACAGTGGCCCGGTCGCTCGGAGAAGTGCTGCGCATCGATAGCCCCTAGATGGCTGAGATGGAAAGCCGCCGGCGTCGCGTGTACTTCGCGCTATGGCCTGGCGACACAGTTCGCGAGCAGGTCGCATCGATCGCGAGTGAATGGATCGAGCGCAGCGGCGGCGATGCGATTCGCATCGAGAACTTTCACGCAACGCTCGCTTTCGTCGGCTCGGTATCCGACGACACGGTGCAGCGGCTGCTGGACATTGCGGCGTCGGTGCGCAGTGCGCCGTTCGAGTTCTCCTTCGACCGCATCGAATCCTGGGCCGCCGCGAATGTTCTGTGCCTGGTGACGACGCGACCGGCGGCGCGCCTGGTGTCGCTCGCAGCTCGCTTGCGACTCGGCCTGTTGGAACAACAAGTAGAGTTGTCTGCACAGGAATTCCGCCCGCACGTGACGCTTGCGCGGCGGCCAACGCAGCGGATCGATGCGGTCATCGCCCCCATCCGCTGGACTGCCGCCGACTTCGTACTGGTCGAATCCAACCCCGGTCCGCAAGGCTCCGAGTATCGAATAATCGGCCGCTGGCCGCTGCGCGATTAAACTGTGAAAATATACAGATAAAGGGTCTCGCTCCTGCGCAGCTTGTGAAATAATACGCGCCTGTCGCCGGGGTCCGTCCTGGCGTCCGCTCCTCACTCATCGAGGTCATTCAGATGGAAGAGAATCGTAAGAAAGCGCTCAGTGCCGCGCTTGGCCAGATCGAAAAACAGTTCGGTAAAGGCTCGGTCATGCGCCTCGGCGATGCCAGCGCTTCCTACGATGTCGAAGCGGTCTCGACCGGCTCGCTCGGCCTGGATATCGCGCTCGGCGTGGGCGGTTTGCCCAAGGGTCGCGTCATCGAAATCTACGGCCCGGAATCGTCGGGCAAGACCACGCTCACCCTGCAGGTCATTGCGGAAGCGCAGCGTGCCGGCGGTACCGCAGCGTTCGTCGACGCCGAGCATGCGCTCGATCCCGCTTACGCTGCCAAGCTCGGCGTGAACGTGCAGGACCTGCTGGTGTCGCAGCCGGATACCGGCGAACAGGCACTGGAAATCACCGACATGCTGGTTCGCTCCAGCGCGGTCGATATCGTGGTGGTCGACTCGGTTGCGGCGCTCACGCCCAAGGCTGAAATCGAAGGCGAAATGGGCGACGCTCACGTCGGCCTGCAGGCTCGCCTGATGTCGCAGGCGCTGCGCAAGCTGACCGGCAACATCAAGCGCTCCAATACCATCGTCATTTTCATCAACCAGATCCGCATGAAGATCGGCGTCATGTTCGGTAATCCGGAGACGACGACCGGCGGTAACGCGCTGAAGTTCTACGCCTCGGTGCGCCTGGATATCCGCCGCATCGGCGCGATCAAGAGCGGCGAGGAAGTGGTCGGCAACCAGACGCGCGTGAAAGTGGTCAAGAACAAGGTGGCGCCGCCGTTCCGCGAAGCCGAGTTCGAAATCATGTACGGCGCGGGTATTTCGCGTAACGGCGAGATCATCGACATCGGCGTGCTGCACGGCCTGGTCGAGAAGTCGGGTTCTTGGTACAGCTACAACGGTGAGCGTATCGGCCAGGGTAAGGAAAACGCACGCACGTTCCTCGAACAGCATCCCGACATCTCACGCGACATCGAAGCCAAGCTGCGCGCGAAACTGCTGCCGTCGAAGAAAGACATTGCGGCTGCGGCCGCAGAATCCGAGACGGCCTGAGCCGGAGCCGTTCGCATCCCTATCCGTTTCTCCCCTCCGTCACGCGCCCTCTTCGCTAGCGAAGAGGGCCGATTCACCGGGAGCTAGCCGGTGCCACTGCATCGAAGTCACGGACGCCTGCGCTTCGATTCCAATCCGGAAGACAAGCCCGACCGTGCGGACGAACGCGCCATCGAACTTGCCGCTGTGCGCCTGCTGACCGGCCGCGAACTGTCTGCAGGCGACGTCCGGCGGAAGCTGGAGACCCAGGGTTTCGATCCGGTTGCGCTCGAGGCGGTCATAATGCGGCTTGCAGAGCGCGGCATGATCTCGGACAACCGCTTCGTCGACAGCTTCATCCGGCAGCATTCGCAGCGGGGACAAGGGCCGGACCGCATCCGGGCCGAGCTGCGCCAGCGTGGCGTCGCCTCAGAAGTGATCGAAGAACATCTGCGGACCGCAGAGGTCGATTGGGATTCCCTCGCGGCTCAAGTCCGGGCGCGGAAATTCCGCGCAAGCCCCTCCAACCGGTCTGAACGTGCAAAGCAGTCCCGCTTCCTTCAATATCGCGGCTTTACCAGCGCACAGATCCGCGTCGCCATGGGCAAGCCTTCCCCCGCCAGCACCGTCGTTATCGACTTGGCGGACGATGCCGCCGACATCGATCCGTAGGCGCATTCCCAGTCCCTTCAGTCAGTCTTCGTAGTTCAGTTGTCATGACGACCAAGCGATTGTCGAGCGCAGCGTTGCGCACCCTGTATCTGCAGTTCTTCCAAGGGCACGGCCACCAGATCGTGCCCTCCAGTTCGCTCGTGCCGGGCTCGGACCCGACACTGCTGTTCACGAACGCAGGCATGGTGCAGTTCAAGGATGTCTTCCTGGGCAAGGACAAGCGTCCCTACAACCGGGCGACCAGTTCGCAGCGCTGCGTGCGTGCCGGCGGCAAGCACAACGATCTCGAAAACGTCGGGTATACCGCCCGCCATCACACGTTTTTCGAAATGCTCGGTAATTTCAGCTTCGGCGACTACTTCAAGCGCGACGCTATCAAGTTCGCCTGGGAATTCGTCACCGGCGCGCAGTGGCTGGGCATCGATCCGCAGAAGCTGATGGTCACCGTCTATCACACGGACGATGAAGCGTTCGACATCTGGCACAAGGAAATGGGCTTGCCGGCATCGAGAATCGTCCGCATCGGCGACAAGCCGGGCGGTGGCTCGGATGCCGCCGCGAAATCCCCGTCGGGGGATAACTTCTGGCAGATGGGAGAGACCGGTCCATGCGGTCCCTGCACGGAGATTTTCTACGATCATGGCGCGCACATTCCTGGCGGTCCTCCCGGCTCGCCCGATGAGGACGGCGATCGCTGGATCGAAATCTGGAATCTCGTGTTCATGCAGTTCGATCGGACAGCCGATGGAGTGCTCACGCCTCTGCCGCGGCCGTCGGTGGACACAGGCATGGGACTCGAGCGCACTGCGGCTGTGATGCAGGGTGTGCACTCGAATTACGAGATCGACCTGTTCGTCAATCTCATCAAAGCCGCTGCGCAGGCGACGAATACCTCGGATCTCACGTCCAGTTCGCTACGCGTGATCGCCGATCACATTCGTGCATGCTCGTTCCTGATCGCTGATGGCGTCCTGCCCTCGAACGAAGGACGGGGCTATGTCTTGCGTCGAATCATCCGCCGCGCGATCCGCCATGGATACAAGCTCGGGCAGACGCAACCGTTCTTTCACTCGCTGGTTGCCTCACTCGCCGCGGAAATGGGCGCGGCCTACTCGGAACTGAATACGCAGCGCGCGCACATCGAGCGCGTGCTCCTGCAAGAGGAAGAACGTTTCGCCGAGACGCTGTCGCGAGGCATGTCCTTGCTGGAAAGCGCCATCGACGGTCTGACCGGCAAGGTGATCCCAGGGAAGACAGTCTTCAAGCTCTACGACACGTTCGGATTTCCCGCGGACCTCACCGCGGACATCGCGCGCGAACGCGGCTTGAGCATCGATCAACAAGGCTTCGAGGACGCGATGAAGGAGCAGCGCGAACTCGCGCAAGCGTCCAGCAAGTTTGGCGTCGATCAGCGAGCCGGCATCACTTTCGAGGGGAAAACCGATTTCCGCGGCTATGAATTGCTGCATGAGCAGGGAGTCATCGTCGGTTTGCTTCGCGGCAACGAATCCGTCTCCGTACTCAAAGCGGGCGAACAGGGGCGTGTGATTCTCGACCGCACGCCCTTCTATGCCGAAAGCGGCGGGCAAGTAGGCGATCAGGGAGTATTGATCGCGGGTGAAGCGCGCTTCCAGGTCACCGACACCACCAAGCTAGGTACTGCATACGCTCACGTGGGGCGGGTGACTGCAGGTAAATTCAGCACGGGCGACCAGGTCGAAGCTCGTGTCGACGAAGAGCTGCGTCGTGCGACCATGGCCAATCATTCGGCCACGCATCTGCTGCATGCGGCATTGCGCAAAGTGCTGGGAACCCACGTAACTCAGAAAGGCTCGCTCGTCGCTCCGGAGCGGCTGCGCTTCGATTTCTCGCACTATGCTGCACTGACGCCTGCGGAACTCAAGGAAGTCGAACGCCTGGTGAATACCGAGATCCGCGCGAATGCCGCTGCGGAAATCACGCTGATGCCATACGAAGCCGCTGTGGCTTCGGGCGCGATGGCGCTGTTCGGTGAGAAGTACGATGACGAAGTCCGCGTGCTGAGGATCGGCGATTTCTCGACTGAATTGTGCGGCGGCACGCACGTCAGCCGTGCCGGCGACATCGGTCTTTTCAAGATTGTCAGTGAGAGCGGCGTGGCCGCAGGCGTGCGGCGCATCGAAGCCGTCACGGGCGATGGAGCGCTCGCCTGGGTCTCCGAATCGGACCAGGTGATCCGCGACCTGAGCGCGCTAATGAAAGCCAGTCGCAACGACGTAGAAGAAAAAGTCCGCCAGCTCGTCGACCGCAGTCGCCGGCTGGAAAAGGAGGTCGCCACGCTGAAGTCGCGCCTCGCCAGCGGACAAGGGAACGATCTATCTGCGTCCGCCATTGAGGTCGCAGGTGTGAAAGTCGTTGTGAGCCGCGTGGATGGCGCGGATGCCCCCGCGCTGCGCGCAGCGATCGACCAGCTCAAGAGCAAACTGAAATCCGCGATCGTAGTACTGGCTTCTGTGCCAGAACCGGACAAAGTGATTGTGATCGCCGGTGTCACGGCCGACCTGGTCTCGCGAGTGAAAGCTGGGGACCTGGTCAATGTCGTAGCGCAGGCGGTTGGAGGTCGCGGCGGCGGGCGAGCCGACCTGGCGCAGGCAGGCGGTAACGATCCTTCGCGACTGGAAAGTGCGTTGGCTGCCGTGCCTGCCTGGCTTCAAACAACGCTGGGTGCCTAGCTGATCGCAGCGCACCTTGCGCTGCTTTTATGTTTTCTGTGTGCAGTCCCTATAGGGATTGCGTGCTACGCAGGCATGACAGAAAAATATTCGATTATGTTTTACCGCCCAGAGTATTTGTGCGGTTGCATGGTAATCGTAGTTGCGTCCAACCTTGCGCTCACGCAATGAAAAAAACTTCGATTTTCCGAACATATTTCATTACAAAATGTCATTTGCTGTGAGGGAGTTTTCGAATTTCAGGGAAATCCGGATTCCAAAGCAGTACCCTGTAACCTAACCTCAATCATGAGTCATTCACATGCGAGCTGCGAACGCGCGGTGATCTCCACTGCCGGCACGCCAGCATCTGATCGACTCTGCTGTCAAGCAAGGAGCGACTCATGCTGATTTTGACTCGGCGCGTCGGCGAGACTGTGATGATCGGAAACGATGTCACTGTCACCGTCCTGGGCGTCAAAGGCAATCAAGTCCGCGTCGGTGTGAATGCACCGAAGGAAGTTGCCGTGCATCGTGAAGAGATCTACGAGCGCATCAAGCGCGAAGAGGAAGCTGCCGGCGGTGCAAGTCACCGGCCTGTATCCGGCACCGGGTCCTGATCGTTCCTTTTCAGCCGCGGAGTACCGCCCCGAGTCACTCCGCGGCCAGGTGTCTGAAGCCTTTCTTTTTTCAAGTCTTTACGTACCGGGATTCCCCCAGTATTCTTGCCCGCCTTCGCAGTCGGGCGACTTCCCAGAAACCTCCGATCGCAGGCACTGACCGCCGG
>Ga0065707_10082834_pt1 | contig 11805 bp, 12 predicted proteins | sample SwiRhicommuniRL3_FD_59094 | JGI IMG/M metagenome (GOLD analysis project Ga0065707, IMG submission 59094) | Switchgrass rhizosphere bacterial communities from Rose Lake, Michigan, USA - RL3 v2 (version 2) | ecosystem: Host-associated > Plants > Roots > Rhizosphere > Soil | place: East Lansing... | reverse complement strand
CAACGGCCCGGCCAGCACGCTTGCCGCAAGAGCGACGGCCGTGGCCGGAACCACGCTAATGAACAGCGCGAGTTTTACGAACGCATGGGCCTGTGCTTCGTCCTTCGCCCTCGGCACCACGCGTTGCAGGACTGAAGTGAAGGCGAGGTCCAATATGTTCTCGGCGAAATTCACCACGGACCAGGCGACGACATAGATCCCGTAGCCGGCGATGCCGAACAACCAGGTGTAAACGGGCTGGGAAACGACTTCGATCGCAGCGCCCAGCCGCGACAGTGCCACCGTGGCGGCGCCGCCGGCGATGTCCCGCTTGGCTACCGGAGCGGCTCCGGCATTGGTGGTCACCATCACGGGCACCCGCGCGCCGGCGATAGGAAATGTACGAAAGAGCTCTGCCGGTTCATCTCGATCTTACCGGACCCGAAACGAACAAGTTGCGTTCCGGGTCCGTCAGATGATCAGAATGGGCAGCGGCCCTTGTTCAGTCGCCGCGATGCCAACCACCCCTCCGCCTGGGTGCGTCACCGCTGGGAGCCGGGTTTGGCGCCTGTTCGTAAGAACGTTGCGGGCGGGGCGGGGCGGCGGTGTCTGAATCGTTCCGCCGATGCCAGGTCCGCGATTGGTCGCCCGTCCTGTTTTCGTTCCAGCGATGTCCAGTGCGCATGTCAGGCTGCCACGGACGTGTAGCGGGTCCATGCCAGTTGCCGCCGGAATGCTCGCGGCGATGCTGCCAATAATCGCGCTGCCGGTCGGTCCAGCGGTGCCGGGTGCCGCGGCGGTCGTAAAGCCAATAGCCATTTCCGGGGTAATAATAACCGTCATACCATCCGAACGGCGCATACGGCCCGCAGCCATAGCAATCGTCGTAATAATAGCCGCCGCCATAGCCGACATTGACACCGCCATAGCCATAATCGTCATAGGCGCAGCCACCCAGCCAGACGGCGGAGGCCAGTGCGGCAGCGGTCGCCGCTTTTCTCAATGAAGTCATGATTCGTTCCTCTCCTCACCGAGAACAGCACACGCCGTTTGAATGCGCACTTAACTGCCGGTTTTCCGACGTTCAGACTGTACATCGCCCCGGAGCGCGGCTGCACCCGGCCCAATGCATCAGCCCGCCGCCCCGGGCTGACATCGTGGCACAAAAGGTTAACGAGATTCCGGAATGATCCGTTCCACCCGGATCGCGCGAATCATCTGTCCGCGCTTCGCTCGGCACGGTCAAACTTGTTCACAATTGATACGCCGTTAACCATCAATCCGACTGGCATCGGACGTCCGCTAGGATAGCTTGGTCTTGAACCAGTTGGCCTTGCTCCACTGGTGCACGAGCCGGGGGCGCCGCCAGGCCCTCCCGGCTCGACCATATTTTCTCTTTTTATAACAATTCATTGAAACCGGCTTCGGTGATGCGCGCTCAAAGAAGCGGCAGTGGCGTTCGGGTCGGTTCGCAATGGTTGAGCAAATCTTGACGCGCTTTCCGTCGCAAGGGCGTCAACCACATCCATCGATAATTCCTTAACGGCTTCGGCCCTCCATTCGGTGCCTCGTCTGGACCAGCGAAAGGCATCCCTGATGGCAGTTATTGATGAAGTGGAAGCGATAATCATTAAGCATCCCGGCCTGACCGAAACCGAGCTGGCCAAGGCCGTCCACGGGCCGACCGGCTATTCGCCGCAGGTGAACGCCGTATGCCGCACGCTGCTGCGCCGGGGGCGCGTCATCAGGCGCGGCAAGGGCTATGCCGATCCGTACCGCTATTTTCCTGCCAATGGGTAGTATGGGACGCGTGCGAGGACGGTAAGGTCACTGGCTACTATCTGGCATTCGGAAGAGTGGCGGACAGGGTGGGATTCGAACCCACGGTGGGCTTGCACCCACGGCGGTTTTCAAGACCGCTGCCTTAAACCACTCGGCCACCTGTCCGGCAAGGCGCGCTTAGTCTGCCAGCCATGTAGGGCGCAAGCGTGCATCGCATGCGTCGAAAGGGGATTCACCTGGTCGCGCTCCTATGCCATCATGGGGAAAAGGGGCGGATATGAGCAGGATAAGGGGCCTTCTGACCGGGTTGGCGATGCTGGCGGGATTGTCCGGCAGCGTCGCGCCCGCCCAGAATGAGCCGGATTCGGTGGCGACGGGAGTTTCGAGCCCCGCGCCGGGCGCTGTTCCGATCGATACAGCGGCAACCGCTTTTCAGGCCTTCCTGCGAGGACTTCGGCAGCGAGCCAATGCAGCCGGTGTGAGCGACGCGACGTTCGACGGCATCGTGCCGACTCTCAGCTATAATCCGCGCGTGATTGCGCTCGATCGCTCCCAACCGGGCGGCGATCCCACCCAGCCCGCCACGATTCCCAGCTTCGCGCCTTATCGCGATCGCCATGTCGATTCCTCGCGGATCAATCGGGGCAGGGCGCGTTACGTGATGCTGCGGCCCCAGCTTGCCCAGGTGGAGGCCGCGACCGGCGTGCCGGAATCGGTGATGATGGCGATCTACGGCCATGAAACCGGCTATGGCAGCTTCACCGGCAACTTCGATCTCCTCGGATCGCTGGCGACGCTGGCGTTCGAGGGACGGCGGCGCGATCTGTTCACTGACGAGCTGATCGCCGGAATGCTGTTGATCGAGCGTGGCATTTCGCGCGCGCAGCTCAAGGGCAGCTGGGCAGGCGCCACCGGCTATCCGCAGTTCCTGCCGTCGGTCTATCTCCGCGTGGCGCGTGACGGCGACGGCGACGGGCGCATCGATATCTGGAACAGCGAGGCGGACGCGCTCGCCTCGATCGGCAATTATCTGGTCAATGCGGGCTGGAAGCCCAATGTGCCGTGGGGGGTGGCGGTGCGCGTGCCGGCCGATCTCGATCGCACCGTGATCGCGTCGCGGATCGTCTCGCCGCGCTGCCCGCGCGTCCACGCCCGCCACAGCGCGTGGAAGACGATCGGCGAATGGCGCACGCTCGGCATCCAGATCATGGGCGGCAATGTTCCAGCCAACAGCGAGATGGCGAGCCTGCTGGAGCCCGACGGCCCCGGCGCCACCGCCTATCTGCTGACCGGAAACTACCGCGTGATCCTCGATTACAATTGCTCGAACTTCTATGCGCTTTCAGTGGGACTGCTGGCCGATGCGATCGCTGGCTAGCGCGGATATCCGCTTCTTCCTGTCATTCCAGCGAAAGCGGGAATCCAGAACCCATTCGCGGGAACTGGATTCCCGCTTTCGCGGGAATGAGATTGCAACGTGGTTGCCGCTCGTCGGAGCGATCCTGCTCTCAGCCTGCAGCGGCATGCCCAGCCAGCGCGTGGGCGCCGGCCTGCAGCCGGTGCCGCGAGGTCCGGTGTCCGATACGCCGGTCAAGATCGGCAAGCCGTATCAGGTCGCGGGCATCTGGTATTATCCAGCCGAAAACGCCGATTATGACGAGGTGGGCTATGCCTCCTGGTACGGCGACGCCTTCCACGGCGGGCCGACCGCCAATGGCGAGATCTTCGATATGCATATGGTCGGCGCTGCGCACAAGACGCTGCCGCTGCCGAGCTATGCCGAGGTGACCGCGCTCGATACCGGTCGCACCGTGCTCGTCCGGATCAATGATCGCGGGCCGTTCGTCCCCAACCGCATCATTGATCTCTCCCGCCGCGCGGCCGAGCAGCTCGGCATCGATCGGCAAGGCGTGGCGCGTGTGCGGGTCAAGCGGGTCTATCCGGGCGACGCCGACCGCCTGGCTTTGCGCAGCGGGCGCGCCGCCGCTGAACGGGCCAGCCTCTCCGGAACCGAGCTGGCCGCGCTTGACACCCGCTTTCAGCGCTGGCTTGCCGAGCAGAGCAAGCCTGTCCTCGTCGCCGTTCAGTCGGCGGAGGCGCAGATTTTCTCAGCTTCCCTGATCGGCGGCTATTTCGTGCAGGTCGGCGCTTATGGCGACCGGCTGCGCGCCGATACGCTGGCAAGCCAGCTCGGCGGCAGCATTGATGCGGCGGGCAATGTCTACCGCGTCCGCATCGGCCCTTATTTTGACGAGGGCACGGCACTCGCGGCACTGGCGCGCGCGCAAGGGCAGGGCTATCAGGATGCGAGGCTGATCCGGCCCACCGCCACGAACTGACAAAAGAAGAGGCAAACTTGATCCAGCGTTCCCGCGCCGTGCTCGCATCCATCGCCTTCCTGATCGCCGCGCCCGTCGCCGCGACTCCGCCGCCGTTCGATACGCCGGCGCCGGTGGCCTTTCTCAAGGATCTCTCCTCGGGCGCGATCCTCTACGCCAAGGATGCCGACCGGCCGATGCCGCCCGCCTCGATGGCGAAGATGATGACGGTGTATATCGCGTTCGACCTCATCAAGAAGGGCGAGCTCAAGCTCGACCAGACCTTCACCGTCCGCCCCGAGACCTGGAAGAAATGGCACGGCCCCGAGGCGGGATCGACGATGTTCCTCTCGCCCGGCGAGCAGGTGAGCGTCCGCGATCTGCTGTTCGGCATCGTCGTGCTCTCCGGCAATGACGCCTGCGTCGTGCTGGCCGAGGGCATTTCGGGCACCGAGCCGGCTTTCGTCGCGCTGATGAACCGCCAGCGCGACAAGCTCGGCATGAAGGGCAGCAATTTCGGCACCTCGAACGGCTGGCCGGACGAGGGCGTCACCAGGGTCACCGCGCGCGATCTCGCCACGCTTGCCGAGGCCACGATCCGCGACTTCCCCGATCTCTACAAGACCTTCTACAGCCGCCGCGAGTTCACCTGGGGCAAGACCATGGGCAGCGGCGAGGACATCACCCAGGAGAATCGCGATCCGCTGCTGGGCAATGTCGAGGGCGCCGACGGCCTCAAGACCGGCCATACCGAAGAGGCCGGCTATGGCTTCACCGGATCGGCGCAACAGGGCGAGCGGCGGCTGGTGATGGTGATCGCCGGGCTCGATTCGAAAGCCTCGCGCCGCGAGCAATCGATCGCGCTGATGAACTGGGGCTTCCGCGCCTGGCAGGCCAAGCCACTCTACAAGAAGGGCCAGCAGGTCGAGACGGCCGAAGTGCAGGTCGGCAGCGAGGACAAGGTCGGCCTCGTCGCCCCGCGCGATCTGGCGGTGACGATTCCCGCCGGCATGGGAAGTGAGATGAAGGTCTCGGTGGTCTATGATGGCCCGATCAAGGCGCCGATCAAGGCCGGACAGCATATCGCCGACCTTATCGTCAAGACCGCCGACACGCCGCCGCAGACGATGCCGCTGGTCGCCGACAAGGATGTCGCCGAGGCCGGCTTCTTCCGTCACATGTGGCTGGCGCTGCTCTCGCTTATCGGACTGGCGTGAGCGCGAAAGGGCGCTTCATCACGCTGGAAGGCGGAGAGGGCGTCGGCAAGTCAACCCAGGCAAAGCGCCTCGCCGAGGCCTTGCGCGCGCGGGGCAAGGCGGTAGTGGAAACCCGCGAGCCTGGCGGCAGCCCCGGTGCGGAGGCGATCCGCGCGCTCTTGATGACCGGCGCGGCCGATCGCTGGACGGCAGGCGCCGAGGCACTGCTCTTCGCCGCCGCCCGCGCCGATCATGTCGCCAAGACGATCCGCCCGGCGCTGGAAGCGGGCCAGTGGGTGGTCTGCGATCGGTTCCTGGACAGTTCGCGCGCCTATCAGGGCGGCGCCGACGGCATTGCGGATGTCGATCTGCGCAAGCTTCATGAGGTTGGCAGTGGTGGGCTGCTCCCCGACCGGACGCTGCTGTTGAGCCTGTCAGGCGAAAAAGCCAGCGAGCGGGCGCTTTCCCGTGATCAGGGCAACTCCGATCGCTTCGGCGCGCGCGATGCGGCCTATCATCGGCGCGTGGCGGCTGCCTTTCAGGCGCTTGCCGATGCCGAACCGCAACGCTTCCGCGTCGTCGATGCCGAAGACGATCCCGAGGCTGTTACCGCGCGGCTGATCGCGGCGATCGAGGACCTGCTGTGACGATGCTGCTCGGCCACGACGCCCCGATCAACGACTTCACCGATGCGATGCGCAGCGGACGCCTCCATCATGCCTGGCTGCTCGCCGGGCCAAGAGGCGTCGGCAAGGCGAGCTTCGCGCGGCTGGCGGTGCGGCGGATGCTGGCCGAAGCCATGGGGCCGGGTTTTGAATTGCCGGGTCTCGACGTCCCCGCCACGCATCCGGTCAATGCGCTGCTGGAGGCCGATAGCCATCCCGACCTGATGGTGCTCGACCGCATCGTCGACCAGAAAAGCGGCACGCAGGCGCGGAGCATCACCATCGATCAGGTGCGCGGGCTTCAACGGCTGTTCTCGACCACCGGCAGCTATTCCTCCCGCCGCATCGTCATCATTGATGCGGTCGATGATCTTGAGCGCGGGGGCGCCAACGCGCTGCTCAAGAATTTGGAGGAGCCGCCGCAAGGCAGCATCTTCCTGCTCGTCAGTCATGCACCGGGCCGGCTGCTCCCGACGATCCGCTCGCGCTGCCGGATACTGCGTTTTCAGCCACTTGCGGATGACGTCATGACGACGGTCCTGCGCGCCGAGCTGCCCGAAGCGGATTCGAGCGAGATCGCCGCGCTGGTCCGGGTGGGGGAAGGCGCGCCCGGCCGCGCGCTTGCTTTTGCCGGGCTCGACATCGCCGGGCTGGATACGGCGATCGACCGCCTGATAACCCAGGGCGATCCGTCAAACGCGGAGCGCAGCGCGTTGGCACGCAGCCTGTCGCTCAAGGCGAGCCAGCCGCGCTACGAAGCCTTTCTGGAACGGGCACCGGCAAGAATGGCCAACGAGGCGAAGCGCCGTCAGGGCCCGGCGCTGGACCGCGCGCTGACGCTCTGGGCCGAAGCCCGCGACCTGGCCGCCAGCGCCGTCCCGCTTTCGCTCGATGCGCAAAGCACAACCTTCGTGCTGGCGGGATTGGTGGCTGCGATGGCACAACCCAATCCTTAATTGTCATGCCAGCGAAGGCTGGCATCCATGTCCGGGGCGTGCCAGATGCCGATAAAGACATGAACCCCAGCCTTCGCTGGGGTGACGAAAGAGCGTTTGAATCCCTGATGGCCTGCCCTATGGCACCGCCATGACCACCGGCGACCCTTTCTACATCACCACCGCCATCGCTTATCCCAACGGGCGCCCGCATATCGGCCATGCCTATGAGGCGATCGCGGCCGACGTGATCGCGCGCTTCCAGCGGCTGATGGGCCGTGACGTGTTCTTTCAGACCGGTACCGACGTGCATGGCCTCAAGATGGTCCAGGCCGCCCGCGACAAGGGCGTGACCGCGCGCGCACTTGCGGACGAAATGTCATCCTATTTCAAGGAAATGGATGATGCTCTTAACGTCTCTTATGATCGCTTCATCCAGACCTCGGAACCGGCGCATTACGAGGCGAGCATCGCGCTCTGGAAGGCGATGCAGGCCAAGGGCGATATCTATCTCGGCCGCTATGAGGGCTGGTATTCGGTCCGCGACGAAGCCTTTTACGACGAGAAGGAACTGACCGATGGGGAAGGGGGTGTAAAGCTCTCGCCGCAGGGCACGCCGGTCGAGTGGACGGTCGAGGAAAGCTGGTTCTTCCGCCTGTCCAAATATCAGCAACCCTTGCTCGATCTCTATGAGAAGCAGCCGGACTTCATTCAGCCGGATACGCGCCGCAACGAGGTGATCCGCTTCGTCGAGGGCGGCCTCACCGATCTTTCGATCTCACGCTCCTCCTTCGATTGGGGCGTGCCGGTGCCGGACAGCCCCGGCCACGTCATGTATGTCTGGGTCGACGCGCTGACCAATTATCTCACTGGCCTGGGCTATCCCGGCGACACGCCCGAGATGAAGCGCTTCTGGCCCGCTGACCTGCACCTGATCGGCAAGGATATCGTGCGCTTCCATACGGTCTATTGGCCGGCTTTCCTGATGTCCGCCGGCATCGCCTTGCCGAAGCAGGTGTTCGGTCACGGCTTCCTGCTTAACCGCGGCGAGAAGATGTCCAAGTCGGTCGGCAATGTCGTCGATCCACTGGAAATGGCGAAACTCTACGGCGTCGATCAGCTCCGCTATTTCCTGATGCGCGAAGTGAGCTTCGGACAGGACGGCAGCTACAGTCATGACGCGATCGTCACGCGCTGCAATGCGGAGCTGGCCAACAGCTTCGGCAATCTCGCCCAGCGCGTTTTATCGATGATCTTCAAGAATCTGGATGGGGTTCTTGCAAACTGGACTCCGGCGGAGGCTGATATCAGGTTGACCAACGCGGTGCTGGATGCCTGCCGTAACGAATTGCCGCGCGATTTTGCCACCTTGTCCTTTTCGACTGGTATCGAGGCCTGGATGCGCGCCGTCTTCGCGTGCAATCAATATGTCGATGAACAGGCGCCCTGGGCGCTGCGCAAGACCGATCCGGAGCGGATGGCCGCAGTGCTCTACACATTGTTCGGCTGCATCCGCCATCTGGCGATCGCGATCCAGCCGGTGGTTCCAACAGCGGCCAGAAAGCTGCTGGATCAGATCGGCATCCCAACCGAAGAACGCAGCATCGAAGCATTGAGCGATCCCGACTGGTATCTGCGCCTTGTTGAATCCCGCTTTCGCCTGTCCCAACCCGTCCCAATTTTCCCGCGTCTTGAACTGGAACTGGAACCTGCCCCGTCACCCTGAAACAAGTTCAGCATGACGCGGTTTTATGGACTGGATAGATGCTCGTCGATAGCCATTGCCATCTCAACTATAAAGGTCTGATCGAGGATCAGGCTGCGGTCATCGCGCGGGCGCGGGCGGCGGGTGTTTCGACCATGCTCAACATCGCGACGCGCGAGAATGAATGGGACGCGGTGATCGCCACAGCGGAGCGGGACCCCGACATCTGGGCAACGGTCGGTATCCATCCGCACGAGGCCGACGCGCACCCGGATATCGACACGGCAAAACTCGCCACCGCCGCCGGCCATCCCAAGGTGATCGGCATTGGCGAGACCGGGCTCGATTATTATTATGATCACAGCGATCGCGACCGGCAGAAAGCCAGCTTTCGCAGCCATATAGCGGCTTCTCGTGAGACGGGGTTGCCGCTTATCGTCCACACCCGCGATGCCGAGGAGGATACCGCCGCGATCCTGGCGGACGAAATGGGGAAGGGGGCCTTCACCGGCGTCATCCACTGCTTCACCGCCAGCGCGGATTTCGCCCGGAAAGCCCTGGCATTGGGGCTTCATATTTCGTTGTCGGGCATTGTGACGTTCAAAAACGCGAAGGATTTGCAGGAAACCGCCCGGAGCATTCCGAACGACCGGCTGTTGATTGAAACCGATGCGCCGTTCCTCGCGCCGGTGCCGCATCGCGGGCGGACGTGTGAGCCTGCTTTCGTCGCCGACACCGCCAGCTTCATTGCGAACCTGCGCGGCGTTTCGCGCCAGGATCTTGAGGAATGCACCTCGGCGAACTTCTTCACGCTCTTCACGAAAGCCAATTCGTGAAGATCAGGATACTCGGCAGCGGCACATCGTCGGGCGTGCCGCGGATCGGCAATGACTGGGGCGCCTGCGATCCCCTCGAACCGCGCAATCGCCGGACGCGCGCTTCGATCATCGCCGCCAGTGCGACCACCCGCGTGCTCGTCGATACCTCGCCGGACATGCGCGCGCAGTTGCTGGACGCGAATATCGCCGAAGTCGATGCGGTGATCTGGACCCACGACCATGCCGATCATTGTCATGGGCTCGACGATCTTCGCCAGCTTTTCCACGTAAAGGGCCGCCCGATCGATTGCTATGCGCGCCGGGAGACACTGGATAGCCTGTCGCTGCGGTTCGGATACGCCTTTCACGGCCGCGATGGCTATCCGCCGACCGTCACGGGCAATCTGCTGCCGGATCGATTTGCCATCGGCGATATCGCCATGACCGTGGTCGATCAGCCGCACGGCAATATCACCTCGGCCGGTATTCGTTTTGATATGGGTTCCATATCAGCGGCTTACTCCACGGACCTGCATGACATTACGAGCGATATCGAGGCTGCGTTTCAGGGGCTGGATCTCTGGGTCGTCGATGCCTTGCGCGAGCGGCCCCATCCCACGCATACCCATCTGGCGCAGACGCTTGAATGGATCGAGCGGTTGCGGCCCAAACAGGCAGTATTGGTCCATATGGATCAAACCATGGACTATGCGACATTGCTGCGCAGCCTGCCTGACGGCGTGAAACCGGGGTATGACGGCATGGAGATCAATCTCGCATGAGCAATACCGACACGGCGCGCGTCATCTCGCTGCTGTTGTGGATCATGCTCGTCGTCAGCGCGCTGGCCGCGCGGAGGATGCCCTGGCGGCAGAATCTCAGGATGGCGCTGGCATGGCTTGCGATCTTCGCGACCCTGTTCGTGATCGCCGCGTTCGGCAGCGAATTCGGTCTATTGTGGCAGCGCATGCGGCTCGCCTGGGATCCGCAGAGCGGCGTCGTGCAGGCGGGTGCAATACGGGTGCCGATGGGCGATGATGGGCATTTCCATGTGCGTGTCTCGCTCAACGGCGACACGGCGAGTTTCCTGGTCGACAGCGGCGCGACGATGACGGCGATCAGCCAGACGGCGGCGGAGCGCGCGAACATTCCGATCGATCAATCCGGCTTCGGCGTCGCGATCGATACCGCCAACGGGACGATCATAGCGCGGCGGATCATCGTCAGGCGGCTGGAGGTCGGACCGATCACGCGTGATGATTTCCATGCGATCACGGCGCCCGAATTCGGCGACACCAATGTGCTCGGCATGAACTTCCTGTCGTCGCTCAGCTTCTGGGGCGTTGAGGGCAAGACGCTGGTGCTGAAGCCTTGATCTTCATGGTATCCGGCAAGGATGCGCAGGTTTTCCAACAGAATCGGCCTCGCTGGGCCATGTTGCGACAGACGCCCCAGAGCCGCCAACCCCGACAGAAGGGCCGATACAATCTTTAATTTAACATAATATATATTATCAGACTTTGTTTTCATACCCCCCTTTGCGCGAAGATTGAGAAGTTTCGATGCTAGACCGCCTCCGTGCCATCATGGCGCGCCTCCGTGATCCGGCTCATGGCTGCGAATGGGATCGCGCCCAGAGCTTTGCAACGATCGCGCCGTACACGATCGAGGAAGCCTATGAAGTTGGCGACGCGATCGCGCGTGACGACATGGCGGCGCTCAAGGATGAGCTCGGCGATCTCCAGCTTCAGGTGGTTTTCCACGCGCGCATGGCTGAGGAAGCCGGCCATTTCGATCTCGATGATATCATCACCGCGATCTCGGACAAGATGGAGCGCCGCCACCCGCATATCTTCGGCGACGCTGAACAAAGCCCCGGTTGGGAGAATATCAAGGCAAGCGAGCGTGCCGTCCGCTCGGATCCAAGCGCGCTGGCGGGCGTGGCGCTTGCGCTGCCCGCGCTACTCAGGGCCGAGAAGCTCCAGAAGCGCGCCGCGCGGGTCGGGTTCGACTGGCCCGACGCCGAAGGCCCGCGGGCCAAGGTGATCGAAGAGATCGCCGAGATCGATGAAGCGCCTTCAGAAGAAGAGATCGGCGACCTGCTCTTCGCCGCGGTCAATTGGGCGCGCCATCTGGGTGTCGATCCCGAGGCGGCCCTGCGTGCGGCCAACACCAAGTTCGAGCGCCGTTTCAGGGCAATGGAGGACATCGCCGGACCGGATTTCCCGACTCTGTCGCTCGACGACAAGGAATCACTTTGGGATCGCGTCAAACAGGAAGAACGCAGGCCCGCTAGAGCGTTGAACTGAAAATCTGAATCGCGGGATTCCCTTGATCTGAGTTTTGTGATTCTCCTTTATTGGAGGTGGATCATGGGCAAGAGCAGTTCGGTTGATCTTCGGGTTCG
>Ga0065707_10082832_pt1 | contig 11806 bp, 10 predicted proteins | sample SwiRhicommuniRL3_FD_59094 | JGI IMG/M metagenome (GOLD analysis project Ga0065707, IMG submission 59094) | Switchgrass rhizosphere bacterial communities from Rose Lake, Michigan, USA - RL3 v2 (version 2) | ecosystem: Host-associated > Plants > Roots > Rhizosphere > Soil | place: East Lansing... | reverse complement strand
GAGGAGGAGGAGGAGGAGTACTAACCTCTGATTCGATCAATTTGCATTACTTCTGGATTTTGAGACGTGGAATAATATGTCAATACTATTTTCGTTTCTCTATGGTTGGAAAATCTCCAATGATATGCTAATCATATTGCTATCGTTGGAGTCCATCCATAGTAACAAAGCTCACGAAAATATTTCAAATTCAGAGAACACTAAGAAGTTATATATGACCTGAAACTAATAGAATAAATATTGGAGAAGAATATGAGAATTGTGACAAGGATAGTTCCAGCAAGTAAAAGCATACTCATTTATTTCTAAACCAATTCTAATTCTTGTCTTATTAATTTCTTCAATTTTGACCATACTTCTTTCATGTTTAAACTGGACATATTTCATACTTATCTTCTTGTTTTAACATTCGTTTATTTATTTTGACTAATTCTCTTGAAGTAGTTCTAGAATTTGAGAGAAGCACTACAAAGTTTATCAATAGATCTAAACCAGTACTGTCTAGCTAACGGCCAAGTATCCTATTGGGGTGCTGCTGTTATTACTAGTTTTTAGACATGACTAAACATCCTTCGTTTCCTGTTGCTAGAACTCTATGAGTTATTTCCCTAAGACCCGAATTTCGAAATGTGCGATTTGCAGCCATTTATATAGAAAATCAAATCGCGTGAAACATTTTAGCAGCCATCAACTTGTAATTATTCAATACAACCAAATAAAGCAACTGCAACATTCAAAATTCAAGTTACTATGAGACCTTGTGATTTACAGAGCTTAGAATATGTGAATTCTATAATTTGCTTAAGTTTCCATTTGAAAATTTTAGAAGAACTTTCCAGTAAACAAATCTTTAGAAAAAGGAAAGCGGTTGGGAATGATATCTAGAAATAACTAAGGATTTCTTGATCTAGTTAGAAATGTGAGATTGGTTCAGTGAAAGGACTCATTTTCCTTGTTCCTTTATCTCAATCAGATTGGTTAAATGCCAAAGACTTAAAACTGTATTTCGCTGAGAAAATGCTGGAAGTTCACAAGTTAATGAGTTAACGACCCCTGGCTAATTTCAAATGTTCATAGCTCAACTTCTTTCAAATGACTTTAAAGTCCATAGTATGATCAAGATTGTAATTCTGTCATGTTCAATTTATTGCTACAAAACTCGTGTCTATGTATTAATAGAATAACGAACTCCCCCCACTGGTATGTTTCTGGAAAAAAAGCTTGAATATTAAACTCTAAGCATATATCTATCTAATGATATTTCTATGTTTTTCTGAAAATACTCCAAGAAAGACTGTTCCCTTTCCTCAATATTCTAGTATGGAAAATAATTAAGGACGAAACATATTTCCAGGGATTTAGAAGAGGTTCATGAAGTGGTAGATTCTAGCCAGCGAATCAAAATAAATGTTAATTGAGGGAGTCAAGCGATACAACACTGATCCATACTCTAAATAACATCAATTATTAGAGTTAGGTCTGCTCTATAGCGAGAAAGTTCCTGTTTAACGCTAAATCTCTTAAAACTTCGAAAGGTTTGCCGTTCCAACCAATGCTAACCCTCCATCAATAGCCAAACTAATCCCATTCAAATATCCCGACTGCTTACAGCACAACCACAATACAGCATTCTGAATATCTTCTCTTCTGCCATATCTTCCCATAGGATTACCCTCGGACAACTCCTTCGCCTTGGTCTCAACTAAAACCCGGGCCATTTTCGTAGGGAAGAATCCAGGAGCAATTACATTCACAGAGATTCCACGAGGACCCAATTGTACAGCCAAGTTCTTACCCAAATGTGAAACTGCAGCCTTTGAAGCCATATATCCATATGTACCTCCGAAATCACTAGCCACAGCAGCTGCAACAGATGAAGTGATTACAATCCTTGCCGGATCACTCTTTGTTCCAGCCTTCTCCAAGAGTGGTGCGAAAAGTTGAACTGACTGGAACACAGCAGTGACATTCAAATCCAATACTTTCTTCACCGCTGACACGGGGTGCTTGGGCAAAGTTTCTCCGTAGGACGCTCCAGCATTTGCGATCAAGATATCTAAGCGATCGATTTTGCTGGAAACCTCTTCATAGAACTTAACAAAAGCTTTTTCGTCGGCGAGGTCACATGGAATAGCAATGATTGTAACCGTCTTGCCGTTATCCTTTGCAGTTTTCTCCAAGTCCTCCTTTGCCTTTTCACAAGCGTTTTGCTTTCTGGAAGTGATAATTACCGTCGAAGCCCCATTTAAAACGAATGTTTCGGCAATATCATAGCCTAAACCTCTAGTTCCTCCTGTGATCAATGCGATCTTGTTGTTTACGTTAATACTCACCATTTGTGTCCTGTCTTCTCTTGCTTTGAAAGGAAGTTTCGCAGAAAAATCCGGGGTAGAAAATACGTTCCGAGGTCTGGCTTTTTTCTCACTTCTTAAACCAACGGGTTCTACGTATTTCTATGTGTTTCAATATCACAATATTGTTGAACTCGAGTGGATATTAGGAGAGAAGGTAATCTGACTCTACCAGTATTTTGGAATTGTCCGTGTGGAACTTTGGTCTACGCCTATGTCCTACTACAAATTTATAACTCGCTCAGAAGTAATTCAAATCAATACAAAACTGGCAATCTGAAAGAGGATCCATTCACAACCAGTTGAGACAAATTCTAGAGATATAATACTCTCATTTACTAGAGTTGTGGTGCGATTGGTCTCAAGAGTTAACTACGTAACATTAGGCGCACACGACCGATAGTGCGATCAAGGATATTCCGGAGGTTCCACAACAGCAGCAACTAGCTGCAATTGCAAAACAAAAAAGCTCAGTGCTAACAGAATTGAATAATATCAAAAGGCAAATAAGTCTCAATTTCAACTTGCGAGTTAATTGAAGTACATAAGAATTGCTAGGTAGACAAATTGGCTACCTTTCACGCACAACCCACAAGTAGTCGGCTAATTGTTTATCATGAAATCTTCTCGAATTGAAGAATACAAAACTCAGCTTTGGCAAGCTGGAGCTACGGGAATGCTTAAGGGTACGTTAGTGGCATTAGTTTCTGGCTATTATTTCAGCTATCGGTATAACCACGGCCAGAATACGAAATTCTTCAAGACTCCATATAAAATCTGGTACTTGGTGCTTTGGAATGTCGTGGGGTTGACGTTTGAGACAGATATAGCCAAGATAAACATCAGCAGACAGGCAGCGATTGACGACGAGATTGAAAGATCTGCTTGGATAAATGATATTCAGTCCAATGAAGCACCTTACAAGAAGCGCAACTGAGTTAGGAGTGATTTAGCGTGATTAAGCCAGTTATTAAATACTGGCACCGGAATATAGGCCTGAAGTTTGTTACAATAGGCAGCATCAGTCAGATCAATGAAGTTCAGGAACCGTCATTTTGAAAACGCTCAGAAACTACATAATTATTGACACTTTAAACGAGAACTTGAAAGGTTAAAGACATCAACTACGAGAGGTATTAGTACAAATATTGACCTTCAAATTGCAAAAGGCTAACCAGTTGTTCGATACGCCTAATTAAAATATGCCATATATTAAAGCACAATTTTTGATGGAACTTAGTACAAAACATCCACATAAAGCGTTACAGAAGATATTTAACAAGTCAAAAATCACACATAAAAAGCTTCCTCGTGAAATTTCAACCCATACTCATTTGCCCATAACTTTACGTTATTTACCAACCCCTTTGGCCCAGCAGAGATTACCCACAACTTTTCAGCATCTATGTCTGAAGGAACGACTCTGTTTCTCGGTAAGTCTCTGCAACAAACAAATTGGTTATCACCGTCCTGTACTGGACCAGAACATTGCGTGAAGCCCTCATTAATACACCAGTTGAAGTATTTGTAGTTAAGGATAGGTCTTCCCGAATATATACGGTGTTCCAAATTCAATTTCTTAACTGTATCATGATATTGTTTAAGGTGCAGACGAGCACTTTCAGAGGTTGAGTTATCAATGGGGATAAACGGATCGTTGAAGCTGGTGTTGGTCTTCCCTGAATGGGTAGGTGATAAGTGTTCGCCAAATATAGAATTGACATCGTTTTCATCGTTTTCGCTGTCTATCTCGCTATTTTCGTCGCTTACAGGAGCTAAGTTAGCGAAATCTTCAACCAAATCAATTCTTGTTGCCTGGTCAGCGGGACATTCTTCATCCTCACTCTCAATATTATCGACCTCCACATCAACGTCTTCAATTTCGTTTTCTCTAGTTAAACTATTGAACTCGTCGTAAATTTCCTCTTCATATTTGGAGAGTAGTGGACTGTCTTCAGAAATTTCGGACGAGACACTGTACCGACTTCCTACCGAGCCAAATCTGAAGTGATTGCGTAGACTTCTTCCACCCAATGATGCATAACTAGCATGGCGACTGATTCCGTCGTGGGTCCGCTCCTTATATTCTCTTGTTCCAGTTACAAATATTTCGAAATCATCACCATGGACAAATCCATCGAAATATCGAAGAGCATTGACATCAAGAAAGTCCTTGAGTACCCATACTATCTTGATTGGGATTCCATGGTAGTTCATGACCCTCAAAATTGGTAGCGCAAATGAGATGGCAGAGCCACCCACTACCATCAACACTCTTTTTGCCTGAACATTTAGCTTGTGGATCGAGAATTTGGTGTGTGGAGTGTTTCGAGAGTTGATGAACAATATGTGTGGATCGTATGACCCACATACAATGTACTTGCGATTGTTGAGGATCTTAAAGTTACTCTTTCTGACAATCAACCTTTGATAGTTATCCTGAGGGAGAGAGGCAAGAGTGTACGGGTGATAGATGGGGAATATTTGGTTCCATCCTCTGACGATAAAGTTCGAGTGGTAGGCGTTAAATCGGATGTGAGCTCCAGGGTTGAGTGCCGGTTGGGCAATGAGACTGTTGGGGAACTCTACCAACGAGAGGTTGGGGGAGATATCAATTACCTTGACGTCAAGAGGGGACGATGTACGACGAGAAAGGAACAATCTGTAAACAATCTGGCCCACTAAAATACATACATTCACCACCGTGTACTTTGTAATCTTATAGGGTCTCACATGGAATTGTAATGTGCCCACAATCACCCAACTGAAGAAGTAGTGGTTGATATAGAAGAGTCTGTAGCTCTTGTCCCTTAATTTCAGGAGCGATGTTATTAATATAGCCACAAACCCTAAAAGTGCTACCCAGCCATACACGTTTTCCGTCTTCCATGCCTTCTTCCAGGTATTTTGACGTTGAAAGTTGGCACAGTAGATAATCGTATGGAGAATCGCCTCGACAATAATGAGTCTCGAGAGCCATTTGTGTATCACCAAAAGATTCAAGTAGAGGGTATGAGGAAAAGGGGATGGTCTCAATGTTAGGAAAAGAATAGTCGGTAAACTGACCGTGGCTATCCTGCCTAGTCTTTTTGCTAGAAAGATCAAGTCTCCGTGATGTATTTCGGTGAGTGAGAGCGAAGATAGGGTAAAGAGCCAAAATGTGATTTGGATAAGTGCGTTGGCATGATATGTAACTTTGAATACAAGTTCTTTTGAAATCTGGGCAAACCATGAAATTAGATAGCGCCACCGACGACGACGGCAGGGATGCAATTCGTTACCCGTGATGATATATTTGTTAAGTCGCAGATTTAAGGACCTTAAGACGTGAATTCGATGAAAGCCATAGTAACCTCGAAGTTTTAGATAGTTCAATGCTGGAATCAATAGAAGGAGGCCTAAAAGAATAAGGGTAGTGATCACTCCATATTTTTGTGTAACTGCTTGACGGTGACGTGTATATTCTTTTGATTTTGTAGTTGGAAAGTGGAAGTAGTGACGATCGAATTTGATTGGGAAAAAGTCAAGTATGGACTCGACCGCGCCTTCACGTGTATCTGTGGTAGTGGCAGTTGAATGAGATATCATAATTCGTAAGAGTATTCGTTAATCAATTAAGGATGTTTGGATCCGAGTCTTTTGATGAGTATAGAAAAGATTCTTGAAAAACAGATATGGAGTCGGGTCCAATAATGCTGAGTCTTCAGAGCGGGACAAAAATTCTAGCGATAGCCCGGATTACTAATTAAAGTCTGAATGATGCTTGTATGAGTGTAGCTAGACCGATAACTGGGGGATTAGAGTAAGATTCAGCTAGATTTTTTGATCTTAGAGTGGTTGTAAATCGGTCCGAGACCGGTTGAGGGTGAAAAAAATTGGGTTAGAGACGTAAATCTCGCCGTAATCAATGATGTCACGTTATAACGTACTCTATCGCACAATATGAGTTGTATTCGTACAACGAAGCACTTTTATGGTCGTGAAGAAGAACTAGTGGTGACTTATAAATGATCTGAGCGAGCCGTGAGAAGTACGGAAGATTTCGATTTCAGATCAAAAAGATAAAATAGCGCGCTAACGACGGAATTATGAGCTTGATGGTACTAGGGGAATTGTGAGTTTGTATGGAACTAGGGGAATTATGCGCTTGTACAGAACTAGGGGGTGGGGCTATTTATAGGAGAAGAAGAGATTTCTATATAAGAGACAGAGGGTTAGATTATGGCTGTTGAAGAAGCTAAATAATTACGCGATGGAGCTTCAATAGAAGTGACAGCAGTGTTCAACAAGAGTAAAATACATGAGACGTTAAAAAGACCAAGTTTGAGAGTGGGTACAAATGTTGAATGTCTACACAATAGACTGTAAGTACAAGATCAGTGTTTTATTGTGATTATTGGTAGTTTGAAGTTATGATCTAGAACTATCAGTTCTAGAGGTATGAAATAATAGTATTAATACTATCAGTTCTGAGTTCTTTTTGTTCTACCAACTTCGTTTTAACTGGACTATGTGGATTATATCACCATTTCTAATACAAGCTCCTTATATTCTTCTTTTGTTTCTTCTTGCTCTGTTCTATCATGCCTGTTCTCGTTGGTTTGCGAGAAGTTGGTTTAGGGGGAATGTATCCAGAACGTTCAGGCTTCGAGCCGGATCTGTAGCTGGAGTTGGAGTTGGAGTTGTAACTTGGTTTCGATGGTTTGTACGAGTTGTTGTAGTTTGAGTTGGAATATGACGAATTGTTGTAGGAGCTGGTGTTGTAGGCACTGCTATACGAGTTGTTGTAAGATGAGCCGTTATTGTAGGACGAGTTGTTATTGTAGGACGAGTTGCTGTTGCTGTACGAGTTTCTGTCATTATTTCCTCCAATGTGTCCTGATCTTGTAGGGTTTCGAGGGAAATTATATACCTTATTGGTGGATGTCTGAGAAGTCAGAGTGTTATTGGAACTATAGTCTCGGCTGGTTGAACTGACGGACTTTAATCTGTGAAAGTATAACGGTCTCAATTCCTTGGGCAAGTTGCTTCCACTATATGCACTGCCAAAGTTGGGAACTCTTGAGGTTCTTGTCTCTGGACATTCGTCACCATAATGATTGTCACTTCCACAATTGTAACAGTAGACCACTGGCAAGACCGAGCTTTCTTCGGACTTGTTATCAGATGCGTTTGTCAAGTATGATCTCCATATAAACGGACATGTGTCATCACCATGACTAAATGTATCACAGTCTCTACAGTATTGTCTTTTTCTCAGTTTGCTGGTACATCCACTGGCCATATGGCCTTTCTGTCCACATCTCGCACAGATCATAGTGGTTGGACAATGAGTCTCGTAATGTTCTCCTACCACTCCACATTTGTGACAAACCACTGTCTTACATTTGGCTCGTATGTGTCCACGCTTATGACAGTTGGCACAGAGTGGTCCTAGGTTTTGAAGAGCGTTTATGGAGTCACCGGAAGTTGGGTCCGTGACTCCGAAGTACCGGCCCTCTCCTCTTAATTCGATCAACTCATCTGCGTCATCGTTAACCTGATCGAACGAAAGTGACGTTATCGAAGGTCCTTGTGATCTGGCGGGTACTGAGTCAGCATTCTTCTTCTTGCCGCGTTTGACTTTTACTGGTTTTGTTTCGGATTCTGTGACTGGCAGCTCGTCCACTGCCTTATTCATGGTTCCCACCGTATCTTCTATATATGGTAGCACGGTAGTCATTGTTGTTGTTGAAAGTAATCCATCGCTCGTTCGAAAATTTCAATATCAGATGTGCACAAAATATTATCTATTGCGGATATGATGTTTAACAGGAGTTACTACACGATCAACTCATACAAGAGCGAGAACGTTCATCTGAGATGTAAAGCATCTGAAGTTAATCCAGGAACTAATGAGGGGGTTTTAGAGCTGTGAGATAATCAGATGGCTCTTGGTGTTACTACAAACCCATCACTAACAGGTGATGAAATACTGAGCGAAGTGATTATATAATTAATATGTGTAAATTGTAGTGAATATTAGTGACTTCTAGTGAATTATAGTGGCATCTAGTGATATTTAGAGACATCCAGTGACGTCTATTGAATATTAGTGGATACTACAACTACAGCGGTGATGATCTTTTACTATGTCATATACCAGATATACGTCATAATATAACCTAAACTCAAAAAAAGCATATATAAACGTACATTAAAGAATGAAATAGAGAGAAGGTAACGTATGTATACATGATAATCTTGTAGCGAAGAGCAGCATAATATTTCATAACGCTAGATAATTTCAATAGAACAGGTTAGCAGAGTAACAAACAAAGAGAGCTAATAAATCTGATAGTGATATATGAACTCATGAATGTTTCAAGAGAAATCACCTCACAAAGAGACGACAATCAAAGAACAGTTGATAACCAGGAAGACGCATGAGGCCAATGGTCATGAAAATGTATTTAGAATCCTTACACCTCGCTAGAATCTCACAAGTCACCAACTATCGAAGTTTTTCAGGGTTGATTCATAGTAAAAACTATCAATAATCAGGATGGCTAGATGTAGAAGAGTGTTTAGGAATATGGTGATATATGATGGCCATTGTAATTAGCGATCCTCTTTTATTGAATTTTCAGGTTCGCTAGGCGTCAGGCTCCCAAGGAGGGTTTGGTCACACTCTCGAAAAACATCAGTTACTCTCCTCTCACTTCTCTCGAATATTTAACTAGAGCACACCTCTCACCACATGTTCAGCAACCTGTCCCTGCACACTGTCATCACCCACTTGGATCGATGACTTCAAATACTCCTGGTTCTTAACAGCAGCCAATGCATAACAAGAACTGGCCAACAAAAAGAATACAGCCACCACTATCAAGCTGGTGGCCATCAATGTCAACGACAACCATTGTACAACACTCATCAACAAGTAAAACCCACAGCGTGGCAAGTTATCATCAAAGTGACGGATAAAGTTGGTAAATGTATCGGTCAAAGGACAGATCTTCAACAAGAACGGAACCTCAACAAATAACACCACCAATCCCTGAACGATACAAATGATTGAGAATATAATCACCAACGACGCATGGAAGATGTTGGCTATCCCTAAGGCAATACAGAGGATGATGGTGAAGAGTCCGATCCATTGGCCGTAGAGAGAAAAGTTCTTCTTTTTGAAGTCTGCTGAGAGTCCACTGAACACATTCGTGAAGATACTACTGATATTGAAAGCCATTGTGTGTAGTTGCTACAGAGGAAGGTGTGGAACAACGTTTTGTTTCGTGGAGTTTTAAATGCGCAGTGTCAGTCGTTACAACTGACCCCAGAATTTATCATAGTGACGGCTGTGATTGTTGTGATACCAACGCTACGACCACATCACAATATTAATTAAGCTACAGAGTGAGTAGGAGGGTCTTCTTAGATGATATTTTAGGGAGAACAACCACTGAAGAACCAGTAACCTTTAGACATCGGTGATTTCGTAAAGTGCACGACCTAGAAACGTGACTAGAATCAAGACTAATTCTCATATAGGCTTGCAGAGACTCATTAGATTTAGTAGTGGAGTAGTAGTGGAGTAGTAATGGGCCACGATATCCTGCCGAGGAATAATAAGGGGGTTCACGATACGAACTAATAAAAGAATCGTGACCTCATGCCTAGCGATTCTACTAATAGGCCTCACTGAGTCTCAGTAGAATGTAGTGGAGGTGTAATGATAAAGTAGTGATAAAGTTGTGAAGGTATAATGGGAATGTAGTGAAAAGTGGGGATCATCACAATTTCTAAGACAAGGAGATCATAATAAACCAATAAGTCGTTAACTTTACTACAACATCGGATGATGTTACCTTAATCTATCTAATAAATTCTTCTGAATCTCACTAAATTCTTGGAATTGTCGCAAAATTTACCCTTCCCATTAATTATTTCTCTCTAAATTCATCTCATACCCACTAAATTTTTCAAATTCCTAGGTTTTCTCACTATTTTGTCTCATCGCATCTATGAAAATCTTATATCTCCGAATTTGTTCGAATCTCGATTTACATCACTAACTTATTATGGGAAGAGAGACTGTCATTGCGCTTGTAGGGAAACCTCTGAGTGGAAAGCTGACAACACTTAACGCGCTTACCGACGCAAATGCGAAAGTTGGTGCGTTTCCGTTCACCACAATCGACCCCAATAAAGCTACAGGATACCTTGAAGTAGAATGTGCTTGTTCAAGATTCAAATTACAAGATAGATGTAAGCCCAACTACGGCTACTGTCGTAACGGGAAAAGAGGGGTTCCTATAATGTTGCTAGATGTCGCAGGATTAGTACCAAATGCACATTTAGGACGTGGTCTTGGTAACAAGTTCTTGGGAGACTTGACAGAAGCAGATTGTTTGATACATATTGTCGATGCTAGTGGAACCACCAACGCTGAAGGAAAGGCTACTAGAGGGTATGACCCCGTGAACGATATTGAATGGCTTCAGGACGAAATTTTCAGGTGGATTCTCGGTAACTTGAAGGAGAGATGGGGAAGTGTAGTCAGAAGACATATAGCGACCAAGAGTACTACGTTGGAGACGTTGAGACAACAATTGGGTGGTTACTCTGCGAGTAAACGTTTAATTGGAAGAGCTTTGGATCTCATGCCTGGCTTAGCTCCACTCAATGAATGGGATGACGAGACGGTAGAATCCGTTGTAAAGTCATTTATGAAGGTAAAGTTCCCAACTGTGCTTGCTCTTAACAAAATGGACCATCCAGATGCCGACAAAAACGTGTCTAAAATCATTCTCAAGTATCCCGATTCAAAGGCAGTATTGACGTCATCCATAACAGAAGTACTCCTTCGTAAGTTGGCAAATCAAAGCTATATAAAATATGACTCGGGAACAGAATTTATCGATACGTTAGAAGACCTTGGTGAAGAATCTGGTCTCAAGCCAATGGATCCAAAAATCGCCAACAGAGTCGAAAATATTCGTGATTTGGTGTTGTATAGATTTGGTTCTACTGGGGTGGTCAAGCTTCTTCAAACTGCAGCAGAAGTACTCGAGTTGGTACCGATATTTCCAGTGAGAAATATGAATTTTGAAAATAGCAGTGATGCAGTTTTTAGAGATTGTGTTTTGGTGAAGAAAGGGACTCCAGTCATTAATGTGGCGAGAAAGATTATGGGGGATGTTACGATTGCTTCGATAGAAGGTATCTCAGGAAATAGAGTAGGAGAAGAAGACCCTGTGGACGTGGGCAAGAATGATATTCTTTCCTTTAAATTGGCCCCAAAATAATATATTAGAGAAATAATTAGAGAAAGGAGTTGTATTGCAGATTTAGAGATACACAGGAAAGAAGGTTGAAATTGCCGTTACAGATATATCTAAGAAGGGGGAATAACGAGAACCAAATGAAATTTGAGCATTGGAGAAATGAGTCACATTAGTCAGGGTGAGTCA
>Ga0065707_10002318_pt1 | contig 11811 bp, 10 predicted proteins | sample SwiRhicommuniRL3_FD_59094 | JGI IMG/M metagenome (GOLD analysis project Ga0065707, IMG submission 59094) | Switchgrass rhizosphere bacterial communities from Rose Lake, Michigan, USA - RL3 v2 (version 2) | ecosystem: Host-associated > Plants > Roots > Rhizosphere > Soil | place: East Lansing... | reverse complement strand
CCGCACGTTCTTGGTCACGTGCCGCCCGACGCCACCTTTTTTCTTCGCCATACCACGGCGATGGATGACGCTGCCGCGCGTGACGCGAGACCCGGTAATACTGCAAATCTTAGACATTGAGGGAAAAGGGCGATTGACTCAATCGCCCGAATTTGAATGGGGGCGTAAGGTGCGATGCGACCCCGCGCCGGTCAAGCGATTCTTCGTAGCACGGACATCAAAAACGCCAGTCCGGCTCGGACCAAAATTTCTAGGTTGAACAGGATGCCTGTGTTGTGGTGTTCTTCTACGGGAGGAACTAATGAGTCGAAACGGCAACCGCAAATTACGAATCGGCATCGTCGGTGCCGGTGGAATTGTGAAGCAAAGGCATTTGCCCGGGTTCAAACGCCGCCATGACATCGAAATCACGGCCGTTTCAAATTCTACTTACGAGNNCGCGGAAAAATTTTGTCAGGAAAACNTGCCCGGCGCCGTCCCGATTGCGAACTGGCCCGATCTCGTCGCTTTGCCAGATATCGATGTCGTCTGGATCGGNACCCCGCCNTACATGCATTCCGCCGTCACCATTTCCGCNCTCGANGCCGGTAAACACGTTTTTTGCCAGGCGCGGATGTCGAACGATCGTGCCGAAGCCGAGGAAATGCTGGCGGCCTCGCGTCGATTCCCCAAGCAAGTGACGATGCTATGTCCGCCGCCCTACGGATTGCGCGGCGATCTGGTTGTGAAAAAACTGCTCGCCGAAAATTTTCTCGGGCAAATTCACACTATCAAGCTGCAAAGTTTTCATGGCAATTATTTGAACCCGAGCGCGCCGGCGCACTGGCGGCAGCGCATCGAGATCAGCGGACTCAACGTTATGACGTTGGGGATTTACGTCGAAGTGCTGCACCGGTGGTTCGGCGACATCGATGGCTTGTTTGCGCGCGGGAAAATTTTGTATCCGGACAGAGAAGGCTACAACGTCATCATTCCTGATGCGCTTTCGGTGCTGTGTCATTTTGCAAACGGCCCGGAAGGCGTGCTTGAATTCAGTGGCATCCACGCCCACGCCACTGGCGACAAGCTGGAAGTCTACGGCTCTGCCGGAACCCTGGTTTACGATTTCACTGCCGATGTGATCAAAGCCGGGCGCGTGGGGGACCGCGCATTGGCGGAAGTGAAAGTGCCGAAAGAACTAGTCCGCGAATGGAACGTCGAAAACGATTTCCTCGATGCCGTGAAAGCAGGCAGTCACGACCGGCCATATCCGACCTTCGAAGATGGACTGCGTTACATGAAAGTAGTCCAGGCTGTGGCCGATTCCCGCGCTCGCAACGAATGGATCACGATCACGTGATCGGCGATGATTCAATTACTTCCTTTGTCATTCCGACCGGAGCGGTCCCGCGGCGCCATAGTCCCGCGGCTGCGGACGAAGACTGGGAGGAATCTCTAAGTACTCAGCTGGTGGAAAAGATTCGCTCGTAATCCCTGGGATGCCGCGAAGTTGACTCCTATCTGCCCTTTGGCTTCGCGTCTGGTGAACACGGCGGCATGGTGAACAAATTTTTGGGCGACGGTTTCATGGCAATTTTCGGTGCTGGTTCGCCCGAGGGCGATTGCAGTCAATCGCCCCTGCCTGTGCACAACTTTAGCACGAAAATGGCGCAGATGATCCAGATGGCACCCGATGCGATGGCAATGGCCCCGCCGTAAATGAGCCAATTGGGCCGGTAAAAGAGTGTGAGGTAACCGTGCATTCCTGCGGGAATTTCGACCAGCGGGATCAGGTTGCGCTCTGAAAAGACCACAAGCTTGCTCCCATTGATTCGTGCGCGATAACCTGGAAAGAACGGACGCGAGAATGCGATCAATGCGGGATGTTCGCCCGCCGGAACATCGACGGAGACGCTCACACAATTTCGTCCTGCAGCGATGTCAGTGATCCTTGCGATGGAATTTTTGCCGAAGAAGTTTACTGAACGGACGACTGGCATTGGTTGGCCATGGCGATGAAAAACACGGCCCTCATCGTTCTCTGTCACTAACTGCCATTGGCTGGGTGGCTGCGGAGCGAAATTGAATTCCTTGGCCACCACAATCCCGTCAATGCCGATGCGTTGCAGCAGGCCATCGTCGTTTGCTTGATGCTGCAGGAGCCATTCGGCCAGGTTCGGATCGACTTCGCCATGAATGGCGCTGGCCATTTCGCGGGCGACGCCGGCAGGTCGGATCGGGCTGTAGCCGTTAACGAAACGCAGGCCGGCCCACATCGAAGTGCTGCCGGGACGAACGGTTTGTCCAATCGGCACGGGTTTTGTTTCCGTGCGATAAAGTGTCTCCGGCGGTGGATAGATGCTGAGGTAAAGACGTTGCGGATCAAGTGGGTGGGATTCTAACAAGGATTGGGCAAGGTTGTACTTCGGAACGCCGCAATTTGTTGGAATGCAGAAAAAAGTTGTGAGAAGCGTGATGAGGGTGATCGCTGTCGGTGTCCATGCGCGCACCAAATCAAATTCTGTCGATTCGACGATTAGCCAGACGAGCGCGAGACCGAGGTAAATCCAGGCGAGTGGGAAGAGATGTTCACCGCGTGTTTTTGCGACGATGCTGATGAGCAAGAGTAGGAGTATGAGGAGGAGGAAGGCGGCAAAACGTCGTTGTTTTTGCGAGAATGATGCGAGGGCTTCGGCGGCGCAGAGGGCGAGGACGAGATGGAAGAGTGGGAGCCAGCGGAAACTCCAACGAAAAACGCCGGCAGTGGGGACCATGGCGAGGATGAAAACAACAAGCAGAAGAGCCAGTTCCCAGCCGATCTTTTTCAGAAGGGCGCGGCTGTTGACGACCAAGCCGGCGAGCAACGCCGCTGGTGCGATCAAGCCACACGCCAGTTCGGCCGCACGATGTGGCTCGAGCTTGGTTGAAAAGTTGGACCAATTTACGGTCCATGGGGGCAGAATCAGCCCCGGCCACGCTTTCCAGGGAACGAGCCATTGCCAGTGGGCGGCGGGATCGAGCGACTGTCGTGCGGAACCGTGGACGTAATCGAGCAACGACAGCCACGCCGGCGCGGCAAGACCGAGACCGAGAATCACGCCGACAAACAGCGGCCAAATTCCCGTTTGCCGATTCAGATAGGGGCGGTTGACCGAAGGGCCCGATCCATTTGGGCGATCGAGGTCAATCGTCCCTACCTCAAAGAGGCTGCGCAGCGTCAACCACACTAGGATTAGCACCAACATCAAAACGGTGTAGGGAAATCCGCCAGTAATGAGCAGGTAAACGAATGGAGCCGGCCAGAGGAAACGCCATCTTGAACGCGTAGGATTGACGGCCCGCTCCGCAGCCCACCACGCCCATGGCAGCCAGGTGAATGCGCCGAGTGCGCCAAACCAGTCGCTTGCACCCCAGCAAATAATCCAGCCGTTGAGCGAAGCGACCAGCGCGACCAAGATCGACAGTGGGGTAGATAGTTGCCGGTCACGCGCGAGCAGGAAGGCACCGGCGCTGAGCACGGCCAGATGGGCGATGGAAACTGCGGCTGCCTGTTGCGGGAAAGTTAGAGGCAATTTCCAAATGCAAACTATCAGTCCGTTAATGAAAATCGAAAAAACGCCGTATTGAAATTCGCCGGCGAGGTTTCCGCAGACCCACGAGTAAGGACTGAGGAGTGGGAACCCACCGTCATTCCATGCGCGCGCCATATCGGCGAAGACCGGTAGAACTGAGATTTCGTAGTCGTCGTTCCAAAAAACCAGCGGATCGTGTGCGAGAAGAAGAAGGCCGAAGATTATCGGGAGCGCCGCGGCGACAAGGGCGCTGAGCGTGTTGCGGCGGGTGACTGGTGACTGGTGAATAGTGATTAGTCGTTCACCATTCACTAGTCACCAGTCACAATTCACTAAAGCACAACCGGCTGGCCCTCCGTCATCACCAGGACGTCGTCATGGATGCCGGCCTGTTGTGCGCGTGCGAGCAGACGAGTGAGCGGCTCATCTAACGGCTCGTAGCCGAGACGAAACGTGCCGTAGTGCATTGGCACCAGTTTTTTCGCGTGTAATTCCAGAAAAGCCTGCACCGCTTCCTCGGGATTCATGTGAACTTCTCGCCCACTCGGAGGATCATAGGCGCCGATCGGGAGCAGCGCGATTTCGATGTCATGCCGTTCACCGATTTCCTTAAATCCCGGGAAATAAGCGCTGTCGCCGCAGTGAAAAATCGAGCGGCCATTGGCCTGGATCACAAAACCGCCAAATCCGCGATGGAGATCGGCAAGAAACCGCGCACCCCAGTGATGGCAGGGCGTGAGCGAAATTTGCAGGCCGTCGAGGGGCACGCTCTGCCAGTAGTCCAGCTCGTGCACGCTATGGAATCCAAGGTCGTGAACGAGCGTGCCGACACCGACCGGCACGACGATGGGTTGATCAGAAGCAACTCGCCGCAAGGTGCGCCGGTCCAGATGATCGAAATGGGCGTGTGTTACCAGCACCAGATCGATTTCCGGCAAATGATGCAGTTCGATTCCCGGCTGCTTCAACCGCTTGATCACCTTCAGCCATTTCGCCCAGTTTGGGTCGACCAAAATATTGCGATCGTGAGTCTGAATGAGAAACGAGGCATGCCCAATCCAGGTAATGCAAAATTGACCCGGCCGGATTTTGGGAAAACGCGGGATAGTCCTTTCGCCGGAACGTTTGGTAAAAAGAGACGGAATGAGGACTTCGGCCAAAAAATTCCGCCGATGCCAGTCGCTCCCCGGCTTGAGGGNNACGCGCGTCGATTTTTTCGTCGTCGCGCCATCCGCGGCGGCCTGTCGCACCACCNGCGTTTTTTTTGAAAAAGGAATCGGCACNCGCTAGGAACCATATAAGCTCGTCAGCACANTTCAAAAACTATTGCCACGATGAACAAAGAGGAATCCAAAGAAACGCTGCGTGCACGAATGCAGGAGGAGCTGCAGGCTTTGGATCCGGAAGACCGGCGCGGTCGTTCACTACAAATCTGCAATCACGTGCTGGAATTGCCGGTTTGGAAGCAAGCTCGCGTGGTGGTTGTGTTCGAACCGTTTAAATACGAGCCGGAGATTACACCGTTGATCTCGGATTTGCAGCGGCGCGGCAGCGAAATCATTGCCATTTTGCCAACGGCGCGCAGTCAGCATGACGTAGCGATATTCGGTCCGATCGATCTTGTTCTTGTCCCCGGAATCGCATTTACGCGCAACGGCGCCAGGATGGGACGCGGGTTTGGTTTTTTTGACCGCTTCCTCGCGCATCGCGCCGCGCTTGCGATCAAGATTGGCATCGCGTTTCGTTTTCAGATTGTCGAATCGCTTCCCCTCGAGTCCCACGACGTCAAACTTGATCTCGTCGTGACCGATTAATGACCACGGCCTGATGCGGCAGCCATTTGTCGGTCTGGTCCTGGCTGCGATCATCGGCATCGTTGTCGCCGATTATTTTCCGGCGATCACCGTCTCGATTTTCTTAATCGCGAATGCCGGTGCACTAGCAGCATTGCGCTGGCGTTTTGCGCCATTGGTCTTTGCCGTCGTCGGCGCGACATTTTTCGTGCTCCATAGCGCGCGTATCACCAACACGCCTGCGGACGCGCTCGCGCAACTCGCTGGTCAACAGCCGCGCCCGGCAAATGTGACCGGCATCGTCACAACTGAGCCAAAAATCGAGGCGAATGGAAACGTCACTTTTCTCCTGAAATTGCGCGGCGCGAAAATTGAGGACCAGGATATTCGGACCGACGCGACCGTTTTTGTTCGCTGGCGGGGCCGACCAAACATCGGCGACGAACTTGCACTTTTTGGAACGGTTCAGCCGATCGAGGTGCCACGAAATCCGGGCGAATTCGACATGCGTGCGTATCTGGCGCGACGCGATGTGAAGAGTCTGTTTATCGTTCGCTACCNGGAGAATGGTCGGATTCTGGCGCCGGGCAGCGGATTCTCCGTGCTGCGTGCGGCAGCGCNCTCGCGCGAATGGATGCANCGCATCCTTAGCCNGGACATCGAAAACTCGCCGGACGTGGTCGGGCTAATTTGCGGAACCGCCCTTGGGCTTCGTCATCAGACACGCGATGATATCGAAGAACCGTTCCAACAAACCGGTACACTCCATCTTTTTGCCGTTGCCGGTCTGCACGTTGGCATCGTCGCTCGATTGCTCTGGACGGTTGCGATGGTGTTGCGTCTGCCGCGCAAAACCGCGACGGCGTTGATCATTCCTTTGCTCTTCTTCTACGCCGCTATTACCGGCTTGCACACGGCAAGTGTGCGCGCCGCCGTCATGAGCGCGCTTCTGCTCGGCGGCATTTTCTTCGATCGAAAAGTTCTCGCTCTAAACAGCCTGGCTGCCGCGGCATTCCTAATCTTGCTTTTCGATTCAAACCAACTTTTTACCAGCGGATTTCAACTCTCCTTCGCGGTGGTAGGCACAATCGTGCTTCTGGCCGACCCCATGTTTGTTCGCTTTGGACGAGTCGCTGCACCCGATCCTTTCCTGCCGCGTGCTCTGTTGAGTCGCGCGCAGCGATTCCGAATCAAGGCCGGACGCGCGCTCACGCGTGGTGCATCCGTTTCGCTCGCCGCCTGGATTGGTTCGCTGCCGCTGATCTACTGGTATTTTTACCTCATCACGCCCGTCTCACTCATCGCCAACCTTGTGGTGGTGCCGATCGCATACTTCGTTTTGGCGCTTGCGATGTTGTCGCTCATCGCCGCGCCGATTTCATCCGGGCTGTCGATTATTTTCAACAATGCCAATTGGCTGATATCGCATGTCGTACTCGGCCTGGTCCATTTCTTTGCCCTGCTGCCGGCGGGACATCTTTACCTGCCGCGCTTCACGGAATCGCACACGCCGATCATGATCACCGTTCTGGATGAAGGAACGGGCGGGGCCGCGCACATCCGCGCCAATGGCTACGACTGGTTGATCGATTGCGGTGGCGAACGCAACTACGAGCGGACCCTGAAATCACTCCTCCACAGCCGTGGTGTCAATCGCCTTCAGGGGATATTGTTGACCCACGGAGACGCCCACCATATCGGCGCGGCCCTCGAAACTATCGCGGACTTTGCTCCGCGGGAAATTTACGATAATCCACTCGAGGTTCGTTCGAGCGCGCAGCGCCGTTTCCGGGATGCGCCCGGGAAACCGGAACCGCGACTGCTATTTCGGGGCGATTGGCTCTTGCTCGGACGCGATGTGCACGCAGAAATCCTTTATCCGCCACCGAACATCAAAATTCGATCAGCCGACGACGCGCCGCTGATTGCGCAGCTGATCATTAATGAACAAATACGTGTGCTCTTCGAATCTGACGCCGGGGCGGAGGCAGAGGTAGCTCTGCTGGGAAGCGGCGACGATTTAAAAAGCGACATCTTGATCAAAGGTCAGCATCATTCCGGCGATTCCGGCACACGCGAATTTCTCGACGGGGTAAAGCCAAAACTTATCATTGCAACTTCCCGCGAATCTCCCGTGGCTGAACAAATTACCGAGGAATGGTCGAGTGAAATCGCGCGACGAGGCATCAAGCTTTTTCGCCAGGACCGGACCGGCGCTGTCGAGATCCAGTTTCGNGGCGAAGACTGGACGGCACAATCTTACTTAACTGGTGAATGTTTTCGCAGTAGCAAACGTTGAATCGAAAGCCCGCGAATNAGGAATTTCCGTTCGAAGGTCGTAAGTGGNAAATCAGGTTGCTCTGCCGAGACGACGAAAGTGTCGGTGNCAGCAATTACACGTTCGATTTGACGAAAGTAATCCGCGTGATCAGTGGCAANGTGGAATAAGCCGCCACCAATGAGCGCGCGATGGATGCAGGACAAAAATTCCGTGGTGAAAGCGCGCCGGCGATGGTGCCGCCGTTTGGGCCAGGGATCAGGAAACAAGAGGTGAAACGCCGTAATCGAGTCATCGGGCAACAAGTTGGATAGCACATAGGCAACCTCGATTCGGAGCACGCGCGAATTTTTCAAATCTTCGCGGGCAACCCTCCGACAAATCTTGCGTACTCGACCGANTAAGCGTTCGATCCCGAGAAAATTGTGCTCCGGATTTGCGTGTGCCATAGCCATGAGAAAGNCGCCGTCACCGCAACCCAGATCGATTTCGATCGGNGCGCTACGCGGGAAGATTTCGCCCCAATTTAGCGGCTCCGTCAGCGACTTAGGAATGTATTCGACTAACGCTTCGTTTTCCCGCAATTCGGTTCGACCGCGCATAAACAAACGTAGCAGAGCGAACATTCGCGCAACCGCGCTGTCTAAGTGGCGATGAAACGGCTTGCTTCCTTTTTTGTTTTATTCGTCGCGTCTTCGCTTCTGGCCGATCTCAGTCCGCAAACGCGCACCGCGGTCTTTGCCGGCGGCTGTTTCTGGTGCATCCAGCCGGCATTCGATAAGGCGCCGGGCGTGATCAAAACGGTTGTCGGGTATTGCGGCGGGAGCGAGCCGAATCCGACTTACGCGCTGGTTGGTTCCGAGAAGACGAATTATCGCGAGTCGATCGAAATCACGTACGATCCGGCGAAGATTACTTTCGATCAGCTGCTCGATATTTACTGGCGGCAGATCAATCCCACGCAATCGGATGGCCAGTTTACAGATATCGGCCCGAGCTATCGCGCTGCGATCTTTGTGCAGAACGATGAGGAGCGAAAAGTTGCCGAAGCATCAAAGGCAAAACTGACAGCCTCCGGCCGCTTCGATAAGCCGATCGTCACTGAGATTCTGCCAACCATGAAATTTTGGCCGGCAGAAGATTATCACCAGAAATATTACCGGCAGAACCCAACTGAGTTTGAGATGTTCGAAGTCGGCTCCGGGCGAAAGACATTTGAAAAGAAAAAGTGGGGCGACACGAAGTCTGAAGGTCGTTAGATCGTTTTCTGCTCGCAGCGCTGTCGGGGTAGTTGTTTAGCGAAGTCTTCGACTTCAAGCCGACCAAAAGGGGTGACGGGGATTCGCTTGCGCGCTCCTTGGGGGCGTCTGGCGAAATGCCGGCGACGTTCCGTTAGATTATGAGCCAGATCAAGTCATGCGTGCTGCCGCAACGCCATCGACTTTTCATGTTGAAGGCAAACGTCGGTCCGCCATCGAAATCGTTGCCTGNGTCATTGGCGGAAATCGTGATTGCCCACCGGACGCAGAACGTNCGATTGCAATTCTAAAATCCGTNTTCGAACTCAATCCCGCGCGTGAATGATCGGTTTGTCCTCTGGGTAGCGAGCGCGTCTCGCGTGCAATCGCAGTCCGGCTCAGACCCTATAACAAACTCGATCCAAACGCGCCCGGCTTGCCCTTTTTCCAACGCAAGTCTGGATTGAGATTGATTTCATCCGGTCGGACATCGAACCCGACCGAGCGTAGCAAATAAGAAACGCCTTCGCGGCTCTCCATTGTTTCCTTCAAGCTGCGCGCAAACAGCTCGATGTATTCCTTGTAAGAATCGAGCGCGAGTTTGCCGTCGGCGAAATGTTCCGCCAAGGCTTCATCGTGATAATCGATCAGATCGATCAATGCCCTTCGTAAATCCATCCGTACCTTCGGATCGATCACGATCTTGAACGGGTTAGCCGCCGCGTCCGGCTTNGCCAGCATCTTTTGCAACGCCGGCGTATGCGTCGTCGAAACGATCTCAAAATCGCGCGCTTCTGTTGCCATNCCTNCGAACCTACCNGATCGGCAGAGAATTAAAAGAAAATCGGAATGATGAGGATAGCGACGATGTTGACCACCTTGATCATCGGATTGATCGCCGGCCCTGCTGTGTCCTTGTAAGGGTCGCCCACGGTATCGCCCGTAACTGCCGCCGCGTGCGCGGGGGAGCCTTTGCCGCCGTAATTCCCTTCTTCGATAAATTTCTTGGCGTTGTCCCACGCACCGCCGCTACTGGTCATGGCGATCGCCACAAATAATCCGGTCACAATTGTGCCGACGAGAACGCCGCCCAGCACGACCGGGCCAAGCTGCGGAATCACCGCCACCAGAATCACAAACACCAGCGGCAACAACGCCGGTACAATCATTTCGCGCAGCGCCGCTTTCGTGACGATGTCGACACACGTGCCGTATTCGGGCGTTTCTTCACCGCGCAAAATCCCGGGGTGTGCCTGCAGTTGTCGTCGCACTTCGCGCACCACCGCGCCCGCGGCCTTGCCGACCGCGTCCATGCTGAAGGCGGTGAATATAAATGGTAGCAAACCGCCGATGAACAATCCGATGATCACCTTTGGTTCGGTTAATGAAAATTGGAAATTAAAGGTTTGGCCGATGTGCGCCTTAAGTTCTTCGACATAGGAACCGAAGAGAACCAGCGCCGCCAATCCCGCCGAGGCAATGGCATAACCTTTCGTCACCGCTTTCATAGTGTTGCCGACAGCATCCAGTTCGTCTGTAGCCGCGCGCACTTCCTTGCCAAGATTGCTCATGACGGCGATGCCGCCGGCGTTGTCGGTGATCGGGCCGAAGGCATCGAGGGAAATAATAATTCCAGCCATCGATAGCATCGACATCACTGCGACAGCGATGCCATAAAGACCGGCGAAATTGTAGCTAAGCAAAATCGCGATGCCGATAAATCCGACCGGCAGCGCGGTGGCGTGCTGGCCGACGGCCAGCCCGGCAATGATGTTTGTGGCATGCCCGGTCTCTGATGCGCGCGCGATCTTTTGCACCGGCTGGTAACGCATCGAAGTGTAGTAATTCGTGATCACGACGACGACGCCAGTCATGATCAGGCCAATGAGTGAAGCGTAATAGAGATCGGTGGGTGACCGCATTTTACCGGCGATCTCCACTCCATTCGGGAAAAGCTGATGCGTCGCCGGCCAGAAAAGAATGGCCGAGACCAATGCGCTCATTCCGACCGCACCCATCAACACGCTCGCCGGTTTACCGCTACCAAAGTTGACAAATAAGATGCCGCAGATCGCGCCCAGCACTGAAATTCCGCCGAGAACGAACGGATAGACAATGGCTGCAGGTGCGTTTGCGACCGTCAACACGCCTACTAAAATCGCGCCGATCAAGCTCACGGCGTAGGTTTCAAAAACGTCGGCCGCCATTCCTGCGCAATCGCCCACATTGTCGCCGACGTTGTCCGCGATCGTAGCGGGGTTGCGCGGATCGTCCTCTTCGAGGCCAGCTTCAATTTTACCGACGAGATCGGCACCGACATCAGCGGCCTTGGTGTAAATTCCGCCACCAAGTCGGGCGAACACGCTGATCAAACTCGCACCCAATGCCAACCCGACCAGACTGCGCACAGCCATGTCCGGTCCCACCATATCGCGCGCAAAATGATAAAAGATTCCCACTGCCAGCAGCGCCAAACCGACGACAAGCAAGCCGGTGACCGCGCCGCCATTGAACGCAACTCGCAGAGCGCGGATCCGGGCTTGCGTNGCTGCCTGGGTAACCCGGGCATTNGCCAGTACCGCGATGCGCATCCCGATGTAACCGGCCGCGAGCGAGCAAAACGCGCCCAGNAGNAAACCAAATGCCGTCGGATGATCCTTAAAGAAAAAGAGCAAAAGGAAGATGACTACCGCGATCATGCTGATCGTCATCACCTGTCGATTCAGGTAAGCCTTGGCCCCCTCTTGAATCGCGCCCGAAATCTGGCGCATCCGTTCATTGCCAGGCGACGACCGTAAAATAACGGTAATGAGGAAAAAGGCGCAGCCCAGTCCGATGACGGCGCAGATAAGCGATAAACGCACCCCTGACAGAAGGATATCGAAGGCAAGAGGAAGAGTCATACCCGGTGAAAGCGGGGGACATTAAGCAGGAATGGCCCGGTGGCAACC
>Ga0065707_10001606_pt1 | contig 11821 bp, 12 predicted proteins | sample SwiRhicommuniRL3_FD_59094 | JGI IMG/M metagenome (GOLD analysis project Ga0065707, IMG submission 59094) | Switchgrass rhizosphere bacterial communities from Rose Lake, Michigan, USA - RL3 v2 (version 2) | ecosystem: Host-associated > Plants > Roots > Rhizosphere > Soil | place: East Lansing... | reverse complement strand
TCGAGCTGGCCGACGCGATCGGGCTGAACACACCGCCGTTTCGAACATCCCCGCTGCCGCCGGCCGGACCGGAGGTGGAGATCCTGCGGAGCGCGCGCGATCGTCAGAAAGTCGTGGCCTCGAATGCCGGCGCCAGCCTCATCGATCTGGACGATGGGGTGCTGGCCGTTTCCCTGCACTCGAAGATGAATGCCATCGGCGGCGATGCGCTGGACATGCTCCAGCGCGGCGTCCGCGAGGCCACGCAGAACTTCGCGGCGCTCGTCGTCTCGGCTGAAGGACAGAATTTTTCCGTGGGCGCCAACCTCATGCTCCTGCTCCTCGAGGCGCAGGATCAGAACTGGGACGAAGTGGATGCGATGATTCGCACGTTTCAGAAGGCCACGACCGGCCTTCGCTATTCGGACGTACCGGTCGTCGTGGCCCCATTCGGCATGACGCTGGGCGGTGGCTGCGAGGTCGTGCTGCACGGCGATCGCGTGCAGGCCGCGGCCGAAAGCTACATCGGGCTCGTCGAGGTTGGCGTCGGCCTGATTCCCGCCGGCGGCGGGACCAAGGAGATGCTGCTCCGGCTCGGCCCGCAGAAGGCGTTCGAGACCATCGGCTTCGCGAAAACGTCCGCGTCGGGACGCGAGGCGCTCGGACTCGGATATCTGAGGAGTGTCGACGGCCTGACGATGAACCGCGACCGGCTCGTGTTCGACGCCAAGCAGGAAGCCCTGAAGCGTGTGAGGGATGGATATCGTCCGCCGGTACGGTCCGCCGCCATCCCGGTCGGCGGCGAGGCCATTCGAGCGACACTCGATCTCGGCGTGCACCTCGCATGGCGGGCGGGACGGATCACCGATCACGAGGCGATGATTGGCCGCAAGCTGTCGTGGATTCTTTCGGGTGGTTCCTTGCCTCACGCCGGGAAGGTCAGCGAAGATCAACTGCTTGACCTCGAACGCGAGGTGTTTCTCAGCCTGTGCGGCGAGCCGAAGACGCTCGAACGCATCCAGTACACGTTGAAAACGGGCAAGACACTGAGAAACTGATGGTTGACGTGGGAGCGGGTCGTCCGCTGGTGCTCGTGCCGGGCATTCAAGGGCGGTGGGAATGGATGGCGCCTTCCGTCGAGGCGCTGGCCCGCGAGTATCGGGTCATTACGGCGTCGCTTCCCGGTGAACCCGGCGAGATCTCGTTCGGTGCCGAGACAGGTTTTGACGTATTCGTCGAGTATCTGGACCATCTTCTCGACACATCCGGGGTTTCCGAGGTCATCATGTGCGGTATCTCGTTCGGTGGCCTCATCGCCCTTCGGTACGCCGCGAAGCGGAGCACCCGCGTGAGCGGACTGATTCTGGTTTCGACGCCAGGCCCACACTGGAAACTGAGCCCGCATCAACGCCGATACGTCGCCTGGCCGTTGTTGACGAGCCCGCTGTTCGCGGCCGGCGCGGTCCGGCGCGGCTGGCGGGAAGTGCGGGCGCTCTATCCGACGCCACGCGCGCGCCTGAACGCGTGCGTCAGAGCCGCATGGCACGTGGCCAGAGCGCCGGGCGTGCCCGGACGTATGAGCCTGCGCGCGCGGCTCGCCGAGCGGCAGGACTTCGAAGCCGATTGCACGTGTGTGAAGGCCCCAACGCTGGTCGTGACGGGCGAGCGCGATCTCGATCAGGTGGTGCCGTGTGACGAAACCATGAAATATCTCGACCTGATACCCGGATCGCGTTTCCAGCTGTTCGAGGGAACGGGCCATCTGGGAACGGTGCTCGCGCCCGAGCGTTTTGCGAACATTGTTTCGACATTTTCCCGGACCCTATGACCGACGACATCCGTCTCACCGACGTGGCGATTCACGGCCCGGCCGGGTCGATGGAGGGCCTGATCAACGCGAGGGCCGGGGACCGGCCACGCGCGATCGCCGTGCTGGGCCACCCGCTCCCGACCGGCGGCGGCACGATGCACACCAAGGCCGTGTATCACGCGACCAAGGCCCTCGCCCGCATCGGCGTGCCCGTGCTCCGATTCAGTTTCCGCGGCGTGGGACGAAGTGCCGGGGCATTTTCCGGCGGTCCCGGCGAGCAGGAAGATTTCCGGGCGGCACTCGAGTTCATGAGAGCGCGGTATCCTGAGGTAACGCGCGTCTGGACTGGAGGCATGTCGTTCGGCTCGTGGGTCGGGATGACCGTCGGAGCGGCAGATCCCCACGTCACGGCGCTCATTGGCATCGCCTGCCCCGTGAACCGCTACGACTACTCCACGGTCGTCGAGGCCGGCAAGCCGACATTTCTCATTCACGGCGAGCGCGACGAGGTGATTCCGTTGAAAGAGATCCGAAAGTTTTACGGGCAGTTGTCCGAGCCAAAAGAGCTCGTCGTCATCGACGGGGCCGATCATCTTTTTGACGGCAAAGTCTCTGAAGTCGGCGACGGCATCGAAGACCTGCTGCAGGATTTCGATGGCTGAGGCGCTCATCGTGTCCGCGGTCCGCACGCCCGTCGGCAAAGCGCCGAACGGGTCGCTTCGAATGACGCGTCCCGACGAGCTCGCCGCGCTCGCCATGCGCGAGGCGCTGAAGCGGGCGCCTGGTCTGGCGGCGTCCGACGTCGACGACGTGATTCTCGGCTGCGCGATGCCCGAAGCCGAGCAGGGGCTGAACGTCGCGCGCATCGCCAGCCTTCGCGCCGGGCTGCCCGTCGAAGCCTCGGCGGTGACCATCAACAGGTTCTGCGCCTCGGGGCTGCAAGCCATCGCATTTGCCGCCGACCGAATCATCGCCGGTTCGGCCAACGTCATCATCGCCGGGGGAACCGAGAGCATGAGCCTCGTCCCGATGGGCGGCAACAAGGTGGCGCCTAATCCGACACTGGTCGACCAGTATCCAGATGTGTACTTGACCACCGGCCTCGTCGCCGAGAACCACGCGAGAGACCACGGCATATCCCGCGAAGAACAGGACGCGTTTGCGCTCCGCAGTCATCAGCGAGCCCTGGCCGCTCTGGATGCCGGGAAGTTTCGCGACGAAACGGTTGCGGTCGGCTCGTTCTCGGCCGATGAAGGACCGCGGCGCGACACGTCTCTCGATGCGCTGGCCAAGCTGCGCCCCGCCTTTCACGTTAGCGGCACCGTGACAGCCGGCAACTCGTCGCAGACGAGCGATGGGGCCGCGGCCGTGGTCGTCGCCTCCGGAGAATTCGCGCGAGCGCACAACCTGACGCCGCTGGCGCGGTTCGTGGCGTACGCCACCGCGGGTGTCGCACCCGAGCGATTCGGCACGGGACCGGTACCCGCGATCAAAAAAGTGCTGAAGCGTGCCGGGCTTTCGCTCGACGACATCGATCTCGTCGAACTGAACGAGGCCTTTGCCGCTCAGGTCCTTGCCTGCCTGCGCGAGCTGCCGATAGACGAGGCGCGCCTCAACGTCAACGGCGGCGCGATCGCGCTCGGCCACCCGCTCGGTTGCACGGGCGCCAAACTCACGACGAGCCTGCTCTACGAGATGCAGCGGCGTAAGGCTCGATATGGTCTCGTCACGATGTGCGTCGGCGGGGGCATGGGCGCCGCGGGCATTCTGGAGCGTGTGGCATGAAGGGCGCCGCGTGGTTGATCGAACCCGGCGATGCGGCATGCATCCTGACGCCCGAGCGGCTGAGCGACGAGCTTCGGCTGATCGCACAAACGGCGCGCGAGTTCGTCGAAAAGGAAGTCGTGCCGGGCATCGAGCGCCTCGAGAAGAAGGACTGGGCGTTCGCGCGCCAGCTGCTGCAGCGTGCCGGCGCGCTGGGGTTGATTGGCGTCGACGCGCCGGAGGAATATGGCGGTGTGGGGCTCGACAAGGCTGCCGCGCTCGTCGTCAGCAGCCACACATCGGGAAGCGCCTCGTTCAGCTCGACGTTTGGCGCGCAGAGCAATCTTGCGCTCAGCGCCATTCTCTATTTCGGCACCGACGAGCAGAAAGCGCGCTACCTGCCGAAACTGATCTCGGCCGAGCTGGTTGGCGCGTATGCCCTCAGCGAGTCCGGCTCCGGGTCCGATGCGTTGAGCGCGTCGTGCCGGGCGGTCCGCACCTCCGACGGCGGCTTCGCGCTGACCGGCGAAAAGATGTGGATTACCAACGGCGGCTTCGCCGACGTCTTCATCGTCTTTGCCAAGGTCGACGGAGAGCATTTCACCGCATTCATCATCGAGCGCGGGTTCGCTGGCGTCAGCACCGGGAACGAAGAGCACAAAATGGGGCTGCACGGGTCGTCGACGACGCCGCTGATTCTGCAGGACGTGCAGGTGCCCGCGTCGAACCTGCTGGGCGAGGTCGGTAAAGGCCACAAGGTGGCGTTCAACGTGCTGAACTTCGGCCGCTTCAAGCTCGGCGCGATGTGCGTGGGCGGCGCATACGGCGCCATCCGCGACAGCGCGCGATACGCGGCCTCGCGACGGCAGTTCGGAAAACCGATCGCCGAATTCGGCGCCATCAAGCACAAGCTTGCCGAGATGAGCGTGCAGACCTACGCCGTCGAGAGCCTGCTGTACCGCACGGCCGGCCTCATCGACGCGTCAATCGCGCGGAACACCGCCCCTGGTGCGGTGCTGGCGGCGCTGGAGGAATTTGCCGTCGAAGCCTCGATTGCCAAGGTGGCCGGCAGCGAGATGCTGCAGTTCGTGCTCGACGAGAACGTGCAGATTCACGGTGGAAACGGGTTTGTCAGCGACTACCCGGCCGAGCGGCATTACCGCGACGCGCGCGTCAACCGGATTTTCGAGGGCACCAACGAGATCAATCGCCTGCTCATTCCCGGCATGCTCGTTCGACGTGGGCTGAAGGGGGATCTCCCGCTCATCGCGGCGGCCCGCAAGCTCCAGGACGACATTCTCGCGGGCCCGGGCGCGTCCGAGTCTCGAGGCGAGGACCCGCTCGACGAGCAGCACGCGGCCGTGCGCGCGTTCAGAAAAGTCGCCCTGATGTCGCTCGGCCTCGCCATGCAGCGCTACGGCGAAGACCTGGCCAACGAGCAGGAGGTTCTGCTCGCCATTGCCGATATCGTCATTGCGCTGGCGTGCGCGGAAAGTGCCCTGCTGAGAGCTTCGACGGTCCGCGGGGAGATGGCGGACTACCACGTCGACGCGGCGTCGATCTTCATCAACGACGCCGCATTCCGGATCGACGCGTCCGCCAGGCATGTACTGGCCGCCATGGCAGAAGGCGACACGCTCCGCACCCATCTCGCCGCGTTGAGACGGTTGCTCAAGGTCACACCGATTGATACCGTAAAGAGACGGCGACGGATTGCCGACGAGACCGTCCGCCGGGGAAGCTACATCTTTCAATGAAGTACCTACAAACGGCCCTGATCGTGCTGCTCGCGGCCGGAGCAAGCGGCTGCAATGCGGGCAATCCACCTCCGAAAGAAACCGGTGGCGATTACGTCAGTCAGATTCAAGTCGAGCGCGCGGCAAAAGATCAGGCGTTCAGGGACCAGCCGAACGAGCCGGTGCCTGCGGACAAGGCGGGCCAGTTCCTGCCACTGAAGTACTTCCCGCCGGATCCGGAGTACGCCGTGCCTGCCTCTCTGAATCCGTCAACCGAGCGGACTCCCGTCGAGATGGTGACCTCGGCTGGCAAGATTCGAAAGCATGAGCGCGTCGGGGTGCTCGAGTTCACGCTGAAAGGCAAGCCGATGACGCTTGGCGCCTACGTCGAAGAAGGCGCCAGCCTGAAGCGCCTGTTCGTGCCGTTCAAGGACATGACGAGCGGGACCGAAACCTATGCGGCAGGCCGGTATCTCGAACTCGATGCGACGGCGAGCGGCGTGTACACGATCGATTTCAACAAAGCGTTCAACCCGTACTGTTACTACAACGCATCGTACGACTGCCCGTATCCTCCCCGTGAAAGCGTGCTGTCCCTGCCGATTCGCGCCGGCGAGCGTCTGCCTTGAGCCTCCAGCGGCTTCAAGCCGTGTTCTTCGACTTCGACGGCGTCATCGCCGACAGCGAGCCCCTGCATCTTCGCGCGTACCAGACGGTCCTGTCCGCCGACGGTATCGATCTGCGGAAAGACGACTACTACGCCCGATATCTCGGCTATGACGATGTCGGGTTGTTTCGGGCGCTGGCGAAGGATCAGGGCCTCGCGTTGACCGACGAGGCAATCGACCGCTGGGTGGCGGCGAAGTCGCATGTCGTCGACGAGATGTTGTCGAGCGCCGCGATTCTGTTCCCGGGTGCGGCCGACAGCGTGAAGATGTTCGCCGGGCATGTTCCGCTCGCCGTGGCCTCCGGGGCCCTCGAACCGGAGATCGAGAAGGTGCTCAACGGCGCCGGGCTCCGGCAGTACTTTGCGGCCATCGCCTCCGCGTCCGACGGCGTCCGGGGCAAGCCCGCGCCCGACCTGTATCTGCTCGCCATGGCCAAGATTCGCCATCGTGTGGCGGTCGATCCGGCCTCGTGCATTGCCATCGAGGACTCGCACTGGGGCCTCGCGGCCGCGCGCGAGGCAGGATTGCGCTGTATTGCCGTCACTCACACATATCCGGCGGCCGAACTTGGGATGGCCGATCTCGTGGTCGATCGGCTCGGCGATCTGACGATGTCGAGAATCGAGGAACTGTTGCGCGATAATGGAGTCGCGCGATGAAAGAAACGTTCATCAACGAATTCTCGAAGATGGCGGCGAGCGCCGACCGCGACCTGGCGACGCCGGCGTTGATGATCGCGAAGCTCGAGTGCCCGTCGCTCGATCCAGGACCGTCGCTGGAGCGGCTCGACGCCATGGGCGCGGCCGCGCACGAACGCCTCGTGGCCAGCGGCTGTCTCGTGGACTCGCGCCACTCCGAGACGGCGGTAGACATCCTGAACGCGTATCTGTTCGACGAGGAAGGGTTCACGGGGAACCGCGACCGCTACGACGATCCCAGCAACAGCTTCCTGAACGAGGTCCTCGAGCGCCGCACGGGCATTCCGATTACGCTCGCGCTCGTCTACATGGAAGTCGCCCGGCGCGCCGGCATTCTCATCGACGGCGTGAACTTTCCTGGACACTTCCTCATGCGTTTCGCCCCGCTCATTCTCGATCCGTTTCATCGCGGCGCGCGGCTGTCGGAAAACGACTGCCGCCGTCTGTTACAGCGGCATATCGGGGAAGAGGCGGCGTTCGATCCGGCTCTGCTCGCGCCGGCGACGAAACCGCAGATGCTGACGCGCATGCTGCTCAACCTGAAGCGCATCTACGTCCGGCTGCACTCGTTCCCGCAGGCCCGCAACGTGACGGAGCTGCTGCTTGCGGTCGATCCGCCGGCGCTGGCCGAGCTGCGAGACCGGGGATTGCTGGCCTATCACATGAACGACTTCTCCGCCGCGCTGCGCGACCTCCAACAGTACCTTCACTTCAGCGCCGGATCGGAGGTCGACGAGGAGGGCCGCAGCGATCACGAGCAACTGTGGGAGCACGTCAAGACGCTCCGGCGTCGCGTCGCCTCGCTGAACTGAACCGTCGCCTGCCGAACTAACGACTAACGACTAACGACTAACGACTAACGACTAACGACTGACGACTGACGACTGACGACTGACGACTGATAACTGATAACTGAGGACTGATAACTGTCGACTGACGACTGACGACTATTTCAAGTAGTACTCACTCACATCCGACACCGGCCAGTAGCCGATCCGCGTGAAGACACTGGGCGAGGCCGCACTCGTCACGTCCGTATAGAGCCAGCAGAACGCATTACCCTGCTCGAGCTGCTGCGCGGTGAGGGCTTTCACGCAGGCCGTGCCGTATCCCCTGCCGCGCAGCTCCCGTGGCGTATAGACGACGTTGATGCGAACGCCGTTGGGCGTCTTTCCCGCCCAGGCCGCCATCGACACAGGGCCTGCGTCATCCCACACGTACAGCCGTCCACGTGCAATCGAATCGGCGACAATCCGATCGGCATCGATCGGATCCGGCACCATCGTTTCCCGCACGAACGCAACGGTCCAGTCCGCCAGCCTTCTGCGATCGTCGGCGGTCGCCTGTCGAAGCTGTCCGGACGGCGCCGGCAGATCGGGCTCGACGATCTTGCGCGTTTCGTGAATGCGAAGGCGCTTGCCGAACGTCGGTGCGATGCCAGACAACCGGCTCCACGCCAGCGCGAAGTCGTCCACGGATCTCGACGGACCGCTGACGCCTTCGAGATCGGGCACGGCCTGGAACGCGTCCCGGGCGAGTTCCGCAATCGGATCCCGGTCGGCACGCGTGACGACAAGCTTGTACGGCGCGATGTGGACGGCGCAGGCGTGCACGCCGGCTCTGCTGCCGACCGTGGCCAGATATGGGCGCGCCGCCGCTGCGGGATTGCGCGCGATCCCCTGCGCGATGCTCAGGATGAGATTGTTCTCGGCCTCCGCCATCATCATCAGAGGCTCGGCCACCTGAAGAAAGGCCTCTGCGGTCTCGTAGCGCGTGACCTGCAGCGTGTGTCGTTGCATGACTCGCTCATCGATGTCGTTCATGAAGCAATCCGTATGATAACCAATTAACCCGGCAGATGGCGCGCGCGCGAACTCATGCGAGCACGATGGCCGGGAGCGGTTGCTCGGTAACGCGGCCGGCGTCGACGGCCACGTGATAGGCCGTGGCTCCGGCTTTCTTCGAGACGACCCGAAGGAGATGGCCGTTCCTGAAGTGCGCGGCCACGCGATCGTCGATCGCATAGCCCGGGCGGATCTGCGCCTGTTCTATCAGCGCGTGATACGCGGGCCGGCGCTCGACTTCGCCGTCGTAGTGCGGACAACAGCTTCCCGGAAGAAACCCGAGACAGTCGAGCGGGCGCAGACGATCGGCCCACGAATCGGTGACGCCCTGTTCGAACCAGCAGATCGCGCCCGCGCTCTGGCCGCCCAGCACAATGCCCGCGTCGAAGGCTTCCCTGAGGATGTCAGTCAGCCCCCAGTCGCGCCAGACGGCCAGCATGCTCTTGGTGTTGCCGCCTCCGACATAGATGACATCCTGACTGAGGATGAGGCTGCGCAAGTCCGGCGTACGGTGGAAAAAGGGCAGGTCCCGGGTCGTGGCGCCGAGCGATCCGAACGCCGCATGGAATTTCTCGACATAGCCGGCATCGTCGCCACGGGCCGTTGCGATCATCAGCGCGTTCGGCCGTTCTTTCGAGGACTGGTCGAGAAGGTACTTCTCGAGAGCGAGGTTCTGCGGATCGCCGACGAAGCCACCTCCGCCGATCGCAATAACGTCCCGCCTTCGCGCGCCGTCACTCACGGGCGCGCTTCCGCGAGGCTCGCCGTAGCTCGCCTAATTGTCTCTGCGAGCGGAGGCGGCAGACATCGTCCAGGTTGAACTCCTCGAGCGAGCGCAGGCGATGATCGGCGAGCGAGAGCGCCAGATCCTTCGTCAGCTCGTTGGGAACGGCGACGCAGTAGATCCCGGCTCTTTTCGCAGCGAGAATCCCGTTCGGCGAATCCTCGAAGGCAATCGTCTCATCGGCCGTCACGTCGAGCCGCTCGAGCGCGAGCTGATACAGCGCGGGATCCGGTTTCACGGCCGCAACGTGGTCTCGCGTACAGATTGCGTCGAACTGGTCGAGCAGCGCGAACTTCTTCAGATTGTGCGTCACCCATGTCTGGGTCGAGCTCGACGCGATGGCGAGCTTCAACCCCCGCGCCTTCGCGCCAGTCACACACGCGGCCACGCCCGGCAGGAGCGGCTGCGCGCGCATCAACTCGAGCCACCGCCTGGTGCACACCTCTTCCAGTTCAGTTCGATTGAACGATTGTCCGGACTGCTTCTCGAGATATCCCTGCAGATCGAACCCGTCGAGCGTGCCGATGCAGGCCGCATATTTTTCGAACGGCAGCGAGCAGCCGTGCGAGGCATACAGCTCCGACCACGCCTGGAAGCCGGGGCTCTCGCTGTCGACGATGAGTCCATCGAAATCGAAGATGAGGGCCTTGACCGTTCGTCTAGTTGAACCCAAGCGTTTTCTTGACCTCTAAGTTCGCCACCGGCCTCACGCCCTTGCGATCGAGCCGCCATTTGTCCATGTATTGCGAAGGTTTCACGACAGCGGTGCCCGACGCCTTGAGGAAGGCCTCGAGGCCGGCATCTGCATACGGCTTCGGCACGCCCGCTTCGAACGCCCCGAACAGGCCGTCCCAATGGACCGGGATGAACGCCCGAGGCTTCAGGACAGGCACGACCAGCTTCGCCACGGCCACCGCGCCCGAGCCAATCCAGAGTTCGACGGACTCCAGCTTCGCGTCGCGCATCGCGAGCTTGAGATTCTCAATCGGGGCACCGTAGTCGGTGCCGTCGATCACAATCGGCACGTGCAGATCGACCGGGCTCGCCGAGTTGTTGAAAAACCAGCTGAACCGCCCGTCCGGTCCGTCCACGGTAAACAGGAACGCACGATTCCCTCCGCCGTTGGGAAAGTCCTCGGCCACACCCGCCCGCAGCCCGCCGGATTTCGGATCGGGTACGGGAACGGCGCTCAGCTCGACTGGATTGTGCTGCTCCGGATTCACCGCGGGATCGCCGCTGTGGTTCCATCGGATCACCCGCATGGTGACGCCGTCGGCGAGCGGAATGACTTCGCGGCCGTAAACCGCACGGCAGCGCTCGGCGGGCACGCCCTCGGCCTGCGCCTGCAGGCACGTCGTCTTCGATCCGATGATGCGGGCGCCCGTGAGCTTCGACCACGTCGCCGTGTCGAATGAGTGATCCCAATGGCTGTGGCCCGTCAGGAGGAGATTCACCCGCGATGGCTTACCGAGCGCGTTCATCACGCGCGTGACGGCGGCGACATCGGGCGTGAATGGCCTCCTGGTCTCGGCGTAGCCGCCTCCACCACCAAAGAAGTCGCCTTGAGGGAGGCGCGTGATGTAGCCGTCCGTCACGATGTGGAGCGGTCCGAGCTCGTAGTACATGTTCGACACCGACATCCACGTAATGTCGACGAATGCCGGGCCGGCCGCCGGCAGGCCGGACGCCGCGGCGACGATGATCGCGGTTGCGACCGCCACGTTGCGGGAAGCCACCTTCATGCCGCCACTCCACTCGGAAACGGACACTCCGGCCGCAACGGGCACACGTGACACAACGGATCCGACTCGAGACAGGTCGATCGGCCGTGATGCGAAAGGTACAGCGTCGCCCGCTGTATGGCCGTCAACACGTCGCCCAGCTCGCGCGAGACCGCTTCGCTTGCGGTTTCAAGTCGCGCGAGCACCCGCTGCAGATGGGGATCGTCGGGCAACAGAGGGTGATGGCCCGCAAACAACAACAGCCGCTGACCGGAAATCGTCGTCAGATATGGCAGCAGGGCGAGCGCGCCTCTGGCCGCCGTGGCGTCGCCGCGCAGTTGATCGGCCAGGTCGCGATGTCGCTTGAACACATCGACGCCCGCCACGAGCGCGCGCAATCGCTCTTCGCGGTACGGTCCCGACAGCGCCACCGCGCTTTCGAGCTTCGCGCGGGGAGCCCGTCCCATCGAGTCCGGCGTGAGTGCGGGAATGCGCCGCAGCGCGCTCATCGCCGCATCGCGGCGCGCTGCGGTGGTGTGCACGCCGAGTACTTCCCACGCGTACAGGGCGAAGGGCTCGCTGGGCGGCTGCGGCAGCGGCCCGTAAAACCGTTCGAGGCGGTCCATGACACGAAGCATGATCAGGCGGCCGCTCGGCGCTTACGCGCGAAGCTTGGCAATTTCTTCGTACAGGTGAGCCGAGGCGATGACGCCGCCGTGGAAGTTGCCCAGGTCGAGCCGCTCGTTGGGCGCGTGGGCGTTTTCGTCCGGCAGACCGACGCCGAAGAGCACGCTCGGAATGCCGAGCTCTTCCTGGA
>Ga0065707_10082831_pt1 | contig 11837 bp, 8 predicted proteins | sample SwiRhicommuniRL3_FD_59094 | JGI IMG/M metagenome (GOLD analysis project Ga0065707, IMG submission 59094) | Switchgrass rhizosphere bacterial communities from Rose Lake, Michigan, USA - RL3 v2 (version 2) | ecosystem: Host-associated > Plants > Roots > Rhizosphere > Soil | place: East Lansing, MI... | reverse complement strand
TTGATCGGCGTCTCGATGATTTCGCCGGTCGGCTTGGCCATCAGACCGCGCATGCCGGCGAGCTGGCGGATCTGCTCGATGCCGCCGCGGGCGCCGGAATCGGCCATCAGGTACACCGGGTTGACGTAGCCGCTGCCGCCGCGATCGTCGGTCCGCATCGCCTCGCGCATCTCGCCCGTGATCGCTTCGCGGGCGTGGGTCCAGGTGTCGAGCACCTGGTTGTAGCGCTCCTTCTCGGTGATGACGCCCCGCTCATAAAGCTTCTTGAACTTCATCACCTGCTTTTCGGCTTCGCCGATGTGCCGCACCTTCGTGGCCGGCGTAATCAGGTCGTCCGTGGCGAACGAGAGACCGCTGCGCGTGGCCTCACGGAAGCCAAGCTGCATCATCGCGTCGAGGAGCTCGATGGTCGCTTTGCGTCCGAGGAGCTGGTAACAGTCGGAAATGCAGCTTGCCAGATCGCCCGACTTCATTCCCTTGTTGTAAAAGTCCATTCCCTTGGGGAGGATCGCGTTGAAGAGCAGGCGGCCGTAGGTCGTTTGCACGATCGCCCCCGGCTTGTGCCGCTCGTCCGCTTCGCTCTTGAGCTTCTGCCAACTCGGCAGGCGAACCTTGATCTTCGCGTGCAACTCGATCTTGCCGTGCGAGTACGCCAGGTCCGCCTCGGCGGCACTGGTGAATGTCAACCCCTCGCCCTTGCGGCCAGGCAGTTCCAGAGTGATGTAGTTGCAACCCATGACCGTGTCTTGCGACGGGCTCATGATCGGCTTGCCATTCGACGGGGCGAAAATGTTATTCGTCGAAAGCAAGAGCGTATGGGCTTCGACTTGGGCCTCAATCGACAGCGGCAGGTGCACCGCCATCTGGTCACCGTCGAAGTCGGCGTTGAAGCCTTTGCAGACGAGAGGATGCAGATGGATCGCGTTGCCTTCAACCAACAACGGTTCAAAGGCCATGATGCCCATCCGGTGCAGCGTCGGAGCACGGTTGAGCAACACGGGGTGATTCTGGATCACCGCTTCCAGGATGTCCCAGACCTCCTCGTCCTTCCGCTCCAGCATCTTCTTGGCCGACTTGATTGTGTCGGCATGACCCAGCTCTTTGAGCTTTCGGATGATGAACGGCTGATAGAGCTCCAGGGCGATCTTCTTGGGCAGGCCGCACTGGTGCAGCTTGAGCCGCGGGCCGACCACGATCACCGAGCGGGCCGAATAATCGACGCGCTTGCCGAGCAGGTTCTCGCGGAAGCGGCCTTGCTTCCCCTTGATCATGTCGGTCAACGACTTGAGCGGGCGGTTCGAGCTTCCCAGAACGGGCCGCTTGCAGCGGTTGTTGTCGAACAGGGCATCGACCGACTGCTGAAGCATCCGCTTCTCGTTGCGAATGATCACTTCCGGTGCGTTCAGATCGACCAGCTTCCGCAGGCGATTGTTGCGGTTGATGATGCGGCGATACAGGTCGTTGAGGTCGCTCGTCGCGAAGTTGCCGCTATCGAGCAGCACCAGCGGGCGCAGATCGGGCGGAATGACCGGAATCACGTCCAGCACCATCCACTCGGGCCGGTTGTCGCTGTCGCGGATCGATTCGACGATCTTCAGTCGGTTGATCAGATCCTTCTTTTTCTGCTTGGAATTGGTCTCTGTGAGGTCCTTGCGCAGCTCGTCCGAGAGCTTCACCAGGTCCAGCCCGGTAAGCAGCTTGCGGATCGCTTCGGCCCCCATTTCGGCGTCGAATGAGCCGTCGCCGTATTGCTCCTTGGCGGTGCGGTATTCTTCTTCGGTGAGAAGCTGCTGCTTCTCGAGCTCGGTGCTCTTGGGATCAGTTACCACGTAGTCCTGGAAATAAATCACCTTCTCCAGGCTCGTGGTTTTCATGTCGAGCAGGTTCCCCAAGCGACTGGGCATCGCCTTGAAGAACCAGATGTGCACGACCGGAGCGGCCAGCTCAATGTGCCCCATCCGCTTGCGGCGGACGCGGCTGTGGGTGACCTTGACGCCGCAGCGGTCGCAGATCATCCCCTTGTATTTCATGCCGCGGTACTTGCCGCAAGCGCATTCCCAGTCCTTTTCGGGGCCGAAAATCCGCTCGCAGAAAAGACCGTCTTTTTCCGGCCGATACGTCCGGTAGTTGATCGTCTCAGGCTTCTTCACCTCACCGAACGACCAGCTCCGGATGTCGTGTGGCCGGGCCAGGCTGATCTTCACCGAGGCGTAATCGTTAATGCGGTCGTAAGTCGTTTCGCCAATTGTCATAGGCCGTTCTCCTTGCGGGGGTTAGGAGTCGGGTTGTGTCACTTGTCACTTGTCATTCGTCACTTGTCATTGGCCACCAAAATACAAATGACCAATGACAAATGACCGATCAAACGCGTCGCTTTTCCAATTGCATGTTCAATGCCAGTCCACGAATCTCGTTCGTGAGCACCTCGAAGCTGGCGGGCGTGCCGGCTTCGAGCGTGTTCTCGCCCTTGACCATCGATTCGTAAATCTTCGTGCGGCCTTCCACGTCGTCGCTCTTTACGGTCAAGAGCTCCTGGAGGATGTACGCCGCTCCATAGGCCTCCAGGGCCCACACTTCCATTTCGCCGAACCGCTGCCCGCCGAACCGGGCCTTGCCACCCAGCGGCTGCTGGGTGATCAGCGAGTACGGGCCCGTGCTGCGGGCGTGTACCTTGTCATCGACCAGGTGGTGCAGCTTGAGCATGTAGATGTAGCCGACCGTCGTTTCCTGCTGGAGCGGATCGCCCGTGCGGCCGTCGAACAGCCGCTGCTTGCCGTGCGACGGCAGCTTGGCCTTCTCCAGTAGCTCGTTGATACCCTTCTCTGTCGCGCCATCGAACACGGGCGTGATCGCCTGGAAGCCTAGCGCGGCCGCTGCCCAGCCGAGGTGCGTCTCGAGAATCTGCCCCACATTCATACGGCTGGGAACGCCGAGCGGATTGAGCATGATCTGGATCGGCGTGCCATCGGGCAAAAACGGCATGTCCTCGACGGGCAGGATCTTGGCGATCACGCCCTTGTTGCCGTGGCGTCCGGCCATCTTGTCGCCGACGCTGATCACCCGCTTGGTCGAGATGTAAACCTTGACCATTTGCAGCACGCCGCTGCGCAGCTCGTCGCCGCGCTTCATGCTGTTGAGCACGCGGTCAGCCGCGTCAATCGCTTCCTCGACCCCCGGCCAGAGCTGCTTATAGAGCTTCTCGGCCTCGGCAATCTTGTCTTCGCTCCGCATCTTGGAAATGTGCGGCTGGAGCTTGAAGTTGCGGGCCTTTTCGGCCACGAACTTAGGGTCCTGATCCTTGGCGATCGGCGTGCCGTCCTCGTCAGTCAGCGTCTTGCCGATCTCGCGCTCCAGGTCGTGCACCATCGCGCCGAAAACCTCGGCGATCCGGTCGTTGCCGGTCGTCTCGGCCTCCTTCAGCTCCTTCTCGAACTTCTTGCGCTCGTCTTCCGACAGGCTCATCCGGCGGCTGAATTTCTGCGTGTCGATCACAATCCCCTCGATGCCCGAGGGGACTTCGAGCGAATCGTTTTTCACGTCTTCGCCGGCCCGGCCGAAGATCGCGTGCAGGAGCTTCTCTTCCGGCGTTAGCTCGGTCTTGCTCTTGGGCGAAACCTTGCCGACGAGAATATCGCCCGGCTTGACGAACGTGCCGACGCGGACGATGCCTGTCTCATCCAGATTGCGGAGGGCCTTTTCGCTGACGTTGGGAATGTCGCGAGTGAACTCCTCGCGGCCGAGCTTCGTCTCCCGGATCTCGACGTCGAACTCTTCGATGTGCAGCGAAGTGTAAGTGTCGTTCTTGACCAGTTCTTCGCTGAGGATGATCGCGTCCTCGAAGTTGTAGCCGTCGAACGACATGAATCCGACCAGCACGTTGCGGCCCAGGGAGAGCTCGCCGCTGTGGGTCGCGGCGCCATCGGCGATCACTTGCCCCTTCTCGACTTTGTCGCCGGGCTTGACGATTGGCTTCTGGTTGAGGCAGGTCCGCTCGTTGAGGCCCTGGAACTTCTTCAGCGGATAGATGTCGGTGCCGACCTCGATCCGGTTGGCATCGACATAGGTCACTTTGCCCGCGCGGCGGGCCTTGACAACCATGCTCGAGTTGCGAGCCACGTCGCGCTCCATGCCCGTGGCGACGACCGGCGGCTCGGTCACCAGAAGCGGCACGGCCTGCCGCTGCATGTTCGAGCCCATTAGCGCGCGGTTGGCATCGTCGTGCTCGAGGAACGGAATCAAGCCGGCCGAGACACCGACCATCTGGCTGGGGGCCACGTCGATGTACTGAATCTGTTCCGGGTTCACGATTTCGAAATCGCTCCGGTGCCGGGCGATCAGCGCCGGACCGGCGACGATCTTCCCGTCCTGCACGGCTGTGTCGGCAGGGGCGACGTAGGCCTCGGCCTCCTCGTTGGCCCGCAGCCAGACCACCTCGTCGGTCAGCTTCCCCTTATTCACCTTGCGGTACGGAGCGATCAAAAAGCCATACTCATCGACGCCCGCGTAAATTGCCAGGCTGGAAATGAGGCCGATGTTGGTGCCTTCCGGCGTCTCGATCGGGCAAATGCGGCCGTAGTGCGAAATGTGGACGTCGCGGACCTCGAACCCCGCCCGCTTGCGGTTGAGGCCGCCCGGGCCAAGGGCCGACAAACGCCGCTCGTGCGTAAGCTGCGACAACGGGTTCGTCTGATCGACCACTTGCGACAGCTCGCCACGGCCGAAGAAGTATTCGATCGCCGCCGAGATACTCTTGGGATTCACCAGGCTCCTGGGCGTCATGTCCTCCAAGTCCTTGAGGCTCATTCGTTCTTGCACCGTCCGGCGCAGCTTCAAGAAGCCCTTGCGCAGCTCGTCGCTGGCCAGCTCGTCAATCGTCCGCAGTCGGCGGTTCCCCAGGTGGTCGATGTCATCGATCTCGGCTTCGCCCCCCGAGGTCATCAGGTCGAGGAGGTAAGCGATCGACGCGATCAGGTCCTCCGGCCGCAGCGTCATTTCTTTCTCGGACGTGTCGAGCTTCAGCTTCCGGTTGATCCGAAAGCGACCGACGCGGCCGAGCCGATAGCGGTTGACGTCGAAGAACTTTTCATTGAATAGCGTACGGGCCTTTTCGAGCTGCGGTGGGTTGCCAGGCCGCAGCCGCTGGTAAATGCGGAGCAGCGCCTCTTCGTGGCTGCTCGTCGTGTCGTCGGCCAGGCTAGTGAAAATGACTGGGACTTTGGGCGTTTCGATCAGCTCGACCTTGCTGACGCCGCTGGTGGCGATCGTTTCGGCCTGGTTCTTGGTGATCTTGTGGCCGGCTTCGACGATGATCTCGCCCGCCCGGTCGCTGCCGCTGGGATAGCAAACGTCATCGACGGCGATTCTCCCCTCGATTTTGGCGACGCTGCGGCCATCGACCACCTTCTCGGTGTGCGTGGCATAGAACGCGCGGATGATGTCGGTATCGGTGCTGTACTTGGGGCTCATCGCCCGCAGCAAGGTGATCGCCGAGAACTTGCCGCTCTGGTCGATGCGGACGTTGAGCGTTTCACGCTTGGTGACGTTCACCTCGATCCAGCTACCTCGCTCGGGAATGATCCGGCAACTTGGGAGCTTGCGGTCGCTCGTTCCTTCCTGCTCCATCACGAAATCGACGCCTGGGCTACGGTGGAGCTGGCTGACCACGACGCGCTCCGCGCCGTTGATAATGAACTCGCCGCCGCCAAGCATGATCGGAATGTCGCCCAGATAGACCTCTTCCTCAATCGGCTGTTCCTTGTTGAGCCGCAGCCAGACACGGAACGGCTTGCCGTAGGTGAGGCGGAGCTGTCGGCATTCCTCGGGCGTGTAGCGCGGTTTGCCCAGCTCGTAGCGAAGGTAGTCGAGCTTGATCGTCTTGTCGTAACTCTCGATCGGAAAGATTTCGCGCAGCACGCCTTCCAGGCCGTGGTCCTTGCGCTTCTCGGAGGGCGTTTCCTCCTGAAGGAAAGCCATGTAGCTTTCGGTCTGGATCTGCGTCAGGTCGGGCATGACGTGCGAATCGCGGCCCGAGCCGAACTTGCGAACTTCTTTCGGATTCAAACGCCGCTGTGCGGGAGTGGCCATGAGCGGGAGTGCTCCGGGACGGGAAGGATTGCTGACTAAGGGGAGCTGGCGTCGTCCGTGACTTTCGCTTGATGGAATCGGTCCGCCCGCCCGCGAATCCACGGGCCGGTGTCCCAAGGGTTAAAGCTCTGGCAGGTTCCGGGCCTGCCCCAGCGTGCGCGCACGATCACCCCGCGCCAGTCCAGTTGCCTGAAAACTGCTGGATTGGATCGGGGTATAAATCAATTCGGACCTGCCTGTGCGCCGCCACAAGCAATGCAGCGGCCGCACACTTGGTTGGGGAACGGGAAGCGGAACACGAGTGGACGAGCCGGTTACTTCAGCTCGACCGCAGCGCCCACAGCTTCCAGTTCTGCCTTGACCTTTGCGGCGTCTTCCTTCGACACCTTCTCCTTGATCTTGGCCGGCACGCCTTCGACCAACTTCTTGGCGTCCATCAGCGACGCGCCGGTGATGTTCTTCACGACCTTCACGACATCCAACTTCTTGTCGCCAAACGAGGTCATGACCACGTCGAACTCGGTCGGCTCGACAGCCGCGGCGGCGCCGCCGCCAGCGCCCGGCGCAGCGGTCATCATCACCGCGCCGCCGGCTGCCGGTTCGATCTTGTACTTTTCCTTGATGTAGTCGCTCAGTTCCTTCGCCTGCTTGAGCGTCAGGTTGGCGATCTGGTCGCCGAGCGACTGGATATCGACTTCTGCCATCGGACTCGTCCTTTCTGGAAACGATTTCGGATTTCGGATTTCGGATTGACTGGATCTCAAAATCTGCAATTTGAAATCTGCAATCTGAAATAGCGTGTGCTGTTAAGCGGCCGCGCCTTCCTCCTTGGACTTCTTCTCGATCTGGCTGGCCAGGGCGCCGCCGGGCGAGGCGAGCTGCGAGAGCAACTGCGCGCCGGGCGAAAGGATCTGACCTAAGAGGATGCTGATCTGGCCGGTGCGGTTCGGCCATTTGCTGATCTCTTTGACCTTTTCGGGCGAGAGCCTCTCGCCATCCATCACGCCGCCGCGAGACTGGCATTTCTCGAACTCGGGCTTCTTTTGCAGCTCGACGATCTCTTTGGCCAGCGAGACAAAGTCGTCCGCCCCCCACACGATCGCCAGGCTGCCGTCGCCCCCTTCGAACGCTTTGGCCAGCGATGTTCCCTCGGTCGCGCGCTTGGCCAGGCTGCTCTTGACCACGAGGAGCTGAATATTCTTGTTGCGCAGCTCCTTGCGGAAATTGTACGTATTGCCCGAATCGAGACCGATCACGTTCACGAGGAGCGCATCGCTCACTCCCGCGAGCCGCTTGCGATAGTCGTCGGCAATCTTGTTCTTGAGTAGCTTGCTCATGGATCACTCTTAGATTGCAATCCGCACCGACGGGCTCATCGTGCCGGATACGGCGACGCTCTTCACGTACACGCCTTTGATCGAATTGGGCTTGAGGTGCAGCACGAAGTTGATGAACGCCTCGATATTCTCTTTGAGTTTCTGCTGGTCGAAGCTCATCTTGCCCACGACTGCGTGGACGATGCCAGTGCTGTCGTTGCGGAACTCGACCTTGCCTGCCTTATATTCCTTCACAACCTTGGCCACATCAGGCGTAACTGTGCCGGCGCGCGGCGAAGGCATCAGGCCGCGGGGGCCGAGTACCTTGCCGAGCGGACCAACCAGGCCCATCATATCGGGCGCGGCGATGCAAACGTCGAACTCCGTCCAGCCGTCCTTGATCTTTTGTGCCAGGTCTTCCTGTCCGACGACATCGGCGCCGGCCGCCTTGGCGGCTTCGGCGAGGTCCCCTTTGGCGAAGACAGCGACGCGCTGGCTGCGCCCAATCCCGTTGGGGAGCACGACTGAGCCGCGCACGATCTGGTCTGCCTGCTTGGGGTCGATCCCCAATCGCATTGCGATTTCGACGGTCTGATCGAACTTCGTATTGCCGAACTTTTTCAGCTTCTCGACAGCGACGGCGAGCGGAAACGATTCCTTCGTCGGGCCGCTCGGCGCGAGCGCTCGATAGCGTTTGGAATGTTTTGCCATACTGGGTCTGAGGCGCGGCCTCACTGGGGCGGGGCGGACGCCCCAAGTAGAATCACGTGAATATAAGCGATCGATTGGAAATGCGAAATGCCACCCCCGCGAAATAGCGGGACACAAAGCCTTGGCCTGACGGTAGTCCGATTACCCCGACCGCTGGTCGGGGCTGTGGTCCCTAACCCTCGACCGTGATCCCCATGCTCCGGGCGGTCCCTTCAATCATCCGGGCGGCCCGAGCCAGGTCGCTGGCATTGAGCACGTCGGTCTTTTGTTTGCAGATTTCTTCGATCTGGGCCTTGGTTACCTTGCCGACCTTTTCCTTGTTGGGCACGCCCGAGCCTTTGGCGATCCCAGCCTTGATCTTGAGCAACGCCGACGCAGGCGGACTCTTGGTGACGAACTCAAACGAGCGGTCGCTATAGACGGTCACGACAACGGGGATCGGAATGCCGTTGTATTCACGGGTCCGCTCGTTGAACTGCGAGACGAACTGCCCCAGGTTGATGCCGAATTTGCCGAGCGACGTGCCCACGGGCGGGGCCGGAGTAGCCGAACCGCCGGGGACCTGAAAGGCGGCCTGGCCGACGAGCTGTTTTGCTTTTGCCATGAGGGGGATATGTGGGTGGGTGGTGAGTGGTGCGGCGGGGTCGCGAGAGAGCGTCAGATCAACTCGATCTGCCAGTGCTCGATTTCGACCGGCGTTGGGCGGCCGAAGATCGTAATCATTACGGTGACGCGGCCGTGAGCCTGATCGATTGACTCGACGTCCCCTTCGAAATTCTGAAAATAGCCTTCCTTGACCCGGACGCGGTCGCCCTTCTTGAACGGAATCGCGGTTTTGACGTTCGGATCGACCACATCCACAAGGAGCTTGCTGGACCGCAGGATCCGCTCGACGTCCTTGGGCTCCATTGGCGTCGGCTTGCCCGCGGAACCGGTGAAATCGCCGATGCCAGGGGTCTCGCGGACCAGGAACCACGAATCGTCGTTCACGGCCATGTTCACGAGAATGTAGCCCGGATAGAGCTTCTTCTTCACGACGCGGCGCTTGCCGGTCTTGGTGAACTCGGCCACGTCCTCCGTGGGGACGACGATGTCCTTGAAATAGCGGTCCAGGGCGTTCATTTTGACGCGCCGGAGGAGTGCGTCCTTGATCGAGTCTTCGCGGTTCACCTGCACCTTGAGGATGAACCACTCGAACTTCAGATCCTCGTCGGCGATGCTTTCGTCGATGAATTCCAGCGGCTCGGCCGACACATTTGCGTCATCTTCCGCAGCGGATTCGTCCTCCAGCCGCGGTTCTGTTGATTCCGTGTCGGGCTGCGTAGTGGCGGAATGCTCGATCGGCGTCGCTTGAGGCTCGGCGGGCTCCGCAGGAGCCGGCGATGCAAACTCGGCTGGAGGGACTGGGTTGGCCGCTTCCGGCTCGGCGAGGCGCGCGTCTTGAGCCTGGTCCGCGAGCGGAACCGCTGACTGATGCGAGCTTTCAGGCACGACGTTCACAAGCGACACTCCGCTAAATCGAGTCCCCGCGCACGCTAAACCACGGTCACGCGCAGGATGTCCCTCAAGATCCAGGTCAAAATCAAGTCGTAGGAAAACAGCACGATCGTCAGGCCGAAGATCAAGATGATCACCACCATCGAGGCGCGGATTAGCTCGGTCTGCGAGGGCCACGACACCTTGTTCATTTCGGCTTCGACGGCGATCAAGAAATCGGCAAACGTCGGCTCGTTCACCGCCCGGTAGCCAATCCACAAACCGGCAACCAATAGCGCGGCGGGTACGCCGTAACGGTAAGCCGGCGAGTAATCGAGCATGAAGTTCGTCAGTCGCCAGGCGCCGAGTGCAAAGACGACCCAGATCACGATGCACGTGACCCGCCGGGTCATCAGCCCCTGGCTGCGTTTGTACAAATCAGTCCGCAGCAGATTGTGCAGAAACTGCCCGGAAGTGCCGGAACTAATCGAGTTTTCTTTGGACATGGCGTGTGGAGCGCGATCCTTGCGGCTCGCCAATACGATGTTCATGGCGGCCTTCGGCTGGCCGCCGGTTGGTTGACTCAGGCACTCTTCAAACAAAGCGCGGCCGCCTAATCCTGGCGGCGTTGCTTGCGATTTCACCGACTGTCAGGCGAAAGTGACTAACCGTCAGACTGGCTCTCGCATGGGCGAGCAGGGGCGGGAGGAATCGAACCCCCAACCGCTGGTTTTGGAGACCAGTGCTCTACCAATTGAGCTACACCCCTAGGGGCGATTTCAGATTTAGGATTTCAGATTTCAGGTTTTCATGCTGGCGGCAGATTGCAACTGCATCCAGCTAGAATCCAAAGCTCTGAGATTGGAATACTGAAACTGCCTGTTTAATCGTTCGCTGGCTATTCGAGGATCTTGGTGACGACGCCCGAGCCAACCGTGCGACCCCCCTCGCGGATGGCGAAGCGGACGCCGTCATCCATGGCGATCGGCTTGTGCAGCTCGACCGACATCTTGACGTTGTCGCCCGGCATGCACATTTCGGCGCCGACCAGGTTAGCCGTGCCAGTCACGTCGGTCGTGCGGAAATAGAACTGCGGGCGATAGCCACTGAAGAACGGCGTGTGACGGCCGCCCTCTTCCTTCGACAGGCAGTAGATTTCCGCCTCGAATTTCGTGTGCGGGGTGATCGAGTTCGGTTTGGCGAGCACCTGGCCGCGTTCGATATCTTCCCGCTTGATGCCGCGGAGCAGGCAGCCGACGTTGTCGCCGGCCCGGCCCGAGTCCAGCTCCTTCTTGAACATTTCCACGCCGGTAACCGTCGTCTTCACCGGCTCTTTCGACAGGCCTATGACCTGCACTTCGTCGCCGACCTTGACGACGCCGCGCTCGATACGACCGGTGGCCACGGTGCCGCGGCCTTCGATCGAGAACACGTCTTCGACGGCCATCAGGAAGGGCTTGTCCTCTTCGCGCTTCGGCTGCGGGATGTAGGAATCGACCGCGTCCAAGAGGTCGCTAATGCACTTGGTGGCGGCCGGATCCTTGGGATTCTGATAGGCCGGCAACGACGAGCCGCGAATGATCGGGATGTCGTCGCCGGGGAAGCCATATTTCGAGAGCAGCTCGCGAATCTCCATTTCCACCAGGTCGAGCAGCTCGGGATCGTCCACGAGATCGATCTTGTTGAGGAACACGACAATCGCCGGCACATCAACCTGGCGGGCCAGGAGGACGTGCTCCTTGGTTTGCGGCATCGGGCCGTCGGCGGCCGAGACGACAAGGATCGCCCCGTCCATCTGGGCGGCGCCAGTGATCATATTCTTGATGAAGTCGGCGTGGCCCGGGCAGTCGATATGGGCATAGTGCCGTTTCGGCGTCGAGTACTCGACGTGGGAAACCGCGATCGTCACGGTCTTGGTGGCGTCGCGGACGGTGCCCCCCTTGGCGATGTCGGCATAGGACTTGAAGGTGGCCAGCCCTTTGGCCGCCTGAACCGCCAGAAGCGCGCCCGTCAAGGTCGTCTTCCCGTGGTCAATGTGGCCGATCGTACCCACGTTGCAGTGCGGCTTGTCGCGTACAAATTGTTCCTTGGCCATTGCTTTGTTACACCTGCGTTTACTGGTGAATCTGGAAGTGAGTGAATACTGAAAGTCGAACGTGTATCGAAATTGAAACTGCCAACGAGCTGCTGCTGGGACTTGAACCCAGGACCTCCTCCTTACCAAGGAGGTGCTCTACCGACTGAGCTACA
>Ga0065707_10000755_pt1 | contig 11843 bp, 11 predicted proteins | sample SwiRhicommuniRL3_FD_59094 | JGI IMG/M metagenome (GOLD analysis project Ga0065707, IMG submission 59094) | Switchgrass rhizosphere bacterial communities from Rose Lake, Michigan, USA - RL3 v2 (version 2) | ecosystem: Host-associated > Plants > Roots > Rhizosphere > Soil | place: East Lansing... | reverse complement strand
GCACGTTTCAATAACGGCGATTACCTCAAAGCAATCGACGATCTCGCCACGCGTATCGTGGCCGCAGGTGTGAAGCGCGTAGAGGGAGATATCGTTGGCGACGAGACTTACTTTGTTGGACCTAAGTACGGCGCCGGTTGGAACTGGGAAGATCTGACGTGGTACTACGGCGCCGAAATCACTCCGCTAACAGTCAACGACAACGCTCTCGATCTATTTATCAAACCCGGGACGGCGGTGGGCCAACCGGCTGTAATCACAACCGGTCCGCCGGATCCGCTCTTGACGATTAACAACAAGGTCAGCACGTCTGCCAAAGGCCTGCGACGTGAGATCTCGATTCATCGTGGCCTCGGGGAGAACTCAATTACCATTAAAGGCACGATCCCACTCGAGGACAGAGGCTATACCGGCGGCATTGGCATCTCGCATCCGGCGTTGCTCTTTGTTTATCTGCTTAGGAATTCTCTTGCCCAGAAAGGCGTGGTGATAACTGGTAAGTCCCGAACCACGGGCGAAATCAGCCAGCCCCTGTCACTTACAGATGTGCCTATCGTCTTTAACACGGGTCTTCCTGGTCCGGAGATCGCGACTCTGCAGTCACCGCCCTTCAGTGTCATCGCATCACAGACGCTGAAACCGAGTCAGAATCTCTACACTGAACTTATTCTGCGTACATTGGGGAAAGTCGCACCGCCACCGGCAACGACTTCGAATCTCGGGCAAACGTCGGAAGAACTCGGAATCGAAGCCGTGAAGTCGTTTCTGAAAACCGTTGGCATCCGTCCCGAAGCACTCAACCTCGACGATGGTTCCGGGTTATCGCGCAACGATATGATCACTGCCGAGGCGTCGGTGCAGTTGCTGACGTTCATGAGCAAGCATCGTTACGCGAGCGTCTTTCGCGATGCGCTTCCGATTGGTGGAGTCGATGGAACGTTGCGAAACCGTTTTCGCGGCACGCCGGCCGAGAACAACGTGCGAGCGAAGACCGGCTCATTGAGTTCTGCCGCAAGCCTCGGTGGTTACGTTACAACGGCCGCAGGGGAGAAGCTCGCCTTTTCGATCATGGTCAACAACTATCCGCGAGATGTTGAGCCGCGTTCATTATGTATCGATCCAATCGCAATCCTCCTTGCTTCGTACGCAGGCAAACCGGAGTAGTCCANCGATTACACAGATTAATGCAACCACNGTTCACTAAATTCCACGGGCTGGGAAATGACTATCTCGTGCTCGAAGCTCTGCAACTGAGTGACGTAGAGAACCTCGGCGAGTTTGCGCGCAGGATCTGTAACAGGCACTACGGGGCCGGCGGGGATGGTATTGCGATCATCGGCAAACTAAATGGCGACGAAGCTGACTTCAGTTGTCGCATCTTCAATCCTGACGGCAGCGAGGCAGGTCTTTCCGGCAATGGAACTCGTTGCGCCGTTGCCTATCTTTACTACAAAGGGCTTTGGTCAGGAGACGAACTGCGACTGAGTACGAAAACCGGATTGAAGAGATACTTTCTGCGTGGACGACCCGAGCCGGGCAAGTTTCTGTTCGAGTCGGAGTTAGGCCAGCCGAAGTTCGACACACAGTCAATTCCGATGTCGATAACGCCGCCACTCGAGAAGGTTGTTGGTTATCCATTGCTTGTGAATGGCGAAAGTTTTTCTGTCACTGCAATGCAGATGGGCAATCCTAACTGTTGCATCTTTGTCGACGATTTCGATGCGTTGGATTGGCGTGCAATCGGGAAGGCGATTGAGGTGCACCCGCAGTTTCCGGATCGGACGAACGTTGTCTTCGTAAAACCGATAGCGAGCAACCTGATCGAGCTGCGGATCTGGGAGCGGGGGGTTGGCGAGACGACGGCTTCGGGCACGTGTTCGTGCGCGGGTGCCGTCGCCGCAATGGTTAACGAACGAGCTGACCGTGACGTGCGCGTGGTGATGGAGGGTGGGGAAGTCAGGATCAAGTGGCGAGCCGACGGTCAGGTTGTGATTACGGGAACGGCTGAAGTAGTCTATTCCGGTGAGTGGTTACAGGAGTGATGGACAGGATTTACAAGATTGAACAGGATGGACAGGATTTTTTTATCTTGCATCCTGCAATCCTGTTCAATCTTGTAAATCCTGTCACCAAACAACGCCCTATGCTCAAACTCTCTCCCATCATTTTAGCCCTGCTGTTTCTTTCCGCTTGCGGAGCGAAGGTAGTTACACCAACTGAAGCGGCGAAGCCACAGCCGCCGCCCCCAAAGCCGCCGTCATCCGTTCCATTCTGGCTGGGTAACGCTTCCCGCAATTTTTACGGCACCGGCCCGTGGTCGAAAGATCCATTACAAGTGGTTTGGTCGTTCGAGACAAAGGGAATCAGCGGTCGCTTGCATAAAGATCCGTGGGGCGGATCGAGCTGGCCCGGCCAACCATCGGTCGATGAAAAACATGTTTACTTCGGTTCCGCGGACGGCCGTCTCTACTGTCTCGACGCAAAAGACGGCAGCCTCGTCTGGACTTACAAAACTGAAGACAGTCTCAAAGCCACACCCACCATCGTCGGCGATCGATTGATCGCCAGCGGTCTCGATCACTACATCTACTGTATCGACAAAAACACCGGCACACTCCTCTGGAAATACCAGACCGGCTTTGAAGTCGACTGCTCATCAGCCGTGATCGACAACCGCATCTACTTCGGTGGCGAAGACGGATACTTCTACTGCCTCAATCTTGAAGACGGCGCACTGATCTACAAAACCGAACGTCTCGGCTCGATGGAAGGCAGCTTCTCCGTCGCCGACGGTCGTGCTTACATCGGTACGGAACGAGGCGACTTGTTCTGCCTCAATCTCGCCGATGGTTCCACAGTCTGGAAGGCGCTTATCGGCGCCGATTCCGATTCCACTCCTGCGGTTTACGAAGGCAAGGTTTACACGGCCGCCGAGAATGGCTACGTCTATTGTTTCAACCAGACCGATGGGCAACTGATTTGGAAGTACAAAGCAGAGGGTGGAACCGGCAAAGAGAAGAGTGGTATCTGGGCGAGCCCGATTGTTGTGAATGGACGTGTGCACATCGGTTCGAGCAACGGTTATCTCTATTGCCTGACGGCAGACAAAGGCGAAGTTGTTTGGAAATACCAGGCGAAAGGAATGATCTGGGGGACGTCGCCGTTGGTTGATGGTCGCCTCGTGTTCGGTGACAAAGCCGGCTGGCTGCACTCGATTTCGGCTGATGATGGCAAAGAGATTAGCAGCTTGAAGATTGGTGATAATATAAACGCGACGCCCGCGATACTTGGCGGTCGAATTTACATCGGCGCTTTCAATGGGAAGCTTTACTGTTTGAAATAAAAGCACGCTATCTGGCTTAACCTTGCTCGTTTACCTGGTCGACAACACAATCGATGGTCAAGGCGCAAGCCCTCGCGAGATTCGCGCGGTGCTTGGCCGTTTAATTCCCGGCCTCGAAATCCTCATCGAACCATTCCAAAACGTCTCGCTGGAACGCGTCCGCAGTCTGCGTCCATCGCACATCATTCTTAGTGGGCAAAGTCATCCGTGGGAGATGTACACGCCTGAGTCGCTGGCCGGCGTCTTTTCAGTTATCAAGCAAGCGAGCCAACCGATCCTCGGAGTTTGTGGTGGTCATCAGCAAATCGCGATCGCTTACGGCGCGAAGGTTGGATTGATGGGCCGACTGGAACCGGGCGAAGGCTACAACGGCGCGAAGCGTGAGCGAGGTTTCCTGCCCATTCAAAATACCGGCGACGGGCTCTTCAAAGGAATGCCTTCGGAGATCACTGTGTGGCATAACCACTGTGATGAAGTGAAAGAACTCCCGGAGGGATTTCGCGCGACCGCTGCAAATGAGAACTGCAAGATCCAGGCGATGCAGCAGAAGGGCCGGCGCCTCTACGGAGTGCAGTTTCATCCCGAGCTCTTTGACGAGCAACATCCTGAAGGCCAGCAGGTTGTCGAAAACTTCCTGAAGCTCTGATTTTGGACCAAAATTCCTCAGTCGATGTGACCGTATCGATTTTTCTTAAGTTACGATATTTCAACAAATAGTTCCCATAGTGTTATTTTCTTCACAAAAATCACGTCATTCTCACGGTTGAACAGTCGCAAAACCGTGTGCTAGCCTCCAAATGAATGGCGAACATTACTGGAAGTAATCACCGCTTTTCGCTTTATCTAATACGTACTTTTCAGCGCACCGCATCAAGGATGCAAGCCCCCAACCTCGGCTGACATTTGTCGCAGACTCCTAGAGCCAGGGGATGAGTCATAGGAAAGAACGGACTCACGCAGGACGCTGAAGAGAAGAAATAACTCGGACAGGAGACCCGATTTGAAAGTCTATTCAATCTTCAGCGGAAGTGCGCTCGTAGCGACCGCATTTCTAAGTAGCTCTTTGATGCTTTCTGCCAGAACTCTCTCGGCGGAAACTCTGCCTTCTCAAACCCAACAACAAATAACCAAATCAACCACAGTCGGAGAAACTCCGAGTTCAACTGGAAGTCTCGGCGAAGAAATCGCTGCGCAAGAAACTTACGTTGTGCCTCCGGCTTCCTATGTCGCCACCGCGTACAGTTTGCGCGGACGAACGGCGAGTGGACGACCCGTCGCGAAGGGATTGATTGCTGCGGATCCGAGGCACCTGCCTTTGGGTTCACGTGTGCGGCTTGAAGCTGGTGCTTACAGTGGTGAATACCTGGTAGCTGACACAGGCAGCATGGTGCGTGGTCGTCGTATCGACATCTGGACCCCGAGCTCACGCGAAGCAATGCGTTTTGGAAGACGCACCGTGAAGCTCACCGTCCTTAGCCTTCCCCGCAAAAAGTAGCCACAAAAAACACAAAAGGCACATAAGGCACAACGCGATTAGGTGAGGGAATAACCTTCATTTAATCATTTTGTGCTCTTTGTGCCTTTTGTGCTTTTTTGTGGCAAGATCCGTGGCTAATGTCACATGAGATCCCGCTCGCAGAACCGCTCGTTGAAGTCAGACGAGGCTCGATAACCGAATCACGTCATCGAGGACATATTGCCGTAGTCGAGCCGGATGGAAACGTTATCGCTTCCGCCGGCGCACTCGAAACGGTTACGTTTCTTCGATCGTCCGCCAAACCTTTTCAGGCGATACCGTTGCTCGTTTCAGGTGCCGCAGACAGATTCGACTTCACGGATCGCGAAGTCGCTCTTGCGTGTGCGTCTCACAACGGTGAACCGATTCACACCGAAATCGTCTCATCGATGTTGCGCAAGATCGGTCTCGGCTCGGAGGCACTCAGGTGCGGCGTGCACGAGCCGTACGGTGAAGAAGCGGCGCGCGCACTTCGCGAACGTGGTGAACCGCCCAACGCATTGCACAACAACTGTTCGGGCAAACATGCAGGCATGCTGGCGGTTGCGATTCATCTCGGTGCGTCCATCGACAACTACGAGAGTCCGGAGAATCCGGTACAGAAAGCGATTGCCGATACGATCTCGCGGTTTTGCGGCGTGCCGGTAATTGATATGGCTGTTGGAATCGACGGCTGCGCGGCTCCGATTTTTGGGATCACGATTAAAGCAATGGCGCTGGCGTATGCGAGACTCGTTTCGCCGCCTGAAGATTTCGACCAGGTGACGCGTGGCGCTTGTGAACAAATCGTTCGCGTGATGAACGCATATCCCGAGCTGATCGGAGGAACATCGAATCGACTGGATACGGAAATTATGCGTGCAACACCGCGTCGCGTGGTTTCAAAGGTTGGTGCTGAAGGCGTCTACACCGCGGGTGTCATACCTTGCAAGGAGTGGCCTAACGGTCTCGGCCTCGCGTTGAAGATTGAAGATGGCGATGACAAACGCGCGCGTCCTACGGTAGTGGTCGAGTCGTTGCGGCAATTAGGAGTGCTGCGCGACGAGTCGCTCGAGGCAGTTGCGAAGTACGCCTTCTTTCCGGTGCGCAACCGGCGCGGAGATCTTGTAGGCGAGATCGGGGCGTCTTTCGAGTTGAAGAACGCTGCGGGCGAAGTTTTATCAGTATGACAAGCGAAGGCGATCTCAATCTGCCGCCACTGCAGCGTGACGCATCGGGTCAGGTCGATGTTGATTCGGTGCCGGACGTGATCGAGTGGTTTTTGAATTACGATCAGCGTGTGGCGATCATCAGGCACCCGTCGGTTGAAGAAGTGTTTCAGTGGAAGCAGCAACACACGGCAGCGCAGGGCGAAGAGATATTTCAGTTCAAGCGCGCTGAAGATCGTCTGGCAATCGGAATCATCCAGGCTCTCGCTGACAATTCCACCGAACGCAGTTTGCACGACTGGATTGGACAACTGCTGGGTGCGCTCGATGCGGCTTCGAAGGCGAACGAATCAACTGCCGAAGCCTACAAGCTCAACCTGCGCAGCGCCGGATCGATTGTCGATCAGTCTGAAAAAATTCCATTTCAACGCGGCCGCACGGAATTCCTGCTTAACTGCTGGATTGAAACCCTCTGCACTGCCGAAGCACGCGTGCTAGGCTGGCTCTACAAAGAATTCTACGGTCGCGCTTATGCCCCTTAGCCACAAAAAGGCACAAAAATCACAAAATGACTCCCGAAGTACGCGCGCTGTTTCCAATCACCAAGCGGTATAACTATCTCAATCACGCAGCGGTGTCGCCTCTTCCGACCACAACGGTGCAGGCGGTTGAGGCGCAATTGAGAGACGTGCATGAGAACGGCTCGGCGGGGTTTCGCAACTGGCTCGCTACAAAAGAAGAAGCTCGGGAGCTCCTGGCACGTCTACTCAGCGCACGGCCGGAACAGGTCGCTTTCATGCGTAACACTTCGGACGCGCTCTCGAGCGTCGCAAATGGCCTTACATGGCGTGCGGGCGACAACATCGTCACCTTCAGTCGAGAGTTTCCTTCAAACATCTATCCATGGTTGCGCATACGCGACGCGTTCGGTGTCGAACTGAGAATGTGTGAGGAGCGCGAAGGCCGGATAGATCTCAACGAACTCGAAACCATGATCGATAGCAACACGCGGGTTGTGGCAGTCAGTCACGTCCAGTTCGCGTCCGGCTTCCGCATTGATCTCGAACGACTCGGCCGCATTGTTCGACAGCACGACGCATTGTTCGTCGTCGATGTAATTCAGGCTCTCGGCGTGATTCCCACGAACGTCGAGGCCGAGCTTGTGGATGTTGCCGCCGGCGCGGGTCACAAGTGGCTGATGGCTCCCGAGGGTGTTGGTTATCTCTACCTCTCGGACCGTGCTCGTGAGCGGATTCAACCAACGTTGGTCGGCTGGATCAGCGTTCCGAATCCTGACGACTACCTCAACTTCGAACAGGGCTGGAATAAGGGCACTCTGGCTTGGGAAACCGGCACTGGCCCCGCTTCACTGTTTTACGGCTTCAAAGCAAGTCTGGAGCTTCTCACGGGCCATGGCGTCCAAAGAATCGCGAATTATCTCGAAGGGCTCACGGATCGGCTGTGTGAAGGCTTGAAAGAAAAACAGTACGAGGTCGTGAGTTCTCGAGCCCCTGGAGAGAAGTCCCAGATTGTCTGTATTCGCCCTCCAGAAGGTTTGTCGGCGATGGCCCTCTATCACCAGCTCAACGCCAAAAATATCGTCACAGCGCCGCGCGGTGATCGCCTCCGGATCGCCCCTCATTTCTACAACACCGCCTCTGACATCGATGAGCTCCTGAAAGCGCTTCCATAGACCGATTGATATTCGTTCGTTTGTACTGTAGGGGTTGTACCGAAGGTGTACAACTTTGTGAGACTTGTGTCCGTTTGCGCACAAACTTTTTTACTTCTCAACGCGCAATTCTTAGGAAAAGCAAGTCTCGTGGTCCAAATGTCACAATTGGCACGGTCATTGCCAAAGAGGAAAACAGAACAAGAAGGGTAGATAAGGGTAAATCGGGTCAGGCTCTGATAACTGCGGTGAGTGGAGGCTTTGGGGGAGGCATCCTCTCACGAAATAAAAGCAAGCGTTTGACTCTTTTGGGGGAACGGAGTGACGTTTGTGACGCAGTCGATGAGCAATAATAGCGGAGCTGCTGATTTTCGTCCTGACGGGGCTTGGGGGAGCCTCCCAGGAATAGTCAGCAGCCCGCATTTTTTTGGCTCGATTTTAGAAAACAGGATTTGCAGCATTCGCAAGCTTGACAGGAACATCTTGTCAATCCTGGAATCCTGTAAATCCTGTCTCTAATTTCTTTCTCGCAATAATCTTCCCGGATCGGTCTCAGGCGTGAGTTCATCGAGATTGAGTCGCAGCATTCCACCGGCATCCGAATAGGCAGTCACCGCTTTCTGTTGTGAACGTCTGTACGTAAACAACAGACCACCGATCAATCCGCCCATGCCAAGGCACGTAACCAGCGCCCACCCGGAAGCTTTCAGGACCGTGACGAGGACGCCGAGAGTCGTGTTCACATAACGTCTCTCTGCTTCCTTGAGAATATTTGGGTTGTCGCCCAGCCACTGCACGACCTGCTCATATTTAACTTGATCCATTAATTGCTTCGCTGTCTGCTCGTCGGGCGCGTCAAACACGAAAACAGAATAGTTGCCAACACGACGATAGCCAGTGGGCGCAGGCTGGCCCAGTTTCCAGAGCTCCTGGATACGAGCGATGAAACGCTTATCGTTTTCTGTNGCGAGTTGCGGTGTATTGAATTCGACGATTAGAACCTTGATTGGNCCGTACGTTGATAAAACCGCGTCGGCGTTNCCGCCCGACTGAACGGCGTCGAACACAGCGTGCTGAAATGGCAGCCGGTGCAGGTCCGCAAAACTGTTCAGATAGACGGCGTTCTTTTCGGCTTGTTCCGGGTTTGGCAGATGCTTGACCAGNGCCGGGATGTCACCTTCACCTTTGTCGAGCGACTCAGCCCACGCGTGNGCCAGTTCGTTGAGGTCTGCGGGCCGGTTGGTAAGATTCTTTATGGTGACAAAAGTGGCGCCCTTAACGAATGCGATCTCTTTGTCGNTCGCAAAGCCGGCAGTACCGATCCCTCTAACAATTTCCAAATTTGAGTTCGAGCCGCGCGCCCTCGTCGCGACGAGGGTGAGTAATTCGTACGCCTGGGTTTCCTGCTGAAAACGATAAACTTCGACAGACGCTTTGGCGCCATTGCTGGCCGTGTATTCCAACCGGTTGGTTTCTGCGGGCACCGCGCCGGTGTCGACCTTCGCAGGTGGAGAACCTGTTTTAGAACTCAAATTGAACTTGCCGGCAGAAGACGGTACGGTCGCACCCGATCCTGGCTCTCCAAGAGCAGAGCCGGCCAGCGCCAGCAAAAGTCCCAATAAAATAACTACTCTCGATAAACGCAATACAACAACTCCTCGTGCGGTCGAGTTCAAGGTTGATTTAGAAACCGCCCGGGCTTTGATGTTCCCAACCCGTGGTTCTGCCGCACGGTTTCAGTTTAATGCCAGCGTCTTAATTCACGCAAAAGAAGGTCGGCGTAATGGCGTGGGCTGCTGATGTTGTGCATCACTATAGAGCCGCCGAGCTCGCTGGCGTTGTCGATAATGATGTCGCCAAATCCCATCAGTCGCTGCGGGATGCTGGCGGAGACAGTCACGTCCTGCACCTTGCTCAAAGGAATGTTTTTTGTGGTGCGAGCGATTAGGCCGGTATCGATCTGGAGTTTTGAATCTGTGACCGTGTACCGAATCATGCTTCGCCGGATGTGGTAGTAAGCCGGGATTAGCAGTAGCGCGAGCGCGAGCGGGATGGAAATCGATGCGGGCACACCGATCGAGGCTAACAGGAAGACCAGTGCGATACCTCCAATCACCGCGAGCGCATAACCCGCTTTGACGAAGATCATCGTGGGACGGACCGTGAAGACGGTGTGCTCGAGATCCTGATCGCCGCCGTAATCCAGCGCGCGCGATTGCAAGCGGGCGATTCTCGTAGCCTCAGGATCTGAAGCGGGCGCACCGCAATTCGAACAGAAGCGGACGCTTGGAGGGACGTATGCTCCGCAGGAACAGGTCATTGAAATTAGTCCTCGCTCAAACACTATACCAATAAACGCACATGAACGCAGATCTGTTCTGCATTCGTCTGCGTTCGTGTTTGGCTAAGCACTTACGGGCTTTTATTGGCTTACGAGCTGGAGACGACCGTCCGGCAGGCGGGTCATAAAGACGCTGCGTTCGTAGACGTTCAGAGGCGTTGGATCTTTTTGTTGTGCGAGATTCGAAGTGCCGGCGTTCGCCAGTGCATCCGGATCGCGAATCATGCTGTAGCGATTTCCGATGCGGCGCACGTACTCACGCGTTTCGCTGTACGGTGGAACCTGGTAGCCATACTTCATCACAGCGCCTTCACCCGCGTTGTAACCGGCCAGTGCGAGTCGTACGTCGCCCGAGAACAGGTCGAGGAGAAATCGCATGTAGCGGGCGCCGCCCTCGATGTTTTGCTTCGGATCCCAGATATTCGTCACGCCAAAGCGACTGGCAGTTCCAGGCATGAGCTGCATAAGGCCACGCGCGCCTTTGTACGACATCGCGCGGGGTTTGAAGCTCGATTCCTGGTGCATGATGGAGTAGAGGAGCAGAGGATCAACCGAATTGCGTTTGCCGGATTCAACGATGAAGTTGTCAACGTCCGTGTTACCGGTAGTAAAACTACCAAGCGACGGGTTGAGCGGCTGGCTCGTGAGATGGACAAGGGCGCCGGGAGCAGGCGTATAGGTGTAATTGCGCAGCCTGGTGAGCTGTTTGGTCTGCGGAGCGGGCTTGGGTTCGACTTTAGGGGTCTGAACCTGGACTGCGTTAGGGAAGTCGAAGTTATCGATTTGGTAGCTCGCCTGCGCGAAGGCAGCCGGTGCCGCGAGGGCAAACAAGGCCAGAATAAGAAGGGATTTTCGCATTTATCGCTTATTACCGCTGAGTTACGGGGCGAGAGTGAGCTGGCCTTACCTTAAGCCGCAAAGGATCCTACCACATGGTTGAACAATTGCCAACAATGTTGTCAGACTTGACAGGGGTTGTAAGATAAACCCGTTTTTCGGAAGAACCTCACACTCAACCATTAACCGCGCGCTTCTGCGCGCCTCACAAAGGATGAAACGATGAAGAATATTCTCACTCTCACTCTGCTATTGCTCTGTGTCTTCAGCACTGCCGCAATGGCCCAGGACTCAACCTCAACCTCGACAAAATCCACGACAAAGCAGGGTGTCAAACGAGGCCCGGTTTTCCGTGCGAACAAAGACCAGATCAACCAGGCGCAGGCCATTCTCAAGCAGCGTGGGTTCTACGCCGGTGAACAAATAGGCAAGCTTGATGATGCAACAAGGGAAGGTTTGCGGAAGTATCAACAGGCGGAAGGACTCAAGGTGACCGGTACACTCAACAAGATCACACTTGAGAAGATGAACATAACTCTAACAGACAAACAAAAGACCATGTAGGGCTTGTTAGACAGGATTACAGGATGATCGGGATTTACAAGATTAAATCTTGTGAAATCCTGTAATCCTGTCAACTAACTCAGCAACTTCTCCACGACCTCATAGCTTTTCTGGAGCGCCGAAGCGAGGTTCTCGGGTTGATTGCCACCGCCTTCAGCCATGTCGGCTTTGCCGCCACCGCGCCCGCCGATGATCGGTGCGAGCTCTTTGATTACCTGGCCTGCGGGCACCTTGCCAGTCAAATCTGACGACGTGCGAACGATGAGCGAGACTTTCCCGTCACTGCTTCGTCCAAGCACAACTACACCGGATTTAATTCGTGCGAGCAGCGTGTCCGAGAGCTGTCGCATCGCCGCAGCGTCGAGACCGCTCGCTTCACGAGCCAACACCTTTACGCCCGCCACTTCACGCGACTCGTCACC